>WUUC01038067.1_pt1 | contig 16103 bp, 13 predicted proteins | sample 6278441 | NCBI WGS metagenome assembly WUUC01 (sample SAMN13675441, study PRJNA597444) | soil metagenome | isolation source: soil | place: USA: Washington | collected 2017-10
AGAGGTTCGTCAGCGTCTGAGCCTCGATGCCCTGCGCGGCGTCGACGAGCAGCAGCACGCCGTCGCACGCAGCCAGAGAACGCGACACCTCGTAGCCGAAGTCGACGTGGCCGGGCGTGTCGATGAGGTTGATCTCGTAGGTCTCGCCGTCCGCGGCCTCGTATCGCATGGCCACCGCCGCCGCCTTGATCGTGATCCCCCGCTCGCGTTCGAGGTCCATCTTGTCGAGGAACTGCTCGCGCATGTCGCGGTCGGAGACGGTGCCGGTGAGCTGCAGGAGCCGGTCCGACAACGTGCTCTTGCCGTGATCGATATGGGCGATGACTGCGATGGCTCGCTGGTGGGGCTGGTCCATACGGCACCCAAGTTACAGGGGGTTCTGCTATCCTCTGGCACCGATCCCCTAGAGGAACAAGGTGTTCTCGGCATGGCCAACATCAAGAGCCAGATAAAGCGGAACCGGCAGAACGAAGAGCGCCGGCAGCGCAACAGGTCGACGCGCTCGGCCCTCAAGACGCGCATCAAGCGCTTCGACGAGTCGGTCGCGTCGGGCGACCCGTCCGCAGCGGAGGAGGCCTACCGTGAGGCCGCCAGCGCGCTCGACAAGGCGGCGGCCAAGGGCGTGCTCCACAAGAACACGGCGTCGAACAAGAAGTCGCGGCTCGCCAAGCGCCTCCAGCGCTCGAGCTAAAAACCCAGCTTTGGACAGGGTCTTTCTTTCAGATCATCTGCGAACGTCCAAAGCTGGGTTTTCGATCAGCGACATCTGCCCGCTCACTATCCGAACGACCGCGCGTTCCAGCGCGGCTTCCGGCGGGATGTCGCCGCCCTTCATCTCGACGTCGGTCGACGCGAGCACGGTCATCGCGGCCACCAGCTCTTCCTCCCGGTAGGAGCGGCACTGGCGCTGGAGCCGCTCCGCCCTCCACGACGGCAGCCCCATCGCGTCGCCCACGGCCTTCGCGTTCCGGTCCGCGAAGCGGCGCGCCCGGAGCATCCTCCGCACCTGCGAGCTGAGCGCGCCGAAGATCATCAACGGCTCGTCGCCCTGCTCCAGCAGACGGCGCAGCGCGGTCATCGCCACCGGGAGCCGCCGCTCCCCCACCGCGTCCTGGAACGCGTAGATCCTCTCGTCGGCCAGGCGCGGGAACGCGTTCCTCACCTGCGCCGCGCCGATCGTGGCGCCGGAGCCCAGCGCGGTCGACAGCTGTGCCAGCGCCGCGTCGAGGTCGCGCAGCTCGGTCCCGACGGAGTCCGTCAGCGCCCATGCCCCCCGGTCGTCGACGCGGAGCCGGTGCTCGCGTCCTCGCTCGCGGATCCACCCCACGAGCCTGCGGCCCTTCGGCGCGTCGAGCGAGATCACGTTTCCCGCGGACTTGACCGCGGCGTCGAGCTTCGTCCGCCCGCTCGACACCAGGATCAGAACCGCCGACGGAGACGGCGCGTCGAGATATCCCGCCAGCGTCTCGACCTGCTCCTTCGTGAGCTCCTGCGCGTCGCGCACGATGACGACGCGCCGGCCGCCGAGCAGCGACGGCGTGTCGAGCGCGCCCAGGATCTCGGCCGCGGGTGCATCCGCCCCGAACGAGGCCTCCGACAGCGGATCGGTTCCGGCCTCCGCGCGGATCCGGTCGATGGCCTCCTCCGCGAGGAAGGTCTCACCGGTGAGGAGGTAGACGGAGGAGCTCATCCCTCGCGCAGGCCCATGCTGTAGAGGGTGTCGTCGCCGTGCATCAGCGAGACGGTCTCGGCTCCCTCGTCGAGGAGCGACGACCATTCCGCACCCATCCAGGCTTCCGCCTCCTCTTTCGACGGAAACGGCTCCGTCTGCCGCAGCTCGTCCCCGGAGGGCCCGTGGAGCGTCCACGTGAAGTCGGCCATCGCGTCGACCCTACGCCGTCACCGCGCCACCTCGAACAGGACCGTGGCGGTCGTGAGCAGGACGCCGCCGACGACGATCCCCCAAACCGCGAGCTCCAACGACGAGACCTCCTCGATGTCCGGATGCTCGGATGCGATGCGTGCGACGACGCTCCGGCGGCCGAACTGGCCACGTCCCGTCGCCCTTCCCGTGAACCAGCCCTCGGGCGGTTCGGCCGCCCCCAGCAGACCGCCGGCGAGCACGATCACGCCCGCGATCAGGACGCCGGTCGCGACGCCGTACAGGATGACGAAGCCGGCGATCAGCGCGTAGACGGTCCCCAGGGCTGCGCCGAGCCCGCCGGCGAGCGCGACCGAGACGGCGATCGACTTCAGGTGATAGAGGCTCATGTGTCTCCAAGATTACGCGGCGGGCGAGACAAGCTCCCGCGCAGCGCGTGGACCGCCGCGGCCATTATCGGGACCGCGAGGATGCCTCCCCAGGCGCGGGGCAACGACAGCGATGCCCACGCGGGCTCCCCGAGGGCCTGACCGGCCCGGAGGATCCACGCAGAGAAAGGTGCGGCCGCGCGGGCCAGCAGCCCTCCGGTGCCTTCGAGCCACGGCGCGACCGCTCCGGCGGCGAGGCCGAGGACCGTGGCCGGAGCCACTGCGGGGATCGCCAGGAGGTTTGCCGGAAGCCCCGCGACCGGGAGCTGGCCGAAGATCCCGACCAGCAACGGGACGACGGCGACCTGCGCGGCGACCGTAGCCCCGAGGGCCGCGGCGAGAGGCCGCGGGAGGCGGCCGAGACGGTCGTAGAGAGGCCGCGCCCACAGGACGATCCCGAGCGTCGCAGCGACGGAGAGGTGCAAGCCCGCGGAGTAGACGATGCCAGGCCGCAGCGCGACCACTGCGAGAAGCGCGAGGCCCAGCGCGTGCAACGGCTCTGCCCGTCGTCCGAACGCGATCGCGATAAGCGCTACGACCCCCATGCCCGCGGCGCGCAGCACGGATGCGTCGGGGCCGACGACGGCGACGAAGCCACCGAGCGCGACGCCGCAGAAGCCGACTCGCATCCTCAGAGACGCGTTCCGCGCCGCGAACGCGACCGTGCCGAGGAGGATTGCGACGTTGCTGCCGGATACCGCAAGAAGATGGGCGAGGCCGCTGCGACGCAACGCCTCCTCGGTGCGCTCGTCGATGCCGGACGTGTCTCCGATCGTGAGACCGCGCAGTAGCTGTCCCGGCGCACCGAGATCGGTGACCGCGCGTGCGAGTCCCTCCCTGACCCGGTTCGCGAGCTCGTGCATCCCGGGCACGGGGCCGAGGTCGTCACCGCCCGTGACGCGGAGGGCTGCTGCGGCCCCCGCTCGCCGGCGGGCGAGATCGAAGGGCTCCCTTCCCAACGGGATCAACCATCCCGTCGCGGCGAACCTCCGCCCCGCCTGCAGCTCGAAGTCGTCGAGGAAGACGGCACCGGCGTCGACCGCGGCAGGGTGACCACTGCATTCGGCCCGATCGAGCGCGGCGAGCGTGCCGAGCCCTCCGGCATCTTCGAGTGTTCGTCCCGTGACGTCACACGAAGGGATCGTTGCGGCGAGTGCCGCAGCCGGTTGTCGTTCGGGCGAGCGCACCGCGGCGTTCACGGCGCCGAGCGCGAACGCGATCCCGGCGATCGCGAGCCCCCGCGACGGCCCCCGGCGACGCAGCGAGAGCATCGCCGTCAGAAGTCCCGCGCCCGTAGCCGCGGGCGCGACACCGGAGGAAAGAACGCCTGCGACCAACCCCGCGAGCGCCAGCCAGACGCGGGCGAGGCTCCCCAATCAGAGCGTCACGTAGGGGCGGATCGACTCCAGCGTCGCGGGGCCGATGCCGGAGACCTCCATCAGCTGCTCGATCGAGGTGAACGGCCCCGCCTCTTCCCTGTACGCGAGGATCGCCGCCGCGGTCACCGGGCCCACTCCCGGGATCGTCTCGAGCGCAGCCTGGTCGGCGGAGCCCAGCGAGATCGGGCCGGACGACCCGGGTGCGGCCCCGGACGGCGCCGCGGGCGCCGCCGGGCTCGTCCCGCGCACGAGCACGTCGATCTTGGCTCCGTCCACCAACGGCTGCGCGAGGTTGAGGAGATCGAGATCGGCGCGCGCGGTGGGACCTCCCGCAGCCTCGATCGCGTCCGCGACCCTCGTGCCGGGCGTCAGCGCGTACAACCCCGGCGTGCGCACGGCGCCGGCTACGTGAACGAGCAACTGGCCGGCCGGCGAGGCTCCGGCGGAAGGCGCAGGAGGCGCGGTGGCGGGAGGTGCGATCGCGGCCGCGGGCTTGCGACCCCAGACGAGCAGCCCGCCGACGACCAGAACGGCGACCAAGCCGATGACGATCCCGGTGTCGATGCGCCGTCCGACGATCTCCTCGAGCCGCGCCCTCAAGCCGCCGGGGACGATGACGTCGTTCATGCCGTCAAGGATCAACGACCCTGCGCCGCAGCGCAGTGGCGGCAGTCACAGCTCCGGAGAGCGCGTGCCATCATCTGTGGCCTATGGACATCGAGCTTCGGAACGTCGAGAGCGACGGGGGGCGGCACTTCCTCGAGGTCGTCGAGGCCGCGTTCGGCGCCGGCCTGACCGACGAGGTCTACGACGATCTCCACCACGTGGTCGAGACCGACCGCGCGGTGGGCGCGTACGACGGCGACGTCATGGTCGGTACCACCGCGGCCTACTCCCTGCGCTTCACCGTTCCCGGCGGAGAGGTCGACGGCGCGGGGGTGACGATGGTCGGGGTCCTGCCGAGCCATCGGCGGCGCGGCGTCATGAGGCGGATGATGACCTCGCAGCTGCGCGACATCAGAGAACGCGGTGAGCCGATCGCGGCGCTGTGGGCGAGCGAGGATGCGATCTACGGACGCTTCGGCTACGGTCCCGCGAGCGTCCAGGCCATCATCGACATACCGCGTCATCGCACGGCGTTCGTCGACGACTCACCGATCTCCGGGACGCTCCGGCTCGTCGACCAGGACGAGGCGCTGAAGACGTTCCCGCTCGTATACGACGAGGTGCGGGCACGGACGCCGGGCATGTTCCGCCGCTCCGAGCCGTGGTGGCGCCACCGCATCTTGCGCAACGCCTCGCGCGACGAGGGAGGGCCGTTCTTCAAGGCCGTGCTCGAGCACGACGGCGCGCCGGCGGCATACGCGGTCTATCAGGTGAGCCAGAAATGGGAGCGCGGGTACAGCCGCGGCAGCGTCGACCTGCGCGAGGTGATGGCGACGACTCCGCGAGCGCACCTCGACATCTGGAAGTTCGTCTTCGGGATCGACCTCGCCGAGTCGATCCACTCGAACGCGTTCTTCCTTCCCGCCGACCATCCCCTGCAGCTCATGCTGGCGCAGCCGAGGTATCTGGGCTTCCTGCTGTCGAACGGCCTGTGGGTGCGGATCGTCGACGTGAAGGAAGCCCTGGAAGCACGGTCCTATGCGTCCGACGGAACGATCTCGCTCGAGATCGAAGACCCGCTCTTCGACGACAACACCGGGACCTGGCGGATCGACGTATCGGACGACCGCGCGACTGCGAGCAAGATCGCCGGCGACGGCGACGTGAGGCTCGGTATCTCGGAGCTCGGCTCCCTCTACCTTGGAGGGTTCACGCTGGCGCAGATGGCGGCAGCCGGTCGCATCGAGGCCTCGGACCGAGCGGTGCTTGCACGCGCCGACGCCTTGATCCGGACAGACGCCTCACCGTGGTGCCCGGAGATCTTCTAAAGGCCTAGCGCGACGCGACCAGCGACACCAGCTTCGGCGGCTTCACGATGATCTTCGCCGGCGGGTTACCGCCGAGGTGGCCCGCGACCTTCTCGGACGCGAGCGCGAGCTCCTTCATCGTCTCCTCCGTCACGTCGACGGGGACCTTGATCGTGTCGCGTACCTTGCCGTCGACCTGGACGACCATCGTCGTCTCCTCCTCCGCGGCCAGCTCCTGGTCGTAGGACGGCCACGGCTGCGAGTGCACCGACGACTCGTGCCCGAGCCGGTGCCATTGCTCCTCCGCCACGAACGGGGCCATCGGCGCGAGGAGCTTCAGCAGCGTCTCGATCAGCTCGCGCATCACGCCGGGATGTCCCCCGCCGACGATCTTGTAGCGACCCGCGTTGTTGACGAGCTCCATCAACCGTGCGATCGCGGTGTTGAACGAGAACGACTCGTAGTCCCGCGTGACGACCGCGATCGTCTTGTGGATCTGCTTGCGGAGCGCGATCTCCGCCGGGCCCAGGTGCAGCTCCCCCACCGAGACGACGTCCCGGTTCTCCTCGCACAGACGCCACACGCGCCGCAGCCACGGGAACGTGACCTTCCCGATCGACGTGACGCCTTCGAGCGGCCAGTCGAAGTTCTGCTCCGGTGGTCCGGAGAACAACATGTATAGACGGAGCGCGTCGGCGCCGTAGTGCTCGAATGCCTCCTGCGGCTCGACGATGTTGCCGCGGGACTTGGACATCCTCTTGCCGTCCATCGTGACCGTGCCCTGGTTGAGCAGGGCGGGGAACGGCTCCGGCTCGTCGGCCATGCCCATGTCCACGAGCACCTTCTGCCAGAAGCGCGCGTAGATCAGGTGGAGGACCGCGTGCTCGATCCCCCCGGTGTACTGGTCGACCGGCATCCACGCCTTCGACTTCTCCGGATCGAACGGGAGCTCTTCGTTGTGCGAGTCGAGATAGCGGTGGAAGTACCAGGACGAGTCGACGAACGTGTCCATCGTGTCGGTCTCGCGGCGCGCGGGCCGGCCGCACTGCGGGCACGCGACGTTCACCCATTCCTCCGCGCTCGCGAGAGGTGAGGCTTCCTCGCGCGGCGTGAAGTCGACGACGTCCGGGAGCTCGACCGGGAGCTGGTCGTCGGGGACGGGGACCTCGCCGCAGACCTCGCAGAACACGATCGGGATCGGCGTCCCCCAATAACGCTGGCGGCTGATCAGCCAATCGCGCAAGCGGAAGTTGACCGCCGCGCGCCCGAGCCGCTGGGACTCGAGCCACTCGGTGACGGCGCGGACGGACTCGCTCGTCGGAGTCCCGTCGAACGGGCCGCTGCTAACCATCCGGCCGGGCCCCACGTACGGGAGTGGCCCCTCGCCGTCCTCCGCTTCGATCACGCGGCAGATCTCGAGCCCGTACTTCGTGGCGAACTCGAAGTCCCGCTGGTCGTGCGCGGGAACGGACATGATCGCCCCGGTGCCGTAGTCCATCAGGACGTAGTCCGCGGCCCAGACGGGGATCCGCTCGCCGTTCACCGGGTTGACCGCATGGACTCCGAGGAAGATCCCGCTCTTCTCCCGATCGGTCGACGCGCGGTCGATCTCCGTGAGCCTGCCGACTTGCGTACGGAGCTCGTCGAGCTCCTGCGCCTTCCCGGACAGCTTCGCTATCTGCTCCGCGAGCGGATGCTCCGGCGCGATGACGAAGAACGTCGCACCCCAGAGCGTGTCGGGCCGCGTCGTGAACACGACGACGGGGTCGTCGACACCCTCGATCGAGAACGAGACCTCGGCCCCCTCGGACCTGCCGATCCAGTTGCGCTGTAGCGTCTTCAGGTGCTCGGTCCAGCCGGTGTTGAGGTCGAGGTCGCGCACCAACCGCTCGGCGTAGTCGGTGATCTTGAAGAACCACTGCGTGAGCCAGCGCTTCTCGACGATCGCGCCGCAGCGCTCGCACCGTCCCTGTATCACCTGCTCGTTCGCCAGAACGGTCTTGTCGTTCGGGCACCAGTTCGCCGGCGCGGCCCGCCGGTAGGCGAGCCCCTTCTCGTAGAAGCGCAGGAAGAACCACTGGTTCCACCGGTAGTACCTCGGATCGCACGTGTAGAAGATGCGGTCCCAGTCGAACGAGCACCCGAGTCGCTCCATCGACGCGCGGTGCTTCGCGATGTTGTCGTACGTCCACGTCTTCGGATGGATGCCTCGCTTGATCGCAGCGTTCTCCGCGGGGAGGCCGAACGCGTCCCATCCGATCGGGCTCAGGACCTGGAAGCCGTTCATCCGCGAGAAGCGCGCGATCGCGTCGTGGATCGAGAAGATCTCGACGTGGCCCATGTGGAGGTCGCCCGAAGGATAGGGGAACATCGTGAGCGTGTAGCGCTTGCGGCCGGTGGGGACCTCGGGGGCCGCGTTCGCCCTGGCGTCCCGCCAGGTCTTCATCCACCGGTCTTCGATGCCCCGGAAGTCGTAGTCACGCTGCATAGGCGGGAACCCTAATTCGTCGCTTCCCTCAGTCGGTGCAGCTCCCGAACGGCGACGACGTGTACTCCGGGAAATCGTTGATCTCCTCGATAGGTACTCGTGAGACCTCGACGTCGTCCTCGATCAGCTCCGTCCCGTCGAAGACGAGGAAGCGCCGTTCGACCCGGTAGCGATCGCCGGCAGGAGCCGCGAGGGAAGCGACGACGCGGCCGTCGGGTGTGCAGTCGACGGCCTCCAGGTGGCCCAGGCTTCCCCCCGTGCCGAAGAGACCACCTGCTTCGTCGGCGACCTCGGAGGTGACCTGTCTGAAGGCGCCGTCTTCAAGCGCGACGATGCCGACGAACTGCGTCGACGCTCCCGCTCCCATGTTCACGACGACCTCGAGGCCGGGCTCGCCGTCCACCTCGCGCAGCGAGTTGATCGTGGGCATCGGGAGGCCGAAGTCGCTGCTCCACGTCTCGAGGGGTCCCGCGAGGACGACCTCTTCACCCGATCGCGCGACGACAAAGGCCTCGCATCCGTCCTCTCCGGAGGGATCGAAGAAGATCGTGACCCCTTCGTCGATCCCGTCGCCGTCGACGTCGCCCGCGGCCGCGCCAGCAGTCCGCAACGAGTCGTCGGCGACGACCGCTTCCTGATTCGGGCATGCCGGCTCGGGGGGCTCCGGCGTCTCGGGGGGCTCCGTCGTCGCGGCCGGCGAGGCAGACGGGCGGGGGCGCGCCTGTGGGGGGTCGTCCTCCTCCGAGCAGCCGGCCAGGACCAGGCACGCACACGCGAGGAGGAGCGCCGATCGCATGACTCGATGGTAGCGGCCGGCCCTCGCCGGGCGGAAGGGTTTTCGTCTGTTTCCGCCAATTCGTCCCGCAAGGCGACGATCGGGAGGAGCGCCATGACCACGCGGTTCGGGCTTTGGGGGGCGGTCGTTCTCGCGACGTGCCTCCTCGTCCCCGGCGCGGGAGCGCGCCAGAACGAGGACCTCCACTCCGACAACATCGAGCAGCTGACCCAGGTACCGATCCAGATCGACGAAGACGTCCACGCACAGGGGTCGGACATGGCGTTCCGCGGCGACATCCTCGTCGCCGGGAGCTACGAGGGCATGGCGCTGTTCCAGATCCTCCGCAAGGCGCCGTACGTCCGCCAGATCTCCTTCTTCGACTGCCCCGCCTCGCAGGGAGACGTGTCGGTGCTCGGCGATTACGTGCTCATCTCCATCGACTCCGGCGGATCGAACAACGGCCAGACGCCGCGCTGCAACAACACCGACGACTCCATGGGGGCAGAGGGCATCCGCATCGTCGACATCTCCGATCCGCGCGCTCCGCGGCAGGTGAGGTTCGTCGAGACGCCGTGCGGGTCTCACACGCACACCATCCTTCCCGACGGCGCGAAGACGTACGTCTACGTCGAGTCTTACCCGCTCGGCGCGCCGACCGCCGATTGCAGTCCCGTCAGCCACCGCAAGGTCTCGATCATCGAGATGCCGACGGCCGATCCGACGAAGGCGAAGGTCGCCGGCGCGCTCGACGTCTCGCCGGAGATCGGCTGCCACGACGTGACGGTCGTCCCGAAGAGGAAGCTGGCCGCCGTCGCCTGCATCGCGGAGTCGCAGATCTGGGACATCTCGGATCCGCTGCAACCGGTGATCCTGTCGCGCATCGTCAACCCGAGCATCCAGATCCACCATTCCGCCGCGCTGACGTGGGACGGGAAGTACATGGTGATCGGCGACGAGTTCGCCGGTTCGGTGACGGGAACGTGCCCGGGCGAGCGGCCGTGGCCGGTCGGCGCCATGTGGTTCTACGACGTCACCGACCCCGCGACACCTCTCGTCGCCGGCTACTACAACATCCCGCGCCGGGCCCTGCCGGAGAGCTCGGAGGAGGCCGGCTACCTCGCGTGCACGACACACAACTTCAACATCCTGCCGATGAAGCACGAGGGTCACTACGTCACCGCCGTCGGGTACCGCAACGCGGGGATCTCGGTCGTCGACTTCAGCGACCCCGCAATGGCCCAGGAGATCGCCTACTACCTCCAGCTGAACGACGGGATGATCCCCGACGTGTGGTCGGCGTACTGGTACAACGGCCGCATCTACGCGAGCGACAACGGCGCGTACCGCGGCATCAGCGTGTACGAGATGGAAGGTACCGGCCGCAAGGACGTCCACTACTTCGACGGCATCCTGAACCCACAGGTGCAGATCCCGGACTTCCGGTAGCTCGGGTCTCAAGGTCCGGTCCCATGCGGTACGAAAGTGGACCGCGTGTACCGCTCGATCGGGGCGCCTCGAAGCGTAGGTATGGGTGTCAGAAGGAGCGCCGACCGGGAGCAAGTTTGGTGGAGCTGATTGACCGGTGCGCGAACCGGCCGGTGAGATTCTCAACCCACGGCCGATCGATATCTCTCCTCGTCGACGACGAGCTGCCAGTACCCCCCCTCCGGTGGGGCCGCTCTGAAGTCCTCGAAATCAAAAGTGAGGATCGGGAGGTCATGTCGTTCGGCGTAAGCCATAAGGGCGGCGTCAACGAAACCGAGGTCGAGATCGCGGTGCGTCGCGTCTATCTCCGCTGCGCGCCGCACCAAGCCCTGGGTCATGAACTCGACACGGTGTTCCCCGTTGGACACCGCGCTCAGAAAGGCAGCCCCGGCATCTATGTTCACGCGCGCCCTTAGAAGCTGGTCGACTTCGACAATGACCGGATCCAGAATTACGAGCTCTCGTCCCAGTTGCGTTACCAGCGCGGCCGCTAAATCATGAGCGCGGTCGCGGCGATTCGCCGCTGCGACGATGGGCCCGGTGTCGGCCAAAACCCTCAATCGCTCGAGACCAGCTCGCTCAGATATGCCTCCGCCTTGTGACCGAGATCGTCGGGGCCATCCCCAGAGGCAACGTAGCTCGGAACGCGCCCACGCTTGAGCGATTTAGCGCCGGCCTCGATCAGCCTCGTAACCGTGGCCGAAAAAGACTCGCCCTCTCGTGCGAGCTCGCGCACCAGGGCATCGGTGCCATCAGGAATGTGGATCGTCCTCCGCGCCATGGTCTGCCTCCTGAGTATGAACCCAGCTATCATACCAAGAAGGAGGGAAAAACTACCTCAGTGTAATTAGTGGAGCCGGGGTGGACAGTCAGCGGGGGGTGGAGCTGGCCGTGGGACTTCCGAAACGGCGCGTGGCTATCGTCGGGACGACCTGCTCCGGCGCCGCTCGACGTAGCCCCAATCATGAGCTTTTACGTCGTGGAGTCCGGGAGTTCGTGCAAGTCTCGCCTGAACCCACTCGAGCCTGCTGCTCACTAACCCCCTAGTCCCGTGATGATCGCGTTGGCTGCGTCTATCAGCGCCTGACCCGCTGCGGCCGAGAGCTTTCCGCCTTTGACATACGTCTTCACCTGGCTCACGAAAGCTTTGAGCTGGTTGATCGCCGGTCCTTCGTTGCCTGCATTGGCCTGTTCCAGCGCGGCGCTGAGCTTTGAGAGCAGAGGCTTCGCATTCTTCGAAGACAACTGGCCACCGCTAACCAGAGCGTTCACGTCGTCAGACAGGTTCGGGATGGACTCGGTGGCAGGGACGAACCTCACCTGCGTGACGTCCCCGTCCGCATCCTCGATGAACGCGAACCCCTCGGATCCGTCCGGCGGGCAGCAGTCGAAGTCGGCAGACCAGTCCCCGTTACCGTCGGCCGTCACGGTGACGCCGTCGCCAAAGCCACCCCCCGATTCCGGGTCCGTGAAGCCCCAACCGGCGAGGACGGTGGCCCCCGGGTCGGCCGTGCCGAACGAGCTATCGGCTTCGCTGCTGAAGTAATCGATGGTGAGGAAGTCGAGCGTGAGCTCCTTAGTAACAACGCCATCGGCCACCACGACGTGCATGCCGTCGACGAGGTCTACGCCAGGGTCGACAGGCTCGAAGTCCCCGCGTGCATGCACAGAGGCTGAGTCGCTCGACAGGAGGTCGCCTCCCGGAGAGTCGTAAACCTCCACAGTCACCGACTCGCACGGCGCGAACTCTCGGCCGTCGATCGTATCGTCCGTGAGGCTCGCAGTGAAGTACGGATAGACGAAGTCGGTGCGCGTATTGTCGCCGTCGCCGTCCCCGATATACGCTGCCTGCTCCCCCTTGAGCATGTCGGGCGTGATGTCTACTCCCACGGCCCCGAAGTCCACGAACCAGTTGCCGTCTCCGTCGGCCTGAACCTGCTGATTGGTGTCCTCCGAGAACCCACCGACCTCGAGGAACTCGTTCGGGGGAGCCGTTCCCGCAGCCGTGTCGGTATCGGGATCCAGCACATCCCACGTCATGTCGGTCAGAGTGAGTTCCTTCGTAAAGCCCGTCGCGTCGTCGGCGACCACGATGTGCATGCCGGGAACGAGATCCACGCACGGGGAGTCGAAGACGGCGAAGAAGTTCCCTTCCGGATCGGTGCTCTGTGTTTCCGAGGACAGAAGAGCGCCGCCCGGAGAGTCGAACACCTCCAGGGTGACCGTCGAGTCGGGCGTGAAGCCGCCTCCCTCGACCGCGTTTCGGCTCAAGTCGCCCTCGAACCCGCCCCCGAAGAGCGTCCTGTCAGTGGCGGTCCCATCGCCGTCCTCGTCTACCACGTTGGCGCCCACGTGCGTCGACGGCGTGATGTCGACGCCGATGTCGTCGAAGTCCACCGTCCACGCGCCGGTTCCGTCGGAAGTCGCGTCGAGGCCGTGCCAGTCGTCCGTGAAGGCATCGACATTGAACGTGGTGTCGGGGGGCGCCATGCCGGACACGGTGTTGGCCGCAGGGTCGATGTCATCGATGCTGAGCGTCACCAGAGTGAGTTCCTTGGTGACGTCGCCGTCGACGACCGAGATGTACATGCCGGGAACGAGGTCGACCTCGTAGCCCGTGTCGAAGCATCCCTCGCCATCGGTGGGCGGTGAATCCGTGAACAGGACGGCTCCGCCCGGCTCGTCCTTGATCGTCACGTCGACGGACGCATTGGGTGTGAATTCGCAACCGCTCACATTCCCAAAGGCGAGGTTTCCCTCGAACCCCGGGAGGGGCGGCGGGGCGAGCTCGTCGACGAGGATGAAGTCGTCGTAGTCGACATCGTCCCCGTCGAAGGCCAGCTCGACGATCTTGATCTTGGCGATGGGTTGATCCGGTGACACCTTCCCGATGAAGGCACGGAAGTCGGTGAAATTGCCCGGGAAGTTGACCTGATCGATGAGGTTGTTCTCCGCGTCGAAGTACTGGATGAACTCGTCGTGGCTCCCGTTGTCGACCAGAGTGAAGCCGACGGCGACGCGGGCCGGATCGAGGTCGACCACGAGATCGTCGTCGTTGCCGTCGTCCGCGTTGTCGTCGAAGGGGAACTGGCGAACGGAAAGAGAGTTGCTCTCGTTCCAGAACAGCCCTCCGGGAGCGATGTACAAGTTGTAATCGTTGGGGTTGGAGAAGGTGATCCCCTGCGCGGTGTAGTGGCTCCCGTCGAAGGGATCGCGGCCCACCCAGGTGTTGTCCACCGGGCTTGCATCGATGTCCTCGAAGTCGATGATGGAATGGTCACCGATAGCGGACTGGAAGTCGTTCGGATCATTGAAGACGTTCCCTCCACCCTGTTGGAACTGGGTGTCGAAGATGGTGTTGTCGCCATCGTCGTCCCCGATGTTCGCTCCGACGTGAGTGAACGGGTTGATGTCGGCTCCGATGTCGTCGAAGTCCACGGTCCACGCGCCGGTGCCGTCGGACGTCGCGTCGAGGCCCTGCCATCCCTCTTCGGTGAACGCGTCGACGTTGAAGGTCGTGTCGGGAGGCGCGGTCCCGGCCACCGTGTTGGCGGCGGGGTCGATATCGTCGATGCTCAAGGTCACCAGAGTGAGCTCTTTGATGAAGGAGCCATCGTCGACCGAGATGAAGTTCCCGGGGACGAGGTCGAAGTCGAAGCCCACGTTGAAGCAGCTGCCCTCGTCGGTGGGGACCGACTGGTTAAAGAGCTCACTTCCTCCTGGGCTCTCCTTGACGATGACGGTCACAGAACCGTTGGGCACGAACCCACAGCCGGCTGCGTAGCGGCCGTTAAGGCTGCCCTCGAAGGTGGGAACCTGGGGCGGCCCCTGGTCGATGTTGGTGCTGTCGCCGTCGGCGTCGTCGACGCGGGCGTGCGCGTTGGTCTCGTCACCGATGTCGAAGATCCCGGTGAAGTCCGCAGTCCACGCCCCGCCGGAGTCGGCGGTGACATCGAGGCCCGCTCCTCCTCCCCCGAATGGTGGGTCGTTGACGTTGACGTGCACGGTCTCATCCGGCGGGGCCGTCCCCGACACGTCGTCACTATCGGGGTCGACGGCGTCGATCGTGAGATTGACCAGGACCAGTACCTTGGTCACACTGCCGTCGAAGACCGTGATCTCGTTCCCGGGCACGAGGTCGACGCCTCCGAGGTCCGGACCACAGAGGTTGAAGTTGCCGCCGCCGTTGGTCGCTATGGTGTCGTCGAACAGAAGCGTGCCTCCGGGGGCCTCTCTGATCTCCACCGTCACAGAGCCGTCGGACGCGAAATTGTTGCCGCCGACGCAGTTGTTGAGATTGCCGTTGATGGTCGGCGGGCCCTTGTGGGCGTTGGTGAAATCGCCATCTGCGTCGGTGACAAAGGCGTGGGCGAAGGTGCTGCCGCCGATGTCGTAGATCCCGGTGAAGTCCGCGGTCCACGCCCCGCCGGAGTCGGCGGTGACGTCGAGGCCGGCCCCTCCGCCCGGGGGTGGGTCGTTGACGTTGACGTGCACGGTCTCATCCGGCGGAGCCGTCCCGGAGACATCGTCGGTAGCGGGATCGACCACATCGATGATGAGGTTGACCAAGACCAGCACCTTGGTGGTCGTGCCGTCGGAGACGGTGATCTCGTTTCCAGGCACGAGGTCGACTCCCCCGATGCCGGGACCACAGAGGTTGAAGTTGCCGGCGCCGTTGGTCGGTATGGTGTCGTCGAACAGAAGCGTGCCTCCGGGTCCTTCTCTGATCTCCACCGTCACAGAGCCGTCGGACGCGAAGTTGTTGCCGCCGACACAGTTGTTGAGGTCGCCCTGGATGGTAGGCGGTCCCTTGTGAACGTTGGTGTTGTCGCCGTCGGTGTCGTTGACGTGGGCGTGGGCCTGGGTCCCGCCGCCGATGTCATAGATCCCGGTGAAGTCCGCGGTCCACGCCCCGCCGGAGTCGGCGGTGACGTCGAGGCCGGCCCCTCCGGGCCCGTCGTTGACGTTGACGTGCACGGTCTCATCCGGCGGGGCCGTCCCGGAGACATCGTCGGTCGTGGGGTCGACCACGTCGATGGTGAGGTTGACCAGGACCAGAACCTTGGTGGTCGCGCCGTCGGAGACGGTGATCTCGTGGCCGGGCACGAGGTCGACGCCCCCGATGCCGGGACCGCAGAGGTTGAAGTTGCCGGTTTCGTCGGTCGCTGTGGTGTCGTCGAAAAGAAGAGTGCCGCCGGGGGCCTCTCTGATCTCCACCGTCACAGAGCCGGGCGTGAAGAAGTTGCCTCCGACACAGTTGCCATTGACGTTGCCGTTGATGGTGGGTGCTGCCTGCGCCGAAGCCGGAGCCGGGGCGAAGGCCAACAGTGACGCTACGAGCGTCGCGGCGAAGAGGCTACTGGCTGATCTGCCGTTACGGCATCCGGTGCCCATCGGGCTCTCCTTTCAGATCCCGCGAGCAAGACGCGTAGAGCGATTCGGCCGCGTCACTCGCGGCTTTGATTCCTTTAACCACGAAATACCTGTAGGGGCATGGGGTCAATGGAGTTGCCCCCAAATGACCCGCTTGGACTAGTCCGCTCCGTAGGTGGAGTCTCCGGGAGCAAAACCGGCCTTATCGGGACGCCCGAGCAGCAGCCACACGATCGATCCGATCGTCGGCACGAAGATCACAATAAGGAGCCAGACGACCCCTGGGGAGATTGGCCTCCTTCGCCGGAGTGGACCCGACCGGGATCGAACCGGTTGCCTCCGCCATGCCATGGCGGCGCTCTACCAAGTGAGCTACG
>WUUC01115671.1_pt1 | contig 16100 bp, 15 predicted proteins | sample 6278441 | NCBI WGS metagenome assembly WUUC01 (sample SAMN13675441, study PRJNA597444) | soil metagenome | isolation source: soil | place: USA: Washington | collected 2017-10
GTGCTCGGACTATTGTGGGCAGGGCTTCATTCTCCCCCACTCTGCGAGGTCCTTCTTGGCGTCACGGCTGGCACGCGCCTTCTCGTACGTCTACGAGCGCGTCATCCGGTACGCGATGAAGTTCGGCGTGGTCGGCGCAATCGGTTACGTGGTCGATGTCGGCGTCTTCAACGCCCTGTCGCTCGGTGCGCTCGGTCACGGCCATTTCGTGCAGGGACCGTTCGGCGCGAAGATCGTGTCGGTCACGATCGCGGTGCTCGTGACCTGGTTCGGCAACCGGTACTGGACCTTCCGCGAGCACCGCAGGGAGAACTTCCTGCTGGAGTTGCTCGAGTTCGGCGCAATCGCGGTGCTCGGCATCGGCATCAGCCTGCTGTGCCTGTTCGTCTCGCATACGCTGCTGGGCTTCACGAGCCTGCTCGCCGACAACATCTCGACCAACGTGATCGGCGTGGCCATCGGCACGGCGTTCCGCTTCGTGATGTACCGCTTCTGGGTGTACGGGCCACGACGCGCCGACGGGCTGTCCGCGCGACGCAACCGCGAGGCGCTGTCGACCGAGACCGACACGACGCCGGCCTGAGGCCTACGAGCGAGCGTCCACCTGGCCGCCGTCCCGATCGGGGGAGTCCCCCGGCAGATCGGCATCGGGCAGCAGCGGGTCCTCATGTGCGGCCCTGAGGCGCCGTCTGAGGACAAAGACGGTGAGCACGGCGATGCCAGCGGCGAGCAGGTCGGCGGCCGTGAAGAGCACCCTCGAGATCAGCGAGACGGCCGTCGCTTCGGCGACCGTGAGCACCAGCGACATCGAGCCGATGAGGATCGCCTCGCGCACACCAACGCCCGAGGGAAGGATGAACGCGAAGAGCCCGACAGTGAAGCCGAGTGAGATCGCGCCGGTGAGGAGGATGAGCGTGCCAACGTCGGGGTCCTCAAGGGAGTTGACCAGCAGCCACAGGTGCAATCCGTAGCAGACGTATGAACCGAGCGACCATGCGACCGCCCGGCCGACGTCGGCGAACGAGACGCGATGCTCGAGCGGCGGGCGGCGGAAGATGCGCAGCACCAGCGAGGCCAGCCACGTCATCACCCGCGGGTGGAGGCACACCAGGCCGATCGGCAGGAGAACGAACAGCCAGAGCAACTCGTAGTGGCCCTGCAGCACGACCGGCAGGGCGAGCGCGCCGAGAATGAGCGACGCCACCACTCCGATGCCGGCGGAGTACAACGCCGTCACCAGCACCCGCGGCCGTGAGATGCCGTACTGACGTCCGAGTTCCATCTGCATGAGGTACGCCCACACGGAGCCCGGCACATACTTGCCCAACTGACCCACCAGCACGACCTGGGCACCACGGGGGATCGCCACCTTGGGCCCTAGGCCGTTCAGCACCGAGACCCAGCTCATCGTGCCGGCGAGCAGCCCGAGCAGCACCAGCCCGAACGAGAGCACGAGTGACAGCGGCGCGATCGTGGCGATCGCGACGCTCACCGCCCCCCATTGGGAAACGAGGTAGAAGATCGCGAACCCGATCACGGCGGCGAGCAGGACATATCGGGCGACGAGCAGCACCTTCGGCGCAATCGCCTTGATCCGCTTCACGAGCGCGCCACCAGATACGCGTCGACGGCCGCTTCGAGCCGTGGCGCCGGTGCGGCTTCCGCGCTGTCCGGGTCGTCGATCCAGGATGCCGCCCATCGCACCTCTTCATCGCTGAAGCCCTGCCGGGCGAGCCCGACCTCGTTGATACCGTGAACCCGGCACGGCGAACCGAAGGCCTTCACGAATGGCGGGATGTCGTGCGTGACGACCGATGACATCCCGAGCATCGTCCACGCACCAACCACGCGACGCTGATGCACCGTCGTGCCGAGTCCGAGGTTCGCGCCGGTACCGAGCACGACGTGGCCGCCGAGGGTCGCGCTCGAAGCGATCGTCACACCGTCGGCGAGCTGGCCGTCGTGAGCGATGTAGACCTGATTCATGACGAAAAGGTTGGCACCGAGCGTCGTCGCACGTTTCCAACCACCCTGCACGTGCACCGCCTCACGGAGCACCGTGCCGTTGCCGATGCTGACCCCCGGCCCGGAATCGGATTCGATCCAGTCGTCAGGATGCGGGTGGTCCCGCACCTCCGGCGGCGCGCCGATCACAGCATGCGCCCCGATCCAGCACGAGTCGCCGATCGAGGCACGACCTCCGACGATGGCATAGGCACCGATCACCACGTCGGCACCGAGTGAGACGCCTCCGCCCACGATCGCGGTCGGATGGATGGAAGTCATCGGTTCGTGCCCTCTCGGCTACCGCCGCCACCCTCGTCCGCTGGGTTCTGAACCAGCCTAGGATTGTCCGGGAGTTGCGGCACCGACATGCGGCGGACAGGCGGGATGAGAGTTCAATGATACCAATCACGGTGGTCGAGTTCGGCGCGGAGGAAGAGCAGGCCGTGCTCGACGTACTGCGGTCGGGCAACGTTGCTCAGGGCCCGCGAGTGAAGGAATTCGAGGAAGCCTTCGCGGAGATCGTCGGCGTCAAGCACGCGGTCGCGGTCAACAACGGCACGACGTCGCTCGTGGCATCCATCGAGGTTCTCGACCTCGGGCCGGGTGACGAAGTGCTCACGAGCCCGTTCACCTTCGTCGCGTCACTCAACGCGATTCTCGAAGCGGGGGCCACGGCGACGTTCGCGGACATCTCCGAGGACGACTTCAACGTGACCGCCGAGACCCTTGCAGCTGCGGCCACCGAGCGCACCAAGGTGCTCATGCCCGTGCACCTCTATGGCCAGATCGCGGACATGACGGCGATCTCAGCGTTCGCCGCTGACCGCGGTGCCGCGATCCTGGAGGACGCAGCACAAGCACATGGATCCTCGCAGGCGGGCCGCGCAGCAGGATCCTTCGGCCTCGGATCATTCTCGTTCTACGCCACCAAGAACATCACCACCGGTGAGGGCGGGATGATCACCACCGACGATGACGTGCTCGCCGATCGGCTGAGGGTGCTCCGCAACCAGGGGATGCGCGCGCGCTACCAGTACGAGGTGGCCGGTCACAACTACCGCCTCACCGACCTGCAGGCGGCCCTCGCTCTTCCCCAGCTGCGCCGGTACGACTCGATCGTCGAGGCGCGCCAGTCGAACGCGGCATGGCTCAGCGAGGCTCTTTCCGGCGTGACGGGGATCGTCGCACCCCGGGAGCTCGAAGGTCGGCGTCATGTCTGGCACCAGTACACGATCCGGGTGACCGAGGACGCCGCCGTCGATCGTGACGCATTCGTCGCCAGACTCGGTGAGCTCGGAGTCGGCTGCGGGGTCTACTACCCTCGCCTCGTGTTCGACTACGAGATCTACCGCCAGCGTGAGGACGTGCGCATCGGCAGCTACCCCGTGGCCGAACGAGTGGTCCAGCAGGTCGTGTCCCTTCCCGTGCACCCGCACCTGAGCCAGGACGACCTGGCGAAGATCGCGGACGCGGTCGAGACGGCTGCGAGCGGTCGCTGATGGCGGTGCCCCGCATCCTGCTCGTCGGCGCCGGCTCGATGGGCTCGCTCCATGCGCGAGTGATCTCACAGTCTCCCCACGCCGAGCTGGCGATGATCGTCGATCCGCGTGAGGACGTCGGCTCGGAGATCGCCGGCCGCTTCGGTGCCCAGTGGGCGCCGTCCCTCGACTCGTTCGAAGGCATCGACGGCGTCGTGGTCGCTGCGGCGACCGAGGCGCATCGTGAGCTCGCCCTCACCGTGCTCGGCAGTGGTGTGCCGCTGCTGATCGAGAAACCGGTCGCGGCGGACCTCGCCGACACTCTCGCAATCGTGGCCGAGTCGGAGGCGCGATCGGTGCCGATGATGTGCGGGCTCCTCGAGCGGTTCAACCCTGCGGTGATGACCGCACTGGCGATGGCGGAAGCCCCGGTGCATGTCACCGCCACGCGCCATTCTCCCTATGTTCCCCGCATCCGCACGGGCGTCGCGTGGGACCTCCTCGTGCACGATGTGGATCTTGCGGTTCGGTTCCTCGGGGGGACACCGACCGAGATCAGCGGATCGCTGGGGTACTTCCATCCCGATTCGGTTGCCGGCGCCGAAGACGTCGCTGAGGTCGTGCTGCGCTTCCCGGCGGGACAGATCGCCCAGGTGAGCGCGAGCCGGGTCGGGCAGCGCAAGGTTCGCTCGATGACCGTGCACGACATCGACAAGCTCATCGAGATCGACCTCCTCCGGCGCGACGTGACCATCTACCGCCACGTGTCGCACCAGGCGGCTGACGACGGCCGCGGCTACCGGCAGCAGACCGTCATCGAGATCCCGGAGTTGACGAGTGGCCAGGAGCCGCTGGCCGCGCAGCTCGAGCACTTCGTAAAGCTGATCGCCGGCACCGCGGACGCGCAGGCGGAGCGGGATGCGATTCTCCCGTCCCACCGCATCGTGGATGCGCTGAAGCAACGTCGGGCCAACGGCGGATGAAGACTGCCGCAGAGCCATCCCGGGCACGCAGGGCATGGGTCTTCCCAGTCGCGGCTCTGACCATAGCGGTCGTCGCCACCGCTCTGCTTGGCGTCATCGCGATGCGCAGCGCTCCGTTCTCGGTGGTCGACGAACCCGTGCATTTCGATAACCTCGTGAAACTCCAGGACGGACAGTACCCGCACCGGGGATCGCCGTTCAGCGAGCAGACCATTGAGGAATGGTCCTGCGGAGTCGGCCACGAAGCGGCTGCCCTGCCCTGCCCCGTCACCGAATCCGCGCTCCGTGCCCTTCCTTCGCACGAGTACACCACCGGCTACATCCACTACCCGACCTACTTCGCCGGAGCGGTTGGGTTGGCTGCTGTGCTGGCTCCGCTGGGCGTTTCCCTCCTGGATGCCGGTCGGCTGTTCAGCGCGCTCGTGCTTGGCCTGGGGATCCTGGCCTGCGGCGCCGCGGGATGGCTGGTCGGCTTGCGGCGGTACGGCTTGATCGCCGCAACGGCGGTGCCCGCAGCGACATCCATGACCCTGCTGCAAGGCACGATCGTGAACCCGACCTCGACCGCCATTCTGTGCGGTGCTCTCATCGCAGGCGCCGGCGTTCGGTGGCTGCGGACGGGTCGTGGCTTCGGCTGGCTGACGGCGGCGACCGCCTTCGCCGCGTCGATCGCCGTCGTCAACACGCTGCCAGCGGCGGCAGTTGCCTTGGCGGCGATCGTCGTCCTGGTGAGCCCGCGGCTGCGTACCGCGCTGGCGCCTGTGCGAGTGCGCTGGTACCACCCGCTGATCCTTGCCGCGGTGGCGATCGTGCCCATCGTGATCTGGAACCGGGTGATCGCCGCCACAGCCACAGTGGACAATGCCTCGATCTACGGCGCGTTCGCTCCCCACGGTCGACTGCAGGTGATCGATGGGCTCGCGAGGGAAGTCTCGAGTTTGCATTCCCCGTGGGTGGAGGTCGATCGACTTCTCGCGGGCGCCGGCGATCCGATGACGCTGCCGCGCGGCCTCGCCGCCGGGCTGCCGACGTGGATCACCGTGATCGTGTTCGGCGGCCTCCTCCTCGCACTGGTCGTGCCCCGCTTGGCACACGAACGGGGCATCGGATCAACGATGCCGCCGGAGCTGCAACCTTTGGCGGGCGATGCCGTCCATCGTCTGCTCGCCGTGTGCACCTTGGCGGTCCTGATCCTGTACCCGCCCGCACTGCGGCTGAACAACTACCTTTCGGCGGGCATCGACCATGGCATCGTCGACCGATATTCGATTTCACTGGCACCCCTGCTGGTGCTCCTCGTGCTCCTGCTCGTCCGTGCCCGCCCCATCGCCGTCGCGCTGGCGGTCGCGGGCGCATACGCCATCGTCGTCATCCCCCTCGCCGCCTTGTGACACGGTCGTGGGCAATTAGGCTGGTTCGGGCCCGACAGCAAGGGGAATGGTGCACCGCCTTCACATCACCGTAGACGTCGACTGGGCGCCCGACTGGGCGTGCGCGGATCTCGCCGAGACGCTCGCCGCTGCCGGAGTCCGCTCCACCTGGTTCGTGACGCACGCGAGCCCCTGGCTCAGCGACGCGCGCAGCGAGTCGACGATGGAGCTCGGCATCCATCCGAACTTCCACGCCGGCTCGTCGCACGGGAACACTCCCGCCGAGGTGCTCGCCACCTGCATGGATCTCGTGCCCGGTGCGCAGGTCATGCGCACACACTGCCTCCTGCAATCCACGCCGCTGCTCCAGGCGGTCGTCGACACCACACCAGTCCAGCTCGACTCGAGCATCTACATCGACGGTCTCGTCGGCGTTCGCCCGAGTCGACTTGACCTGGTCGGCGGATCGCTCACGCGCCTTCCGTTCGTCTGGGAGGACGACATCGAGTTCGCGCGTTCGTCCCCTCGATTCGACGGCGCCGAATTCCTCGCGTCCAGGCACGGGGCAGACGAGATCACCGTCGTGAACCTCCACCCCATCCACGTCGCACTGAACGCACGCGATGCGAGCGGCTATCTCGAGCTCCGGCGCAGCTACGACGACACCCGCCGCATCCTCGAGCGTGACGCCCGTCAGCTGCGTCGGCCGAACGGCAGTGGCGGCGCCGCGGACTTCGTGCGCGACCTGCTCCTCGCCGCTACTTCCGGCGAATACGACGCGAGCCGACCGCTGCTCGAAAACGCGCTCGCGTCAGGTCGCGATGGGACGCGCGGGGTTTCCTAGAACTCGTATGCCATCGGCGACATCGCGAAACACGACCGAACCCGCGCCGACGTTGGATCCAGTGCCGATCAGGATCCGGTCGATGATCGTCGCACCCACGCCGATCCACGTTCGCGGCCCGACCGTCACGCTCCCGGCGATGGTGACGCCGGCCGCGACGAATACCTCGCGTCCGATCTGAACACCGTGCGCGATCATCACGTTGGCGTCAATCTTCGTCTGCGCGCCGATCATCGTGGGTCGCCGACGGAATCCTTGGGCCACGGTGGAGTTCGCAGCTATTTCGACCTCGTCGCCGATCTGAAGCACGCCGTCGTGCACCACGCTGAGGATCCCGAGCGAGGTGCGCTTGTGCTCGAAACCAGGGCTGCCGATCACAACGCCGGGCTGCACGATGCAGCGTTCCCCGATCTCGACGTTCGGCAGGATCACGGCGCCGGCAGCGATCACCGAGCCGGCGCCGACAACCACGCCGGACGGCGAGATGTGCGCGAGCGGATGCACGTCAGCGGACGGGTCGATGCGACTCGGGCGATCCACGGTCTCAGCGCGGGCGATTGCGTTGTGGAGGGTGTAGTAGGCCCACCTCGGATCTGGGACCACGACCGCAGCGACGTGTGACCCGGCGAACACACCGGCCATGGCCGGGGGCACGAGCGCGGCCACAATCGATGGGTTCGAGCGGATGTCGTCCAGGAATCGCTCGTCATCGAGAAAGGTCAGAAGAGATCCAGGGCCAGAGTCTGAGGCGAGCCCCAGCCCATCGGCCACGAAGGCGACATCCGTTTCGATCCCCGCTTCGAGGGCGAGGAGCGCGGGATCGATGGTCACTGGCTCACCGGGCTCTCGCGGACGATCATCCCTCCCATGGTCAGACCGACCCCGAATCCCAGGAGCCCGAGCACCCGTTCCGACGCCTGGGCGTCGTCGAAGAATTGGGCGGGCAGGGAACTGCCCACGATGTTGCCATACTCGCGGGACCGGAACAGCTCGTCACCGGAGCGGCCGACGGCCTTACCCACGGCATCGACGACCATCTTGGAACCCTGGTGCACGTACCACTGGTCCACCTCGTCCGTTGGCACGCCGGATCGCGTCGCCAGGTCGCCAAGCACGGTGCGGAGGTTGCCGAGGACGAAGTTGAGCACCCCCGCGCCGTTCATGAAGAGCTGACCCACCGCGGCGTCGTCGCGCGGCGTGATGGACAGTTCCCCGGCCCCACCGCCGTCGGACTGGAAGTCGCTCGCGAGCACTTCCCAGCGACGCGCCGGGAACGCTGTGGTGATCTGCAGCGGCGTCGCTGACATGAGCATCGCGGAGGCGCCGTCCGAGAAGAGCGGAGACACCCGCAAGTCGTGCTCACCATAGAGCTTCGTGTAGGTGTCAGCGATCACGAGCAGCACCGTGCTGGCGAGGCCGGCAGTGATGAGGCTCTGCGCGACGAGAAAGGACCGCACGAAGCCCGTGCAGGCATCGTTCAGGTCGAGACCGAAGGTCTGCGACGACAGCCCCCACTGTTCCTGAAGGAGGTGGGCGTTGCCTGGCGCCTGGAGACGCGGCGTGGAGGTCACGGAGACCACTCCGTCGACCAGCTCGACCCAGGAGCGCTCCGTCGTCTGCGAGATGGCCTGGTTGCTGAGATCAAGCGAGTCCACGTCGGCAGGAGCCCGCCGGATCGAGGTGAATCCGGTCCGATCCAGAAGGCCCTCACGAACGGGGCCATGCCGGTCGGCGAGACCTGCAACCTCCACGACCTCGGCACCAAGCGAGAGGCCGAGCGGGTAGAGGTACGGGCTCACGCGACGAGACCCTCATCGCGCAGGATCTGCGTCAGTTGGTCGAGGTTCTCGACGTTGTTGAGCGCCTCGATCGTGTTCACCCGGTCGCCGAGCCGATCGTTGAGGTGGGTGATGATTTCGAGTTGGTCAAGCGAGTCCCAGGCAGCGTCCGCTGGCCACTCGTACGTCTCCGGCTTGCCAAGCGCCTGATTCACGAAGGCGGCGAGCTCTTGAGCATTCATTGTGGTGTCCTAAATCTGAAGATGAGACTCCCCATAGGCTAGCAAGCGCCGACGTGGACTCAGCCCCTCGGTATCGCGGCGACCGCAGCCAGCCTGGCCAGGTAGGCCTTGGCCACCGCCTCGATGGTGAAGTGGTCTCGTATGAGAGTCCGAGCATTCTCGCCAATGGCGAGGCGCGCTCCGTCCGAGTCAGACAGGACGCCAATGAGCGTCTGGGCAAGCGTTGGAATGTCGGCTGCACCCGAGGCATCCGCTGGGCACAGGTACAGATGGTGAGCATCGACCAGCGGAACATCGATGAAGTTGTCGGCCGCGACCGCCGCGACCACTGGAATGCCAGCGGCAAGCGCCTCGAGACTTGCCGTGCCGAACCCGGTCCCCTCGAGCTCATGGACTTCGAGATCCGCATCGGCGAGATAGTCCGGGATGGCAGACTGGGGCTGCGCGCCGACCGTGTAGATCGACGTCCGCACGCCCAGACGGTCGGCTACGTGGAGGAACTCGTCGTGGTAGACGCCGCCGACGACCACGACTGCGACGTCTGGATGGACCTCGAGCACCGCGGGCAGTGCTTTCGCGAGCGCGATGCGGCTTCGCTGCGGGATGACGTGGCCGAGCGACAGGATCATCGGCCGGTCGCCCAGACCGAGCTGGCTGCGCACCGTGCCAGGCTTTCCGCCGGTCAGCGCTCCGGGGTCAATGCCGACCGGGATCACGGTCTTGCCGCTGTGAGCGCCGCGGTACCGCCGGTCGATGTAGTCATCCATGAGCTTGTCCATGACGACGAGCTTCGGCCGGTGCAGCCTCATCATCGTACGGACCAGCATGAAATCCGCCATCGCGTAGATGGTGTTGTTGAATCGGCTCAGTGGGCTCTCGAGCCTGGTGTGGATCGCGAGCAGCGTCGGCACCTTCCGTCGCCGTGCCCACCAGCCGGTGATCCACGTGAGGTCGAAGAATTGCCCGTGCTGGTTGATGACATCCGGCGCAAACTCGTCCAGAAGGTCGAAGACTCTTCGGAAGACCTTCGGCGACATGGTGAACCCGATGTCGAAATTCGATGCCAAGCGCGTCTTGGGCAGGGTCCATGCGGGGATCCGTACGACACGATAGCCGTGGATGTGCTCTTCGACCGGAGCCCCGGCGTAGCCAGCGGTCAGCACGAGAACCTCATGACCGTGGCGGGCGTATTCGCGAGCGAGATGCTCCGTCAGGTGCGAGGATCCCCCCGGACGTGGCGGGAAGAAGTTGTTGACGACGACGATTCTCATGGTGCTCCAAGCACCGGGCTCGACGGATCGGTCAGGTCGACGGTGCCGATCTGTCGCGCGGGCACGCCGGCCACGATCGCCCTTGCCGGCACGTCCGCGGTCACCACAGACCCAGCACCGACGACTGCTTCATCGCCGATGGTCACACCCATGTTGATGACCGTGTTCGCTCCGATGAAGACGCGGTCGCCGATCAGCACGGGCGCGCGGTCGACCTCGGGATAGGCACGGCCGCTCACGCAACGGCGCGCGGAGCTGTGCGTGTAGATGTGCACGCCGGACGCAATGTCGCAGCCCGCACCGATCTGCAGCCCACCAGAGCCGTCGATCACCGTGAAGGCACCGATCCAGGTGCCGGCACCGATGACTGGGTCGCCGACGATCCACGCAAGTGGGTTGTACGGGTTGTCGGGCAAGCCCTCGGGCACAGTCACTAGGAGTTCTTGATGAGCGCCCGCATGCCGTCGTTCACCGCGATGCTGTACTCGAAACCGAGCACATCCTTCGCGCGCTGCACGTCGGCTGCCCTGCGAGCGACGAGCACGTCACGCGGGTTGAAAATGGGCTTCACGTCGACTCCCACGGCCTCGATCAGGATGTCCGCGAGTTCGGCAACCGTGGTGTCGATACCGGTGCCCACGTTGATGGCCACATTGTCGCGCTCGGCTTCGAGAGCCAGCACCGTCGCGCGCGCAATGTCTTGCACGTGGATGAAGTCCATCGACTGCTTGCCCTCACCATCGATCACCGGTGCCTCGCCGCGCCGGAGACGGTCGACGAAGTGGTTGATGACGGAGGTGTAGTAGGCCGTGGTCTTCTGACCCTCGCCGTACACGTTGAAGAACCGCAGCGCGATCCAGGACAGTCCGGCACGACGCTGGTAGTAGGAGAGGAGGTCCTCGCCGGTGCGCTTGGCAATGCAGTACGGAGTCAGTGGGTTGAGCGTGTCGTCCTCGTGCATGGGCAGGTGCTCTGGGTCGCCGTACACCGACGCACTGGAGGCGAAGACCACACGACGCACGCCGTGGTCAGCGGCGGCGGCGAACACGTTGTGGGCACCGACGACGTTGATGTCGACGGACTCGTAGGGGTCGCTCTGGCTCTTGTTGATCGACACGGCCGCGAAGTGGATCACCGAGTCGCAGCCCTTCATGGCTGCGTGCACCGCACCGCCGTAGCGCACGTCCTGGTCGATGAGTTCGACGTTCCCGGTGGCGACCAGTTCGGCCATCTTGTCGCGGTCGCCACGGAACATGTTGTCGAACACCCGCACCTTGTAGCCCTTCTCGAGCAGCATGGGTGTGACGTGCATGCCGATGAATCCGGCGCCGCCGGTGAAGAACACGGTCTTGTCAGGCAATGTAGGGGGTCTCCTCGTTCGAACTGGTGAATCAGGCGCGGAGTGCGTCAGCGAGAGTGGCGATCACGCGTTCGACTTCGTTTTCGGTCAGATTGGCGTGCATGGGGATCGCAAGGTGTCGCGTCCAGAGTTCGGCCGACACCGGCAGGTGGCCTTCGAATCCGTAGACGGGTTGAACATGCGAGGCGTACGTTCCGAAGTTGCACTGCACCCCGTGTGACTTCAGATATGTTGCGACCGCGCCACGGTCGACGTCGGGGTCGAGGGTCACCACGTACGACTGCCACGGGTGCTCTCGATCTTCGAGCGCGACGGGCGCGGACACGCGCTCGACGTCGGCCAGGAGTTCCTCGTAGCGGCGCGCGACGGCTTGACGAGCGCTGACGAGATCCGGCAGTCGGTCGAGCTGCGCCAGCATCATGCCCGCCGCGACATCGGAAAGCCGATAGTTGTAGCCCAACTCATCGAACGACGGCACCGGCAGGTCGGTCGAACCCTCGCGAGACAACGCCGGAGCGATGCCGTATGTGTGCAGTTTGCGCGCGTGGGCCGCCAGGTCCGACCGATTCGTCGTCAGCGCGCCGCCCTCGCCTGCCGTGATGCCCTTACGGCCGTGGAAGCTGAAGGTTGCGACGTCGGCGAGGCTTCCCGCCGGTCGGCCCTTGTAGCTCGCACCCGCTGAGCAGGCCGCATCCTCCATAAGCCAGAGGCCGTGTCGGTCGGCGATGTCGCGGAGCTCGTCGTAGTCAGCGGGCTGACCGAAGACATCAACGGCCAGGATGCCCACCGTGCGCGGGGTGATTGCCGCTTCGACGGCGGCGGGGTCGAGCGTCCAGATGTCTGGGCGGATATCGGCGAAGATCGGCTTCGCGCCGGTCCAGGCCACCGAGTGGCCCGTCGCTGGGAACGTGTAATCGCCGACGATGACCTCATCACCTGCGCCGGCGCCGAGCACCGTGAGACCGAGATGCAGTGCCGCCCCGCAGTTGTTCGTGGCGAGAGCATCGGTGACACCAGCGACCTCGGCAAACCGCTCCTCGAAGCGCGCACAGGTCGGGCCAGCACCCGAGAGCCAGTTAGTCGCGAAGACCTCTGCGATCGCCGCGAGTTCCTCAGCACCGACGGTGGGTTGGCCAAGTGCGATGGTGTCCGACACAACTACCTCCTGCGGCGCCGATCCGCATCTGCCGGACGCCTCGTACAGTGTAGTCGGCGATGTTCGCAGCCTTCGACGATCTACCATCGTATGGGCGTCACTCAGGAGGCAGACCGTGAATCGACCGAGCGCAGTCATCATCGGAGGCGGGATCGTCGGAATCGCCGTCGCCGAACGGCTCGCGCGCACCGGCACCACGGTCACGCTCCTTGAGAAGGAATCCCGGTGGGCCGCCCACCAGACCGGTCACAACTCCGGCGTCATCCACGCTGGGCCGTACTACAAGCCGGGGTCGCTCAAGGCAACGATGTGCACCGCGGGAAACCGCTCGATGGTCGCCTTCGCTCAGGAGCACGATATTCCGCACCAGGTCTGCGGGAAGCTGATCGTCGCGACCAGTGCCGAGGAGATCCCGCGTCTGGCGGTGCTGCTGGAGCGCGCGACCGCCAATGGTGCTCCCGCGCGGATCGTCGATGCCGACGAGGCTCGCGAGTATGAGCCCCACGTCGCGGCCCTACGCGGACTGCGCGTCGAGAGCACCGGCATCATCGATTACGGCATCGTTTCCGCCACCCTGGCCAGGCTCGCGGCCGACCACGGAGCCGACCTGCGACTCGGAACCGAGGTGCGAGGCATCGACGTGCGAACCGACGGCGTCACCGTGACCTACGAGAGTGGCGCGGGAAGCGGCGAGGTTCGAGCCGACCTGTTGGTGAACTGCGCGGGATTGCAGAGCGATCGCATTGCGCGGATGGCCGGGCAGCGCCCGGAGGTGCAGATCGTGCCCTTCCGCGGCGAGTACTACGAACTCGTCGAGGCGAAACGTTCGCTGGTCCGCGGGCTCATCTATCCAGTTCCCGATCCTGATCTGCCGTTCCTCGGAGTGCACTTGACCCGCATGATCGATGGCTCGGTGCACGCCGGACCGAATGCCGTCTTTGCGCTCGCCAGGGAGGGATACCGATGGCGCGACGTCGACCTCGCGTCGACCGCGCGGTCGATCACCTATCCCGGATTCCTGCGAATGGCGAGCCGCAACGTCGGCACCGGCGTTGCCGAGGTCATCCGTTCGCTCTCAAAACGGCGGTTCGCAGCGAGCCTGGCCAAACTCGTGCCAGAGCTGAGCCGCTCGGACATTGTTCGCGCGGGTGCTGGAGTCCGCGCCCAGGCGATCAAGCCGGATGGCACGCTCGCTGACGACTTCATCATCCAGCGCGCGCCGAGGCAAGTGCATGTGCTGAATGCGCCCTCCCCGGCTGCGACGAGTTCACTGGAGATCGCGAAGCACATCGTTGCGCAGGTAGAAGCGGCTGTCTGAGGGATGGCGCCATTGGTCGCATGGGCTGCCAGGAGGAGAGGCGCTTGGTTCCCATAGAGTGGGTCACCGCGTCGCGGGCCTGCAGCGGCGAATCCCACGACACTCGGCACTCAGTTCGGTGCGACCACAGAAGGGCTGTGCGATGACCGCGAGACAACGCTTGGCTGCCCTGTCCACGGTGCTGCGTCGCATCCCGGGCATCGTCATCGTGCCGATCCTGGCTTTCGTGGCGCTGGGAGCGTGGGGGTTGTCCTCGCCGCCGGGATCCAGCCCGGATGACGACTTCCATCTGACGAGCATCTGGTGCGGCATGGGCGATCGGGACGGCCTCTGCGGCCCCGGTGACGCGGCGGGTGAGGGGACCGTCGCTCGCGATGTGTTCGCCGCCGCGTGCTTCCGCCACGAACCTGAGGTGAGCGGCGCCTGCCAGGGCGACGACTTCAGTGACAATCCGCTGGACACTGTCTCGACGGATCGAGGCAACTTCACCGGCCTCTATCCACGCGTGTTCTACGCGGCCATGAGTGTGTTCGCGAGCAACGACATCAACGCCTCAGTGGTGGTCATCAGGCTCGTGAACGCGGCGGTCTTCATTGGCCTCACAGTCGCCGCTTACCTCCTCCTTCCTCTGCGCCGGCGAGGGCCCTTGCTCGCTGGCGCCATCCTCGTCATGGTGCCGCTCGGGATGTTCATCATTCCGTCGACGAATCCGAGCAGCTGGGCCCTTGCCTCTGCCGCCGTGCTGTGGGTCAGCGTGCTCGGCTACCTCGAGACCACGGGTCGGAGGCGTGTCGGCCTCGGAATCCTCTCGATCGTCGCGGCCGTGCTGGGAGCTGGAGCGCGCGGTGACGCGGCGTTGTACGCGATCGCCGGCGTCGCGATCGCGATCTTCCTCGCCTTCCGCCGCGAACGAGCGTTCATGCTCGCCGCCATCCTGCCGATCGCCCTTGCCATCGCGGCCGGCGTGCTCTATCTCTCCACGGCGCAGTCAGCGGTCACGGTGGAGGGATTCGTGGGCGATGCACCATCGACCGCCTCAGGGTGGCTGGGTTTGTTCATCTCCAACGTGATCAACGCTCCCGAGCTCTGGGTAGGAGTGTTCGGTGGTTGGGGTCTCGGCTGGCTCGACACACCGATCCCCGCTTCGGTCTGGGTCGTCGGCTTCGCGGTTTTCACAGCAACGATCGTCTTCGCGCTTCGGCGGCCAACCTGGCGGGTGGTCGCGGTGCTCGCAGGCCTCGCGGTCCTGCTGGTCGTCCTCCCGTCCTATGTGCTCACGCAGACCGGAGTGCACGTGGGTTCGCACGTGCAGCCGCGCTACATCATGCCGCTCATGGTGATCCTGGTCGGTGTGGCGACGTACGGGGCCGTGCGCGGCACGGTTGTGTCGCGGCCGCTGATCGTGCTCGGCATCGCCGGACTCTCCGTCGGCAACGCCCTCGCGCTCTTCACCAACACGCGGCGCTACGTGAGCGGACTCGACTTCTTCAGCCCGAACCTCGACGCCAACGTCGAGTGGTGGTGGGCTGTCGCGCCGTCGCCGCTCACGAATGCGGTCGTGGGCAGCCTTGCCTTCGCTGTGCTGCTGGCCGTCGTGGCGACGCCGCTCTGGCGCGCAGCGCGAGCCGATCTGGAGAGCCGGGCGGCTCAGGGCGCAGCCACCACGTCGTAGAGCCAGAATGTCGTGTGCCCCTCGACGACCGACTCCTCGAGATCCAGACATCCTTGGTCCAAGGGCTTGTCCGAGAGCACGTGCGCCACATTCTCCTCGGCGAACGGGGCGCACGAGTCAAAGCTCAGGCGGATCTGGTCGGGCGCCGGATTGCTCGGGACGGGCTGCCCATGTCCCTCGACCCAGGAGACGTTCGCCAGGCGGTTCCAGACATCCTCGTAGCGCCCGGTCGGATCGATCTCGCCCCACATCTCTTCCGCGGGTGAACTCTGGAATCCGTTGAAGGACTCCAACCCGGATTGCACGAGCACGACCGTCGGCAGGTACGTACTGCCGACTCCGACCCACTGACCGGGTTCGTCTGCGCTGATCTCCTTCATCTGCTGCACGAGCTCGGTGCGGTTCGTGTCCCAGACGCCGTGATACACGGGATTGACGCCCGCCGAGCCAAGCAGCGAAGCCCCGAGGAAGCACAGACTGGCCACCGTCGCTGCGCCGCGGCTGACGAAGACGACCGAGGCGACGGCGAGCACGCCGACGACGATCCACATCCTCGAGCTGGAGAGCAGGGGTGCCTCGAGAACACGGAGTACCAGGGCCACAGCCGCGATGGATCCGAGA
>WUUC01205805.1_pt1 | contig 16093 bp, 10 predicted proteins | sample 6278441 | NCBI WGS metagenome assembly WUUC01 (sample SAMN13675441, study PRJNA597444) | soil metagenome | isolation source: soil | place: USA: Washington | collected 2017-10
ATATGCGGCGAAGGTAGTTCAAGACGGTCTCCTCTCGATACAACGGGACCGTTCCAGCCTAGGTCGATTCCTTGAAAGAACTCTGACAGCTGGGTCGCGCCGGCCAAATGTCTCGGCGGCCGATTCACCCTCGCCCGCCTTTCTGTCGATGGGGTCCGATGAGAACTCTTCGCAGCCGCATGGCTTCCGTGACCCTGCTCGCCGCCAGCGCGATCGCGTTGGTGGCGGCCGCGCCGGCCGCGGCGGTGAACACGACGACCTTCCAGTACACCGGCGCGCCCCAGGTCTGGACCGTTCCGGCGGGAGTGACGTCGGCGACGTTCGATCTTTTCGGAGGAGCCGGGGGCCAGACCTCCCCGTCCGAGGCCACCAGAGGCGGGCGGGCGACCGCGACGATCGCGGTCACCCCGCTGGAGGAAATCCTGGTCTACGTCGGCGGTGAAGGCGCCGACGAGGTCCTCGGATCGGCCGCCTTCAACGGCGGCGGCGCATCGACTGGGCTCTACGCCCGCGGCGGCGGCGGCGCCTCCGACATCAGGCGCGGTGGCACGGCGCTGGCCAATCGCCTCGTGATCGCCGGCGGCGGTGGCGGCGACGGCGGCTGCCAATCCGCCGGTGCCTATCCCGCGGGCGGCCTCGGTGGCGGCCTGCTGGGAGGGGCCGGTGTGGTCAACGAAGAATGCGCGAACGGAAGCAGCGGAGGCGGCGCGGGAGGCGGCGGGACCCAGTCGGCGGGCGGCGCCGCCAGTCCTGGGGAAGACACCACCGCCGGCACGCTCGGCGTCGGCGGCCAAGCCGGCAAATACGGGGGTGGCGGCGGTGGCGGCTATTACGGCGGCGGCGGCGCCATGACCGGCGGTGGCGGTGGCGGGTCCGGATTCGGACCGACTGGAACCAGCTTCGAAACGGGCGTGCGCGAAGGCAACGGCCTGGTCGCGATCACCTACGCGGCCTCGCCGCTGGCGATCGTCGGCGCGGGAGCCGGAAGGGGCTACGTCGACTCCTCGGTGACGGGCATCGACTGCGGGCGCAACAGCGCCACCCACGCCGACTGCGACCAGGTGTACTCCGACGGCACCGTGGTCACGATCACCGCCCATCCTGGCCTCAACACCGTCTTCAGCGGCTTCAGCGGCGGCGGCTGCTCGGGGACCGCACTCACCTGCGAACTGACGATGTCCGAAGCACGCTCGGTGACCGCCACCTTCACCCTGGAAGTGCGCCCACTGAACGTCACCACGAGCGGCAGCGGATCCGGCTACGTCGACTCCGTTCCCGCCGGCATCGACTGTGGCCGCGACGCTCCCGCCCACGCCGAATGCTCGATCGAACCCGAACTCGGCTCCCAGGTGACCCTCACCGCCCATCCGGCCCCGAACACCACCTTCACCGGCTTCAGCGGCGGCGGCTGCGCCTCTGGAGCCACGGTATGCACGCTCACCATGGACGCGGCGAAGTCGATCGGCGCCCCCTTCCAGCTGACGCGCACGCTGATCGTGGCCACCTCCGGGGCCGGCGGCGGCACCGTCAGCGGCCCCGGCTTCGACTGCGGCGGCGCCGGCCACGTCGACTGCGCCGAGACCATCGCCGACGGCTCGCAGATCCAACTCACCGCGACTCCGGCGCCCGGGTCCGAATTCGTCGGCTTCAAAGGCTCCTGCACCGGCGCGGTGGCCGTCTGCACCGCCACGATCACCGCTGAATCGAAAGTCGAAGCGGTATTTGCCACGGCACCCGACACCACGCCGCCCCAAACCAAGATCTCCTCCAAGCCGTCAGAGGTCGGCCCCCCGCGCTCGATCTTCCAGCTGCGCTCCTCGCAGCCGGGTTCCCGCTTCGAATGCAGGCTCGACAGCGCCAAGTTCAAGCCCTGCGGCAAGCGGGTCGAATACCGCAACCTGAAGCCGGGCCGCCACACCTTCCGCGCCCGCGCGATCGACGCCGCCGGCAACGTCGACCCCTCCCCCGCGGTGGTTCGCTTCCGGGTCGGTCCCGCTGCTCGATAATCCATGCCCGGAAGGGGCACGGCGCCTGTCTGTATCGATTAATTAGCTTGTAAAGGCTTAAAAAGCTATAGTTTGGAACATGGCCAGGCCCAAACGTGAGTTCTCTCGGCCGGTGAAACAAGCCGCAGAGCTACTGGGGGCCGAGGTCCGCGCAGCCCGGGTGGAGCGGCGCTGGACGGTCCGTGACCTCGCCGAGCGCGCGGGCATCAGCACCGGCACGCTGCTGAAGATCGAAAACGGCGATCCGAGCACCACCCTGGGGGTGGCGTTCGACGTCGCCAATCTGGTCGGCGTACCGCTCTTCTACGAGGACCCGTCGCGACTCGCCGCCGAGTCCGCCCGCAGCCTCGAGCGGGCGACGCTGCTGCCGCGCAGGGTGCGACCGCGGCAGCAGGATGTCCGCGATGACTTCTGATCCAGTCAGGGAGGCGTTCGTCTGGTGCTGGCTAGCCGGCGCCGAGCAACCGGTCGTCGCGGGGCGGGTCTGGAGCGAGGGGGACCTTCTCAACTTCAACTACGGCAGCAGCTACCTCGAACGCCCCGACGCGATTCCCCTCTACCTCCCCGAGCTTCCGCTCCGGCCGGGCCTGATCGCGCCGCTGCGCGGGCTGCGGATCCCGGGCTGCATCGCCGACGCGATGCCCGACGCCTGGGGGCGCAGGGTGGTCCGACAGCACTTCCTCGGCGTGGGCGCGGAGGAGGAGACCGACGAACTCGATCCACTGACCTACCTGCTCGGCTCGGGGTCGAACCGCGTCGGCGCTCTCGACTTCCAGGCCTCACCCGAGACCTACCTCGGGCGCGAAGACGTGGGCGCTCCCCTGGCGGAGCTGTTGGAGGCGGCCGAGCTCGTCGACCAGGGGAAAATGCTCTCCCCCGCACTCGACCGGGCCCTGCTCCACGGCAGCTCGATCGGAGGCGCCAGGCCGAAGGCGCTGCTGGACGATCAAGGGGAGGCGACGATCGCCAAGTTCTCCTCGACCACCGACGGCGACTTCCCGGTCGTCAAGGCCGAGTACGCGGCGATGGAGCTCGCTCGAAGGGCTGGCCTCGACGTAGCCCCGGTCCGGATCGTGCGGGTGCTGGGGAAAGACGTGCTCCTGGTCAAGCGCTTCGACCGGGTGACCGGCAGTGCCCAGAGGCACGCGTTCGTCTCCGCCCTGACCATCCTCGGGCTGCCGGAGGAGTCGCGGCCCGAGGACTGGAGCTACGTCGACCTGGCGGAAATCGTCCGGGCCAGGTTCACCGATCCGCGCCGGACGCTGCACGAGCTGTTCGCACGGATCACCTTCAACATCCTCGTCAGCAATACCGACGACCATCCCCGCAACCACGGTGCCCTCTGGGACGGATCGATGCTCACCCTCTCTCCCGCATACGACATCACCCCCCACCGGCGCGGCGGCGAAAGCACCCGCCAGCTGATGGCGATCTCCTCGAGTGGCTGGCGCCTGAGCCAACTTCGAGGCTGCGTGGAAAGCGTCGGCAGCTACCAGCTCTCCGCACCCGCGGCCCGGGCGATCATCGACAACCAAATCGAGGTGATCGAGTCCTCCTGGCGGGAGGTCTGCGAGGAGGCGGCGATGACCGAGGTCGAGCGCGCGACCCTCTGGGGGCGGCAGTTCCTGAATCCTTTCGCAACCGAGGGATACCGTCGCGGCGCTCCAAAACCACGGGCCTGAATTAGGCCAGCTCCGTGTAATCATTATGCGTTTTTGTTAGGATCCCGGCGAGGAACGGATGAGCAGTCGCTTGGGACAGGCTGCGCGTAACCCCCGCAGCCCCTGGGTCGGGATCGACCCCAACGTCGATCCGCTCAAATGGGCGGCGGTCCTCCGACGCGCCCACAGGCTGGCCGTCGATCAGGGCTCCGCCCCGGCGGTGCTGCGGCACGTCGTCGCCAGCTCCTGGGAGCGGGCAGCCAGCCAGGGTGTCGATCCCGACGGCTACGCGCCGGTGGCGCTCGACGCGGAGGCCACCCGGCAGGCGCTCGCGCGCAACCCGATCTCCCACCTGCTGAGCGAGATCGAACGGATCCTCCGCGAGGCGACCCTGGACTCGCGCTACCTGGTCGCCCTCAGCGACCCGACCGGAGTCCTGCTCTGGGTCGACGGCCATACCGAGGCCCTGAACGTCGCCGGCGAGGCGGGCTTCGAACCGGGGCACCTCTGCAGCGAGCAGGCGGTCGGCACCAACGCGGTCGGCACCGCGATCGAGCTGCGCCACCCGGTCCAGATCTTCTCGGCCGAGCACTTCAGCCGCCGCCTCCACGGCCTCACCTGCTCGGCCGCTCCGATCCGCGACCCGGAAACCGACCGCCCGGTGGCGGTGCTCAACATCTCCGGCGACTTCCGCACCTGCCACCCCCACAGCCTGCCGCTGATCTCCTCCGTCTCGCGCTTGCTCGAGGAGCGCCTGGCGCGGGAGCTGAGCGACCGCGACAACCGCCTCCGCGCGGTTTTCATCGATCGGCTCGGCGCCGAGGGCAAGGGGCGCAGCGCCCTCGTCTCGAAGTCCGGCCGGGTCGTCGCCGCCTATCCGAAAAACTGGCTGGGGCCCCGGCTGCAGATCGGCGAAGACGGCAACCTCAGGCTCCCCACAGGAGTGGAGATCGAGCCGCTGGGGGGATCAAACGGGGCGATGATGGTCCGCGGCACCTCCTCACGCGCGCGCGCCCCGCGCTCGGCGCTCACGATCGAGGCGCTGCCGCCACGGCGGGTGCGGGTCGGGCGCGAGGACTGGCACGTCGACCTCAGCCCGCGCCACAGCGAGATCATCATGATGCTCGCGCTCAATCCCGACGGGCTCAGCAACGAGGAGCTGCGGGCGCTGCTCTACGAGGCGGGCGCCAAGTCGGTCACCGTGCGGGCCGAGATCTCCCGGCTGCGCAAGCTGCTGGGACCGATCCTGCTCAGCAACCCCTACCGGCTCGAGCAGCCGGTAGAGGCAGACCTCGCGGCCCTGCGGGAGATGCTCCACACCCCGCGCTGAAGGAGGAGTACGACGCCACCGAGGACCCTGGGTTCACGAGGAATCTCGGTGGCGTCGCGGGAGGAAATCGGGTGTTACTTGAAGGCCTCTTCCATCGGCACGGCTTCCGGCATGCCGTTCCCGAACAGTTCGTCGATCTGGCCCGCGTAGTACGTGGCCGGATCTTTGCTCCGTTCTTCCAGCTCGGCCAGATTGTCTTTGGTGACCACCAGCTGACCGGTGTTGACGAACCCTTCCGGCAGTTCCCCACCGCGGACTGATTCCGCCAGCATGCGGGTCGAGGTGTAACCCTGCAGCCACCAGTTCACCGCCACGCTCACCAACAGGTTGCCGTTTTCGAGGCCGGTGACCGTTCCCGGGGCGATATCCATCGCTCCGGCCGGGAAGTCGTACCCTTTTTCGGTCATCACCTTGTTCAGGCTCTGGCCGTCTTCGGTGCAGACGCCGATCACGAATACCGGATCGGGGTTGGCCGCGAGCTGGTTGGTCCAGGCGACGATGCTTTCCGGGCCGGTCGGTTTCGAGTCGAAGACGACGACCTTGGCCTGCGGCAGCATCTCCGCGAGCACTTCTTCGACGCCTTCGGTGCGCATCGCGAGCACTCCCGCCTCCTGCGGAACGCACTGGCCGACGATCGCTTCGCCGGTGGTCGAGGGCGGCAGTTTCGCCAGCTTGATCGTTTCTTCCGTCGCTTCGCGGGCCAAGGTGCGGTCCGCCGTGCCGACGAAGGTTTTGATCGTCGCCGCATCGACCGTGTCGGGTTCTGAGGAGGGGCGTTCGTTGAAGTTGAGGACGTGGGGACCGACCTGTTCGTCGATCGTTTTCGCCGTCCGGGTCCAGAGCTCGGGCGGGAACGGAGCGAAGCCCATCCCTTCCGGGTTGGTGGCGAGCAGGTCAGCGGCCTGCTTCTGGGCCGTTTCGGGGTCGACCTGCGGCGGACCCGAGATCTGGACCTCGGTGGCTCCGTCCTCGGCCGCGAAGGTTTCGATCCCTTCCTGGATCTCGACCCCGAACGACTGGCCGGTAAGGATCAGCTCCATCGCGAGCGAGACCTGCTCCTTTTCGCCGCCTTCGGCTTCGGTGCCGGCTTCGGTGCTGGTGGCATCGGTCGAACCGCCGCCGGTGGAGTCGTCGTCGCTCCCGCCGCAGGCGGCCAAGCCGAGGGCCAGCACCAGCGCCGCCAGCGCGGCAAGCCCGAGCAGGCCCTTCTCGGTGAATTTCTTCCTCATCAAGTGATTCCTCTCTCCTGTGTCTAACCGCAGTTGTACCCGCGGTGAACCTATGGAGGGGAGAGGCCGATGTCATCCCCGGAGGGGCGTTGCGACGAAGTTGCAACCCTGCCCACCGTTGACATCACCAATTATCATTATCTGTAGAAGTCCGAAGCCCCGAGAGGAGAGAGATGGCCCCCCAGCCCCAGGTGCTGAGCGCCGCCGAGATGGACAACGGTGGCTTCGTCGGAGAGACGACCCAGGTCGCATTCGTGTCCGACGACCTCTACGGAGCGATCGACAACCTGGTCGCGCTCGGGGTGGGGCCATGGATGATCTACGACGTCGGGCCTCACAACTCGACTGACCTCCACTACAAGGGCGAGCCCGGGGACTTCTCGATGCGCCTCGCCTTCACCACCCTCGGCTCGATGACCTGGGAGGTGATCGAACCGACCGGCGGGCGCAACATCTACCAGGACTTCATCGACGCGGGTCACAAGGGGCTGCACCACGTCGCGATCGGCTGCAATGACGCCCCCTATGAGGAGCGCGCCGCGGAGCTGCGCAAGCGTGGCTACGAGGAGGTGATGGGCGGCAGGACCTTTGAAGGCTCGGTCCAGATGGGCTACTGGCACAACGGCAACGATGACTCGCCATGGGTCGAGATCTTCGTGCTGCCGCCCGACTTCGGGCCCGAGCCGGACGAGTGGTACCCGGCGCCGCCGCCTACCAGCTGACTCGCAGCTCGACTGGGGCGCGGAACATGAAGCCGCGGACCTCCGGCTCGCGCTCCAGGCGGATCGCGGGAAAGGCGGCCAGCAGCTCCTCGAGGCCGATCCGCAGCAGCTGGCGGGCGAAGAAGTTGCCGGCGCAGAAGTGCGCGCCCTGGCCGAAGGACATGTGGGCATTGGGCGAGCGGGTCAGATCGAACTCGTCGGGGCGATCGAACTTGTCCTCGTCGCGGTTCGCCGCGGCGAGCACCGCGTTGACGATCGAGCCCGCGGGAATCTCGACCCCTGCCAGCTCGGTGTCCTCGAAGGGGGAGCGGACCGCCTGAGCGATCGGCGAGATCCAGCGCAGACCCTCGACGATCGCGCGCGGGACAATCGCCTTGTCGGCGAGGACCAGCTCCAACTGGTCGCGATTGGAGAGCAGACCAAGCAGCGTCGAGGCGCCAGCGTGGCTCGGCTCGCGCATGCCGCCCGAGATCACGATGCAGTAGCTGGGATAGATCTCCGAGCGCGGTCGTGGCGAGCCCTCCGGCCGGCCGGAGAAGAGCATGTGCGAGAGCAGGGACTCGTCGGGGCTCGTTTCGAGCCGGTCGAGGATCGGGTCGACGGTGGCTTCGATCTCGGCGATCGCGTTGTCGGAGACCGCGAAGCCGGCGGGGTCGCCGGCGGTGTTGCCGCTGCCCGCCTGCATTTCCTTGAACCAGCGCCGCAAGGTGTCGGCGTCGAGCTCGCCGAGGCTGAGCAGAGAGCCGAGCCCGAGCACGCTGAGCGGCTCCAGGTACTGGTCGACGAGCTCCGCTTCGCCGGCCGGGCGCAGTGCCTCGATCAGCTTTTTGGCGAGCGGCCGGATCAGCTCCTCGACGTAGGTGTTGACGGCGCGCGGTCGCAGCACCGCGTCGATCCCAATTCGTTGCATCGCGTGCTCCTCGCCGTTCGCGGTCAGCACGTTGGGCTCGCCGAAGGTCCGGTTCAGACGGCCCAGGGAGGCGGGGCTCCCCCAGCGCTCGCGCTGACCGGCGACCGTCTCGACGTCGACCCAGCGGGTCACCATCCAGAGGTTCAGATCCGGCACGTAGGCGACCGGCGCGCGGCGCCGCATCTCCGCGTAGGTCGGGTACGGGTCGACGTGCATCTGGTCGAGGTCGAGCGGGAAGTCGACGGTAGTGGTCACGGATCTCCTCAGAGGTCGAGCACGAGGCGCTCGCTGCGAGCCCTCGAGATACAGATCATCATGCAGTCGTTGCGGGCCCGGTCGGCCGGCGTCAGCACCGAGTCGCGATGCTCGGGCTCGCCCTCGAGCACGATCGTTTCGCAGGTCCCGCAGGTCCCTTCCTGACACGAGGACGGGACCGGCACGCCGGCGGCGGCGACCGCGTCGAGGATCGACTGCCCGGGCTCGACGGTGAGGCTGATCCCGGAGCGGTCGAGCACCACCTCGAAGGCGGTCCCGGGACCGCCGGGAAGGTCGTCACGGGCCTTGAAGCGCTCCAGGCGCAGAGCCTCCGCACCCCAGTGCGCGGCCGCCTCTTCGACCGCGTGCAGCAGCGGCTCCGGCCCGCAGCAGTAGATCAGCGTCTCGGGTTGCGCCTCCCGCATGGCGCTGGCCAGGTCGAGCAGGCCCAGCTCGTCCTCGGGGACGATGGTGACCCCCTCCTCGCCAGCCAGCTCCGGCAGGAAGGCCATCGTGGCGCGGGAGCGCCCGCCGTAGAGCAGCGACCACTCGGCGCCGCCCGCCCGCGCCGCCGCGATCATCGGCACCAGCGGCGTGATCCCGATCCCGCCGCCGATGAACAGGTATCGCAGTGAAGGGTCCAGCGCGAAGTTGTTGCGCGGCCCGGCGACGGGCAGCACGTCGCCCACCGCGGTGACGTCGTGCAGGTGGCGCGAGCCGCCGCGCCCCTCCTCCTCGCGCAGCACCGCGACCAGCAGCGAGCCCCGGTCGGCCGGGTCGCCGCAGAGCGAGTACTGGCGGATCATCCCGCCCGGGAGGTGGAGGTCGACGTGGGCGCCCGGCTCCCAGGCGGGCGCCTCGGCGCCGTCGAGCGGCGTCAGCTCGAGCGCGATCACGCCCTCGGAGAGCGGGCGCTTGGCGGCAACCCGCATCTCGACCGTGTCGGGGCCGGCCGCGGGCTCCGGCTCGGCCATCCAGCTGGGCAGGCCGGCCACCGTCACCCGCCGGCGGTCTGCGGCGCGAAGCTGACCGGCAGCTCGACCATGAATGCGTAGTCGCCGCCGCCGAACTCGTACTGCGGCTCGTCGATCTCGATCTTCAGGTCGGGCAGGCGGCGCAGCAGCTCCTCGATCACGACCCGCAGCTCCATCCGCGCCAGCGGCGCACCGGGGCAGGTGTGGACGCCGAAGCCGAAGCTCATGTGGCGGTTGCGGCCACGGTCGAGGCTGAACTCGTCCGGCTCGGGAAACTGATCCGGGTCGCGGTTGGCTGCCGCCCAGCCCATGTAGACGTCGCAGCCCGCGGGGATCTCGACGCCCTCGACCTCGGTGTCCTCGGTGGCGCGGCGGAAGAAGCCGTAGAACGGCGGGTGCAGGCGCAGCGCCTCCTCGACCGCGGTCGGGATCGCCTCCGGATCGGCGATCAGCTTCGCCTTCAACTCCTCGTCGCTGAAGACCTCGTAGATCAGGCTCGTCATCGCCGAGGTGGTGCTGTGGTGGCCGGCCCCGAGGAAGGCGGCCAGCAGCACCACGTAGTCGTCGTCGTCGAGCTCGCGGCCCTCGACTTCCACCGTCGCCAGGTAGGTCAGGTAGTCGTCGCGGGGCTCCTGCTTGCGTTTGTGGACCTCGCCGACCGTGACCTCCCCGAACTCCGCCTGCAGGCGGCCGAACTCCTCCGGTTCGCCCATCGCCGCGAACATCGCGATCGCCTTTTCGCGCACCGTCGGCACCAGCTCCTCGTCGACGCCGACCAGGTGGCAGATCGCCTCCGCCGGCACCGGCTCGCAGAGGTCCTCGACCAGTTCGGCGCTGCCGCGACCGATGAAGGCGTCGATGTGGCGGTTGATGTCCGCCCGCACCTGCGGCTCCATCATCGCCGAGGTCCGCGCCGTCACCGCCTGGTTGAAGAGCGCCCGCCAGTGCTGGTGCTGAGGCGGATCCATCTCCAGCGCCGGGATCGGCTTGCGCGGAAGCATCGGCCGCAGCACCTGCGGTTCGGAGGAGAAGACCTCGTGGTTGGCCATCCCCGCCCTGACGTCGTCATAGCCGAGCAGCAGCTGGAACCCCTCGTGCTCGTCGCTGTGGGCGACCGGGCAGCCACCCTTCCGCGCCGCCTCCATCAGCTCCAGCGTTCGCCCAGGGGGGGTCGTGTAGCAGCTCCAATGCCGCAGCTCCTCCTCCACTCCGTCCGCGCCGTTCGCCGAAACCGCATCGTGCTCAGACATGCATCTCTCCTCGTCGTGGGCTACCCACATAACTCATAATGAATCGAGGCGATGCCTGTCAATGGCCCGCAGGCGTTGCAGCCGGTTGCAGCGGGCTAGCGGATCTCCACCGGCGTCCCCGGCAACGCCCGCCGGGCGAGCCAGCGGACGATCTGGTTCTGCATGCGGATGCAGCCATGGGAGCGGGCCGATCCGAGCGGGTCGTTGAGCAGCGGGCCGCTGCGGCCGTGCATGGCGACGCGGCCGGGGCCGCCGCCGAAGTTGCGCAGGGTGTTCGAGTGGGCGGTCAGCTGCAGGGCGAAGGGGCCGAGGACCGAGCCGGCGGGTTGGCGGACCCGCTCGTAGACGGCGAAGAGGCCGCGCGGGGTCGGGGTCGAGGGCTTGCCGATCACAACCCGCCAGCTGCGCACGCGGTGGCCGGCGCGGTAGGCGACGCCGCGCCGGCGGTCGCGGTCGATCACGATCCGCCACGGGGTCTGCCGCAGGCGGGCGAAGTCGGCGTCGATCCAGCCGGCGCGCGCGTTCGGCCGCTCAGGCAGCCGCACCCGCAGCCAGAGCCCGTCGCCGGCGTCGCGCCGAGCCGCCAGCACCAGCAGAGCCACCGGACCGCCGTCCCAGGCCGCAGAAGTGCCGACCCGGCCGGTGACCCGTGCTCCCGGCCGCGGCGCCACCCGCGCCACGGTCGGGTAGACGAGGCGCGCGGTCCAGGCCGAGCGCGGAGTCGGCCCGGCGACCGCGCTGGCGCCGGGCCCGTCGTCGCCGCTGGGCGCGGCGGTGGCGCTGGCCGGGAGCGAACCCCCCGCCAGAGCCACCAGCGCGATCGCCAGCGCCGCCGGGCGTTTAACCGGTGACGCCACCGGCGCGCCCCGGGCCGCTGTCCTGCACCCGGACCCCGGCGACGCCCTGGCGGCGGGGCGCGTTCTCGGCTTCGACGTAGGCGACGTTGCGAACCATGCCGCCGTCGACGCCGCCGTCGACCCGGGCCGCGAGGCGGATGGTCATCGAGGCGCCGGCCTCCAGCAGGTCGACCTCCCAGCAGGCGTCACCGCCCCGGAGCTCCGCCCCGGCGAGCGCGGCGAAGGAGAGTTTGCTGGGCAGGCGGTCGCAGACGACGACCTCGGCGGCCGGCCCGTCGCCGACGTTGGTGACGCGGATCTTGTACTTGACCCGGTCACCGGCGGAGGCCGTTCCGGAGCCGATCCGCGTCTTCTTCAGCTTCAGCATGGTCCTCCCGAGGGTCGCCTGGACCTTGGCGCTCGACTTGTCGTTGCCCGGGTCGGCGTCGGCGACCGCGGCGGAGACCGTCGCGGTGTTCTTGACCGTGCCCTCACGCGTGACCCGCGCCGTGACCCGGGCGCTGACCTTGGCGCCGGCCGCGAGCGAGGGGACCCCGCAGCTGACGACGCCGTTCTTCTGCATGCACTTGCCGCCGGGGACCGTCGCCTTGACGAACTCCAGCCCGGCCGGCAGCGTGTCGACGATCTTCACCCCGGTCGCGGTCGCCGGGCCGCGGTTGCTGACCGCGAGCTCGTAGACGACGGTGTCGCCGACGTTGGGCTTGGCCGAGCCGTCGACCGTCTTCGAGATCGCCAGGTCGTAGTCGCTCGGCGCCGGCGGATCGACGACGGTCGTCGCTTTCGACTCGTTGTTCTCGGGCACCGGATCGGGCTCTTTCGCGCTCACCGTGGCGCTGTTGAGCAGGGACGATCCCTCGAGCGCCGGCGGCACGTGGACGGTCACCTGGATCTGGGCGGCGGCGCCTTTCGGCAGCGTGCCGAGCGCGCACTCGACCGCGCCCCCGCAGGCGCCCTGCGTCGTCGTCACCGCGGTCAGCTCGACCCCGGCCGGCAGCGCGTCCTTGACGGTGACGGCGGTCGCCGTCGAGGGACCGGCGTTGGCGATCGCCAGGGTCCAGGTCAGGGTGCCGTTGGCGTTGACCCGGGCCGGTCCGGTCTTGACGATCGAGACGTCGGCCGACGGCCCGACCTCGGTCGTCGCTTCGTCGGAGTCGTTGCCGGGTTCGTCGTCGGCCTGGTCGCCGTCGACCGTGGCCGAGTTGACGACCGTGGTGTCGGCGAGGGCGCGCGGCACGGTGACCGTGATCGCCCGTTCGGCCGAGGCGCCGACCGCGAGGTCGCCGATGGCGCAGGTGACGACCCCCGAAGCGAGCGTGCAACCCGCGTCAGCGGTGGCATAGACCGTGCCGGCGGGGAGCGGATCGGTGATCGCCACCCCGGTCGCCGGGTCTTCGCCGTTGTTCGTCGCTTTCAGGGTCCAGGTCAGCTGCCCGTCGGCGGCGACCGTCGCCGGTCCCGTCTTTTCCAGCGCCAGGTCGGCGACCGGGCCGACGATCAGGGTCGCTTCGTCGGAGTTCGGTTTGCCGCCCCCCGACGGTTCGGGGGTCGTCGTCTCCACCGTCGCGACGTTGTCGTGCTCGCCGTTGGTGATGCCTTTGACCGTGATCTCGACCGTCTCTTCGGCGCCCGGCAGCATGTCGCCGAACAGGCAGGTCACCGTGCCGGCCGCCTGCGAGCAGGGCGGTTCGTCGGTGGAGACGAATTCCAGTCCGGCGGGCAGCGGGTCTTTGAGTTCGACGGCGCGCGCCGTCGAAGGCCCGTCGTTGCCGACCACGAGGGTGAAGGTGCTCTGCTGTTTGCGGTCGATCGTTTCCGGAGCGACGCTCTTTTCGACCCAGACGTCGGCCAGCGAGCCGGCGGTCGGCCCGAAGGTCGATTCGTCGTTGGCCGGGTTCGGGTCCTCGGTCTCGGACTCGACGCTCGCCGTGTTGTCCAGCGGCGAGGTCGTCGTGCCCGGATCGACTTCGACCGTGACGTCGTAGCTCTGGTCGAAGCCGACCGGCAGGTCGCCGAGCTCGCACTCGACTTCACCGCTTGCCTGCGTGCAGGGCGAGCTGGCGGAGACGAAGGTGGTGCCGGCCGGCAGCGGGTCGGTGACGACGGCGCTCTGGGCTTCCGAGGGACCGAGGTTCTGGACCCGCAGGTGCCAGGTGTAGTTCTCACCCGCGGTGTAGCCGGCGTCGCCGGTCTTCGTGATCGCGAGATCGGCTTCGGCCCCGACTTCCAGCGAGCCCTCGTCTTCGAGCGGCGTCGTTTCCTCGTCGGAGCTGACGGCCGCCGTGTTGGTCAGCACCGTGCCCTCGGCGACGGTCGCGGCGACTTTGACCGGCAGCGTGATCGCGACCGTGGAGTTGGCCGGGATCGAGGCGATCGTCCACTCGATCGTCGTCTGCCCCGCGCCCGGGCCGGCGGTGACCGCGGCCTCGGCGAAGCCCGTCGACGGACTTGCCGTCGCCGTGCCGGCCTCGTAGCTGAGCCCCGCCGGCAGCAGGTCTTTGACTTTGACGTTACGGGCGATGCCGTCGCCGTCGTTGTCGACTTCGATCGTGAACGAGGACGGCTGGCCGGCCGTGGCGGCGCCACCGTCGGGGGTCTTCTCGACGTCCAGCTCGGGCACGTCGAGGGTCGCCGTCGCCTCGTCGGGGTCGGTCCCGTAGGGGCCTTCTTCGTTGCCGGTGTTGCCGGCTTCGTCCTGCGCCGAGACGACCGCGGCTACGTTTTCGTGCGCCTGCGGATCGGTACCCGGGTTCTGCGCCGCCGCCAGCAGCGGTTTGGCCTCGAAGGTGATCTCGATGTCGGCTTCGGCGGCCAGGGTCGGCAGCACCCACTCCAGCGCGTCGCCGCCGGCGTTCGGCGTCACGATCGCGTCGGGCGCGGCCACGCCGTCGAACTCCGCGGAGCCGGCGACGTACTGCCAGTTCGGCGGCAGGGTGTCGCCGACTTTGACGTTCACCGCACCGGCCGTGGCGGAGCTGTTGGCGACCACGATCCGCCAGGGGAACGGCTGGTTGATTTCGGCGCTGCCGGTATCCGGATCACCAGCGAGGCCGGTCGTCTTCTCCAGTTCGAGGGTCGGGAAGTCGAGCACCGCTTCGACGCTGTCGGGGCCGACGGAGTATTCGACGTATTCCCAGCTCGGCTCCGCTTCGCGCTCGACCTGCGGGACGCCGAAGTAGAGCGGGATCGCCGCCGTGTTCGGCACCTGCTGGCCATCGTGCAGCTGCGCCGCGGAGACGAAGCCGGCGGTGTATTCGATCGTCACTTTGGCGCCGGGCGCGATCGGCCCGTCGATCTCGAGCGTCATCGAGTTGGTCACCGAGCTCCACGCTTCGGTCACGGTGACGCCGGCCTGCGGCACGACCGCGACGTTGGTCAGTGCCGGATCGAGCTGGTCGGTCACTTCGACGTCGTAGGCGGGCGAGTCGCCACCGTTGGCGACCACCAGCTCGTAGGTGAGCGGGTCATCGCTGTGGGCGCTGAGCGGTCCGTCGCCGAAGCTGCCGGCGCCGACTTTGATCCGCTTGTCGAGGGTCAAGAGCGGCTCGACCACGTCGACGCTCGCTTTCGCCTCGGCGGAGGTTTCGTCGAATTCGTCCGGGATCGTCTCCGGGTCGAAGGGATCGCCGCCGTCGGTCAGGTTGCTGTTCACGGTCGCCGTGTTGACCGCGGTGTCGCCCGCGACCACGTCGCCGCCGACGGTGCGCTCGGTGGCGCGCAGGTGGGCGTCGTAGGTGAGTTCGATTTCCTGCGGCTGGCTCAGCGCCGGGATGTCACCGAGGTCCCAGGCGACTTTGCCGCTGCCGTCGGGCTGCGGATCGAAGTCGTAGCGGTTGACCGGGTTCGCCAGCGGGCAGCCGCTCAGGCACGTCTCGGCGACGTAGCCGTCGAATTCGACCGCGGCCGGGAGCACGTCGACGACCGTGGTGTCGAAGAGCTGGACGTTGGCCGGGATCGTCACTTTCAGCGTGTAGTCGAGCGGGTCACCGGGCGTCGCTTCGCCCGGGTTGACCTGCTTGACGATCGCGGCGCCGCCGATCCGGATCGTGTCTTTGGCGGTCGCTTTGTAACCGGTGCCGGTGGTGCGCCGGCCGCTCGACGCTTCGCCGAGACTGGTGACGGTCGATTCGACTTCGTTGGTGAAGCTCGCGCCCGCCACCGCCGGTTTGGCGACTTCGACGCGGTAGGTGAAGCTGGCGGTGTTGTTCGGCAACAGCGTCGCCAGCGTTTTGCTGATCGTGCGGGTGTCGGCGTCCCAGACCGCCCCGCCGGTGAGGGGGACGGTGGCCCCGTCGGCGAGCGGCGCGTTGCCGGGCGCGACCCCGACCGGGATCAAACCGACCGGAATGTGGTCGATGATTTTCAGGTCATGCGCGGTCGAGACGCGGGTCGCGTTCGAGTTCGCCGTCTGCACCGTGAAGCTGACGATCGCGCCGGCGGTCGTCCGGCCGGGGTTGACGTTGTCGGTCTTCGTCTGCGAGATCAGCGGCTCGACGATCTGCGCCGAGGTGGTGTTCGAGGAGGTCGTTTTCGCGCCGGTGACCGGGTCGGTCCATCTCAACGCGCCCTGGTTGGTGACGTTGGCGGCGCTGCGGCTGTTCGCGGCGACGTCGTTCACCACCATTTCGAAGCTGAGCGCGACCAGGTCGTTGCCGGAGCCGGGCGCGTTCGCGTAGCCCGCCGGGAAGACGAGTTTCGGCGTGGCACCGCTGGTGTCGAGCGTGAAGGTGCCCGGGACGGCGACCCCGTTGAGGGTCGCGGCGGCCGAGCCGCTTACGTAGGAGAAGCGCGTGGTGCTGCTGACCGTGTCGGTGATTTCGGCGCTGCCGCCCAGCGTCGTCCCCTCCGGGACCGTCGCCGTCAGCGTGTATTTGACTTTCTCGCCGATCGTCGCCTGGGTGG
>WUUC01232892.1_pt1 | contig 16093 bp, 10 predicted proteins | sample 6278441 | NCBI WGS metagenome assembly WUUC01 (sample SAMN13675441, study PRJNA597444) | soil metagenome | isolation source: soil | place: USA: Washington | collected 2017-10
GCCAACCGTGGCGTTGTCGGCCCGCGGATCGCGGACACCCCACGACGAGCCCGACGCGACGTCACGCCAGGCGATGGAGTCGATTGTCATGCCCTCGCGGTCGCGCAGTACCAACCAGTCACGTCCGTTGGCGAGACCGATCGACGAGCCATAGGCGTAGGCTGCCGGGACTCCCCCGTTGGAAACTTGGTTGCCGTCGCGAGCCAGCACGACGTAGCCACTCGTCCCGACGACGACCGATCGGCCGATCAGGTGAGCGCGGTCGTTGCCCGAACGGATCGAGTATCCGCGCAGGTCAATCGGGCGCGACCCCGGATTGTGGATCTCGAGCCACTCGCCGCGCTCATCGGAGACACCCGTCGGGTCGGCCATGATCTCGTTGATCACGAGAGGTGGGTTCGGCTTACGCACCTGCGCGGCGACCGACAGCGTCAGAGCAGGTGCAAGGCAGAACAGCGAGCGGCGCGCGCGAGGCATGGGGGAAAAGAAAGCCCGGGGTCCCCTGTTCGGGCACCCCGGGCGATTGCTTGTCGCGACGGCCGTCGAAGCTCAGATGAGCTCAGTTGCCCCAGCGGCCCTTGCTCTTGTTCTTGTACTTGCCGTTGCCGCGACGCTTGTCCGAATCGCTGTCGTTGTCGTGGTCGCGCCGGTCGTACACGCGGCCGTTCCGATCGTAGACCCGGCCGCTGCGGTCATACACGCGACCGTTGCGGTCGTAGATGCGGCCGTTGCGGTCGTACACACCGCGGTTGCCGTCGCACACGCGCTGGCGGACGATACGTCCCGCGACCACTCGCTCGACGTAACGGCAGTTCGAATCGTTCCGATCACCGTAGATGACGCCGCTCCGCGACGAGCCGTAGCGGTCGTTGGAGCGGCTACCATAGATGACCCGAGCGTTGCGGCCGTAACGCTGCTCGTAGTACCGCACTTGCCGCTCCGCGGTGCGGCAGTCCGTCTGGCGCGGCTGCCGACCCGGCGCCACGCCATCGATCCAGACGCGACACATTCCGCGCGAGGGCATGTGCCCCTGCGGAACGCTATTCGACGAGCTCCGTCCGAAGATTCCCCACTGGGCAGACAGCGGAGCAGCCGACAGGGTCAGCGCCGCGGCCGCCGAGAGCACAACGTTCGTTCTACGCATCATCCTGCGACTCCTCCGATTGGGTGCGCCACTGTTGCGGCCCGAGGAATTGCACGGAGGGTGCCGTCAGCGGCCGGCACGGTTCAATTCCGTAACGCTCAGTGCCACAAAGGCATACGTGTTCGTGTGAGCCGGCGCACGAAGCATTTTCTGTCCCCCTGGGGGACGGATGGGTGTTCATGGAGAGGACAGTGGGACGGTTTCAAGCGAGCCCGGCAGACGGGAGTAGCGCCGTCCCGTGTCAAGCCGCAGGCGCGAAGCGCCTGTCGGGCTCTGCAGCGCAAAGCCCCGTAACTGGGCCTGCCCCTTCCGAACTATCGCTCTCCCCTATTCGGCCCCTCGCAACGCCACCAACGGATCAACCCGTGTCGCTCGCCGCGCCGGGATGTAGCTCGCTATGACTGCCACGCTCGCGAGCAGGACCGCAGCGACGACGTAAGTGACCGGATCGTTCGTCTCGATCCCGAAGAGCAGGGAGCGGAGGAATCGCGTGAGCCATAGCGCAGCGAGCGAACCGATCACGATTCCTGCCGCGGCCAGGATCGTTCCGTCGCGAAGGATCATCCGGACGATGTCGCGCCGCTGCGCACCGAGCGCGACGCGAACGCCGAGCTCTTGGGTGCGCTGCACCACGCCATACGAGATCACGCCATATATCCCGACCACCGACAGCACGAGCGCGAGTACAGCGAACGCGCCAACGAGCAGCATCGAGTACCGTCGCATGAACACCGACTCCGAGTTCGCGATGTTGCGCTCCATCGTCGACATGACGGCGACCGGCAGGTCGGAGTCGAGGTCCCGTACGACGCGGCGGAGTGATGACGCCAAGGTCGCCGGGTCAGTCGCCGTTCGGACGGCGATGTACATCCCGTTATCCCCGTCTTGCTGATGGGGAAAGTAGATGGTCGGTGTCGGCGTCTCGTCGAGCTGTCCGATCGGTACGTTCCCGACGACGCCGACGATGGTGTAGAACGGACCGCGGCCTTCCTGGTCGAAGGCGATGCGCTCACCGATCGCGGGCTTGTCTCCAAAGTGCCGCGCTGCGACCGCACGGTTGACGACGAGGACCTGCGGCGCGTTGGGGCCATCCTGATCGCCGAAGTCGCGCCCCTGAATCAGCGGAATCCCCAGCGTCTCGAAATAGCCGGTACTCACTTCACGAATGGAAGCGCCCGGACGTTCTCCTGGCGCCGGCATCGGGCGGCCGGCCACCACATACGTCAAGCTGTTTCCCCAGTCGAGCGGCAGCCTACTCGTCAGGCCGACCGACACGACACCCGGCAGTGCCCGCGTTCGCGCCACGAGCTCGTGGAAGAACGCCCGAACGCTCGTCGAATCGCGGTACTTGGTGTCGGGCAAGAGCACGGCGGCCGTCAGGACACGCTCGGGGCGAAATCCGGGATCGATGCGCAACAGACGAACAAGACTCTGCGTCAAGAGCGCCGCGCCGACGAGAAGCACGAGCGTCAGCGCGAACTCCCCGATGACGAGAGCGTTACGACCCGTCCGGCGACGGCCGACGGTGGTGCGACCGGTGGCTCGCAATGTCGGCGCGAGCGCGGCACGCGACGCGGGAAGAGCGGGCAGGAGCCCAAAGACAATACCGGTCGCCAGCGCGACGAGCAGCGCATAGGAGAGCACCCGCACGTCGACGCCGAGCTCGGTCAGGTACGGCATGGCGAGGCGCTGCGGCTCGGGAAGCGCGGTGACGAGCGCCCGCACGCCGGCGTGCGCAACGAACAGGCCGATCAGTCCACCGAGCGTCGCGAGGAGGACGCTCTCCGTCAGCAACTGTTGAACGATTCGCCGGCGTCCGGCGCCGAGAGCGGCGCGCACGGCCAGCTCCTGCTGCCGCGCGCTCGCGCGAGCCATGAGCAGTCCGGCGACATTGGCGCACGCAACGAGCAGCACGAGGCTGACGGCACTCAGCAGAACGAGTAGCAGCGGGCGAATACCCTTCACGAACTCGTCGCGGAGCGGAACGGCGATGACCGTACGGCCGGTGTGAGTGTCGGAATGCCGTTCAGCGATCTCGCGTCCGACAGCAGCCATCGCTGCCTGCGCTTGCGCCAGCGTGACGCCGTCCTTCATCCGGCCGATGGTGTTGAGCCAGTGCGTCCCACGCCGCGTCATGTAGGGTCGGCTCAAGTCGGTCGGCACCCAGAGGTCGCCGCCGTGCGCGCGCGCGAAATGAAAGCTCGAGGGCAAAACCCCGATGACGGTGAACGGCATACCACCAAGCGTGATCGCTCGTCCGACGATGCCCGGATCGCCGCCGAACTCGCGCTGCCAGAGCCCATACCCGAGCACAGCGACGCGGTCGCCGATCCGATCGAGCCCCTCGTGCATCGTACGACCGACCACGGCGCGCACGCGCAACACGTCGAAGAAACCCGGCGTGACGTACGTGATCGGTACCATCAACGGAACGTCGCGACCGGTCAGAGTGATGCCGTTGGTCTGATAACCGGCGAGACCCGCGAAGAGCGTCTGTCCTCGCTGCCAATCTTGGAAGTCGGGGTAGGAGGCTTCGGCGCGGTCACTTCCGGTCGGCGACGCTTCCCACAGATGTACGAGCTGATCGGGCTTCGCGTATGGAAGCGACCGAAGAAGCGCCGCGTCGACGACCGTGAAGATCGCCGTGTTCGCGCCAATTCCGAGCGCCAGCGTCGCGAGTATAATCACTGCGAACCCGGGGCGATTGCGGAGTCCACGCGCCGCGTACCGTACGTCCTGCCACAACGCACTCCACCATTCTGTTCGGCCCGCACGCGACGCACGGCGGCGATCGATGTCGACAAGCTCGGACCGCGCCGATCCGAGATCCCCGAACTCCCGCATCGCTTGCGCGCGTGCACCCTCAGGTGTGGCGCCGCGGCGAACCAACTCTTCGGCCCGGGTCTCGAGGTGGAAGCGAAGCTCGTCGTCGACTTCTACTTGCACATTGCGCGCGCTCGACGGCAGGCGGAAGAATCTGCGAACCCCTGGGAATCGCTCCATCACTCAGTCTCCCGCCTTGAGGGCGATCATTGGATCGACCCGCGCCGCGCGCCGCGCCGGAACGTAGCTCGCCGCGAGCGAGACAGCGCCGAGTAGTAGTGCTACGACGATGTACGTCGGCGGATCGGCTGTACCAACCCCGTACAAGAGCGACCCGAGCATTCGCGCAGCCCAGAGCGCGACGACAAGACCGGCGCTCACGCCGAGCGCCGCCAGCACCGCCCCCTCGCGCACGACGAGTGTCAGGATGTCGCGGCGACCTGCGCCGAGTGCAATGCGGATTCCAAGCTCCTGCGTTCGCTGGCTGACGGTGTACGCAATGAGCCCGTAAATCCCGACGACCGCCAGCAGCAGTGCGGCAGCAGCGAACGCGGTTACGACGTGGAGCGGAAGGCGACGCGCGGACACTGCGGGCGAGCGAGCGACTTGCTGCTCCATCGTCTGCACGTCGTACACGGCGACGTTCGGGTCGAGCGTGTGCGCCTCGCGTCGTAGCGCCGTAGCGATCGCCGTGGGATCACCGACCGTCCGCACGACGATCGTCATCCGGTTCTCCGCCCCCTGCAGGTGCGTGTAATAAATGGTCGGTGGTGCATCGGCATCGAGGCGACCGGTCTTTACGTCGCCGACAACACCGACGATCGTCCAGGCGCTGTCTGGGAACGCGTAGAAGCGCAAGCGTTGTCCGACTGCGCTCGCTTCGGCAGTGAACATCCGACGAGCGAGGCCCGCGCTCACGACGAGGACGGGCTGGGTGTTCGCACGATCCGCGCTCATGAAGACTCGCCCGGCGACGACTTGAATACCCATCGCGCGGAAGTAGTCGCCGGCGACGCCGCGCATCGTTGCCTCGGGCCGACTCGCTGCGTCGGGCTCGGGCCGCCCTTCGGCGCGAAAGGTGTTCGTGCCGCCACCGGCGAGTGGAAGCTGACGCACGGCCCCGGCGGCGCGCACGTCCGGCAACGTGCGAACTCGACCGACGAGCGTCTCGAAAAACTGCCGTTGTCGCTCCGCGGACTCGTATCCGGTCCCCGACAACGCAATGCGGCCGGTCAATACGTTGTCGGCGTCGAAGCCGGCGTCCGTACGAAGCAGCTGCGTCAAACTCCGCATCATCAGGCTGGCGCCGACGAGGAGGACCATCGTCAGCGCGATCTGCGCCACGACGAGCGTACCACGGACGCGTGGTCGCGCGCCGCCGGAGCCTCCACGTCCGCCTCGCCGCAGCAGCTCGGCGGCTGACGGGCGCGACACGAAGAGCGCGGGGACGAGCCCCGACAGCAGACCTGCCGCCACGGCAAGCGCCGCCGCATACGCGATGACGACTCGGTCGACGCGGAGGTCCTGCAGATACGGCATCCCGCTCGTGATCTCGGACGGCAGGGTGGCCAGGATGAGCCGGACGCCGAGGTGCGCCGTCGCGGCTCCGAGCACGCCGCCGGCAAGGGCGAGTAGCGCGCTCTCCGCGAGCAGCTGCCGTATGATTCGCGCGCGATCCGCGCCGAGCGCGGCGCGAACGGCAATCTCACGATCTCGTGCCGCCGACCGTGCGAGCATCAGGCCGGCGACGTTGACGCAGGCGATGAGCAGCACGCATCCGACCGCGCCGAAGAGCACGAGGAGCGTGGCCCGCACCGGGCCCACGATCTCATCCCGCAGTGGAACAACGACGACGTCGCGCCCGGAATTGGTCTCGGGATACTGCGCGGCGAGGCGGCGCATGACGGCCGAGAGGTCGGAGCGGACGCCTTCGTGCGTGGCGCCGGGAGCGAGACGAGCGACGACGTTGAGCCAGTGATTGTACCGCTGCGCGATCCGCGGCGACGCCGACTCGAGCGGGAGCCAGAACTCAGCGTCTTCCACCGGTGCGAAGTGGAAATTCGGCGGGAGGACGCCGACGACCGTGTAGCGCCGACGATCGAGTGTCAACGATCGGCCAATGACATGAGCGTCGCCGCCAAGCTGTCGCTGCCAATACGCATGACTGAGAACGACAATCGGCGCGCCACTGGGGACGGCGTCGTCGGCGACGAACGCGCGGCCGAGGATCGGCCTCACCCCCAACATCGTGAAAAAGCCGGGCGTGACACGGACGCCGTCGAGCATGAGCGGCTCGCCGACGTCCGTCGCGACGGTCAGATTCGTCTCGTCATAGCCCTCGAGCGCGCTGAAAGCTCGGCTTTGCGCCCGCCAGTCGACGAAGTCCGGATACGAAGCCTCGGAGCGGTCGTCGACGTCGCCATGATGCGTCTCCCACAGATGAACGAGTCGGTCGGGCTGGTGATATGGGAGCGGGCGCAGCAACGCCGCGTCGACGACGGTGAAGATCGCCGTGTTCGCGCCAATGCCGAGCATCAGCGTCACGAGGACGACGGCGGTGAAGCCCGGTTGGCGCCGAAGGACGCGGGCCGCAAATCGAAGGTCGTGGCCGAGGTCCGACCACCATTCCGCACGGTCGCGTCGCGCAGCACGCCGCTCATCGATCGCGGCGAGCTCGCTGCACGCCTCGGCGACGTCGCCGAACTCGCGCATTGCCTGCTCGCGCGCGCGGTTCGGAGTCATCCCACCCCGCACGAGGTCGTCAGTGCGCATGTCGAGGTGAAAACGCACCTCCTCGTCGACGTCGCGCTGCACTCGCCGCGCGCCCGAGAGATGCACGATGCGGCGAAGACCAGGGATACGCGGCACACGATCCATGCGCGCCTCGTCAGGCGGCGGCGCGGAGAATCTTGAACACCGCGTTCGCGTACGTCGTCCAGTTCGCGGTGCGCGATCGGAGCTCACGCCGGCCGGCTGTCGTCAGCTGGTAGTACTTCGCCTTGCGGTTGTTTTCGGACAGCCCCCACTCACTCTCGATCAGTCCACGCTCCTCGAGTCGATGGAGCGCGATGTAGAGTGCGCGGTCCTCGACCTGGATCGCGGCGTCGCTCGTGTCCTTGATCCACCGCGCCACGGCGTAGCCATGGCGTGGACCCCACGAGAGCGTCTTGAGCACGAGCACGTCCAGCGTGCCCTGGAGGAGATTGAGTTCGGCAGGTGTCGGCATGGCGTGATCGGTTCCCGGAGCTGTTCCACGGAGAGACTCCGGGGAGAATGCGCGACCGTACGGGCTCTGTCAACGGAAAGTTTCTCCAGACAACGACGGGCGAGGGCCAGGGGCGAGGGCGAGAAAGCGTTCGCAGTAGCGCCTTCCCCACGCCCGTTCCCACCAACGTTCGCTCGCCCCTCGCCCTCGCTTCTAGCTCCTTGGCCGCCTCGGCAAGGAGAGTGTGAAGGTGGACCCGACGTCGAGCCGGCTCTCGGCTGTCAGCTCGCCGCCCATCGCGCGGGCCAGATCACGGCTGATGGCGAGACCGAGCCCCGTGCCGACGGTGCCCGCTGGTTGACCGCGATCCAACTGGACAAACGGCTCGAAGATGTGTTCGAGCTTGTCCGCCGGGATGCCGATCCCGGTATCGCGAACCCGAATCTGCTCGCTGTCGCCTCGCTGCCCGCACTCGATGGCGATCTGTCCGCCTACCGGCGTGAACTTCACTGCGTTCGAGAGGAGGTTGAGCAGGATTTGTTGCAGCCGTTCGGGGTCGACGAACGCGGTAAGCGTCGGGTCGCAGCCACGATACTCGAAACGGAGTTGCTTTTGGAGAAGCTGGGGCGCAATCAGTGCCTCCAACTTGCTGAGCACCTCGTCGAGCACGACGTTCTTGAAGTCGAATCGGACGCGTCCGGCCTCGATCTTCGCAAAGTTCAGGATGTCGTTGATCAGCGAAAGCAGATGGTGCTGACTGCGTTTGATACGTTCGAGATCCCCACGCTGTGCGTCCGTGATCGGCCCGCGGATCCCGTCCATGAGCAAGTCGGCATAGCCACCGATCGCGTTGAGCGGCGTGCGCAGCTCGTGCGACATGTTGGCAAGGAACTCGGACTTGGCTTTGTTCGCGGCCTCGGCCTCCGCGCGGGCGCGGCGTTCGGCCTCGTAGAGCCGAGCATTGTCGAACGCGATCGCCGCCGATGCGGCGACACCTGACGCGAGCCGTTCAGCGCGATCGGTGAAGACGCCCGCGTCGGCGTGGCCGAAGAACAGGCCACCGACGACCTCACCGCGCCGCGAGATGACGGGAACGGCGAGGTAGCTGCGGACTGGGAGGTGCCCGGGGGGCATCCCATAATGGGGGGCCACCTGCCCGTAACGTGGATCTTGCGTTATGTCGTCGCTGCGCACGATTCCCGTCCCGTAGAACGTCGGCGCGAAGATTGGCGTGGCCCGCGGATGGCCGAAGTCCTGGAACGCCTCACGCGGCGCGCCGGAGAGAGTGTAGAGCGTGAGCTTCTCCCCTTGCTTGTCGATGACGTTATAGAAGAACGCACCGAATTGGGCTCCGGTGAGCGACGTCGTCGCATCGGTGACCGTCTGCACGACCTTCTCGATGTCGAGCTCTGAGGCGAGTGCGGCGCCGATACGGTGCAGGGTCTCGACGAGATCCGTCTCCTCACGCCTCGCTTGCTCGATCCGCTTCTCGTCCTCGATGTCGGCGACGGTCCCGACCCACTCGCGCACGTGACGCGATTCGTCGAGCACCGGGACTCCCCGCACGCGGTGCCAGCGATAGGTCCCATCAGCTATTCGAATTCGGTAGTCGGTCTCGTAAACGCCGCGATCCTGAAGCGCTTGCCGCCACAGGGCAGCGCTACGCTCACGATCCTCCGGATGGACCGCCTCCAGCCACCCACTGCCGTCTACTGCGTCGGCGGTCTGCCCGGTGAGTTTCTGCCACGCGGCCAGGTTGCCCGCACGTCCGGTCGCATCGGTGGTCCAGATGATTTGTGCACTTGCCTCGACGAGGGCTCGATAGCGCATTTCACTTTGCGCGAGCTCCTCCGCTTGTTGTTCGAGCTCGTCGGTCTGGTCCTGAAGCCGACGATTCGCCTCGGCAAGCGCGGCCTCTGCTTGTCGGCGCGCGGTGATGTCGCGGAGGGCGAGGACAACACCCGTCACGGCACCGCCTGGATCTCGCAGGGGCGCGACCGTCGCATCGACATAGAGCTGCAGCCCGTCACGCGCGACGAGCGTCATGTCGGCACGCTCCTCCGGGCGCCGCCCGGCAATGATCTCGCGCACGCGCTCGTGCAAGAGGTTCTCTCGCAGCGCGCCTTCCGCGCCGTCCGCGGCGACGACAAACGCTACTTCCTCCAGCCGTCGGCGCAGCGCTTCCGCCATCGGCCAGCCGGTGAGCTGCTCGGCAGCTGCGTTCACATACGTCACGCGACCGTCGAGATCGACCGTCATGACGGCGTCGGCGATGCTACGGAGTGTCGTCGTGAGGCGTTCGCGACTCTCATGGAGCTCGCGTTCGACACGCGCTACGCGGACCGCGCCGCGGATCGCTCGCTCCAAACGCTCCGGCGCCAGGGCCTCTTTCGAGAGGAAGTCTGTCGCCCCGGCCTTGATCAGCGCCGCTGCCATCTCTGGGTCACTCTGGCCCGTAAGCATGACGACCGGTACTCCACGAGCTCGCTCTCGCATGGCGCTGAGCACATCGAGTCCGGTTGCGTCCGACAGGTTGTAGTCGAGCAGCACGCAGTCGACGACATTGCCCGTATCCCGGAGTATCGACAGGCCCGCCGTCGCGTCGGCTGCCTCGAGGACGACCGCGTCGCGCAGCCCGGATTTCGTCAGCAGCCGATGGACGGCGCGGCGGTCGACCGCGTCGTCGTCGACGACGAGGATGCGGAGAGAATTCGCCGTCACACTTGTGCGCTCGGCGAGCGTAGGCGGCATCACATCGGTCATGCTGCGAGCGACTCGGCTTAGGGCAGCTCGACGAGCGCCCAATACTTGTTCAGCGCCGCCATCACCTCGCAGAAGTTCGAGAAGGTGACCGGCTTCAGGAGGTAACCAGCGACGTTGAGGTTGTACGCCTCGATTCGGTCACGTTCGTCGTTCGACGTCGTGAGGACGACGACCGGCGTCAGATGGAGCTCGGCGTCAGCGCGCAGCGCACGCAGGAACTCGATGCCGTTCATCTGCGGCATGTTCAAGTCGAGGAGCACGATGCGTCTGTCGCGGGGAATTTGTCCCCCACGCAGCTGCTCCAGTGCCTCGACTCCGTTGCCAGCGACGAAAAGCGGGTTGGCAATGTTGTTCTTCTTGAATGCCCGGTGGACATTCATGACGTCTACTTCGTCGTCCTCGACGAGGAGGATGTTCAGCAGGCGGTCGGTCGGAGGTGCTGTCAATGAGGGTGTCACAATGCGAATCGGAGCTCCCTGGGCCAAGTGAAGTAGAAGGTCGCGCCGCGGCCCGACTCCGATTCGACTCGTGTCTGGCCACCGCGTGCTTCGACGAGCTTTCGTACTACCGAGAGGCCGATGCCCGTTCCCTCGACCTGGTCGCGTGAAGCGAGCGTCTGGAAGATTTGCCAGATCTTCTGGTGGTGCTGCGGCGCGATTCCGGGACCGTTGTCGGCCACCGAAAACTCGTAGAACGCGCCCACCTCCCGCGCCGTCACCTCGATACGCGCGTGCGGACGTTGATTGTGCTTGATAGCATTGCCGATGAGGTTCATGAATACCTGCTGGAGCGGAACGCGTTCGGTGTCCAAGGTCGGCATTCCGGGAGCGATAACAACCTCCGTCTCGGCGGGAGGATCGAGGAGCTCGACGACTTCGGTCAGCAACGTGCCGACGTCGACGGGCTCTGGGCGCTCGCGAGCGCGGCCCGCGCGCGAGTAGGCGAGGATCCCGTCGATGAGCGCTTCCATCCGATGGACCCGGCCTTTGAGCAAGTGCATGTGCTCCTTGCTTTCGCCCACGACGCGCTCGCCAAGGTCCTCCTCGATCCATTGCGTGAGGTTGGCGATCCCACGCAGCGGTGCTTTGAGGTCATGCGATGCAACGTAGGCAAACTGGTCGAGCTCGCGGTTCGACTGCTCGAGCTGCCGTGTCAGCCGAGCGAGTTCTTCGGCCTTCTGTTCTACCTGCCGCCGCGCGAGTACCTGGTCCGTCACCTCGACAGCATGGGCGAGGATCCCGTAGACACGATCGTCGGCGTCGCGTAGTGGATGATAGACGAAGTTGAAATACCCATCTTCGGCCTCGCCGTCGCCATCGCGATCGAACCGAACGTGAACCTCGCGACCAACGAAGGGCTCGCCCGTGCGGTAGACGGTATCCTGAAGCTCGACGAGTCCTTGAGACTCTACCTCTGGGAACACATCGCGCGCCCGCTTCCCAACGAGGTCGCGACCGGCCACCAGCTGCCGCGCGACAGCGTTCTGCATGACGAGGATATGGTCGGCGCTCTCGGTGACGGAGATTGCCGCCGGCGCTTGCATCAGCACCTCTCGCAGTCGTCGGCGCTCGTGCTCCAGCTGTCGTTGAAGTTGCCGCTGCTCGGTGATATCGCGAACGGTCATGACGCCACCGATGAGCACTCCGGCCGTCGAGTACACAGGCACCGCACTTCCGAGAACGACCACCTCCGTCCCATCGCTGCGCCGCACGTGCCACTCTTCGTTCAGCACCCGATCGCCGCGAACTGCCTGGCTCAATGGGACCTCGTCGATCGCACGTGGCGTCCCGTCTGCGCGAAGTAGTTGGAAAGGCTGGCTGGCATCCCATATCGGCACGCCCGTGCGCATGTCCCCGTAGATCGCGCGGGCGGCGGTGTTGAAGAACGTGATGCGGCCCTCAGCGTCGGTGGTCACCACGACGTCGGCAATCTGGCCGAGGATCGCAGCGCGCTCCGCCGCGAGCGTCTCGACGCGGCGCCGTGCGAGCACCTGCTGCGTCGCGTCGACGGCGTGTGCCATGATCCCGAACGGCCGCCCGACCATGTCCTTCATCGGCTGGTACACGAAGTCGACGTACACGTCCTCCGGGACCCCATCGCCATCGCGGTCGATGCGCACCAGTGCTTCGTGAGCGACGAACGGCTCCCCGCTCTGGTAGACGCGGTCGAGCAATTCGTAGAATCCCTGCCCTTCGAGCTCGGGTAATCCGTCGCGGACAGTCTTACCAACCAGGTCGCGACCGCCCACCAGCTGCAAGTACAGGGGGTTTGCGACGGCAAAGCGGTGTTCGGGCCCCTCGAGCACAGTGATCGCCGCCGGCGCCTGCATAAACACCTCGTAGAGCCGCTCGCGTTCCGCCTTTGCCTCGGCGAGCGCGCGATCGCGCATCGCTTCGATCTCGAGGCGGTCCGTGATGTCGGTATTGGTCCCGAACCAGCGCGTGACCGCGCCGCTCGGGTCCCGAATCGGCAGCGCCCGCGACAGGAACCATCGGTATTCGCCGTCGGCGGCCCGGAGCGGGAACGTGTCCTCCCACGGCTCGCCCGCCTCGACCGCGCGTGAAAACCCGGCGAGCACACGATCGACGTGGTCGGGATGATGCACCTTCTCCCATCCCCAGTCCTGCACCTCCTCCAGCGTCGTCCCGGTGTAATCGTACCAGCGCTGGTTGTACCAATAAATGGAGCCGTCCGCGTTGGTCATCCAGACCAGCTGCGGAATGGAGTTGGCCATCGAGCGGAATTCCTCCTCGCGCTCGCGAAGGGCGTGTTCGACGTTGCGCTGCTCGGTGACGTCGGTCGATACGCCGACGAGCCGCAGGGGACGGCCGTCGTCGGCATAGATGAAGCGCCCATGTGAGTCGAGCCACCGTACCTCGCCGTCGGCACGCACGATTCGATGGAGAACGTGATGCGTCCGAGCGCGACGGGCGAGGGAATCCTGAACGAGGCGGAAGGCCTCATCGCGATCTTCCGGGTGGATCCTCTGCCGGTACTCCTCGAGCGTCCCGGAAAAGCTCCCGGCGGGAAGAGCGTACAGCTGCTCCTCCTCCGGCGACCAAGCCACTCGACCTCGCTCGATGTCCCATTCCCACGTCCCCATGCGGCCCGCATCGAGCGCGAGTCGCAGCCGCTGCTCACTCTCGAGCAGCGCCTCGCGCGCGGACCGCTCTCTCGCCAGCAAGACGTCACGCTCCCGAACCGAGCGCTCGAGTCGGGTTGATTGCTCGAGCGATGTTTGCTCGTGGACTTCGAGCAGTTGCTCCAGCGCCGCAATTTGGGCACGGGCACGCTCGAGCTCCGTGAGTCCGGGCCGACTGTGTAGCCCATCCACTTCGCGCGGTTCTCGGGCGACCTCGGTCAAGCGAACACCCTCCCCCCAACGAACGGCAGGAGCGCCACCTTCACATTCAACGCAAGCGTCTTGAAGAGCTCCGCTACCTCACGAGGGATCGGTGACTTCGAGAACAGGATCGTCGCGAACAACTCCCCAGGCGGTAGCAGTCCTCCAAAACCAAGCACGGACCGGACGCCGTAGGGGATGACGAACTCGTTCTGCGCGGGAATGTACGGGCAACCCCTGGCCTCGAAGACGTGAAAGACGTTGAACGTATGCTGCTCAGCGTCCACCACGAGGCCAGGTGCCGGGGTAATCAGGGTATCCAAGGCTACTCCAAGCTGGCGAACGAGCTGGGCGATCATGGGCGAGCGCGAGACACTTTCGACGCTAGCGAGCGGGAGTGCTTTGTGGCCCACTGAGCTGTGTCGAGAGTTCCATGCGCCGAGCTCTCCAGCGGTGCCCAATAGTGTGAGACACTTCATTGCATCAAAAACCGGGGCCGAACCTATTACGCCACGAACGAAGCTTTGAACGTTCGACTCGAGGTCCACGTAAGGAACGGTCACGAACAACCTCACCAGCGCGCAGGCGCGGGAGCCGTCTGGTGCGGAAAGCTGGTCGAAGAGGGACCGGACGATCCGGTCGGCCGTCTGCTCCATGCTCTCCGCTCCGGCCCCGAGCTTTCGAAGCTCGCTGCCGCAGCGGGTCATGTCGCTGAGAGTAAAAGCGGAGAGATTGTACAACGGTCCTGGCCGGGCACCGGCTGTGTAAGCGTTGATTGGCGCAGTTACCGGGTGCCTTGACGCCAGGCCGCGTTCCGCGCGCCCAAGCGCGGCAGTTGACCGGAGTTATTGAACCGCGACTTCATCCTCCAAGGGCAAATTTTGGGCTACGACAAACGGGCGTTCAGCGGGCCGAGCCGCTGGGTAAGTCCATTTCAGGTGTGCCCGGCCGCAGCGACCGCGAGCCAGCCGAGCACGCTTGATGGCTCAGTCGCTGACTGGCTATCGAGCAGTCCACGCTTGGCGACGCGTGAGTTACAGGCACACGCTTCCGCTTGAGCTTGCCCATTGAGGGAATCCGGTATGCAATCATCTCCGGCTCGCTCGACCCCTGCTGAGTCCCTCCCTCGCGACCGACATGAGCTGCGGTTGCTGGAGGCCGAGCGCGCGGCACGAGAGGAGGGTGAGTCGGCTAACCGAGTGAAAAGCCAATTCCTCGCGGTGATGTCCCATGAGCTGCGGACCCCGTTGAACGCCATCGCGGGGCATGTTCAGCTCATGGAAATGGGCGTCTATGGCCCGATTACCGATGGCCAGCGGGACGCCCTCGAACGAGTTGGCCGGAGCCAGCGCCACCTGCTCCGTCTGATCAACGACCTTCTCAATCTTGCACGCGTCGAGAGCGGACGAGTGGAATGCTCGTTAGAGCCAGTCCTGCTGCAGGACGTCGTGAAGGGCCTGTTGCCAATCGTGGACTCGCAGCTTGCAGCAAAAATGCTGACGTTGGATATCAGGCTGCCGACCGATCCGTTGGTCGTGTCGGCCGATCGCGAGAAGCTCGCTCAGGTCCTGCTCAACCTGCTGTCGAATGCTGCGAAGTTCACTCTCCCCGGCGGGCGCGTCACGATCGACGTCGCAAGCCGCGTGGAGGTCCCTGACGTCGTATTCGTCCGCGTCTCGGATACGAGGTTGGAGTTCCGCGCGGCAAGCAGGAGGCGATCTTCGAACCGTTCGTGCAGGTGCACGTCGGCCCAACGAGGTCGACCGACGGGGCTGCGTTGGGGCTGGCGATCAGCCGTGACTTGGCGCGTGGAATGGGTGGCGACCTGCGGGTTCGGAGCGTCGAGAGCCAAGGCTCGACATTCACTCGGACGCTGCACCGGGGGTCGGACTGGCGGCGTCGCGGAAAGTGACGCGCTGGCGAAGACTCGCCAGCCCGTTGTATTCGGCACCACTGTTAGGTGCTGCCTGCCGCAGACCGAACGCTTTCCGCCGAACCTGTGTCCAATCCTCCACACGTGACGACACGGGCCGCCACTGCGATCGAGTACGACACCCGGGTGGAAGAACGCGACGAGACGCGGCTGATCGCCCGGGTGCTCGCCGGAGACAGACGCGCCGGGCGCGAGCTGTACGACGCGCACGCCCAGCGGGTTTACCGCTTGGTCTTCCGGCTCTGCGGTGACGATGACCTGGCGCAGGAGTTCACCCAGGAGGCGTTCATTCGCGCCTTCGATAGGCTGGATCGTTTCCGGGGCGACTCCGCGCTATCGACTTGGCTGCACCGAATCGCCGTGACAGTGACGTCGAATGGGATGCGGAAGGTACGGCGGCTTCGCGAGCGGGAATCGGAGATCGATCCTGACTTCCCGGCTGGACCGGGTCTCGACGGGCACCAGCGGAGCGAGCCGGACCTCCGCGCACGAATGAAGGCAGCAATCGATGCGCTGCCTGAGATCTACCGAACGACTTTGGTAATGCACGACATCGAAGGGTACACGCACACCGAGATCGCGAGCATCCTCGACGTACCAGAGGGCACCTGCAAGAGCCGGCTTTCGGTGGCGCGGGCGCAGCTACGGAAGGTGCTTGCGCCCTTCTCGGAGGAGCAGTCATGACACACGACGGAATGGACGACAAGGAGCTCGAGCAGGCTCTCGCCGATGTACGGCGGAGCTACAACATGCCGCCGGAGCGGGTTCCGCTGGACGAAATGTGGGGGCGCATCGAACGCGCGCGGTGGAGCGCGCGAAGGGTCGGGCGCGGCCGGAGAGCGGTTTGGTGGATCGGCATGGCCGCGACCCTAGTCGTCGGCG
>WUUC01235462.1_pt1 | contig 16091 bp, 7 predicted proteins | sample 6278441 | NCBI WGS metagenome assembly WUUC01 (sample SAMN13675441, study PRJNA597444) | soil metagenome | isolation source: soil | place: USA: Washington | collected 2017-10
ACTCTGCACTCGGTACTTCCTTTTACATTGGGAGAAACCCGGCGAGGACTTCGGGTTTCTCCTACTAGCTCAGAGATGCCCGCGAGCGATCAGCGTGCGCCGCAACTCCAGGCAGGCCGCGGCGATCAAGGCCAGGCCCAGGCCCACCATGCCGCCCAACCCCGCGCGCTTGATGGTGGCGGACGCAATGGACGGGACCTCGGGCGTGGGCGGCGTAATGATGTCGTAGCGGGCCTCCGCCGAGGTCCGCTCACGCTCCAGCTGACGATCGGTGGTTTCCCGCTTCTTGAGCAGGCTCTCGTGGTCCACTTTGGCTCGCTCGTACTCGCGCGCGAGCTCCGCGTACGCCAGCTTCAGCTGCGCCAGGCTCTGCGAATTTTGGGGTTGAGCCTCCGGGCCCGTGCCTGCGGCGCTGTCCGACGCATCGGAGCCTGCGGCTGCCACGAGGCTCGTCGACGCTCCAGCCCGGGCAGCGGGCGCTTCCGCCAGGCGCCGCTTCAGATCGGCCAGGTCCTGCTTCAGCCGCACGACTTCCTCGCCCAGGCTCTGCTCGTTCTCGCTGGGCTCGGCGTTGATGAGCTGGCTGGCTTTGCCGCGCATGGTCCTGGCCAGGCTCGCCCACTTCTTGATGTCTGGATGTTGATCTCCGAGACCCCGCGATTTTGCTTCGGCGATCTTCGATTCCGCCTGCGCCGCCTGGTCCAGATAGGGGCGAGCTTTCTTGCTTTGAATGTTCTGCAAGGCGGCAGTGAGCGCGCGCTCCACGTTGCCGAGCCGCTCACGGATGCGAGCGGGACTGGCGCCGGCGGCCAGGCGCACGCGCGGAACGTCCAGGGTCTTGGCGTCCTTCGGCACGGCGTCCGGGTGCTCGTCGATAAACTCGATCAGGAGAGCCCGGGCCTCGGCCACGCGCGCTTGCGCGTCCGCCTCTTGCTGGCGATCAAACTCGGCGTCGGCGCGCAGCACCTTCAAGATCTTGTCGATCTCGGAGCCCACGTAGACCTCCACGTGCTTCTTCAAGAACGTCACGGCCTGCTCCGCCGTCTCATCCTGAAAGTCGCCGCGCCAGAGCTTCGAGTTGAAGCCGGCCCGCTCGAAGCTCAGCGCCGATTGAATATTGGAAGCGGCTTTGTCGCTGACCTCCCCGGCGCCCAGCTCACCGAGCGTCCGCTTGATCAGGGGCAGGCTGCGGAACGTGTTCTCGGCGGCGACGAAGAACTGAAGGCCATCCTCGTCATCGCCCCGCGCCTCGGTGGAGAGGGTCATCTCGAACCAGGCAGAGCCCGGTGGCGGATTCAGGCGTGCCTGGGCGACGCCGAGCGCGATGCCGAAGCACATGCAGGTGAGCGCAAACCAGCCGTAGCGCCGGGCGTACACCCAATACGTCTTGACGGTCCGCACCACGTCGGTCAGCGAAATGGACGATTCCTGCTCAGAATCGGGCCCGCGGTGCAGGTTATTGCGGCTGCCAGCTCCGATCCCGCTCCTCCGCAGCTCACCGGCGCGCATGTCGTCCTTGCGGATGGCGCTGGCCCGCATGTCGGCGCCAGGGGCCGGCTCGGAATGGTCCGCCGAGCCGTGCCCGCGCAGCGCCATGGGCAGCTGCGCCTCCGCGTGCTTCAGGACCAGGGTGCCCGCCGGAACGTTCACGTCCCGCGTCACGAAAGTGAAGATGGTGGAGCCCGCGCGAATGGTGTCGCCTCCCGTCAACACGACGCTGCCGACGATGCGTTGACCGTTGACGTAGGTCCCGTTGGTCGACTCGAGATCCCGAATGGTGCAACGCATTCCGTTGGTCATCTCCAACCGAGCATGCTCATGCGAGACGGCCTGCTCGTTGATGCGGATCGCGGCGTCGGGGGAGCGGCCCATCAACAGGTCGCCATGTGTCAACGGGAATACCGTGCCGGCGGCCTCGCCCGCGGAGACCATCAGAAAGGCCTTGCCCTTCCTGTGCCCGGCCTGCGTCACGACCAGGTCGAGCTGCTTCTCCAGCGTATGCCGCTCGTTCGGGGTGGGCTCCTTGCTATTTGTCATGTGCGTGGAATGGGGGGCGTGCGGCGCGCGGCGGTCAGGCCACCCGCATCCTAAACAAACGCTGGTATAGCCGTTTCGATCGCGTCTGTCCGCTTCCGTATGCAGCCGGACGGTTCCGGGCAAAAGGCGGCGTCAGCAGGCGTAATTCAGCCGCCCTGTCGCGTGCTGCATTTCGGCCAAGTATCTCGCACCGGACGTCCCTTCTCCTCGTCAGGCGGCCTTGGCCGCCCTGGGTGTGCGTTTACCCGGACTCTCGGCGCCTCGCCCCCGGGAGGACCGGCGCTCCGAGCGGCGCCATTGGCCGAGGAAAGCACAAGTTCCCATGAGCGCCGACCTGAACTTCCGCGTATGAATGGGGGGTGGAAGTTACTTCGAGCCTGCTCGCCACCCTGGCGCTCCTGCTTTGGATGCCCATCTCGGTCGCGGCGTTTTCGTGGACGAAGCCGCACCGGGCCGTGGCGTTCTTGCTGATTTTCGGCACGATTTTCCTGCCGGAGCTGGAGTTCTTCAACATCAAGTTCTTGCCCGACATGGACAAGAGCACCATCGCCTGCGGCTGGGCTTTTTTTCCGGCCCTGATCTGGGCTCGCGGGCAGCTCAAGCGCGCCAGCCTGGGCAAGATGCCCTGGTTTCTGTTCGGCCTGCTGCTCGTGGTCGACCTCGGGCGGGCCCTGACCAATCCCGACACCCTGGTGATCGGCGGCCGCGTGATCGGGGGGATCATGACACACACGGCGCTGACCTTCGTCATGAAGGACTTTCTGGTGGTGTTCGTGCCATTTTTCCTGGGTGCCGCGCTGTTCAATCAGCGCGACACGCTGCGAGATTTTGTGCGGATCTTTTGCACGGCCGGGCTCGTGTATCTGCCGTTCGTCTTGCTCGAGCTGCGTTTCAGCCCGCAGTTGCACTACTGGGTCTACGGCTACCTCCAGCACAGCTGGCTGCAGGTGATGCGCGACGGCGGTTACCGCCCCATGGTGTTCATGCACCACGGCCTGGCGGTGGCGCTGTTCATGGGCACCTGTGCGCTGCTGGCTTTTGGCCTGGCCCGAGCCAAGGAGCGCATCTGGCGCTTCAAGGCCCTGCACGTGGCGCTGGTGCTCTCGATCGTGTTGGCGTTGAGCCACAGCCTCGGCGCCTTCCTGCTCCTGGTCGCGTTGACGCCGATCGTCTGGTTTACGTCGGCGCGCACCCAGCTACGAGCCGCCACCATGCTCGGCATGCTGGTGATGTTCTATCCGATGCTGCGCGCCTACGACTGGTTCCCCACCGATGCCGTGACCAGCTTCGCGCGCTCGATCAGCCAGGACCGCGCGGGGTCGATCGAGTTCCGCTTCCACAACGAAGACATTCTGCTCGACCGCGCGCTGGAGCGGCCCTTCTTCGGCTGGGGCGGCTTCGATCGGATCTTCGTCTACGACGAGGAGTCGGGGGACGAGGCCTCCACCTTCGACGGCGCCTGGCTCATCACGTATGCGGCGAGCGGCGTGTTCGGGTTTGTCGCCCGGTTCGGGCTCTTGACCTATCCGATCTGGCGCGCGTTCAAACGGATCCGCCGAGTGCCGAACAAATCGGATCAGCTGACCCTGGCGGCGATGGGCGTAGCGACCGCCATGGTGTCGCTGGACCTCCTCCCCAACGGGATGTTTACCTACTTCCCGCATCTCTTCGCGGGGGTGCTGTTGGGTGCAACACGGGAGCTGTCACGGCGTGAGGTCTCGGCGCCCACGCTGGTGATGCCGAACGCGGCCGGTGTACGCAACGTACGCACCGCCGCCAACGTCCACTTCAAAGGCGCTTGACCCCGGCGGCTCGCGGGAGCACGGCGACAACCGCTCGCGGGAGGCACGGCGACAACCGCTCCACGGAGCCGCTGGCCCATGACTTGGCTTCACCGGACGCATCGAGCGCAACGGGAAGGCCTAACGACGTGGCTCTGAGCATGTGCTCGCGCGTCTACGGCGCGCGGCGTGCGCAGAGAGCGACTTCGACCGCGGCTGAGGCGTGATGCCCCGCTCAGGCACGACGCCTGGGTGCGACGGGGGAAGAACGCGGGAGTGAGCCGGTGCGCGATTTGCCTACACACGCAGCCGATGCCCGGGCTGTGCGCGGTAGTGCCTCGTGTCGTCTGACGAGTTACGCCGCTCGTGCTTTTGCGGAGCGTGGCCGCTCGTGCCATTTTGCTGAGAGTAGAGTGGGCATGAAGGTGCTTCGCGCGGAGCTCGCGAGGCGACAGCCAGCGCGGCAGCCAAGGTGGATACACGCGGCCTGCTCCAACGTTTTCCGAGGCATGAGACGTAGTTCGTGAGACAAATATGAATCGAGTCGCCGTTCGAAATGCTCCGGAGTCGGAACCGACCCCGCCCGATGAGACACTGGTCCGTCCCGTGTCCGCGGAGCGGCCCAGTCAGGCGCACCCCATCTTTCGCTGTCTGGTGCTCGGTGAAGAGCCGCTCGCCGCGCGCTGCGCGGATCACCTGATGCAACGTGGCCACATGCTCGTCGGCATGGTGGCGAGCTCCGCCGTCTTGCGGCAGTGGGCGAAGGCACGGAATATCCAGCTCCTGACTCGGGCCGAGTACTCCCATTTGCTGGCCACGACTTCGGTGGACCTGCTGCTGTCCATCACCTATCCGCAGCTGATATCGCCGATGGATATCGCCCGGGTCGGGTTTGCCGCATTGAATTACCATGATGGTCCCCTGCCTCGGTATGCGGGGATGAACGGCTCGGCGTGGGCACTCGCAGCGGGTGAGGAGCGACACGCCATCGTTTGGCATCAGCTCACGGCCGGGCTCGATGAGGGCGACATCGTCGAGCGGCGTGACATCGAGCTCGACTCGCGAGAGACCTCGCTGTCGCTCAACATGCAAAGCTCGGCATTGGCCCTGGAGAGCTTCCAGGTGATGCTGGGCAGGCTGGAGCGGGGCGACCGGGGTGCCGAGCCGCAGAGCTCCAGCGTGGAACGGTCCGTGTATTCTCGGCACGATCGTCCGGATGCGCTCTGCACGCTCGATCTGAAGCGGACCGCCGCGGGGCTCGACTGTCTGATCCGCGCCTGCGACTTTGGTCCCTATCCTAATCGCTTCGGCCTGCCCAAGCTGGTGGGGCCCGCCGGGGCATTGATCGTGCTCGAAGCGAGCGTCAGTGGCCGTCGCGGGGCGATCGGGGAGGTCCTGGAGATCCTGCCGGACGCGCTGGAGGTTGCCTGCGGGCAGGGCGCTCTCCGCATTCTGCGATCCGCCACCCTCAAAGGCGCGCCGCTCTCGCCCGTGGAAGCCGCCCTCCTCCTGGGAGTAAAACAGGGCGATCGCATCCTGGACCCGGGACGTGAGGAGCGCCAGGCCATCTCCCGCTCCACGGCGGAGGCGGAGCCATGGTTCGTGTCCGCGCTCAGATCCCGTCTGCCCGTCAACCTGCCCTTTGATGCTCGCGAGCAGATCATCGGGTGCGCCGCGGAGGTGCGGTTGCCGGAGCCGTTCAGGCTCCGTTTCGAAGCTGATCTGGATGCTGCTGCCATCGCGCTGTATGCGTTCGTGCTCTCCAGCATCTGTCGCCAGGATGCCTTCGACCTGGCGCTGGTGAACACCCTCGGTCGCCAACGGCTGGGCGGGTCGGAGTCGCTTTTCTACCCGAGCGTGCCGTTGCGCGTCGACGTGGATGCGCGGTTGGGCTTCGACGCGCTGAGCCGGACGCTCGGCGATCAGCGGCTGCGCCTGGCTAAACGTGGCGCCTTCCTGTGCGATCTGGTGCTCAGGCATCCGGAATTGGCGCGGGACACCGAGTTGAGCGCGGGGCTGCTGTCCTCCGCCTGCGTGGTGCTCGGGGCCGCGGAGGTGCCGAAAGGCAGCGCTCTGGCCTTGCGCGTGACGGATCGGGGAATCGAGCTCACCAGCGAGAGCTGGTTGGACACCCGGCGCCTCGACGCCCTGGCGCACCACATGCAGGCGGTCGCTGGCCTGGTGGCGCGCGCCGCGGAGCGGCCGCTCTCGCAGATCGATTTGCTCACCGAAGAGGAGCGAGAAGCGCAAGTCTTCCAGTGGAACGCCACGGCCCGGCAATTCCCTTCCAGAGAGCGACTGCACGACGGCTTTGAGAAGCAGCTCGCGCTTGCCCCCGACGCGGTCGCGTTGGTCCATGCTGGGAACAAACTGACGTTCGCCGAGCTGGAGCTCGCCGCGAATCGGGTCGCGAACACGCTGGTGACGCTCGGGGTGCGCCCCGGTGAGCGAGTCGGCCTGTACGTGGAGCGCGGCTTTGAGCTCGTGTTTGGCATGCTGGGGGTGGCCAAGGCGGGCGCCGCGTACGTCCCACTCGACACCGCCTATCCCGAAGATCGCGTGAGCTTCATGTTGGACGACGCAGGCTGCGCCGTCGTGCTGGTCTCAGCAGATCTGGCTAGGCGCATCGGCGGGCAACGCACGTTGGTCGACATCGCTGGCCCGGATGTCCGACAGGCCTCGACGGTGCGGCCCGCCTGCCCAGCCAGCGCGGACGACGTGTGTTACACGATCTACACGTCGGGCAGCACCGGACGCCCCAAGGGCGTCGTGCTCACGCACCGGGCGGTGGTCAACACGCTGGACTGGGTCAATCGTACGCTGGCAGTTGGTCCGAAGGATCGCCTGCTATTCGTGACTTCTCCGAGCTTCGACCTGTCCGTGTACGACATCTTCGGCGCGTTGGGGGCCGGCGCTAGCGTCGAGATCGCGTCCAGCTCCCTCCTGGCCGACCCGGCGGAGCTCGCGCGGCGCCTGATCGAGCCTGGCCTCACCATCTGGGACTCGGCGCCACCCGCGTTGGCGCGCCTGGCGCCGTTCCTGCGCGCCGACACGCCCGGGTCTACCCTGCGTTGTGTGATGCTGTCAGGGGACTGGATCCCGGTCTGGTTGCCTGCGCTGCTGGCGCAATGCTTCCCGGGCGTGCGGGTGCAGAGCCTCGGCGGCGCCACGGAAGCCGCGATCTGGTCCAATCATTACCACGTGGAGCGCACCGACCCCAGGTGGACGTCGATCCCCTACGGATATCCGATCCAGAATTGCCGCTACTATGTGCTGGACCAGCACCTGCGACCCCTACCCATCGAGGTGACCGGGGATCTGTATATCGCTGGTGTCTGTCTGGCGCAGGGCTACCTGAATCGACCGGAGCTCACGGAAGAGCGCTTCATCGGTGATCCGTTCGTGCCGGGTGAGCGCATGTACAAGACGGGCGATCTGGCCCGCTACTGGCGAGACGGCACGCTGGAGTTTCTCGGTCGAGCTGACTCGCAGGTGAAAATTAGGGGCTTCCGCGTCGAGCTCGGGGAAATCGAGACGGCGCTCACCCAGCTGCCTGACGTGTGCGATGCCGTCTGCAGCGTCTATCTCGATGCGTCGGAACAGAAGTCCCTGGTCGCGTATCTGGTCCCGCTCGCCGGCAAGACGCTGGAGCCGCAGGCCTTGCGCGAGCGGCTCGCCGCGGGGCTGCCGGACTTCATGTTGCCCTCGCACTTTGTCGTGCTCGCCGAGCTGCCCCTCTCGGCGAATGGCAAGGTCGACCGCAAGGCGCTGCCCAGCCCAACGGGGCGCTCTAACCCCGAGGCTCCCGTAGCTCCGCGGAATGACACCGAGCGCGCGCTGGTCGACATCTGGCAGGAGCTGCTGAAGAAGGAGACGGTGGGCATCAGGGATGACTTCTTCGCGCTCGGCGGGCACTCCCTGCTGGCGGTGATGCTGATCTCCAGGATCAGACGCAGCCTGGGCGTGGACCTGCCGTTGTCACGTGTGCTGGATCGCCCGACCATCGAGCTGCTGGCGGAGTGGATCGACAAGTCCTCGGGGGCGCCAGCCAGCGTTCGGCACCTGGTGGCGCTCAGCCCGAGAGGCTCGCGACCCGCGATCGTCATGGTGGCCGGAATCGGTGGCTACGCCTTCACGTACCAAAAATTCGGTACCCTGTTTGGCAAGGAGCAGCCGCTGTACGCGTTGCAGGCGGTCGGCATCGAGGGCAAACACGGTGACAGGGAGCACAGCATCGAGGAGGTGGCCGAGATCTACGCGACCGAGGTGATGCGTGAGAGGCCCACCGGTCCGCTCATCCTCGCCGGCTTCAGCTTCGGCGCGCTGGCTGCCTTCGAGCTGGGGGTGCAGCTGCGGCGCCGCGGGCGCGAGATCCCGCTGATCATATCCTTCGACGGCTTCGCTCCCGGGTATCCCGCCGTCTTGCCCTGGCCGGCTCGGCTGAAGGCGCATGCGGCGGAGCTCCGGGGCCTCTCGTCGGAAGAGCGCTCGCAGTATCTGGCGCAGCGCGTGGCCAACGTCCGCTCGCGTGTGCTGAACCTGTTGGGCCGCGGCGCCGAAGAGGCCCCCGAGGTCCCCTTCGCCGATACGGACATGAGTGAGCGGCTCAAGAACTCCTGGGCCAACCACATGATCGCGCGCCGGCGTTATCGCACGTCGGCCACGCTGGACGCTGCTCTGCTGCTGATCCGCGCCGAGATCCCGGAACGCTGGGCGGCGACGGCGATGGCGGATCCGCTGTATGGCTGGCAGGGGCGCGTCACCGGACCCATCTCGGCGATCACGGCCCCTGGCGATCATACCGCCGTCATGACCCTGACGAACCAGGAGTTGATCGTGCAAGCGATCACCGTTCAGATCGATGAATACCTGGCGCGCCAGGCCCTCTGAGCCGGCTGGCGCCGCCGCACCTGGACTCGACGCCTGACGTCCGCGTCTGGGTCGATACCCGCGCAGACCACCGCGCCGCAGCGTGGCGTCAGGCCGGCCGCGCCCGCGCGTTAGACGGCGACCTCGGGCTGGAGCGCTCGGCGCGACAGGATGCGCCGAGCGGCCTGCCACGCCCGTTCAAAGACGAACCAGAACGTGACTCCCACCAGCAGCGCAGCGGCGAGCTGCCCCATGAATCCGGCGCTCGGAAAGGCATTTCCGAAGGGCCCGAGCACCAGGAAATGCGTGACGTAGATGTACAGGGAGGCCGACGCCAGCGTGCTGATGCCGCGCGCCGCGAGCGCAGGCAACCTGAGCGGCGGCGCCCAGTTGAGGAAGAGCCCGCCCGCGATGATCCACACGGATCGGCTGGAGCCGGGCAAGAGCAGCAGAGCCAGGCCCACGATCAGCCCCGTGTTGACCCAGCGTTGCCAGCGCTGCTTGCCAAACAGGGCGCACCAGCCCAGCAGGAAGTACCAGAGCGCATGTTGAGGTAACAGGTTTCCCAGATGATCGGTGTTCCACAGCCGCTGTAACAGCACGCTGCCGAGCGCGCTCAGCGCGACCAGGACCAGGCTGGTGACGTAGGCGTGAGCCTTCAGGAGCGCCCGGGCTTTTTGCGAAAGCAGCGCCAGGGCGAGCAGCAGATGAATCTGCACGAAGACCTCGATGAACCAGTAGCTGAAGACCTCGGGCGGTCTACTGAAATTGTTGAAGAGCAAGAGCGGGGGCGCGTACAGCTCGGCGTGGCGCAGCTGCTGCAACAACAGGATCAACACGGTCGGCACCACGATGCGAGGCAGGCCCGTGAGCGCGAGCCGTGCCCGCCCTGAATCGATCACGCGTTGGAGCTGGAAGCGCCCGAAGCTGTAGCCGGCAGGGAGCAGGAGCAAGTACGCGGCCCCGTCGATGGCGAGGTGCCCTTCGAGGACACCGGTGTGATTGATCACGACGGAGCTGATGGCGAGAGCCCGCAGCAGCACCGACGGGTCGACCTGGCTCTTGCCCGCCGGCCTTGGGGGCAAGGCCTCGAGCTCGGAGAAGGGGAGCTTTTCCCAGGTCTCGGGCAGGTACCCGAGGTGTCGCTCGACCACGGCGCTGGCCTGGATGTAGCGGAGGGAGTCCCCGCCCAGGTTGATGAAGGTGTCGTGGTCGGCCACCTGCTGAACCCCGAGGATGGCCGCGAGGTCCCGTCTCAGGCTCACCGTTCGAGGCGGCGTGGCCAGCGCCTCCGAAACCGTGCTGCGTTGCCTCTGGAGCGTCTGCGCGAACTGCTTCGACAGCTCGTCGCGTTTGACCTTGCCAGTGGCCGTGCGCGGCAACGCCGGCACGCGAACCACACGGATGGCGTCGGGGGCGTTGACGCCAAACACGCCCGCAGCCTGCACCGCCAGGCTCAGAAGCGCGGCGTCGCTCGCCTGCAGCTCGGGCGTGGCGACGACGAGGATCCCGTCGCCGCGCAGCGGGCTCGGCACTCGGCACACCGAGAATTCACCCATCGAGCTCAGGCCGACGCGGATCTTTGCCTCGAGCGCGTCCGGAGCGAGCTTCAGGCCCCCGCAGTTGATCATGTCGTCGGACCTGCCGAGAAAGTGCAGATAACCTTCTCGCAGCTCGCCTCGATCATTTGTCGTGAGCCAACCCGCGGCGTCGCGCGGGTCGAGGCGCTGCTCTCCGACCAGCATCTCCGCGCTGACGTGGGGACCCCGGATCATGATGCTGCCGTCGCTGGCGAGCTGGAGCTGGACCGCGCCCGAGGGGCGCCCGACCGACTCTAGCTCCGCGGCGGAGGCGCTGTGCACCTCCAGAAACGTGCTGCGCGAGGCCTCGGTCAGGCCGTAGTGTTGTACGATCCGGGCCTGACCGAACAGGGTGCGCAGGGCCAATTTTTCGTCGCCGCTCATGCTCTGGCTGCCGATTTCGATCCAGCGGACCCGTTCGGCCGCGCGCGGCGTCACGGCTCGGGTCTGCAGCAATACGCGCCACAGGCTGGGCACGGCCGAGATGGCGTTGATCTCGCCCGCTTCCAGCAGGCCATTGATCTCGATCGGGTTGAAGCCGCGCGCGGGCACGAACGCCCGCCCGCCCACGTGGCTGATCGCTCGACACCTGCCGAAGCCAAAGGAGTGATAGACGGGCACGCCCACGTACTCGCGGATCTCCTCGTTCACCTGCATCACAGCGTTGAGCCGGGTGACGACGTCCGCCAGATTGCCATGCGTCAGCAGGACCCCCTTGGGCTCGCCCTCCGTGCCGGAGGTGAACGAGATCTGCGCCAGCTCGCTCTCGCCCCGCGGGTCGAAGCGCGCATCCACCCAGCCATGCCCGGGCGCTGGAGCGATGACTTCGGAGACCTGTGCCCTGCGGGCGCGTTCGCTGTCGTCTGGCGAGCGCAGCAGCGCGATGGCGGCGCCCGTCCGCCAACAGGCAAACGCCCGCGCCACGAAATCCGGTGAGTTCTCCGCGACCAGCCCGACCCTGCGATGTGCGTTCATAACGTCCAGTCGTGCTCGGTGCCGGGCGAGCGCTCTCTCCGTGAAGGCTGCGTCAATCAGCTGTAGCTTGGCGCGTGCCGCGGCAGCAAGCCAACCCGCTCGGAGCTCCCCGAGCTTGCCGTGTAAGCGCCCGCCCCACCTTGGCGCGGACGCTCCTCCGGCTCACGCACCGCGGATCACCGCCATCGACTCACAATTTGCGACAGACCAGGAGCGCGTTGTCCAGCACGTACGCCGCGTGCGCTCCATCGCCGCCCGATAGATAAGGCAGCCGCGTCACGGCAGCCAGCGAAAGCCCGAGCGGCTGGAGCTCGCGGGCCCACAGCTCCCCGAGCGCGCCTTCCCAGTCGGGCGCGTGGATCTCGAGCCGCTCCTCGGGATCCCGGCTGATCGCGCCCGCGTAGTAGAACGGCTCAAAGGGCAGGGGCGTGGACAGGAGCAACGTCCCGCCGGGAGGAAGGTGAGCCACGGCGGCGCGGAGCAGCGTGCGAGGCCTGCTCGCGCGATCGATGACGTTGAGCAGCGAGATAATGTCGTAGGTGCGAGCACCGGCGAGAGGGTCACCCGCTCGACCCTCTCCGACTCGCCCGAGCCAACAGGGGAGGCCGCGCTGGCGCAGGCGCCTGGCCATGAAGCGCGAGTCCTCGCTGCACTGAATGCCCTCCACCAGCGGCGAGAGACGCGTCGTCACGTCGCCCGAGCCCGCGCCCACGTCCAGCAGCCATGCCTGGCTGAGGGGTGTCTGCACGCCGCGCAGGAGCAGACTCAGCACCTGGGGCGTGCTGAACAAGAACACCGGATACATGCCGAGCAGAGCGTTGGCGTCGAAATCCGACAGGAACAGGTTGGCGATGCGATGTAGCCAGCGCCGCCACCGGCCATGCTGCTTCTTCAGGGCCGCGGCCAGAAAGGCCTCACCCTCCGCGTCGAGCTGACTTGGGACAAAGCGCTCGGCAAGCGCGGGGGAGAGCCGATCGAGGGAGCAGGCGTAGTCGAGCTGAACGCCCCAACGTTTCTCGTCAACACCGGCGCGCCGGATCTCTCCGCTCATGCGGGGTTCTATAGCGGGTTTGCCGACTTGGTGGCCAGCGCGGCTCGCCACTTCTGGCTCGGGGTGGCTGGCCTCTCCGGCCCAGGCCAGCCCCTCCGTGCCGGGAGAATGCGCCTTCAGCACCGATGCCGCTCCGTGCGGCCGGCGCTAGCCTCTGGGGGCCCCCGGCGAGCGCCTCGCACCGGAGCTGCATCCCCGTCGGTACCTTGCTGCTGCCCGGCGCTTCCTTCACATTTGGTCAAAAACCAGGGCGCGGACCTCGGGCTTCTCCTACTAGACTCGGGCGCGATGGGTTTTTCTCTGAGCCTCGCGCTGCGCTACATGCGTTCGCGCAAGCGCGCCTTTATCTCGGTCAGCACCATCTTCGCCATCGTCGGCGTCGCCCTCGGCACGGCTGCGCTGGTGGCCGTGATGAGCGTGACCGGCGGGTTTCGCGCTCAATTTCAGAAAAAAGTGCTCGGCGTCAACGGCCACGTGATGGTGTTGCGCTCGTCCTTCCGGGACTACCGGAACGTGATGCAGAAGGTGCGGTCATTGCCGGAGGTCGTGGGGGTCGCGCCCTTCGTGCTCAACCCCATGATGATCACGCACGGAGGTCACACGGTCACGGGCGTGCTGCTCAAGGGGATCGATCCCACGCTGGTGGGCACGGTGCTCGACCTGCCGGAGCAGATGCTGACGGGCACGCTGGAGGGGCTGAAGCCTGCGGGTGGGGAGCCAGGGCTCGAGCCGAGCCAGGGCTCGAGCGGCAGCAAACCCGCAAAAGGCGTCGACGCCGCCACGGCCGCATCCGGCCACGACCCGGCGCCCGGAGCCGTCCAGGAGAAAAGGGCACCTCAGGACCTGCTGGACGCGCTTCGGAGCGCGCGTCAGAGTCGGGCTGCCGGCTTCCCCCGCCAGACGGAAGTGGAGGCGCCACCCGGAGCGGGAGACTTGCCGCCGGGTTCGATTGTGCCCGAAGGCGGCTACACGAGTGAGCTGCCGGACAGCGACGTGCTGCCGGAGGACCTGGACCCGGACCCGTGTCGGGTCGGGACCAGCGACCTGCCGGGTATCATCCTGGGCGTAGCGCTTCAGCAGACATTGCACGCGGACCTGAACGACTGCGTTCAAGTCACTTCGCCCACCATCGGCTATTCGTTCGTCGGCGGAGAGCTGAGGCCGGCGGTGGCGCAGCAATTCCGGGTGGTCGGCGTGTTCCAGGCGGGATTCGATCAGTACGACTCGAAGCTGGCGTACACCGAGCTGAAGCAGGCGCAGGCCTTTTATCAGGAGGGCGACTCCGTGACGGGTGTCGAGATGAAAGTGGCCGATATCGATCGCGCGGCGCAGGTGGCCGCGCGCGTGGAAGAGGAGCTCGGCGACGAGCTGTATGAAGTGGTGGACTGGATGGAGCTGAACCGCGGCCTGTTCACGGCGCTGCGCATTCAGCAGATCCTGATGAGCCTGGTCCTGGCAGTGATCATCCTGGTCGCTGCCTTCACCGTGATCGCCACGTTGATCATGGTGGTGCTGGATAAGAAGAAAGAGATCGCCGTGATCAAGGCGATGGGGGCGAGCGACGCGCAGCTGCTCCGCACCTTCCTGTATCAGGGCTTGATCATCGGCCTGCTGGGGACGGGCTTCGGCCTCGGTTTTGGCTACGTCGTGTGCCGCTGGATCCTCGCCATTGGCTTCCCGCTCGACCCCAAGGTGTATTTCATCGACAGCTTGCCCGTTCAGATCCGGCCCCACGAGTTCGCGCTGACCGGCACGTTCGCAGTACTGGCGTGCCTGATGGCCACCATCTGGCCCGCGCTCCACGCCGCGCGGCTGCGCCCGGCCGAGGCCTTCCGCGAGGTGTGACGCGGCGCCGGCATACGCGCGCTGCTCTGTTTGACGCGAGCTCTAGCGCAAGAAGGCGAAGCCAGCAGCGTCCAGCAGAGGATGCCGCTGCCCCTCCGGCCGTGACCCCACGTAACCCTCGTTGATGGTCCACAGGATCGCGCCGCCGAGCCCCTGCGACTTGGCCCACGCGGCCTTGACCGCGAGGGACGCCGGATCCTCATACGTAATGTACGTGCAGCCTTCAGGGCCCGTCGGCGCTGCAAAGGACAAATAGGGCACTCCGGCCACGGCGTCCCACTGCCGGGCGCTCTCCGAATGGTAGGTGCTCATGATGTGTGCGTAGGACATCACGCCGTCGTGCGCGATCAGCGTCGACTCCGCCAAAACCTGGCCGGGCCCCGTCACCGGCGCTGAATAACACTGCCCGAAAAACCCCGCGCCGATACCCAGCTGGGACGCCGGCACCCCGGCCTCCAGATATGCGGCCACGCTGTGGTCGATGCTCACGGGGGTGGCGGGATCCCCGTTCCAGTGGAGAGGCGAGGAGTGCCACGATTTCCAGCCCTCATACGCCCCCGATAGGTTGTAACTCATCAGGTTGATCTGATCGACCGTGCCGGCGAGCTCGCCGTAAAACGACAGGTCGCGCTTCACGTTCGCGTTCTCCAGACCAACGGGCACCGTGATGATTAAACCCGGCATGGCGGCACGCAGCTCGCGCGCCAGGGCCAGCAGCAGCACGCGGTCCTCTTCCGGGCCACCCTCCCAGTCGAGGTCGAGCCCGTCATAACCGACGCTCGTGACCAGGCTCTGCAGGTTGTCCACGAACGCTGCCAGGTTGGCGGGTGAGGTCGAGCTCTTGAACACCTGTTCGGCGCCTTCCCCCCCGATCGATGCGATGGCTTTCTTGCCCGCTGCGTGAGCGGCGCTCACCACCGCCTCGGCCAGGGCGGGCTCGATCGAGGCCGGCCCGTACAACCCTCCCGCGCCATCCGGGACATGAAAGGCCGTCGCGATATGCGTCAGCGAGCTCCAGGCGATGCTGTCGATCGGATAGAGCTCGGCGTTCCAGCTGCTGTAATAACCCATCAGCCACAGGCCACTCGTCGGCTCGGTAGGGCCCGACCCGGGCGTGAGCCCGAGCATGCCCGCGCTGCCTTCCGGAGCGCGTGGCGGACCACCTTCAATCAACTCCGTCTCGCCACCGGAACAGGCACAAACGACGAGACTTAGCGAACCGACCCACAGGTCATGCTGGAAGAGGCGGCTGCAGCATGGCCAACGCATCAACGCAGCATAGTCCCTCGGGTGCCAGGGTCCCAGCGCTCGCGTCGCCAAAATCCCCTGGCGCTGTTGCATTTCAGCCAACCAACTGGGGCTCGAGCCGCGCGCTGTGCCGTGGAACGCAGCGTGGACGAGCGGCATGCGCGGCCATGGCACCTGGCCGACACCTGGCCGCAACCCGGCCTCAGAGCAAGGTGGGTGTCCACGCTCCAGAGCGAGCGCGACGAAGGTCGACATCAGATGGGCAAGGTCTCCTCGGCCTTGGTCCAGGAGCGCTTGGCGCCAACGTCGCCGGGTCACGCTACGCGGGGCCGCCGAGGTGGCTGCACCGTGCAACACTCATCATGAAACGCTGACGGCCCCGGCCGAGGGAGGATGCGGAGCGATGCAGCCGGAACGCGCGTGCCGGGGCGGATGGCCGCCGCCCCGGCCGTCACGGCACGGTCGTCGACCTCCGATTCGGAGCGGCTCACCGGCAACAAACCCGACACGTTCTACTCGGGGCATAGTTCTGCTTCGAAGGCGCAAACCTAAGCTTGCGGGAGCGTAAAGAATCCGGTTTCGGCGCGATTGTCTCCAAGCCTGGCGTCGCGGCAGTCTGTACAGCGCCCGGACCCACGACTACAGTCGCCTACATGAAACGAGCTTTTCGTCTATCTATTTCCCGAGCCGCCCTGCTGGGCAGCT
>WUUC01160680.1_pt1 | contig 16087 bp, 9 predicted proteins | sample 6278441 | NCBI WGS metagenome assembly WUUC01 (sample SAMN13675441, study PRJNA597444) | soil metagenome | isolation source: soil | place: USA: Washington | collected 2017-10
GCTCCGATGAGGAGCTGCCGACGTCTACGGGCCACGAGATCGCCTCCTGGTTCCGACGCCACGGCACGGCGGCGATCCGGTGACCGTCGCTGGCAGCGCCGTCTCGGAGAGTGCCAAACCCAGTGATCGGTGACAATGTCGGTGACCAAGCCATGATCGCTCGTACCCGAGGATTGCACGGGAGAGCTCTGGGATTCGAGCACGTATGCCATGCGACTTGCTTCAAATTCGCTGACTGTTGTGACAGGTGTCTCTCTTTGGTGAGGACGTGACAACCGTGAGGGCTTGTACGTCTGTCCATTTCGGAGCGCAATTGTATGGCTGAGAGCGGTCATATTGTTGCGCCAGGCAAGGTTTCTTATGATCGAAGGGAGCGCTTTTCATGGTCGAGGGTAACGAGCGGCAAACATTCGCCGAGTTCGAGCCGTACATCAATAAGGTGAACGACCGCTCGGTGTTGGGGGCCCTGCACGGGGGCAACCGGATCATTCTGGGTGTCCGGCACGTGAGCGACATCAAGGCGAACGGCGGCCTTGGTGAATACGACGATCAGTTCGTGGTCATGTGGTACGACGGCCCCGTCGGGAAGGCGATGAAGTTCGACGGAAGCACTGACCCGTCGGGCTACTACGAGGACGCCGGTTCCGGTGCTTCGAGCAGCGGAGGTGCCGCAGTGGGCGCCGACGCCGATGGCGACGGCCGTCTCGACATCGGTCGGATCGCCTCCGGTGTGTACCTGTACCGCCGAGGCACGTCGAAGAAGCTCGGCGATCGGGTGCTGCGCCCCGTGAACCCCGTCAAGATCGAGCGGGACGTCAACCACGATGGTGTCTTCGACGAGCAGGATGCTGCGGCGATCACCGACGAGGGCTCGACGACCGCCATGGACTTTCTGTTCTACCCCGGCCTGGAGAACCGCACCGGTTCAGCCGGCGGGCAGACGATGAGCCCCGAGGTCTACGACCGGTTCTGGGATGCCCTGGGCGACCAGGAAGAGTTCATTTTCGTCCTCACCGAGGCGTAAGCAGTCCAGCATCGGGTGGCTCTGGGAGGTGCCTGATGCTGTCGGGTGGCGCGATTCTGGCCTGCCGGCCGTCGACTGGCGGGCCAGGATCGCGTCGATTCTTCTGGGGGTTGGCCCGTGAGGGCAGTTGTCGTCGCGGCCGTGGTCGCGTTCATCATCTCGTTGTTCGGTACGCCGATCGCGATCCGGGTGTTCACCGCGTTGAAGGCGGGGCAGCCGATTCGTACGCTGGGGCCGCAGACCCACCAGGGTAAGCGGGGCACACCGACGATGGGCGGTGTGGTTTTCATCGTGGCCACAGTGCTGTCCTATGTGGCCGGTCACCTGGCATTGATCACTTTGCCGGAGCGGCAGATCGCTCAGGAGAAGCCGACGATGACCGCGTTGGTCCTGCTGGGGCTGTTCGTGTTCTGCGGTGCGATCGGTTTCCTGGACGACTTCCTGAAGGTCCGTAAGCGGCATTCCGGGGGCTTGAGCGCGAAGGGCAAGTTGTTCGGGCAGTTGGTTGTCGGTGTGGGGTTCGCGATCGCGGCGTTGTATGTGCCCAGTACCAACGGGCAGACGGTGGCCAGTGAGAGCATCTCGTTCATCCGGGATATCGGCTGGCTGGATGTGGGCAAGGTCGGCTCGGTCATCGTGTTCGTGTTCGTGATCATGTCGATGTCGAACGGTGTGAACCTGACCGACGGCCTGGACGGTCTTGCCACGGGCGCGTCGATTGCGGTGCTGGGGTCGTACGCGTTGATCGGGTTCTGGCAGTACCGGCATTGGTGTGGTGACACCGGTTATGTGCGGACCGCCTCGAATTATTGCTATGAGGTGCGCGACCCGCTCGAGGTGACGATGATCGCGGCTGCTGCTGCGGCGGCGTGTGTGGGGTTCTTGTGGTGGAACACCAACCCGGCCCGAATTTTCATGGGTGACACCGGGGCGCTCGGCCTGGGTGGGCTGATCGGTGGGCTGGCGATGGCGACCCGGACCACGTTGCTGTCGATCATCATCGGTGGGTTGTTCGTGATCATCACGATGTCGGTGGTGATTCAGATCATCTCGTTCAAGACCACCGGTAAGCGGGTGTTCCGGATGTCGCCGTTGCAACACCATTTCGAGCTGGCCGGATGGAGTGAGGTCAACATCGTGGTGCGGTTCTGGATCGTGGCCGGCATCTTCGTGGCGATCGGTCTGGGTCTGTTCTACTCCGACTTCCTCGCGGTGATGGGATGAACGGGAACGCCGCGACGAGCGGCCGGGTGAGCGTGTCGGAGCTGGGCCGGGTGCACCTGATCGGCATCGGCGGTGGCCTGATGAGCGCGCTGGCGCGGCTGCTGCTGATGCGCGGTGTGCCGGTCTCCGGCAGCGAGCTGCGCGAAACACTGACGCTGGCCGCGTTGCGGGCGTTGGGTGGCACCGTGCACAAGTCGCACGTGGAGTCCAACCTGGACTGTGTGAACACGGTGGTCTACTCGACCGCGATACCGCATGATCATGTGGAGCTGGTCGAGGCGCGGCGGCGTGGGTTGCGGGTGTTGCACCGGTCGGAGGCGTTGGCCGCGGCGATGACGGGCCGGCAGGCCATTGCGGTGGCCGGCACGCACGGTAAGACGATGACCACGTCGATCATGACGGTGATCCTGCAGCATGCCGGGCAGGATCCGTCGTTCGTGATCGGAGGTGAGATCTCTGCGGCCGGGTCGAACGGTCATCACGGCACGGGCCCGCATTTCGTGGCCGAGGCCGATGAGAGTGACAAGTCGTTCCTGGTCTATCGCCCGCAGGTCGCGATCATCACCGACATCGAGGGAGATCAGGCCGGATTCCTGGATTTCGCCGGGTTGACCGATACGGACGGGTTCGTGGTCACCTGTGCCGATGACGAGGGCACCCAGGAGTTGATCGCGACGTTGCGTGCGAGGGGCCGGACCGTTTTCACGTACGGCGAGAGTGAGGCGGCCGATCTGCGGATCTGGGGCGTGTCGTCGGCCACGGGTGGGGTGCGATATCAGGCGTCGCTGGACGGGCAGGCGCTGGGTGAGATCAAGCTGACGCTGCCGGGTACGCATATGGGGTTGAACAGTGCGGCGGCTGTGCTGACCGCGTTGAGGCTGGGTATCCCGCTGGCCTCGATCGTCGAGGCGTTGGCCTCGTTCCCGGGGGTGCGTCGCCGGTTCGAGCGCAAGGGGATCGCGGCCGGGGTGCGGGTGTACGACGAGTATGCGTACCACCCGACCTCGGTGAAGGCGGCTTTGCGGACGTTGCGGGAGGTGGCCGGGGACGGCCGGCTGGTGGTGGTGTTCCAGCCGTACCGCGTGTACCGGACCCGCGACCTGCAGGCTGAGCTGGCCGAGGGGCTGGCGCTGGCCGATGAGGTGATCTGTATGGAGGTGTTCGGTCCGGGGGAGACGCGGCAGCCGGGTGAGGGTGGTATGGCGTTGACCGCGGCGATCGATCTGCCGGTGGGACGGAAGGTTTTTGTGCCGTCGTGGGAGGACGTGCCGGCGGAGGTGGTCCGGCGGAGTCGTCCGGGTGATGTGGTGGTGACGATGGGCGCGCCGCCGATCTCCTTGATGGGCGACGAACTGCTGGACGCACTGACTGCGGCTGACATGGACTGATCCGATCCCACCAGGGCTTGGCAGGTGCGCTGACTCGCCGGCACCAGCGGGGGCCGCTTCCACGGTGGGGGACCGGGCTCGGCCGCCACGGTGGCCCGGCGCCTGTTCGGAAAGTCATTGAAGAGATCGGGCGGACATACGTCATCAAAGAGGACGGACGCGAAGGGCGGCTGTCCCTGGGGAGGTTCTGGTGGCGGAGCTACGCCTGCTGGTGCAGTCGGCCGACGCGATCGTCGGAGTCGGGCTGACCAGCTGCCTTTCCACGCACCCGGACATGACGGTGCTGCCCCAGGGATGCATCGACGGAGCCGACGTCGTCGTCATGGAAACCGAACGCTTCACCGCGGAGTCGGTCGCGACGCTGCGTCTGCTCGCCGCGACGGTCGACCGCCCGGTGGTGCTGGTGATCTCCGACATCGACGAGGCGCAGCTGATCACCGCGGTGGAATGCCGGGTCGTCGCCATCCTCCCCAGGCGCTCGATGAACCGGGACCGGCTGGTGCAGAGCGTTCTGAAAGCCGCGGCCGGCGAGGGGATGATGCCGCCGCGCCTCGTCGGCCAGCTGCTGGAGCACTTCCGGCGGATGCAGCTCGAGGTGCTGCTGCCCAACGGCCTCACCCTGTCCGGGCTGAGTTCGCGTGAGCTGGAGGTGCTGCGCCTGCTGGCCGACGGACTGGACACCAGCGAGATCGCCGAGGAGATGCGGTACTCGGTGCGGACCGTCAAGTCGATCATCTACGGGGTGATGAGCCGGTACAAGCTACGTAACCGGTCGCACGCGGTCGCGTACGCGGTCCGCGCGGGCTTCATCTGATGCGGATGTTCCGCCTGCTGGCTGTGCTCGGCGGCGCGTTGCTGATCGGGCCGGGTCTCGCGCCGCTGCCCGCGTCCGCCGCTCCGGCCGGTCCCGCTTCGGCCGGTCCCGCTTCGGCCGGTCCCGCGCCGGCCGCGCCGAGTCCTGGGCCGGAACGCTATTGGATCGTGGGTGAGCCGAAGGCTGGCCAGCGCGAGTATCTCTATGAGATCGCCATGCGGACGCTCGGCGACGGCAACCGTCACCAGGAGATCCTCGACCTCAACCGCGACCGGCCGCAGCCGGACGGCGGCACGCTCACCGACGAGCTCACCCCCCTGCGGCCGGGCTGGGTCCTCCGGCTCCCGCCGGACGCCACCGGACCGGGGGTGCGGACCGGCGCCCTGCCGGTGACCGGTCGCGGCCGACCGGACGCCTCGGCCGGAGGAGGCAGCGTCCTCACCGTCGTGCTATCGGTCACCGGGGTGACGGCGGTGGTGGTCGCGCGCGGTCTGCTGCGCCGCGCCCGGCGGGCCACGCCGGTGGCCGTACCCGCCCCGGCGGCACCGGAGACACCGCCGGCCGGGCCGGTCCGGCTCACCACGAACCTCGAGCCACTGACCGCGGAGCGGGAACACCACCTCGACGTACGCCTGCTCGGCGCGGACCGGGGGAGCGGCGCCACCCCGTACGCCTGGGTGGAGGGTGACGACCCGCCGCCGGAAGCGCGACTGCCGGTCGTGCTGGGCCGGCGGGAGGGGCGGGGGTTGTTGCTGGACCTCGCCGCGGTGCCGGACGTCCTCACCATCACCGGCCGGATGGCGCTGGCCCGTCCGCAGGCGGCCGACCTCGCCGAGCAGGTGAGCCGGGCCGGCGCGGCGGTGGTCGTGGTCGGGGGCGTGCTCGGCGGTGACGCTCCCGCCGGGGCCACGGCGGCACCCGACTTCGCGGCGGCCGTGGCCGCCGCCGACCGGATCAGTGGCGCCGTTGTGGTCGTCAGCGGCGGCCTGCGCGGCGCGGATCTGGCCGCCGCCCGGGCGCTGGCGGCCCGGACCCACCACCGGGCGGTGCCGGTGCTGATCGGCGAGGTGATCCGGGCCCGCTGGTCCGTGACGGTGAACCGGGTCCGATCGGCGACGACCGCATGAAGATCGGGCACGACAGAGAGAGGGACGAGTTCACGGTGACGACGGGACACATGCTCCGGGCCGGCTCGCTCGCCGGTCTGGCTCTCGTGCTGACCCTGCTGCTCGGCGCGACCCCGGCGGCGGCCGACGACCAGGTCAAGTACTACCGGGTCACCGCAGCGGAGCAGGCCGCCCCGGATGGCCTGGTGCGGATCGCCGAGCGGCTGCTCGGCTCACCCGCCCGGGCCGAGGAGATCTATCGGCTGAACGCGGGGCGGCGGCAGCCGGACGGCCTCGCGCTGCTGGACACCCGGCAGATACGGTCCGGGTGGCTGCTCGTGCTGCCCTGGGAAGCGGCCAGCGACGACGTCCGGATCGGTGCCCTGCCCGCCGGATCCGCCGGATCCTGCCTTCGCTCCGGTGCCGGGACGGCCTGCGGCACGCCCGTGCCCGCGCCCCGTCCGCGCTCCGACTGGACGGACGAGCGCCTCACCACCGCGCGGGCGTGGGCGCGGACGCAGGGCGAGGGCGTGATGGTCGCGATCGTCGACTCCGGTGTGGACGCCCGGGTGCCGCAGCTGCGCGGACGGGTCGCCCTCGGCGCTGACGTGACGTCCGGAACCGCTGCGGGCAACCAGGACCGGCTGGGCTCGGGCACGGCCATGGCGGGAATCATCGCCGGGGCCGGCGGCACGCCCGGGATGGCGCCGGCGGCCACCATCCTTCCCCTGCGCGTGGCCGGCGACGTGCCGCGGGCCGACCCAGAGCAGGTGGTCACCGCCGTCGAGATCGCTGTCACCGCCGGCGCGCGGGTCATCGCGCTCGGCGCCTTCGCGGACCTCTCCGACGTCACGGTGGCGGCGGCCGTCCGCGCCGCGACCGCCCACGACGTCGTGGTGGTCGTACCGGCGGCGAGCGCCGGCACCGGCGCGATCCGGCCGCCCGGCGGTCTGCTCCGGGTGGGCGGCGCCGGACCGGAGGGCCAGCGGGCGGCGGACTAGTCACCAGAGGCCGTGGACGTGACCGCGCCGGGAATCGACGTGACGGTCCTGGCGCCGGCCGCCGACAAGCCGCGGTCCCGCAGCGGTTCCGAGTACGCCGTCGCGTTCGTCGCCGGCACTGCCGCGCTGGTCCGATCCGCCTATCCCGACCTGGGCGCCGCGGCGGTGGCAAACCGCATCGAGGTCACCGCGGACGGGTCGTCGGCCGGCGTGCGCGATCGCCGCACCGGCTGGGGAAACATCGACCCGGAAACCGCCGTCAACGCCGTCCTGCCCGCCGAGCAGGCGCCGCCACCGCCACCGGCGCCGGAGACCCGCGGGATCGGCCGGTTCGCGCTGCCCGCCGCCGCGGCCCTCGGCGTCGTCGCTGTCGCCGGGGCGGCGTATCTGGTCCGCCGCCTGCGGACCCGCACCCGAACTCCCGCCCTCCCGGAAGGCGCTCAGCAATGACGATCACCACCTATCTGCCGCGCATCGCGGCCGCGGCCGTCACCCTGCTGCTGGCGACGGCCGCCGCCGTCCTGGTGACGGTGGTGACCGGTCCGGCGTCCGGGGAGAACACCCGGCGCGGCACCGCGGTGCCACCCAGCCTGGTGCGGGCCATCTCCACCGCCGCGCTGTCCTGTCCGATCCTCACCCCGGCCCGGCTCGCCGCCCAGTTGCAGGTCGCCTCGCAGGTCGACCCACAGGCTCCCCGCGGCATCGCCGGACTCTCTGACCAGGCGTGGGCGAGCTGGCGGCCGTCCGTGTCGGCCGGCCGCACCGACCCGGAGGCCGGGATCGTCGCGCTGTCCCGGCACATGTGTGACCTGTCCGGGCAACTGCGCCGCACCGGCATCGGCGCCGGCCGCTGGGAGTTCGCCCTGGCCGCGTACCGGGTGGGTCTCGAGCCGGTGCGGGCCGCCGACGGCATTCCCGATCCGGCGGTCGGGTACGTGGAACTGGTCGCCGAGTACGCCGAGTGGTACGCCGGGCAGCCGGACCTGGCCCTGCTGCGCCCCGCGCCGTCCGGTGCGGTCGGCGGGACGATCCCCGGCCCGAACACGCCACCGGTCGCGGTCCCGGCCGAGTACACGGTGGCCGTCCTCGCCGCCGGCCGCCGCTGCGCTACCGTCACCCCCGCGCTCGTCGCCGCCCAGCTGATGGCGGCGTCCGCCTTCAACCCGAACCTGTCCGGTGCGGACGGCGGCCAGGGCATCGCCCAGTTCTCCCCGGCGATCTGGGACCGATTCGCCCCGTCCGCCCGCGCCGCGTCACCGTGGGAGCCGCTGCCCGCCATCGAGGTGCTCGGCGTGGTCATGTGCACGTTCGTGGTGCAGCAGGCCCGGCCCGGCGCCGACGCTTACGACCTGGCCCTGGCCGCCTTCCGCTGGGGCCCGGAGGCGATCCGGCGGGCCGGGAAGATGCCGGACTCGGCGGCGCTGCGTGATTTCGTCGCGCTGGTCCACCGGTACGCCCCGACCTACCAGGCCGACACCCGGCTGGGCGGGGTCAAGCCGCGCGGGCCCGCCGCGGTGGCGGCGGCGCCTGCCGGACCACCCGCCCTGGCCGCTCCCAGCATCCCGCCGCAGGCCGCGCCGGCACCTGCGGCGGCCGCGGCGGCCACCAAGCCCAAGCCCGCGCCCGCGGCCACAGCGCAGCGCGCGCCGCAGCCCAAGCCGGTCGGCGCGGCGAAACACATCGCCGGCCACGGCAGTGGCAGGTGCGTCGACGTGACTGACGGCGCCTACCTGAGCCGGCCCCGGCTGCAGCTCTGGAACTGCGACGGCGGCGGCCCCAACCGGGCCTGGACCGTCTACGACGACGGCACGATCCGCGCTTTCAAACGCTGCATGACGCGGGCCGGCGGCACCGGCAACGGCTCGGCGATCGTCCTGGACGCCTGCACCGGCAGCGCCGCTCAGCGGTTCACCCTCAACAAGTCCCACGACCTGGTGAACGCCGGCAAGTGCGTCGACGTGATCGACCGGGCCACCGGCAACGGCGCGAAGCTGCACCTGTGGGACTGCGCGGGCACCGACAACCAGAAGTGGAGCCGACGCTGACCCTCAGCGAGCCGGTGCGGGCCGCCCGTCCCCGGTGAAGCCGATCGGCAGAACGAGGGTGTGCCCGGCCGGCGTCCGCCAGAGCGCGCAGGCCGGGGCGTCCGGCAGGGACCGGGCCGGTCGGCCGGTTTCACACAGCACCCAGATCGCCGGCTGCGGGCCGTCCGTGCCCAGCGCCGGCACCGGTACGACGACGTCCTGACCGATCCAGTCGGCCATCTCCTGCGCGCGGTCGATGATCGTGTCGGGTGCCGCATAGTCGCCGAGCGCGACCAGGGTGACGCCGCCGGCGCTGCCCCCGAGGTGCTGGGTCAGCATCTCGGGAAGCAGATCGAACAGGTCGGGGCGTCCGGTGACCGCCGGGGTGCTCAGCACGGACGTGCGCTCCAGGGAACCGCGCAGCATTTCGGCGGTGCTGCGCACCGCTGCACGGGCGTCGGCGCCGTCCAGCAGGAGGAGCGCTTCGCCGGCGGTCTCGACGGCGACACCCGTCGGGCCGGTCACGTCTGGTTCCCGGTGCGGCCGTCTGCCGACGTGGACGGTCCGCCGGGATTCGGCGCCGGTACGAGGGGATAGCCATCTGGCGTGTATCCCGCAGGCGACGCGAACCAGCCCGGCGGATTGAGCCCCTGCTGGGGATACCCACCCGTTGGCGGGTATTGCCCCTGTCTCGGCGGGTACTGCCATGGGCCGTACGGCGCCGCGGCGCCCCCGATGCTGGGCCCTGCGGCATTCGGCGGGTGGTAAGCCGGCGATCCGGCGCTGACCGGCGCGGCCTGGTACGGCCGGGAACGGCGCTGACTCCGCACCGTCATCCTGTCGGCGGGCGTCGCATCGACACCACGGACCGAACCGCCACCGCTCGGAGCGGACGGCCGGGCAGGCGGGCCGTAGTAGCCCGGTGCGATCCCGGCCGGTGGCGGGAAGTACCCCCCGGACGGATACGGATACGGATACGGACCCGGGGGCGGCCCGAATGCGCTGCCGGCGCCGGGGCCCGGAGGACTCGACGGGTAGAAGGGAGACGGCGCTTGAGCGAAGGCCGGGGAGAGCGAGTTCGCTGGGTACGACGCGGTGCGGCCAGGGTGGTTCCCGGACCCGGAGGTACCCGGGCCTGGGACAGGATCCAGCGCCGCGGCCGTTCGGTAAGACTCCACCTCGGCCCGCACGACCTCTTCGGCGTGTGCTTCGGCCTCGTCGGCGCTGACCGACCGCGACAGGTACGCCCGGACCTCCACCACCACCCTGGGCAGCGGCATGTTTCGATCGATGCCAACCATCGTGGTGTCGAACAGCAGGGCGTACTCGCCGGTGTCGGACGTCATCGCCGCGCGCAGGTACGGCGTGACACCGTCCGAGAAGTGGCTGCTGCGCCACAGGCCGGTAGCGGTCGCACCTGGATATCTGGCATTGAAGAGGTCCTGAAAAACGGTCAGGGCGGTGGGGAACTCCGCCTGCAGGAAGGATTTCACCTCGGCGGGCAACAAGGCGTACACATGCGCCGGTTCATGGCGAAGCAGGACAGCGGCATGATTCTTGATCACTCCATGGAAACCGCCCAGCACCGCGGCCATGTACCCGGCCACGGCCACGTAGTGAGCGGCCAGGACTCCTCGGATCATCTCCGCGCCTCTGCTGGACCGCCCCTGTACGGCGCGCAGCGCGGAGTTTTCGCCGACCGGATCCTTCCCTGCTCGGCTCCGCTCCGCCTGAAAGAAGCGGTCGGCCAGCAGATCACCGAATCGAAGCCCATCGGCAAGGTGCTCCTGCATCCAATAATTGCCGTTGCCCGCATTGCGGAAGGTCCTGGGTTGGACGAATTCGAGGAACTGGCGCAGGCCCGCGAGCGGCAACGCGTGATTGTGCTGCATGTTCGAGCCGGTCCAGCCACCGACGGGGCGGGCCCCGACCCGGGCTCTTCTTCCCCGTTCGGTCATCTCCCAGCCCATCTCATGCGTCAACACCGAGGAGAGTGGCCGGTACCCACGGCTGCCGAATTCTGAATGCACCTTGTGCAGGGCCTGCTCAACCTCCCGGCGCACTCGATGGACGCGCCGCCTGCTCGTGCCGGGCTCGCCTGTCATCGAGCTCATCACGCCGGCGATCAGCTCAACGAAATACGCGTCCTGTTCCTGTACCGGAACATTCTCAGCTCGTGCGTCCTCCTCGTACCACCAGTACCGTCGGTAGCTGTCGCGGTGGAGGACTCTTCCCTCGGTCACCAGCCGGGTACCATGCGGCCCTATTGCCAGCAGATCTGCGTCTTCGTCGTCGCTGTCACTCTCGCTGTCCTCGTCGATTTCAACGACGTTTGTCCACTCGTTCTCCGTCCCGGAGCCCAGATAACGCAGTCCCTGGGCGTCATCGACCAGAGCCTCACCCGTCGACGTCGCCGTCACCACCGATTCCGTCCCGGGACCGGCCAACGGCACGGCTTTTCCGCTCGGGTCCGCAACCACGACCCGGGCACCCGCAACCGACAGCGCGGGAAGCCCTTTCGAGTCCCGCTGGTTCCACATCCGTACTCGCTCACCAGGCTTGGCCTGGGTTTCCACGGCGAGGACATGCCCATCCCGGTTGAGCAGCACGATTCCGTGCCGCTCGCGACCCGGGGGCGAGTGCAGCACCAGCGCCAGCGACCCGTCGCCCAACTCCTGCAACCGCTGCACCACCGGGGCCAGCGAGTGCTCCACCCGACGCCAGTCACCACCGAGCCGCGCGGCCAGGTCGTCCTGCAGTCGCCCGGTGTCCAGCCCGAAGTCGTCACGGGCCACCGTGGGCCGGTTGCCGAACCAATCACGCGTCACCGCGTCCAACCGCAGCAGACAATCCTCGAAGGCGCCCGGCCCGGCCTCCGCGTCCAGCGGCGCGAGGACCCGGCCGATCCGAGCCTCCAACCCCTTCCAGACCGCGAGCAGTTGCTGGGCGGCCGGGTCGGTTGTGGCGCCCGCTGCCGCGTCCGGGACCGTCGCTCGCTCCCCTCCTTCCGCTGCCCGCGCCGTGACTACCCCGGCCTGGTCATCGGTGGCCCGGGTGGCAGGCAGAGTCTGCGGCCCGCCGTCTACGTCGATCCGGTCCTGTGCGGGAGCCGCCGGCGTGGAGGAGCCGGGATCTTCGGGATAGGTCGCTCGATGTGCACGGAGATCCTGGAGGGTCTTGTCTTCATCCGGGTTCAGTCCTCGTCCACGAAGGTTCTCCTCCCTGCCGCTGATCACCAGGTCCAGGCCACGCGTCATCGAGTCGCTGGTGTCAGCCATGAACGCCTGGGTGGAGCCCCCCGGCCAAGAGGGATGGGAAGGGCCGCCCCAGCCGGAGCTGTGGCCGCCACCGGAACCGCCGGGCTGTGGAGGCCGCGGCATCTGGCTGGTGAATTCGCCCAGCCGCCAGAAACCCGGAGCCGAGGGGTTCAGGCGGAGCCGGAGCAGGACCGCCTGCGGTACCTGATCCATGGCGGTGGTGTTCGGACCAGTGGGATACATCGTCCGGTGTGTGACCGTCGTGATCGCTGCGTTGTCGTGCGGTCGTTCAAGGATGAATGTCAGTACGGCGTCCCAGGCTGCCTCCGGGTCGGGCAACCCGGCGATGACCGATGCCACGGCGGTCAGGTGCAGATCACCGGGGCGGTTGCGCAACTCGCGGAGCAGAGTCGTGACGACCCGCTGCAGCACCACGTCGACCTCGGCCTGCTGATAACGGCGTCGCGGACGAAGTGGTGACTCACCGCGGGGGAGCCATGTGCCTTCCGCGCCCATGGTGACAACGTGCCGCGGGATCGCCCGGATCGGGAACTGACGGTTGTAGCCGAGCGCCAACAAGGCGGGAAGGATGTTCTGCGGGCCCGTCCGGGCATGCACCGAGTAGCGGCGATGCGCCCGTCTCCCGCTGACCAGCTCACGGTTCTGCTGCTCCGATGTCTGTGACCAGACGTCGTCGTAGTTGTCGGCCTCCTGGTCGTAGAGCTGCTGCTGGGTGAGTGTGTATCGCTGGGCGACGCTGTCGATGTAGTTGTCCACGAAGACATGGCCGCGGGCCGCCATGATCACGTCGTTGTTCGTGCGCGTCCCGAAACCGGACGAGTTGAACTCGTACCTGAACGGACGGAAATCGAGCAGACGACCGTCCATGTCGTAGTAGATGCCGCCGTAGTTTCGCAACAGGGGCAACCGGGCGATATCGCTGCCCGAGACGAAACCGAGGATCGTCTGCCGGATCATTTCGAGCATGAAGTGCTCGGAGTTCCACACCGCCGGGTCGTTCGGGAGGACCTCGTGGACGTTGACGACCAGCAGAACGGGCCTGGGACGGCCGGCGTTCACCCATTCGACCCAGGCCATCATGTCGGCGACCTCGGGGTAGTCGGCTGGTCTGGCACGGGCCTGCTCGAACAGGATCCGAGGCAGGTCAGTAACCAGCACGACGTGCCAGCCCTCCGGACCGGCCTGCTGGACGAGATTGGCGAGGTTGTCCCGCCGCGTCTGAACATTCGGCCCAGAGAACGCGCTACCGAACCAGATGGCGAACCAGGTCCGCGACAACTCCATCGGCCGTTGTCCGTTGTCGAGGCTCTGCCGCCACAGGCCCAGCGGACGCGACAGATCCGGATAGGCGCGGCCCGGCTCGGGCGGCACACTCCACACGCTGTCCGGTCGTACCTCCAGATCCTCGACCCTCAGTTGCGGATGGGGCCGGGGCGCACTGATCAGATCGAACGCCTCGAAGAACGCATGTGCCTGCACTGTTCTCATCCGAGGGACGTCGATCAATGGCATTCCCGGCCACGGAGGTGGTGGACGCCGTGCATCGAACAGGTCCGGTCCGAGCAAGGGATTCGCCGGCTCGATCGGCGAGTGCCGCGACATGGCCACTCGGGACTCTGCCGACCGCAACCGTGCGACGAGCTCCGCCGACCGCTGCCAAACCGGCGGTAGGGGCGGCCCGCCGCCCCGGCCCGATCGGTGCATGCCGGGCCAGTGGGAGGTGGAGGGGCCGAGGAGGGCGTCGAGTGAGCGATCGGTGGTGATGGTGCCGGATGGTGTGAGCCCGTGGCCGGGCTTGAGCTGGGCGAGCTGGCCGTCGGTGGTGACCGGCATGAAGGTGGGGCCGGCCAGTTCAGTGGGGATCGGGTGTAGTGCTGGGTTGATGTGGACGTACCGGTTCGATTTGTTTGCCTGGGTTTCAATGAGGACGAGATCGCCATCGGGCAGACGTTCGACCAGGACGATGTGCATGGGGTGGCTGGGTCGGTGGACTCGGACCGCGGTGATGGCTCCGGGTTGCAGGTTCTCAAGGGAGTCGAGGGAGCTGGACTGGAATTGCTCCGCGCCCAGCGCGGCGGCGACCGCGTACGCGTCGGCTCCGCCGAGGGTGTCTCCGTCGCGAGTGCTTGTCTTCCCGTCCAGGCGGACCAGTACGGATCGGATCCGTGTTGCGCAGTCCTGGGTGACGCCGTCCCAGTCCGAGAGTTCCTCGACGGCCTTGGCGACCCTGGCTGACGGGAAGGCGTCCGTCGCCGACCCGGCGTCCAGGACCGCCGGACGCAAGGACTGCTCGGTGGGGGATTCGCGGGAAGACCGCAGGCTGGTCGCATCGGCTTCCGCGGTGGCGGCCGGCTGGGCCTCCCGTGCCGCCCGGAGAACCCGATCGGCCTTGTCCAGATCCGCCCGCGTCACGCCTGTGTCGGCTGTTCCGGAGTTCCACGCCTTCTCGCGGTCGTACCGTAGCACGGCGACCGCGGATTCTGACATTGCCGCGGGGCGGAAGGTGACGGTATCGGCGGGCTCCCGGCTTTCCTCGGCGGTCAGGTGACCGACCGAGCTAGTCGCCTGCGGCGCGGCCGGCGTCGGGTCCACCGGGGTGGGCGTTTGCCCGCTGGCTGGGAGCGGCGGAGGGGACTGCACCGCCAGTGGGGAGTTGTTCGCCGGGCGGGTCTTGCGTAGTTTGCTCGCCGGGGTCGGCGTGGGCGGAGGTAGCTTCGTCAGCTTCCTTGGCGTACGGCCGGCCGGGGGGTTTTGCGGAGCCTGGGTGCGCAGATTTTTGAGAACCCGGATGGGCTTCGGCGGCTGCTCCGGGAGCCTCCTTAGCTGTTTGCGGAGCCTCCCGGGTTCACCTGCGAGAGCCGAGGGGCGCAACCGGGCCTCGGCGGGGCGAGGCGGCCGTTTACGTAGCTTGTTCCGCGTGCCCGTTGCCATCGGTCTCCCGAGACCCATCAGCCGCTTGAGCCTGGTGATGATTCGCGGGAGCCGCCGCGGGCGCGAAGGTAGCTTCGGAGCCGGCGCCGGACCGTTCGCCTGTGCGGTCGAGGCGAACGGGGCGTCCGATGATTGCTCGATCAGCACGCCGTCTTCCGTGAACTGCTCGATATCGACAAGGATCTTGATCGGCATCCTGGTTGACGGTGCGAGTTCACGCGGATCCGCATTGTCGAGTTCCGAAGTCGCGATGTCATCCGAGACTGGTGCGGCCACCGGAACAGGATCGGGCGAGGGCGGGGTGTGAGTCGTCGTATCCGGCGGCAGGACGGTCTCCCACACGGCCCAATCATTCTCGTTCTCGCCGGTGGAGTTGAAGGTCGTCCGTGCGGTGAGCAGCCGCTGAAGGACCGGGTCGTCGCTCTCGTCCTGGCCGAGTGTGTCCAGCAAGCCTCGGCGTTCGCTGATCGCCCGGTCCAGGCCGTTGATCAACCCGTTGTGGGTGTCCACCGCGAGCGCCGGACTCTCTGCGGGTGCCTCGCGATCCGGGCCGGAGTTCCTCGCCGGTGCGAACACCTGCGTCTGGGGCGCCGTGGCGGCCTCGTCCTCCCGGTCGGGGTCAGCCGAGTACGCCGGGACGAATCGCAGCTCGCGGCCGTCCGAGCGGACGACCAGATGAGACGAGTCGAAGGCCAGCAGCCGGTGGCCGGCCGGCACATTCTCCGGTGGCCGGCCGGATGCCAGCAGCAGGAAGTGGTCGCCGATCAGGTACCGGTCCGCGTCGCGGCCGGGCAGCACTGCGTACGTTCGGCCGTACACCTGTTCGGCCTCGGCCTCGTTGAGCAGTCCTTCGAGCGCCCGCTCGTACCGCCACTCCGCTGCCAGCCGGGCATTCGTGGCGGCCGGGTCCCGCTCGGCGATGCGCCGCAGCTCCAGAACCGATTCCGGGACCACCTCGACGGTGTCCTCGGTGAGCCGCACGGTCGTCTCCGGGGCGTTGACATGACTGCGCTGAGCGTGATCGATCTGGGTGAGATAGCGCGCTCGGATCATGTCCGGCGCCCACCTCGAGGGTCCCATCAACCCGCCTCGGAGCTCATGTGGGCGTGGCAGACGCCGATCCGAGGCCGGCGGCGTCGCGCCGCGGAACACCGAACGCTTGTCGTTCGTACCAAAATCTTGGTACTCGTCAAGCAGGGCAAACGTACTGTGCCAGATTTCGTGGATGAGGATTGTCCTGCGGAACTTCTTCTCACCACCGACCAGCCATTCTGGCCAGTTCTTGTCGTCCGCCAGC
>WUUC01195280.1_pt1 | contig 16086 bp, 9 predicted proteins | sample 6278441 | NCBI WGS metagenome assembly WUUC01 (sample SAMN13675441, study PRJNA597444) | soil metagenome | isolation source: soil | place: USA: Washington | collected 2017-10
GCGCTTGCGCAAATGATTTTGTCGATGATACTCCTACACAGCATGCCGAAAATAGAGGATGCCCTACTATAAAGACCAGCTGTGATGGTGTTAGCCTGGAGATGCCACAGAACTACATGGACTACTCCGACGACGCATGTATGAACATCTTTACGAACGGACAAAAGGCGAGGATACGTGCAGTGATGGAGCTCAGCCCGAGGAGAAAGATTCTGACCCAGGCAAATCTTTGCGCGAATGTGGTCGAAGGACCGCCGGTGGCAAATTTCACGTCGGATAAACAAAGCGTACTTCGCGGCGGTGAGGTTGCCTTTGTAGATCTTTCTACGAACTTCCCCACCAAATGGAGCTGGAGCTTCGAGGGCGGCGACCCCGCCACGTCGAACGTCCGCAATCCGCGCGTCACGTACAACACACCGGGGACATTCAGGGTAACGTTGACTACCGAAAATTCGGAAGGCCCTTCCGACGCTTTGATCAAAGAAGCATTCATCTTCGTTTCGGAAGAAGGATTGTGCAGCGAGCTCACGAACTTCGATGAAACCTTTACTCCTTCCCTCCTGATGCTTAAAGATTTTGGAGCTTATACAGGCTATCTCACCGGACATAACAGCGCGAAGAACAAAGCCTTGTCAGAAATATTTGCCAATGACCAGGGCTACAGTTACATCAGCGGCGTGAAGATCAAGTTCGGAAAAGCATATTCAAAGGACGAAGACGCTACGGCAACGGTCCTGGTGTGGAATGCGCGGGGAGCGCAAAACGGCCCCGGCTCCGTCATCGAACGAAAGACAGTATTGTTCAAACAGATCAAGGAGGATATCGCAAACGACCGCGAGACAACTTTGACATTCGATCGCGAGACGCCTGTGTTCAGCCGAGCCTTTCACGTGGGAATGGAAATGAGTTATGGAAACGACACGCTTGCTATCATCTCGTCGGCCAACGGCGAAGCGACCACCTCCACATCATGGGTTCAAAGCGCGGCGGGTACATGGCAACCGTACACCATCGCCTATGGCGCCAACATCGCCATGATGATTACGCCAATCGTCGGCATGAATCCTTCCGTGCAGGTAGCCAGCACCAAACAGTATATCTATCCCGGCGAAGAAGTCACGCTGAACGCCCGCGGTGCGAGCATTTTTATCTGGAACTCCAGCGATGATGTCATCAATGCCGTTCCAGGACCCCAGATAATCGTGACACCGCTGGCAACTACCGTGTATGAGACAAGCGGGTCGGGTCTTGACCTTTGCAATGCCAAGGCATCGACAACGATCTACGTGCGGACCGGAGTTGTGACCGGGGTACATGAAGCTTTTGTCACCGGAGTAACGATGTCGCCAAACCCGGGAAACAATTCGCTGAATATCTCATTCGAGAACGGCTACCGGGGACCGGTGCATTTAAGTCTTACGTCTCTCCTGAACCAAACAGTGAAAGCAAGCGAGTCGTCGAAAAACAACGACCGCTTCGAAGCGAGCCTGGATACCTCGGGAATTGCGGCGGGAGTTTATATCGCCACGATAAAGATCGGTGAGAGCACGTACCATCGAAGATGGATCAAGAAATAAAAAGTAAAAGCAGGGCTTCATTCCGGCCCTGCTTCTAGTCGTAGCTAGTTAATTCTTATGGGTTCAATCGATATCTTCACAGCACCAGTAGATATTTCCTTCGTTGTCCACACGGCGTAAACAGGAGCAGTACCCCTACTTGTCACTACAGGATCGTACCAAGCCAGAATAGTTTCTCCAAGTTGATTTGATTCATTTGTTGTAGCTATCGTCGTTGAATTTGTCTGCGACCACGTAGCGGAGCCACCGACACCGGCATCAAATTTAATCCCGAACAGGTTTCCAGAAACATCCGCTTTGAAATTTGTACCAAAAGTTGACGTCGAACTTGAAACGATGGTGGTTGTCGTGCCAGGATCAAACTCGGAAATACGAATTTTCCACTTGTCTCCGTATTCATTCATTCTCCAGGGGACGATTTGAACCGGGGTAGAAAAGGCTTCGTGTAAGTCACCTGAAAATGCATTTGCGCTGGCAAAATAAACTTTCTCCAAAGTAGAAATTCCGCCTGTCCCACCAATGAACATAATCGTAAAGTGAAATTCAAGGGTTCCCTCTGTCCAATCCCCTGTGACTGTCTGCAAAACGCTATTCGATTCAAAAGTCAATCCAGTTATCGCCTCGGTGTAGTTGGGGTCGAACGGCCCTTCGGTAACACCATCTTTTAGCGAGATATTGTACCAGATATAATCCCGTTGATAGCAATTAGCACAATTTGTCGATTTCAAATATGATGCCCGAACCTTTGCGTCCAGATTTTGCCACCAAACAAGTCGGCTGGCTTTAAGCTGATCAATATCTTGATTGAAGAAATAGTAGGCGAAGTTCGAATTTCTAAACGCGACGCGGGCTTTCCTTGCATTTACCCCTGGCCCCGCCACGATCCGCAACCGCTCATGTTCCTTCAATACAACAACGGGGAAATTCGGCTCATCTTTGATCGATATTGTGGTTGTATTCAGATCAGGGTCGATTACCGGAATCTTCCCATTTACCGCGCTATATGCGATAGCCACAGAGGGAACTGACTCATCTGTATTCCAAATTTCAGCCGAAAACCCCTTCAGGTCAGGAACGTAAATGGTTAACAACGGAAATTTGTTCAAGACACGTCGAACGTCCAAACCTGCTGAATGATCTTCCAGAACATTGAGTACCGTCTTACCTGGCTCAACCTCCCTATCAAGTATCATCTGAACCAAAACATCATAATCAAGATCAAATTTAGCCAGTGACTCCTGCTTTATAAGATCCCTCATCGCCCTGTTTCGAAGGGATCGCTCGAACGTCTTTCCAATCGCTATCAAGTCCTCGTCATACCCGCGTAGATCGCTTACGGGTTTGTTGACGTACGGCTCCTGGCACGCATCCAGTCCTAAAATAAAACTGCACCCCAAGATTATTTTAAACAATAAGCCTGCTACTCTCCTTAGAGAGCCCTTCATCATCGTAGTCATTGTTCTCTTGTTTAAGTGTTACCTACTATTTTATAGTGAATAGGTGGAGACTGCAGTTCCGCATGAGAACGTAAGGATATAACTACAGAGTAAAAACTGGCTTCCGATAAGTGAACCGAAACGAGAGTCAGATGGAGGACGTCTAATGTGCCAACAGATTTCATCGCGGTGTTAATAACAACAAAACAAAAGGGTTGCTCTTCCGAACAACCCTTCCTTTAAGATAATTTAGCAGTTCTCAGTTCACCCTATTGAACCTATATACAACAGTTACGTCTACAGCGTGATAGTATTCCTCAGGAATATCTTCGCCTTCAGGGGTTGCATCGATACCGGCATCAGACGCAAGCGTGAATGTAATGATCCTGGTAAGTTCCATTCGTGTGTCTGAAATTTCTCCTTTGACCGAAAATTCGACACCCGGATAGATAGAATACTGTGCCTCAAGATTATCGATAAGATCAAGATCGTCCGTATCCTCAGGCGACACTTTAAATGCCGTTCCATCCAGGGTCCACTTACCCTTATCATTCAAATTGAATGGATTCGGTAAGGTAAAACTCCTTGTATAGGTACCATCCTCCTTAAACACAAAAATGTAATTGGATTCTTGCCATGTATCGACCTTAAATCCTTCCCAATATTTTGCAAAACCGGTAGGTAGTTCGGTAAACTCATATTCTGCCCTTGACCAGGTTCCTACAACCAGCGATACCGGTTCCGGGTCGTCGTTTCCACATGAGTTCAGCGTCAGCACGAAGCCAAGCAGCACAACCCAAACGAGAGATTTTTTCATAATGGTTTTTTGATTTTCGAGTAAAGTAAAAATACGAATTCGGAATTAGAGAAAAAACTACCTTAAACCACGGTACTTCCTCCGAACGCAGGTGTTTGGCCGACGTAAATAAGTGGTTTCCCGACGACGTTCGGCTGCGCTATTGGGCTTTGAAACCCACAGCCCAATAGATCTGGTACCACAACGCGGCATAGGGCAGCTCGGCCCATGCCCTCAGATGTTTCAACGACTCGTCCATGACGGCCGTGCTGATCAGGTTACCCTCCGTCATCACTTTCCGGGCAGTTTCGATCACACCGATCAGGTTTGCGACGTAGCTTTTGAATGTCGCGCTGCCGGCGCAATCCCCGAAGAATACCACGTCGTTGCGGATCTCACGAAGGCCGGCATCATACATCAGCGATACCAGTCGGCGGCCGATATAGGGGTCGTTTCCCAGACGGTCGTAGGAACGCATATAGGCCGTCCAGAGCGTCGAAAAGCCGGGTGGGTCGGGATAGAGCAGTAGACCGATGTGGTCGTCGTCTTCCAGCACGACACGACCGCCGGGCCTCACAGCTTTCACGAGCTCCCGCAGCGCCAACTCGGGCCTGGAAAGGTGTTCGAGCACGAAACGGGTGTGGCCTACGTCGAATGAGCTCCACTCCTCTTTACGAAGCGGCATGTTTTCGGCATCACCCTGGCGGAATTCCACCCACTTGATCTCCGATTGCTTCGCCATGTTTTTGTTCGCTGTTTCCAGCTGATGACTGTCGCGCTCAATGCCAAGACATCTCCCCTCCGCACCGATCCTTCTGGCCATTGCAAGAGTGAATTGGCCGAGACCGCTGCCCATATCGATGATCTTTTCCCCGCCCTCGAGGCCGAGAAGCTGAATGCAGCGCTCGTTTATCAGCTCGTTCAGCAATGAAAGGCGCTTTTGCTCTTCGGGCGTTGACCCGTGTATGTAACTTGACATATAACTGCTGTCGTTTTTGGTCGTCCGTGATCGGATATTGGTCGTTGGTTACTGGCTATCGGATGTTTGTCCTGAAAATTATGCCGCCTGTGAATAATAGAGAAATTATCAACAACTTCAAATGTAAAGACCCACGAGAAAACCCAGTTGAAATGAACCGCCGCAAAACGCTCACCAATCTTGCATCGCTGACCGCCATTCCATTTCTTTCGAATTTCATCATGAATCAGTCGAATCAGCCTTTATTGCAGCGATCCATTCCTTCCACCGGCGAAAAGCTCCCGGCTGTTGGGGTAGGCACGTGGCAGACATTCAATGTCGGCGCGGGTAATGAGGTAAGAAAACCCCTGAAGGAAGTTCTTGTAAAGATGATCGAAGCCGGCGCAAAGGTAATCGACAGCTCGCCGATGTACGGTAATTCCGAAGGTGTTGTGGGTGATCTCTCCACGGAGGCAGGTGTGAACGACAAGCTGTTCATCGCCACCAAGGTCTGGACATCCGGAGAAGCTGAAGGGATACAACAAATGAATCGTTCCTTCGAGCTGTTGAAACGAAAGAAGGTGGACCTCATGCAGGTTCACAACCTGGTCGATTGGCAGACGCACCTGAAGACACTCCGCAAATGGAAGGATGAGGGTAAGATCCGGTACATCGGCATTACACATTACACGGATAGTACTCACGGCACCATGGCAAACATCATTAAAAATAATCCTATCGATTTCGTACAGGTGAACTACAACCTCATGGACTGGAATGCAGAGAAAGAGCTGCTTCCTGTTGCTATCGAAAGAAAAGTCGCGGTCATCGTCAACCGGCCATTCGAAGAAGGTGCGTTGTTCCAAAGGACTAAAGGAAAAGAGCTGCCGGCATGGGCGTCGGAGATCGATTGTAAAAGCTGGGCACAGTTCTTTCTTAAGTTTATCATATCTCATCCCGCAGTAACCTGCGCTATACCCGGAACTTCGAAAATCAGTCATCTGATGGACAACCTCGGAGCGGCAATGGGCAGGCTGCCTGATTCAAACCTCAGAGACAAAATGAAACAAGTGATCTAGCAATGGGTATTGGTCATTGATATTGGATATTGGATATTAATATAAGATGTACGATTTAGTTCCCGCGATTATGTATCAATATCTCGACCCTTCTATTCTTTCTTCTGCCTTGCTCTGTATCGTTGCCCGCTATCGGCCTTGAGCTGCCGTATCCGTTGAATGTCACTCTCGATGTCTCGATACCTTTGTCTACAACGTACTCGGCTACGGCATCGGCGCGATTCTCCGAAAGACGAAGGTTGTGCGGTTCCTTACCGGTGCTGTCGGTGTGCCCCGATATCTCGATGCGTGTCGAGGGATTGTTCTCGAGGAACATAACGATTGAATCAAGCTTCGGATAAAGCTCGGCTTTCAGCTTATAACTGTTGACGGCAAACAACACCTCGTTGAGGACGATCAGGCTGTCGCTCTTCACCACTTCGGCCGGCCTTTGCGGGGTAACAACTGGCGCCGACGGCTCGACAACCGGCGGTTTGGCCTGTAGCCGCTTGGCGATCATCGCACTGTCTTCGGGTACCGACTTGCGTGGCGGCGGCGGGGGCAGCTTTCCTCCATCCTTGAAACCCTTGAACCTGTCATTGCGCTGTTTCTTTACCCATGCTGCCTTGCGACGACACTTGTCATCGAAACATATCACCCGCGAATACCATTTGTGAGCAGGGTAGCCGAAAGGTTTCTTCCCTCCGAAGGAGGCCCTTCCCTTCTTGATCATCGCAGCATCTTTGGCCGACCAGTGAGTGACAGCGATCGGCTTGGCGCAAGAAAAAAGTATAGCGCAGATAATGATGGAAAAGAGGATCCCAACGCGGGAGAACGTCATGTAAATCGGGGTCTTGGCCAATAAGAAACGAAGGAACAGGCCCCAAATTACGTGCTTCAGGTCAATTACTCATACTTAAGGGTCCGTGCAGGGTCGGCCATGGCCGTCTTGAGGACCTGGGCACTGATGGTAAGGGCCGCGATCGCCAGGATCAATACCACCGGCAGTGCAAACACCAGCCAGCCCAGCGTAATGCGATACGGGTAACCCGACAGCCATCCATCCATCGCGTACCAGGCTATCGGCAACGACAACAGCGTCGCGAACAACACCAGCTTGATGAAATCCATGGAGAGTAATGATACGATGCTGAATGTGGTGGCACCGAGAACTTTCCGGATACCGATCTCCTTCGTGCGCAGTACGGCGGTGTACGACGAAAGACCGATCAGCCCGAGGCATGATATCAAAATACCAAGAGTGGTGAATATACCGACTACCTTTCCAAAACGGTTATCGTCGTTGTACTGATTGTTGTAACGGTCTTCGAGAAATGAAAACTCGAAAGCATTGCCGGGGAAAAATCTCTTGTACACAGTTTCGACATCCGCCGTAATGCGTTTCTCATCACCCGCCGTGATCTTCAGCGAAGTCGGTGCGTAAGTACTGAAGACCGGCCGGAATACGATCGCCTCTTTTGGCTTCTTAAGAGACTCCTGGTGGAAGTCGTTGATCACCCCTATGATCGTCCATAGGCGGGTATCATCCTGACCACCCCACGCGATCTGTCTTCCTACGGCATCCTCGATGTCTGGAATTCCCAGCAGTTTCACGGCTGAAGCATTCAGCACGACGGATTTCAATTTGCCGAAATCCGCATTGTGATCGAGCAGCGTAAAGCCCCGGCCTGCCAGAATTTTTATTCCATACGTCTCAAAGAAACCGTAGTCGACACCGTAGTTACTTAATGTATACTTCTCATCTGCCGGCGCATCTGCCAGGCGTATCCCGAACGAACGGCCCAGGCGCGAGCCCGGCAAGCGTCCGCTGGTACTGGCCGCCGTTACGCCGGGGATCTTAAGCAACTCCTGTTTATAGTCCTCTACACGCTGGACGAAGGTAGAGTCCCAGGCCGTGAGCTCAGGTGAGTTGATGATCAATGTGTTGTGAATGTCGATACCCAGGTCGGCATCGTTCATGTAATTGAGCTGCCTGGAAACGATCAACGTGCCGGTGATCAGCGCAGCCGAAGCGGTGAACTGGAATACGACCAGCGACTTACGGAGGAAGCTACCGCTCGCTGAGCGCTGGAACTTTCCCTTCAATACCGTAACCGGCTGGTATGCCGACAGGATGAATGCCGGGTAAAAGCCCGAAAGCAAAATACCCGCGATCATGATGGTGACCAACCCGGCGATACCGATGGCATTCATCTCGCCGAAGACCGTCATCCACGACAGGTTGCCGCGGATGATCTCATTGAAGCCGCTTTGAGATACCTGCACGAGGATGATCGCAACCGCGAACGCGATCAAGCTTACCAATATCGATTCAAAGATGAATTGCTTCATCAGCTGGTTCCTCATGGCGCCCATTACTTTGCGAAGCCCCACTTCTTTCGCACGTTCAATAGCCCTCGATGTAGTGAGGTTGATATAATTGATCCACGCTATCACGAGAATAAATACCGCCACTACCAGCATTCCCCACACGGCCTTTCCGCTTGCCGTATCCGCAATGTCATACTCGTAGTCCGAATAAAGGTGAGCTTCCTTCAAAGGCTGGAGATAGAACTTCTCCACGCTGCCCGATACCTTATCGCCCTGGAAATACCGTTCGCTATACTCCGGGAACTTGGCTTCAAGCGTTTTATAGTCGACGCCTGGCTTGAGAACCAGGTAGTGACGCATGTCGGACCACCGCCAGCTTATGTCCGCTCCTTTCTCCTCGCCTTCATACAATGTTGAATATGACGCGAGCGCGTCGAAGTGAAGGTGTGAGTTTTCGGGAATGTCTTTCAGGATGCCGGTGACCCTGTAAGGAGTTTCGTCAAGGCCCCACAAAAGTGTTTTGTTGATCAGCTCTCCAAAGTTTCGGTTCTGAACCGGAAAATATTTTAATGCTGTCTTTTCAGTAAGCACAATGCTACGCGGAGCCTTCAGTGCCGTCGACCGTTCGCCGGCTAAGAGCGCATAGCTGAAAACCGACAGCATATGCTCGTCGGCAAAGATCACGTTATCACCGCGGTAGTTCCTGTCTTCGATCCTGACGTTCAGGCCGCCGCCCGGCATCATACGGGTGTACTCTTCTATCTCCGGATAGTCTTTCGCCATCGTTGGGCCAATGGTCGGATACATGATCGTACCGTGCTGGATCAGCTTCCCATGCTGGAAGCGGTCGTTCGTCACTCTGTACGTGCGTTCGAATTTCTCATTGAACGTGTCGTAGCTCAGCTGGAAAGTCACGAACTGGAAGATGAGCAGGCAGGAAGCCAGTCCTATACCCAGGCCGAAAATGTTTATCGCTGAGAACACCTTGTTCTTCAGGATATTTCGAAGTGCAATCTTCAGGTAGTTTCTGATCATAAACAGCGATACCGCGATCGTTTCGAAAAGTTACAAATAAATACGAAATTATTCGTATTTAAGGGTCTCCGCCGGGTTCACAAGGGCTACCCTCACCGCATGGTAACTGACGGTTAACAATGCCACGGCAAGTCCGGCCGCCATACTCATGCCGAACAGCTCCCATTCCATGGCGATCCGGAACTCGAATCCCTTCAGCCATTTATCCATCACATACCACGAAAAAGGCATTGCCAGCGCAAATGCGATCAGCGAAAGCCAGACATACTGGCGATTGAGGAGAACGAAAATGCTTTTAATGTCCGCTCCCATGACCTTGCGGATGCCGATCTCCTTGGTGCGATTGACGGCGTTGACGCCTGCCAGCCCGAACAGTCCGAGGCATGAGATCAGTATGGCAAACACGGTCGACACGCCGACGATGCTCATCCTCTTTTCATAATTATTATACTGCTTGGCGATCTTCTCGTCGAGAAAGGAATATTCGAACGGCTTGTCGGGGAACAGGCTCCTCCAGGTTGACTCGATCTTTTCTATGGTGCCGGGTACGTCGTTATCCGATATCCGGACGTAGCTGGCCATGATGTGTCCGCCTTCCTTACGGTCCATAGTGAGGAGCAAAGGATCGATCCGTCGCTCGAGGGACTGGAAGTGAAAGTCTTTCACCACACCGATGACCTTATAGCCCCGGCTGGTTGAATCCTCTCTCCAGTTGAGATAGGCATCCGACAGATCGGTCCAGCCCATGTCTTTCACCAGCGATTCGTTCACGATGACGGATACCGAGTCGGTCTGGATGTTCGGATCGAAATTCCGTCCGTATACCAACTGCATCTCCAGGGTGGGGACGAATGCGGGGTCGACGGCATAGACAAAGGCGGAATGATGGACCTCGTTGATCTTATAACCATAGCGGTTAAAGCCGTCGGCAAATGCCTGACTGGTACCGCCGATGCTTTCGACAGCCGGGATCTTCTCGAGCTCAGTACGGAAGGTCAGGTACGCGCGTTCCGCCTCGTTGTTCCAGCCGGTCTGTGTTGGTATGGTAATGATGGCGTGATGATTGAATCCCAGGTCTTTCTTTGCGATAAATTCCATCTGCCGGTACATGATCACCGAGCTCACGATCAGGAACGCCGACATCCCGAACTGAAGTACGACCAACGGCCGAGTGAAGCCAGCCTGCAGCTTGGTTGTGAATCTTCCTTTCAGCACAGCGGCGGGTTTGAACTTTGCCAGGAAGATGGAAGGATAGCTGCCGGCGAGGATACCGACCAGTAAGGCCAGACTGAACCCAACCATACCGAACTGCAGCCAGTTAATATTGGCCAGCGATATCTCCTTTCCGGTAAATGAATTGAACGATGGCAGGAACACGGCAACAAGGCCGAACCCGACCAGGAGCGATATCATCGAAAGCATGATCGATTCGAAGCCGAACTGATAGAACAGTTGTTTCCGTATCGCACCGACCACCTTGCGAATTCCAACTTCGGTTCTCCTGGATGCCGATGTGGTGAGCGCCAGGGAAATGTAGTTGATGCTCGCGATGAGAAGAATAAGCAATGCGATCCCTCCCAGGATATAAGAATATTGCTTATCACTCACTTTGTCCCACCCTATCTCTTTCATGAGGTGTATGCCCGTCAGCGGTGTGAAAGTGTATTCGAGGAGCTTGATGTTGGGTGGTACATTTCCGTCCTTCTTCCATCGCTCCAGGGTAGAACCGACATACTTATCGCACATTTTTGCAAGGTTGCGTCTGAAGAGAGCCGTGTCGGCGTCATTGCGCAACTGCACGAAGACGGGTGTGTTGAAGTTGCCCCAGCTGGTCATTTGCTTTTCGTATCGGTTCCGGTTCTCCGTCGGTAATAATATTTTGAATTCGAGGCTTGAATTGGCAGGTGGCGATTCAACAACACCTGTAACCGTGAATTGCTGCTCCCCCTCCCCGAAGTCGATGCTCATTGTTTCACCGATCGGGTCTGCATTTCCAAAATACTTCTCGACTATCGCGGGTGTCAGCACCAGCTCGGACTTGTCACGAAAGACGCTCTCGGGACTTCCTCGCAGCATCCTGAATGAGAACATGCTGAAAAAATCCTTGTCGGTGTAGGTGAAGCTTTCGGAGAATACTTTGTCCTTATAGGTGAATATGGCGCCTCCGCCGGCGAAGCGTGCGGCTTGTGTTACCTCGGGGCATTCTTCCCGGATCGCTTTCGACAAGCCGAGCTGAAGCCATGCTTCCCTGTTCCACCGGTCTTTCTCTTCCAGTTTCGGATCCCAGTGGTTGTATGAGATCGATTCGATCCTGTAGATATTCTTTTTGTTTTCATGAAACTGGTCGAAGCTGAGCTCGTCATCTATAAAGAGCCAGATAAGCATACAGAACGCGATGCCGATGCTTAGTCCGAAAGCATTGATGAAGGAATACAACTTGCGTTTCTGTATGTTCCTTACCGCCACCTTGAAGTAATTTCCTACCATAACGGTGTTGATTAATTTTATAACAAATCTGTTCCTGACCAGTATTTCGAGCCTGAAAAAACGAATGACATTCCACGTAAACCTCTTGCGCGCAACAGTAGGCCCATGCATTTCTGCATCGACATAAAATTGTTCCACCAGGTCTCCTTCGATGCCCTCGAAAAGCTGTGGCGGACAGATCCGTTCCAGCAACTGCAGGGGCATCTTCGGGGGTTGGATATCCTGGCGCATTTCGAGAATTAACTATTCCTCCTTGAGCACACTGGCAGGGTTCACGGACGCGGCACGAAGGGACAAGTAAGCTACGCTGACCAGCGCACCAATCATCACCATCAATCCCGATCCGACGAAAACCATCGGGTGTATCGATATCTTGAACTCGAACGTCTCCAGCCAGTAGTTCATCGCGAACCACGCCATCGGGGTGGCAATCACCAAGCCGATCGCAATGAGCTTGATATAGTTGCTGTTCATCATCACCACGATACCTGACCGGGTTGCGCCCAGCACTTTCCTTATCCCGATCTCCTTCTTTCGTACCTCGGCAGAATAGGCAACCAGTCCGACCAGGCCGATCATCGCGATAATGATCGACAGCATGGCGAATATCCCGAAGATGTCACCGAGTCGCTGGTCTTCGCGATAATTTGCGGCCAGGTCGTCTTCCAGGAATGAGAAATCCATCGGCGTCTGCATTACTGTCGCGTTCCACCGGCGTTCCACTTCCTGGATCAACCCAGGCAAGTCCTCCGTCTTGTATTTGATACCAACCACCCGCATATCGCCCCACATTTTCGAAGACACATGGTTGAAGAACAGCGGATTGATCGAAGACCTGAGTGATTCAAAATGAAAATCTTTCACGACTCCGATGATCTCTTGTCTTGGTTCATCGTCGCCGGGATAAAGGATGATCTTGCCGATCGCTTCTTCGGGAGTCCAGCCGAACAGCCTCACAACAGTTTCGTTGGCGATGAGAGCTCTCTTGTCGGCTGCATTGTGCTCGAAGTCGAATTTTCTACCGGCGATCATCTTGAATCCCATTGCGTCGAAGTAATGGTCGTCGATCTTCACCGCAGTTATCGGAAGCTTGATGTTGGTTCCCTCGGCAGAGTAAATGTCTTCGTAGGTCCGGCCCCGCGGAACATCCTGGGCGATGGACGCGCTCACCACTCCCGGCAGCTTGGCGATCTCGTCGCGGAAGCTGGTAATCTGGGTGCCGAGCTTTTCGGCGTAATTGATGATGAGTGTGTTTTCTTTATCGTAACCGAGATTGGTCGCGCGAAGGAAGTTCATCTGCTGAACGACAACCACGGTGCCGATCAGCAACGTGATCGATATCGCAAATTGCACGACCACCAGTGAACTGCGCAATGCCGAGTTGCCCATACCCGAGGCTATCTTTCCTTTGAGAACCTGTACCGGCAAAAAGGCCGTCAGGTAAAACGAGGGATAAAGCCCGGCGATAAAACCGATCACGATCGCCAGCACAGGAGTTGCCACCAGGAACAGCGGATTGTCCCACAATGTGAACGGCATGTCGTCCTGCAGCATGGCAACGATGATCAAACGGAGCCCTTCCAGCAATGGAAGCGCGAGTATCATCGAGAAGAACGCCAGGAATATGGATTCCATCTGGAACTGCACGATCAGCGAGTTACGTAAGGCGCCTAAAGCCTTCTTCACTCCTACCTCACGTGCACGCTTGGTACCACGCGCCGTCGACAGGTTCACGAAATTGATAGCCGCTATCGCAAGAACAAACAGCCCGATCGCGCCGAATGCATACGAGTAACGAATGTCGCCCACGCTGCCCAGGCGGTTGTCCCTCGACTTGAGGTGAATGTCCTGCATGGGCATCAGGTAAAACGACCAGTTGCCCTTGCCTTGCATAAAGTCGTCGTAGTTGATGCCGAACCGTTCGAACGAAGGCTTGATGATGGTCTCCCCGACCCTGGCCATCTTTTCTTCGAGGGCGACCGGGTTCGCGCCGGGCTTCAGCCTTATGTATGTAACCACCTGTGTCCATATCCAGCTCACCTCGAACTGTTTGATGTTCGGGTTGGTGTACATCGACAACAGGTAATTGAATTGAAAGTGTGTGTTCTGCGGCAGTGTTTCCGCAACCCCCGACACTTCGATGGGAGTTTTGTCATTACCCAGCTGAAGGATCTTTCCCAACGCCGGCTCGTTCCCGAAAAACTTCTGTGCAATCTCCGACGAGATCACCACTCTATTGAGGCCTTTCAGTGCTGTGCCGGGATCGCCTTCTTTTAGTTTGAAACCGAAAAAGTGGAAGAAGTTTGAGTCCGCTGCGAAGATATGTTTCTCGTTGAAGGCCATCACGTTGCCATCCTCTTGGGTGAACCGTACCACGAAGTCACCCGGGGTGTTGATCCTTGTTGCTTCCTCCACCTCGGGGTAATCGTTGGTGAGCAGCGATGCCAACGGCAGTCCGGTCGATCCGAACACTCCACCCTCGGCACGCCAGATCAGCGTCTGGTCTACACGGTATGTTCTCTCGACATCCGGATGGAAATTGTCGAAGCTGAATTCGAACACTACATAGTTGGCGGTAAGCAAGCAGCACGCAATACCCAGCGACAGGCCGAAGATGTTGATGAACGAATATCCTTTGCTTCTCGAAATATTGCGGAGCGTCAGTTGGAAGTAACTTCTGAACATGATAAGGGAATTGTTTTGATGCTTTAATTTATTTCTGAGTATGATCGAAAGGCGGAAGAATTTCATTGCATTCCAGACCAGCCTCCGCGCGGCTGTGGTCTTCCCGTCAGTCCGCACATCGTTATCGAACGCTTCGAGGAGATCTCCTTCGATACCTTCGGCAAGAGACGCGGGACAAAACCATTTAATAAATCCGACGGTCCATCGGACCAACAGTGGATCTTTCACATTCCAAGATCTACACCCACGATCTTCAACTGCGGCACCAGCTTCCATAAGTCGGTACGCGCCTCCTTCATTGCCTGCAGCATGGCGAGGCCCGCGTTGGTCACCTGGAATATGCGCTTGCGGCGTCCGCCACGCGAGTTGGTAGCGCCGCCCATCGACGACTTCACGTAGCCCTTGTCTTCGAGCCGGTACAGCGTGACGTGAACGGCGCTCAGGTTGACCTCACGGCCTATGCGTTGCTTGATCTCTGTTACAATCGCGTTCCCGTACGCCTCCTGCTGGAGAATACCTACCATGGTAAGTACCAGCTCTTCGAATTCTCCGAGGAAATCTTTAGCCATAATATTCAATTTGTTTTGGAGGTGGTGGCCGGGCCGCTCACCTCCTGGATTAGTATATACTTTGTAAAACTAATGTACGGATTAGTATATATTTTGTTATACTAATCCGTAAAAAAAGGGCCGGGAGGCCCTATTCGTACTTTAAGGCTTCACTGGGGTTGACCCACGATGCCCGGACTGAGTGAAAGCTGACCGTCAGCCACGCGGTGACCAGTGCAATGGCGACCGACAGCAGGAAGACGCCGGCGCCCGGATCTATCTTGTAAGCAAACTCCTCCAGCCACTGTGAAACAAGCCAAGCGGCGACGGGTATGCTTATAATGATGGCAATTATCACTAGTCCTGTAAACTTGCGGTTCAGCATGAGGACGATCTGTGACGAGGATGCGCCGAGAACCTTCCGGATGCCGATCTCCTTGGTTCGTTGCTCAGCGGTAAAGGCCGACAGGCCATAGAGTCCCAAACACGAAATGAAGATCGCAAGCAGCGTGAAGACGTTGATGGCTTTGCCAAACACCTGGTCTTTCGCGAGGAGCGACGTGAAATTGCCGTCAACGAAGTGATAGTTGAATTCCTCGTTGGGAGCGATTGTCTTCCATTTCTTTTCGGCGGCAGCGAGAAAATCTTTCACGCTCCCCCGCTCAAGTTTGAATCCGATCTGCTTGTGACCGTCCGTAAGGCGAATGGCTGTTGGCGCAATTGAGTTATGTAACGACTCCCAGTGAAAATCACTCACGACGCCAATCACTTTCTCGGTCCGGTTGATCACCGCGCCGATGGGATCTTCGGGAAGCCCGAGGGCCATCACAGCCGCCTCATTCAATATGACCGATGCTGTGTCGGAGGCGAGGTCCTTATCGAATTTTCTGCCTTGAACAAGCTTCATCCCCATGAGGTCCAAATAGTCGGGATCTCCAAGGTATGTGTTGATGCTAAGGCCCTCTGTCATTTCAGGAGTCTGGTAAAGGAAGAAAGCCATAAAGCGCTTACTGCCAGGCTCGCCGCTGTAAAACGCGGAACTGACCACACCGGTATGAGCATCAAGCTCACCTTTGAATGCCTTCGCTTTTCCTTCGTCCATCATATCCCAGTTGTCGATTGTGAGAATATTGTCCGGATGGAAACCCAATTCTTTTGTTTGAACAAAATGTAAT
>WUUC01153456.1_pt1 | contig 16084 bp, 4 predicted proteins | sample 6278441 | NCBI WGS metagenome assembly WUUC01 (sample SAMN13675441, study PRJNA597444) | soil metagenome | isolation source: soil | place: USA: Washington | collected 2017-10
GAAGTCAGAGCTGAAGGGCGCGTCCTCTCCGAGCAAGGCTCTGCCTGCGCTGCGAAGGGCAGCTACGTTAAGGGGCAGCTCCCCGGCGGGAATGCCGGCGATGAGGGCGTCGCTGTCTGCAATCCGCTGGCGGATCAGGGCTGAAAGCTTCCGCAGCTGGAACTCCATATCGCGCGCAAATGCGAGCGCCGCGGTGCGTACGAGGCCGAGGTCCGGTAGCTCCGAGCGGTCGAAATCTGCAAGCGGCGGCGCGTCTTCGAGCCCCGCAATCAGCCCGGCGAGGCTGTCCCCTGCGCCGAGCGCCGCCGTGAGCTGGCCAAGGCGATTGTCGAAGGCCGTCATCCTGGCCGTGACCGTCACCCTGTAGGCCGCGTCGTTGCCGGGTTCCAAGGAAATCGCCGCGCTGCTGGCGCGCTCGGCTGCCTGGAGCAGCGCCTGCCGTTCCTCCGCGGTCGCTGTATTGGGCAGGGCATTGTAGGTCTGGAAGGCGACCTGCGCGGCGGCGCGTTTCTCGGCCCAGCGAGTCGCAATCGTCTGCAACTGCTCGAGCGTCGCTCTGACCTTGGCTGCCTTCCAGCCGAACAGCCAGGCGGTTTCCGCGCCTGGGAGCCGGAGCGTCTGCGCCTCTGCGAGAAGGGGAACGGCAGTGCCGAACCGCGCCTCGATGGCAGCGACCAGATCACGTGTCGCGGCGGGCGGGGCGGCAACGAGCGCAGCAAGTGTGGTGGTCTCAGCCTCGAGTCTGGTTGCCAGCGTATCGAAGGTCGTCCCGACTTTCGAAACGCGCTCCGGCGCGATCTGCTGCGCCACACCTGCTTCCGCCGAATTGGCCTCCCCGGTCCGCATCATGTCCTCGGGAATGAGGCCGCGCGCGGCGCCGAGCGCAGATCGCCAGTTGCGCGCCAGCGCCGATACGTCGGCGAACCGGAATTTCGGGGCCGCTGCGCCGTAGGACAGCGTCAGGCCGGCGGTCGAGGGAATGGTGAACCGCTGCCGCGCAACGGTCGCCACCAGTTCGTCGAGCATGCCGGAGGACGCGCTGTCTCCCAGCAGCCAGACCAGATCGATGGCGGACAGCCTCAGGTCCGCCGCAGTCAGCGTGTGGGTTGCCGTGGCGGCGTCGAGGGTTCGGACATCGACCGAAAGCGCGATGTCTTGCATCGGTGGGAGACGCGTTGCGAGGAAGGCGGCAACCGCCGGGTCGGCTGCGCTGCGACCCCCTTGACCAGCAGCCGGCGCAACGCCGCCACGCAGGGCCAGGGCCAGTTTCTGAGTCAGGGCCCGGCCGCTCCGCGGCGTCTTCAAGACGTCCGGCACATCGCCCGGCAAGCGGCCCTGCGACATGGTTTCGAGCCCGCCCGCGGCACGGGTAGCGTTGCTCATCAGCATCTGATGCACGCTTTCGGCGAGGGTCACATCGGCGAGCGCATCCTCCGCTTCGAGCAAGACCCGCACCTGGTCGTTGATCACACCCGCTATGGCCGCGGAGGCCGCGGGCAAGGCCAAGCCAAACGGATAGGTGGCGGAGGAAACGCGCACCCGCTCAAGCAAGCGCAGGCCGTCGACGACGTTGCGGGCCTCGATAGTCTCGACCGCCGCGCCGGGCACCGCCGTATCCTCGATGTGATTCGAGACAAGCGGAAACTGGCCGCGCAAGGTCTGCAGCAGGGACTCGGCTTCGCCGGTTCCGGCCGCGTCGTGAACGCCACGCTCGAATAGGTAGCCGAGGATCGCTCCAAGGCTCTGCCCCTGGCGAAGACCATCCTGCACCAGCAGAGCAAGGCGCACGCGCTCGGACTGCAGATTGACCTTGAGGGTCTCGTCGCCGGTTCCGTGATATCCCGCCCGCAAGACTGCAGCCGTCACTGCGTGATTGAGGCTCGGGGTCAGCACAAAGCCGCTGTTGGCGGAATCGGTCTTGGCCGCGAACTGGACGTCGGGCCAGGCGGCCTGCATCTCGGTGGGGACCGCGACGGGCACGCGTTTCGCCACTTTCGGGCGGACGTCGTGCAGATAGCCGAAAGCCCCCAGAACCAGCCCGCTGCTCGTCCGGCCGGGCTGCTGCGGATCCCGCGACTGTCGTATGCGCGCGAGCCGTTGGTGCACCATCCCGAGGCGCCAGGCGTCCAGCCGGTAGGAACACAAGTCGAGATGCTCGCAGAACAGCCTCTCGAGCCGGGCAGTCGGGAGACCGCGGAGGAACGACAGCGCCTTGATCGTGTCGCCTAGAAAATCCGGATTGCTCGGCAAGACCTGGGTCAGGAAGTCGATCAGCAGTGTAGAGTTGTCGCCGGTGACGCGCGCATCCACGGCATAAAGCGACGCGAAGTGGCTGGCGGACGGACCGGTGTCGGCCGCCGCTATGTCGAGGAATGGCAGGTCTGCCCGCCGCCGTTCATAGACGGAGCGGTCGATGGCGCCGGCGTTGAGCAGCAAACCGTCCGCCGCCTTGGCAAACGTCTCGAGTAGGGCGTGGCGCAGGTAGCGAAAGAGCAGGGCACTAGGACGGGCGCCCGTGCTGAAGCCGCTCTGGCGGCGAATCGTGTCCGGCGCGGCTTCGGCATTGACGGCAAGCCAGTCGATATAGTTGAGGCCGGCATCGGTGACGGCAGAGAGGGCACGCGTTTCCGACAGTGGTTGATCTTCGATCAACGGGGAATAGCTCCGCTCCGGCGGGTCGGCCTGGAAGATGCGGCCAAGGATTGGCGGCTCGGCTTCGCCGGCATAACCGAGCTTGCGCAGCAGCGCCAGAACCTGCGCCTTGGTCGTGCGCCTCCGCATCGCGGCCTTCACCAGCCGCGACAGGCGGGCGAGACGGGAATGATTGCGGACCTGGTCTTCGCTTTGCGCCACGCGAATATAGTGCTCGATGCTGGCCGGGTGGAGATCGATGATGTCCAGCAGCCGCTGGTGCGGGTCGCCGCCTGAGAACACGGTTGGCAGCGATCGGGCCATCTCCGTCCAGTCCGCTGCCATGGTATCCAGCAGGCGCTTCAACCCGCTCTCGAAACCCTCACGAGTCTCGAAGCGCGAGTAGACCGTGGTCGGCAGAATGCCGTAGGGCTGCCGCTTGATGCGGAGCGCGGGGAGCGCGCCGCGTCCGCTGACGTGGTCGATGAAGTAGCTGCGCGCGTCCTGGAGGTTGCCGCTGCTCACCGCCGGCTTCAGCATGGCTTCGAGGCTGAAGCCCCAGGTCGCAGGCCAGAGTGCGGTGTTCATTGCCTTTGCCTCGGCGATGTCGAAATTGCGAGCGCCGGGGACGCCCCCGAAATGCTGGGCGGGGAGTGCGAACACCGAGGAGAGAACCTTCCCGTCGGCAGTCTCGCCGTCTGGTCCGTCGGCGATCGTGGCGTCCGCACCGAATACCAGGCTGTAGGATTGCTCGGCGGCCAAGCCATCGGCGACAGGCGCCGTTTCCTCTTCGGTGTTGTTGGTGGGCGTCCCTTGCGGCACGACGGAGAGGCCGCTTGCATGGCGGTGACGCCGTAGAAGCTCCGCGAGGTCTGGGGCCCCCTGGGTCACGTCATCGTCGAGGCGAAGACCGAGCGCGATCAACTCGTCAAAGCCCTTTTCCGCCCCAATGGCCTTGAGGTCGATGTTGAAGGCCATGCCCTCGTCCAAGGCGCGGCCGAAGTCCGTCATCCACTGCATGGCGTCGGGCATTTGCATGCGGGCACCGCTGGCCGTCTGCCAGTCGGTCACCGGCGCATCGGGGTCGGGACTGCACATCAGCGGGCCGCGGATGATGGGTCCTTTGCCGAGGATGCGCGACGCGCCGCCGCTGACACCGATCAGCACGAAGCGGTCGGGCAGGAATTCTGCCCGCCCACCCTTGGGCCAGAACGGTTCGGGCGGCAGTTCCTCGAGAGGCATGTCGACGACGGCGATGTCGGCCGACGACGGCACGGCTTCACGCGGCAGGTTATAGGGAAGCGTGGCGGTCGCAGCCGCAGCAGCGTCGGCACCCAACGCCTGAACAAGCAGCCCGTAGGCCCGTTCGGTGGCCACCGGCTCCCCACCAGAGCGCGCGACGCTCTGCCAATAGACGGCCACGGCGGTCTGCTCGGGGACGCTTGTGGGCAGCGCCGTACGTAGCACGATGATGACGTCGTCCGCGTTGGTCTTTTGCGGAGCATCTCCGAGCGAGGAGGGCGAAATGCGCGTGATCGCCCAGCTTGCCCGGCCTATATCCACGAGGCGGATGAGACTGCTCCACGCCGCCTTCTTCTGCTCTTCAAACCCTCCGGCGGCCCAGACCTGCGCCCAGAACAGCCGCGTCGCATCGCGTTGTGCCTCGGACAGCTCCGGATGGAAGTCCTCCACGAGGCAGTCGTCGGGATAGAGCCGAACCAGCATTCGGGGGCCGGGACCCCATTTGCCGTCGTCGCGGAACCGCGTCTCCATGCGCAGCGGCAGCAGCAGGATGGGCGTCGACGCCGGAATTTTTGCAATGCCTTTTTCGGGATCGAGAACGGCCACAACGGCTTCATCGAACGCGCCGGCTGCAAGGCCCGCCGCCGCCTTCTGCGCGTCGGCGAGCTTGGTCCGCGCGGCCTCCGCCTTGCCCTTCGCGGCGGCCAGCTTCCCGTCGCGATCGCTGCTGGCGAGACGTGCCATCTCGTTGACGGTCGCCTCGGCGGCGCGCAGGTCGGCGGCCGCCGAGGCGGTGCTACCTGCCGCCGCCATGCGGTTGAGAGCGTCTTTGCGCATTTTGGCGCGTATGGTCCCGAGGTCCATCATGGGGCGTCCACCGCGCCTGCGGCCAGCATTTCGCGGCCATGATAGGCAACCCGCATCGGCGTCTGGAACAGCATATAGGCGATGTTGCCGGCATCGGCATTTGGCCCCCAGGCGATCTGCCGATCCTCCTGTCCCTGCGTGACGAGGTTTGTGTCGCTGCTGCTGAAGTTGGTCAGCGCAGGCGTCGCGGCACCGGCGCCCACCGGGATGAAGGCTGCGTTGTTGGGCGCGATGTCGGGCCAAGCGAGATCGTTCCAGACCTGCAGGGAGCCGGTACGCTTCAGGTCGGCGCCGAACCGTGGTTCGCCGGGCCGCTCCTCGAAGACGAAGAACCAGCCGGGATTGTTGTCGACTGAGGTATCGCCAATCGCGTCCTCGGGCGTCAGATCGAAGCCGAGGAAATAGAGGTCCGGGTCCACGTGCGCACCGTAGATCGGCGTGCGAACCTTGCTGGTAGGTGGCTTCTCCTGCTCGGCCGCCGAGAGGTCGACGAGCTTGCGCGGCTGGGTACGGTCGATGGCACCGTTGGAGCGCAATCGCCACTCCGCCTTGTGCGCATAGATCAGCGTATTGGGGTACCGCTTTAGCAATTGCCCCCGGATGGCGAGCACGGCCTCCTCACGTGGCCGTCCCGTACCGGCGCGGTTGTCGTTGCTGCCGAGCGGCTGGTCCGGCCGCCAGCGGTGGAGCTTGGTGATGTCATAGAGCTTGTCCCGCGCCGCCTCGTTGGCGACCGTCGCGGCATCGAGAAACGGGGCGACGTCCCAGAACTGGCGGAAATAGCTACCGCGCTGATCCGTCGGGAATTCACGCCACAGCAATTCGCGCCCGAATTCATCGTTGAGACCGACCATATAAGCCTCGATGAACGCCTGGTTCGTCTCGAGCAGGGTCACCGTGTCCGGCTTGATCAGGTTCAGGTTGGGCGCGAGGAGCTCGGAGGAAATCGTGCTGAGCGGCTCGTACATCGGCAGGTCGATGCGGGGATAATGCATAGGCTCGTCGAACTCGAACACCAGCCCGTCGATGATGCGCGGCGGGAGGGCGACACCGGCCTTGACGAGGGCTGGAATGGTCTTGCGCGGGTCGACCGCGACACCCAGCTTGTCCACGGTTGGACCGAGATCGAGCGGAACCCTATCCGGACTGCGTGTCCGGTTGCGGTGCGCGTCGACAAGTTTCTGCGCATCCTTGAGTGCCGCCTTGAAACGTTGGGCGTCGGTGCTGTCGGTCGTCCCGGGCACCGCGTCGCCGGTTGCCGTGTCGCCGGTCTCCACCTCGAAGCCGGGGCTGGTGGGCAGGGTATCCACCGGGAACGTCCCCGTGACGATCGCCGCGGCCGCCTGCTGCTGCTTGCCCGCGAGGAAGGCCCGATAGGCGAAGATCGCCGCCGCGATGCAGATGAGGACGATGATGCCGCCGATCGGGCCAAGGATGAGCCAGGCGAGAAGCGCGAGGAGCAAAAGGATCGCGAGCACACGCAGCAGGCGCCACAGTGCCTCGGCAAGCCATTGTTCGAGGCCGAACCATGAGCCCGAACCGACGATATCGTCGGCAATGTCGCTGCCGATCACCGCTCCGGGGGGCGGTACCTTGGGTGGCGCGACCTGAACCTCACCGGCATCGATGCGGGCAGCGAGATCGCGCATCGGCCCCTCCGCGGTGGTAAATCCAGCGCGCCGCGCGACGGGGCCGAAGGACCGCAACTGCCGCCTCAGGGCGGCCGAGACAACGCCATGGTTGACGGTGCTCGCGCTGAGCTTGGCGTGGAGGCTGAGGTCGTCGGGCATCAGCCGGGACCGGAGGGGCGCGACGAGGGACAGGTAGCGCGAGGGCGTTGCCGATTGCACGGCGACGAGGAAGCGCTTGTTCCACGATTGGGCAACCCGCAGCCCCATCCATCCGAGGCGCACCTTTTTGATTGCGGCGAGCACGTCTCCTGCCTGCCGCCAGGCGGCTGCCATGTAGTCTTCCTGGTTCTTCTGCACGACCCGCACGCCCATGCCGGCAGGCGCGCGATAGCGCGGGTCGAGGTTCAGGTCGTGCAGCCACTTAGGATTGGCGATCGCGGTCCCGTCGCGCTCTTCCAGCAGCCGATGCTGGCGCGCATGCCAGGCACCGTAGATCGGCGGCGTCACCACCGGGTCGGGGTCCCCAGCGTCCCTCAGGTCTTCCGGCAAATTGAGAACCTCAGCGAGCCCCGTCTGAAGGGGATGAGGATAGGGCAGATACCAGGTGTCGTCCGCTTCGATCGCCGCCAGCACGTCGGCCGGCAGGTATCTGCGCGGCGCCTGCAGGGCGCCGCCGAGCTTGAGCAGGTCGTGCGGCGGCGGGGGCAGGGGGCCGGTCGTCCCCACGCCCGCGCGCGAAGCATCCATGTCGCGCCGGCCAACCTGGGGGTCCGCCGCCCGTGGCCGGAGCTTACGCACCAAGGATTCGAAATCACCCGCTCCGCCCGTGCGGAAGTACCAGCGGTGAAAATAGGGAAAGACGAACGATTGCTGCGTGTTGCGGCCTGGATAGTTGACCCACGCGCCGTGTCCCGCGCTGGGCGTCGTCGCCGGATCGAGCTTGAGACCGGAAAGCCTGCCCGACTCGAACGCCGGCACGACGAAGGCATGATAGGCGGTGTCGGGCGCAAGGCTGCGCGATGCGAGGAGCCGCGAGTACGCCTGGTCTGGGTTTGCCCGTATGGTGGCGCTCAAGGCGGCCCCTACCCTCGATCTGTCCTGGTCCACCACACCGCCCGACAGCGCGGCATTCACGTGCACATGGGCCCAGGCCCACAACTCGTCATGGGGAGGAAATACATCGAGGCCGGTCGCCTCGATCGCCGGCAGGGGCTTGTCGGGATCGGCTGGACGATTGCCGAACTCATCCTCCCTGAGCACGACGAGCGCGAGCCAGGGCATCAGCCTGCGACCATCCGGGGTGGGGGCCAGCGGCGTATGACGCCACGGCAGATCCTCGTCGTAGAATTCGATCGAGACGAGATAATTGGGCTCGAAGTCGGTGCTCCAGTCCTTCGGTTCGGTGCGGATGATGGTCTTGGGATCGAGCCCGACCACGTCTCCCGGTCCGTAGAGTTCCACCGAGCGGTGGACATCCTGGACCAGCTCGTTTCCGCCGCCCTTCGGCGTGCCCACGACCTGCACATGGACATCGACGGACGCGCGCGGTCCGGCCGGTGCTGCGGTGATGCTCCGCGCCAATCCCTGGCGGGCCCAGGGCACGAAGGAATAGGCGGCGCTCATGCGGCACTCCGCATTTCGTGTGCCGGGACGACCTGAAGCGTGCTGGCGAATGCGGGATCGGCCTTGGCCTGGGCTTTCACATGCGCTTGCGCTGCGGCCTCGGTGAGGAAGACGACGGTGCCGCTCGCCTTCTTGTTGTCGGCGATCATCGTCACGGCGAAGCGTGCGGATTGGACGACCACGCGGCTGTCGAAGGGATCGAGCTTGACGGCACGCTCTTTCGCCAGCGCGCACTTGGCCGCCGCATTGTCGCGCAGCGCATGGTTGAAGATGCCGATGACGGCGAGGCCAAAGCGCCGCAGCACGCTGGTGTAGAAGGTGTCGATGACGTTCTCTTCATAGCGGGCCGTGCGCTGGCTCAAGGGACCGCAGTCGAATTGCTCGCCTGTGGCCGCAAGGTCGGCGCCGGCCGGCCGCCGCTCGTAGGACGGACGCGACAGCTTCTCGGCGTCGGACAGGTCTTCGAACTGCGCCAGGGCGAAGAATTCATCGACGGCATTCTGTTGCGCGAGGCTGCCGTTTCCGGGCCGGATGTGGAGGTCCTCGACATCGGCGATCGTCTGCGCGCCGATCTTGGCGAGCGCGCCGTCTAGGGGAACCGCCCGCTGGCTGACCCGAAGCGCGCCAAGCGGATGTACCACGACGCTGCCGGGTACCGGCTGCTGCACACGCACGCGGACGAGACTGTTGCTTCCGGTGTCGGCCCGCGCCGTCCAGTTCTCGATCTTGCCTATCTCGGCGGCGAGCAGGGGCAGGGCCTCGATCGGGGGCAGCGTCGTGTCGCGCCGCTCGCCGAAGGTCTCGTCGAAGTCGGCGGAGAACTCGAAGAACAGGAACGAAATCGAGCCGCGGCCGACGGCGTGATAGGGCGTCGGGCCCTCGAGTGAGAAGCGAAGACGAATACTGAAGGCGTCGACGCCGAAGACGCGCAACGCCACCGTGGCGGAAGCCTCGATGATAAAGTAGAGCGGCGAGAAACGGATCAGCGCGTCGAAGGCGATATGGCCCTGCACGTTGAATGAGTCGAAGCCGAAGAAGAGTTCCGTGCGGGAGCCGAACTGCACTGTGTTCGAAGTGACCGCCATATAGGCCAGGGCGCGGATGCGGGCGAACGAGGTGTCGACCAGCGAAATGGTGATCCGTTGCGGCGCCGGGAACGGCAACGCCGGCGGCTCGAAGGACGGATGAAAGCCTCCGATGCTGATGACGAATTCCGGGTCGTCGCCATAGGTAATGACGAAGCCCATGCCGCCATCGAGGGTCGCGAAGAGGACGCGCGACTCGAACAGGGTCGCGTAGAACCAGATGCGCTTCTTGTCGAATTCCACCGCGCCCATGAACGCGGCCTGGATGATGATGAGCGGCGCATCGACGGTCGGGAGCGCGATGCGCAGCGTGCCCAACAGCGCGATATTGCCGGGAATCTCGATGACCAGCCCGAGCGAGATGCTGATCAGCGTCGGCGTGCCCCAGCCGAACTTTGCCATCGGTCCGAGCAGGAAGCGGTCGGGAGCCGCGGGGAAGACCTGCTTCAAGTCCGAGATGATGCGCGGCGCGTTCGCCACCACGTTGCGCGGGAAGAGGATCGAATCCATCGCGCCGCTGCGCAGCCCATTGGCCAGCACGTCGAGCTGCATTGTGCGGTTGAGGCCGAGAAGCCCGCCGATGCCGAGGAGCGTGAACCCGAAGCTGAGCTGAATGCCGGTTCCGAACTCGGCCGTGATGGCGAGCAGCAGCGAAAAGCCCTTCGATCCATCGGGGAGGCGGGTCGTGACGATGCCGACGGCGGTGACCGACACCGTGTCCGCGATCGATAGTTCTAGGGCGCCCGTATATTCCTCACGGACCGTATCGAAATTGAGGAACCCGCCGCCTTTGGCGACGGCCACATCGACCGAGAGACCGACGCCCGTGGGCGGCTTCAGCCCCAAGGCGATCCCGAGCGGTCCCAGGTTGCCGTTCGCGAACGTCACGTCCGCCCTGATGCCGATGCCCTGGAGCACAAAGGCAAGCGGCCCGAAGGCGCCCGAAATGCCGGCGCCGATTTCGGACCGCAGGGCTGGGGGCCCTCCGGGGAGCGCCGCGAGGCTCAAGGTCATCGTGTCGATCTTGATCGGACCGAGCGACAGATGGGGCGCGATCGCGATCTCGAACGCCGAACTGCTCTTGAAGCGGAGGCCCTGTTCGGACCATTCGATACCGAGTGGTATCGCCACCTCGCTGTTGCCCGATCCGAGGATCGCCTGCACGAAGCCGTCCGAGTTGCCGCCGGAGAGCACGGCTTTCAGCCCGTTGAGCTCGGCGCCGAAACTCACCCCCACGTCGGCCCCGCCCAGATGCAGATCGATGTCGATCGACGCGCCGCCGAATTCCAGCCGCGACCCGCCAGCGTCGCCGAAGATCAGCATTGGCGCGTCGGAGCGGAAATCGAAACCGACGCCGACCCGGCCGGAGACCGGCGGCTGTCCCGGCGCGAACGGAAACCGCACCGAGACGCCCGATTGCTGGAGCAGAAGGCCAATCATCCCAAAGGCATTGGTACCGGCGAGGAGACGCAGCGTCGCCTTGGGGTGGAGCTCGATCGAGAGCGGGAAGCTCGCGGGCAGGTCCGGCTCGAGCACGAGACCCGGCACCCCACCTTCCGGCGCGGTGAGCACGCGGAGCGCAATACCGGCCTCGACCGGCGTTCCGCTGAAATTCGTCCGGTGGAAGGGGAGGACCAACCGCTGGTGGGGGGCTTCCTCGTCGATCGCGGACGGCGCGTAGTCTGGCTCGGTCCCCTTCGATTCGCGCTCGAACTCGACCGGGAAGTTGAGGCCAAGGAAAAGATCGCCGAGGTGCTCGAGCAGAAGGCAGCCATCGAAATCCGGGGTGCCCCAGCCGTAGGTCCGTTCCGGCAGACTTGCCGGTTCGGAAAGTACGCGCGGAATGGAGTCCCAACGAATGACGGTGCGCGCGAAAGAGGGACGCGTGGCTGTCGCTGGCACCGTCTCGACCGAGAGAATGTCCAAGACCTGCAGGATGCCCTGCATGGTCGGGCTCGCGGACGCCACATAGTCGCCGATGAGCAGTTGGACGAGGCGGTCGGCGATTTCTCCCGCATAGGCGCCGGCATCGGCGCCAGGAGGCGGGCCAGCTCCGGCGAGCCCTGCGATCGCGTCGAACATCGCCTTCACTTCGTCCACGAGCCCGAACACGTCGCCGGTAGACGGTTGCGGCGGCAACGCCTCGACGGCCGTCACCAGCCGTTCCGCCGCCGTGCCCAATGCGGCATAGGCCGGAGGCAGAGAGGAGACGCTGAAGCCGAGCCGGCCCATCAGCCGCCGGAAGGCGCCAAGACTCCGGCCGGCTTCGATGAGCGGCGCGGCAAGCAGCGCCAGATGGCGGGCCGCGGTCTCGATTGTCCCTGAGCTCATTGCGGCCCCCTGATCTATTCGGGGTAGTAGTCGTCGTAGTCGAGGTCGATGGACCAGTGCTTACCGGGGTCGATCATGTCGACCATCACATAGCGGCACGCCTGGCAGAATTCGTGGTCGGCATGGCTGCCGCGCATCATGCACTGGCCGGCCGGCCGATAGACGCCGAGGGCAAATTCTCCCCCGGCCCCCTGATAGAGGCCGACGATCCGGGAGGTGTTCTTGAAGGAGAAGAGCAGTGGATAGGTATCGCTCGGCGGCGTATGCGTGGCGCTCTGCGATTTCGCCTCCTCCTGCGCGTTGAGCGGCTCGGGGCTCAAGGGGCGCTGGTTGCTTCGGATATAGTCTTCGACGCGCGGTGCTATGATCTTCTTGAAGGGACCATAGGAGGCAGCGGTCCCGCTTTTCACCGCGATGGGCAGGATCAGGGTGCTGCCCTTGGTGAAGGGGGCGGCCGCGGCAGCGGTCACCCCGGGCCAGGTCAGCTTAAGACGGGATCCCGGCACCGGATTGCCATTCACCATTACCTGGTCGTCGGTCTTTGCGGTCAGCGTCAACGCCGGGCTTTGCTGCACCTGGGATGCTGCCCCGTTGAGCGGGCCGCCCAGCGGCGCGTGCCGGCGCCTGGTGCGCAGCAATAGCGTGTTGCCGATGGCGAACTGGTTGGCGTGTTCCTTAAGCAGCAGCACCTCGACATCGGTGGTTCCCACGAGAACCATGGCCGGGCCTTCGGTCACCGCCCCTTTGCGCGCCCTCACCCAGTTCCACTTGATGTCCGCGGGATTGATCGGGCCCGGATTTGCGGGCCGGATGGCCGACGACATCGTATTGCCCCACACATCGAAGTCGGCCTCCACCTGGGTCGAGGCATAGGGCCGCTCGACATATTCATCATCGAGGCCGAAGGAGTGGCCGAGCTCATGGCTGATGGTGCGCCAGACATCCCGCGACACGCTGCTTTGCGGCGCGGCGGTGAAGTTGGGCAGCAGGCTCTTGATGCCGCCTCCCACCTCGCGCACGGGAAACCGGCTGCCGACCGAGCCGTCGACGGTCATACGAATGAAGCTTCCCCGAGACGCTCTGCCGCCCGGCGTGGCGGCGATCACAACCATCAGCGACCTGTTGTTGAAGCTGCGGGCAGTGGGGTCGTCGTCGGCCCAGAGCCGGCCCAACAGTCTGTCGGTGGGCGTGGCGCCGGCGAGTGCGACATTGTTCGAGGCTCCGCATATAGCGCAGAAGTCCCGCAACTCCTGCTCATCGCCGGACTGGGACGTGAGGAGAGGAGTGTTCGAATCTTCCTGCGCTTCCGGCAGGCCGCCGAAAGTGATCACTGGAAACAGATCCTCGAAATCGACGAACTGCCGAGTCCCGAGCTCTTTCCAGTGTGCGATCACACCGTCGGAGACGTTGAGCGCGAGCGTTGCCGGAATGGCGGCCGTCCATTCGGCCCGCAGCGTCTGTGCATTCTTCTCGGTGGGTCCGCTCGTCTCCGCCGGGATCGGCAGCCCGACATGATAAAGCAGGTTCTGGATCGTCCAGGCAGGAGCGGGCGCAACGCGGATGCGGGTGGAAATCGGAACCGAATATGCCTTCATGGCCGCGCCGGTTCCGCGGGTGAAGACTTCGCAGAGCACGCGCTTTCCTCCGCGCGAGGTGGCCGACGGCATCACGCGCCAATAGTTCATGCTCGTCGCCAGCCGGTCGTAGGGGCTGGTCAACGGATCCCGCCGCAGGTCATCGACGATCTTGTTGGTGACGCCCCTGAAGGGCTCGACGTCGCCCGGGAGGTAGCCTGCTCCGACAATGAGGACGTTCGGAACCGCCTCGGGCATGATCGTGAAGTCCCAGGTATTGGGGTGACCGTCGATGAGGTCGATCGTGGTGGCGTTGGTCGCTGCGTCCCAAGGCCCCAAAACCTCGAGCGATGCGTTGGCGACGAGGGCCGGCTGGCCGACGGTGTGTTCGTAGCTCGCCGTCACCGGCTGATTGGCACCGGCCGCCGGGGCGTTCAACTCAATGCTGGCCCCCGAAATCGAGGCGGCTCCACCGGGGCAATCCCAGGCGACGCCGGAATGCTCGCTGATGTCGCCAACGACGTTGTCGTCGAACAGAGCCCGCAGGGCGAACCTGCGGTTATAGGTGTCGCCGCTCGGAGCGAGGCGCACCCGGTATCTGTCGGGCGTGACCCGCAGGCTGGTGACGGCCCGGTGCAGGTGAATGCGCAATGGCAGCGGCTCATCCATCGCAGGCCCGCCGACATTCTGCGTGATGATCAGTTCGAGGATGAAGTTGGGCCGAGTGACCGCCGGCGGCGCAGCCCCGGTGAACGAGACGACTCCGGTGACGCGATCGACGTTGATGCCGAAGCCGGAATAGACGTCGCCGGCGAGCACGCAGCGAAACACCGGCCTGAATTCGTAGTTAAAATCGGCATTTGCCGCACGATGAGCCGTTAGGGTCTCACTCACGCCGGCGACGGTCTCGACGAACACACGCCCCGTCAGCACCTGCGTGGTCTGGCCCCAGAGCACGTGAACATCGCGCGCCGATCGCGTGCCGTACCGTCGATCCCGTATCGCCACCGGGAACCTCGCTTAATTGGAATCGGCACGACCTAGTACATCCACTAGGGAAGATGGCACATAGGCTTGAGCGAGACAAGATTGTCGATCAGTAGCCTGCGCGGGCTTGCGATTTAAGTCGCAACTATGGTCACTCGGGTATTCGCTACGAGGCTCGAATTATCCTAAACGTTCGTTATGACTTTAGAAGTCGTCACGGTGATCAAACAGAACGCCAGTCGCCAGCAGTCCTACGAGAGTCCCCCCGCTCGGTGGTCAAGGATCCGTCCCAAGCGTTGATCCGGCCAGCAGGGATGACAATGGCGCGATCGATACGGCAGAAGCGGATTATTCGCCCCTAGGGACGATCGGTCCTGCTTATCGAGTTCAGCGATGGCACTTTGGATCGCCTCCTCAATATCGTCGATCGGGCCAGCCTTCGGTACTCTAGGAATGTCTCAAGGCGGCGGAGCAGCGGCGCCAGGGGCCACTCTCGACAACGTTCGCTTGACCTGAACCGCGGACCATTTGCCAGCACCGCGCGGGTTGAAATACCCGCCTCGTTCAGGGCCGCTTGTCGTCCCTGAATTTCGCAGTGCTTCTATCGTTGGCACTTTATCAGCCGCCCTTGCCCGAGCGCGTGCTGCAAGTACCGCGGTCCCGGCTTCCCTTGTCACATCGGCAACTTCCACTTCAATTTCCGCGGACGCTGTCTACTAGGCTAAACTAAGCGGTCGATGGACCGGCTAGTTTCACATTAGCGGCGCTGGTCTCAGATGACGGCCTGATTTGCCATATCTAAATTTGCTCGCCATCCTACCACGCCCCACCTCCACACCCTGAAAAGGGATTGGGGGTGGGGCAACCGCTTGCCGAGTTAGCCCGAACTCATGTCTGGCGCTGGTGGTCTCGCACCGCGATCGCCTTATGCGCTAGGACCAATTACCCGTGATCTTGTTGGTTTTTACCTCATTAAATCCTGTCACCTTCACCGCGGCAAAGATCTCATCGTTGCCCCAATCCTCGTTCAGTCGGCTGCCGGGCACACTTGGACTGGTCAGGGAATAAGAAGCCCCACCTAGATCGGTATAACCGTCAAGCCGGTTGTGTGGCCAAGAGGGATAGGTAAACAGCCTGTCGTCGAACCACTGGTCACTGCCGCGCACTCCCACAGACACAGTCGCATTTGGCGGAGGATTTATGAAACCTTCGAGTTTCACCCTTACATAGTATTCGTTGTTTTTTTCAGGGTTGCGGTTAATCTCAAGCGATGCACGGGGCGCCATAATGTCACTCCTGTTGGATCGCCCCGTGCGGCACCGAGCCGGATAAGGCGATCGGGAAAGTCCCACATCATTGCGCTGGTCGGGCGAAACAACAGTGAGGTGGCTCACACACGTCAAACGTTTTTCAGGAGCGAACGGCGAGGATAGCGCCGTATTAGCGCAGCCAGGTGTGCAACGTTGACATCCGCCTGATTGCATAGGCCACTAGAGGGCTACTTGCCGAGCCTTCAAAGACGCAGAACGCGAAGGTTAGCAAGCACATCGCTCTCACCAAGGGCGCCTTGATCCGTAGCGCTCGCTGCAACGATAGGCGGACCCCGGGTCACCGGCGCGGGTACCGCAATTGAGAACTGCGAAGTTTCCACCATATGCATTTGCTATCTTGAGAACGTTTCGAAAGCGCGACTGGATTACGCCGTCAGAAAGCTTTCGCGACAGACTCCGTCCGCCCGGATTCTCGTATGTCTTTTGACTGAGGCCAAGCAGGATGCTCACGCATCGCAGCCGAACCCACAGGCGTCTCACTCGTTAAAGGCCACGATCGCTGCGTTGGCGCTTCCCAAAGGCAGTCCGGATGCTGCGGCGCGGATCTAACCAGCGCAGCGTTATCACTCGCAGCAACTGCGGCAAAGTGTAAAGGAGACGAAATTGGTCGATGCACATCAGGTTAATTCGTTGATCGCCTCGGCCATCCACGATTGTCGAAAGGATCATCCTGTGAGCTCAATCGAGCCCGAGGAAGCCAAGACGATTGCGAAGTGTGTTATCCAACAATTATCTGAGGCCGGGTTCATAATCACGCTTCAGAAAGAGACGTAACAGAGGTC
>WUUC01037956.1_pt1 | contig 16083 bp, 16 predicted proteins | sample 6278441 | NCBI WGS metagenome assembly WUUC01 (sample SAMN13675441, study PRJNA597444) | soil metagenome | isolation source: soil | place: USA: Washington | collected 2017-10
CCGGGGAGGGGTCCGCACCGGGTACACGGCACGGGACCGCCCACCGCGCGGTGGGCGGTGGGCGGTCCCGTGCCGGTCGCGGCCGGCGGATCAGCGCAGCCAGACGGGCAGTTCGGTGAGCCGCGCCGTCTGGGCCCCCTTCCGGGACCACCGCAACTCGTCGTACGGCACGGCCAGTCGGGCCTCGGGGAACCTGCTGCGCAGTACGCCGATCATCGTGCGCGACTCCAGCTGGGCGAGCTGCTCCCCGATGCAGTAGTGCGGCCCGTCGCCGAAGGTGAGCCGCCGCCACGAGGGACGGTCCGGGTGGAAGGCGTGCGGGGCGTCGTGATGGCGGCCGTCGGTGTTGGTGCCCTCGATGTCCACCAGCACCGGCGCTCCGCGGGGCAGCCGGACGCCGCCGATGGTCACCTCCGTGGCAGCGAACCTCCACAACGTGTAGGGCACCGGCGGGTGGTAGCGCAGCGCCTCCTCCACGAACCGGGAGACGGCGTCCTCGTCGGCGTCCGCCGCGAGGCGGCCCGCCAGGACCTCCGCGAGCAGGAAGCCCAGGAAGGAGCCGGTGGTGTCGTGGCCGGCGAAGATGAGCCCGGTGATCATGTAGACGAGCTGGTCGTCGGAGACCGAGCCGAACTCGGCCTGCGCGCGTTCGTACAGCACGCGGGTCATGGTCGGGGTGTCGTTCCGCCGGGCTGAGTGCACGGCTTCGAGGAGCAGGCTCTCCAGGGCCGAGGTGTCCGGTACGCCCCCGGCAGGGTCCGTGCCGTCACCCCCGCCGCTCTGCGGGCCGCCGAGGCCGAGTGCCTTGAGAACGCTGACGGCCTCGCGGGCCATCGCCGGATCGGTGACCGGCACGCCGAGCAGCTCGCAGATGACCAACAGCGGGAAGTGGTACGCGAAGCCGCCGATCAGCTCGGCCGGTTTGCCCGACCGGCCGGAGGCGTCGGCGAGTTCGGTGAGCAGCCGGCCGGCGATGGCGGCGATGCGATCCGTCCGCTCGGCCAGCCGGCGCGGGTTGAACGCAGGTGCGTGGATGCGGCGCAGGCGCCGGTGGGCCTCGCCGTCCACGGCGATGAGCGTGAACGGACGCAGCTCCGGAACGGGGATGTCGAGACCGTCGTCCACCCCCCGCCAGGCGGCGGGGGCGAGGTCGGGGTCCTTCACGAACCGGGGATCGGCCAGCACCTCGCGGGCGAGGGCGTCATCGGTGATGACCCAGGCGGGTCCGCCCGCGGGGGCGTTCACCTCGACGACCGGGCCCGCCTCCCGGAAGGCGTCGTGCACCTCGGGCTTGCGCTGCATGGTCATCATGGGACACGCGAACGGGTCGACGGCCACCCGGGGCGCCTCGCCGCTCACGAGGCACCGCCCGCCGCCGCGGGGTACCCCTCCCGCAGTTCGACCACCGAGAAGCCGGCCCCGTGCGGGTCGAGCAGGTCCGCCCGCCGCCCCCTGGGCGTGTCGGCGGGCTCGTTCTCGACGGAGCCGCCGAGTTCAACGGCGCGCCGGACCGTCGCGTCGCAGTCGCGCACGGCGAACAGCACGGCCCAGTGCGGCCGTACCGCGCCGGTGACGCCCAGCTCCTGGGTGCCGGCGACCGGTGTGTCACCGATGTGCCAGACCGGGTCGGTGACGCCCTTCAGGCCGGTGTCGGCCGGAGCCAGGCCGAGGGTCGCCGGGTAGAAGTCCCGGGCGGCCCCGATGCCGTCGGTCACCAGCTCGACCCAGCCGACCGAGCCGGGCACGCCCGTCACCTCCGCGCCCTCCATGACTCCCTTGCGCCAGACCGCGAACGCGGCCCCGGCGGGGTCGGCGAAGACCGCCATCCGGCCGAGGCCGAGGACGTCCATCGGAGTCATGATGACCTCGCCGCCCGCCGTCTCGACCCGCTTGGTCAGTGCGTCGGCGTCGTCGGTGGCGAAGTACACGGTCCAGATGGCCGGCATGCCGTGCTGGTCGTTCCCGGGCCCGTACGGCCGGTGGTAGGGGGTGTCGATCTGGTGGCGGGCGACCGCGGCGACCAGCTTCCCGTCGGAGCTGAACGTCGTGTATCCCCCGGCGCCCGGGTCGCTGACCACGGTGGCGGTCCAGCCGAACAGACCGGTGTAGAAGTCGGCCGAGGCGGCGACATCGGGCGAACCGAGGTCGAACCATGCGGGGGCGCCGGGCGCGAACCTGGTCACGAATCGTTCCTTTCGATGGATCGGCACACGAGCGTCTGCGCTCGCGGATGAGACGGACATGCGGGCGGGGCGGGCCGCCGCCGTCAGTGCGCGTTGTCGCCGACGGCGGCCGCGCCGGCCTCCCAGAGCTTCGCCGCGAGGCCGGCGTCGGCGGTCGGGCCGCTCACCGGGGACAGCCGCCGGTCGCTGTAGTAGCCGCCCGTGGTCAACTCCTCGGCCGGCGCGGACGCCAGCCACACGAGGGTGTCGGCGCCCTTCGCCGCGGAGCGCAGGAAGGGGTTGAACCGGAAGTAGGACGAGGCGACCGTGCCCCGTCCGATGCGGGTGCGGACCTCGCCGGGGTGATAGCTGACCGCCAGCACGTCCGGCCAGCGCCTGGCGGCCTCCGCCGCGGTCATGATGTTGGCCTGTTTGGACGTGCCGTACGCCTGGCCGGCGCTGTAGCGGTGACGGTCGCCGTTGAGGTCGTCCGGGTCGATCCGGCCCTGGGTGTACGCGTCGGACGAGGTGAGGATCAGCCGCCCGCCCGCGAGCCGCTCCCGCAGCAGCCGTGCCAGCAGGAAGCCCGCGAGATGATTGACCTGGATGGTGGCCTCGAACCCGTCCTGGGTCGTGGTGCGCGACCAGAACATGCCGCCGGCGTTGCTGGCCATGACATCGATGCGCGGGTACCGGTCCCGCAGCCGCTCCCCCAGGTCGCGTACCTGGCGCAGCTCGGCGAAGTCCGCGCGGAAGGCGTCCGGGGCCGGGCCGGCGGTCCGGGCCACCTCGTTCGTGACGGTCCGCAGACGCTCGGGATCCCGGCCGACGAGCACGACGCGGGCCCCCTGGCGGGCGACCGCGAGGGCCGCCGCCCGGCCGATGCCGGACGTGGCCCCGGTGACCAGCACCGTCCGGCCCGACAGGCCGCCGCGTGGTGTCCCGTGGTGCGGGGTGGAGGCCGTCATGCCGCCGCTCGCAGCCTCTCGTTGACGAAGATCAGCATGCTGTGCGGCGTCCTGACCTCCGCCAGTTCCTCCTCGGGCAGCTTCACGCCATAGGTCCGCTCGATGTGGTTGACCGTTTCCAGGACGGCCAGGGAGTCGAGCCCGAGGTCCTCGAAGGTCACGGTGTCCGCGTCCGCAAGGTCGGGGACCTCGTCCTCCCCCAGGCTCTGCCGCATGATCTCCCGCAGTTCCGCCAGGCTGAGCTCAGCCATCCCTGCTCCTCAGTACCGGTTGCTGCACGACGTGTACGGCCCGGTCGGGACCGCGGCGACCACCCTCGGTTCCGCACGTCCAGTCGTACTGGAGCGGCGGTGGACCGGCGGTTGTCCGCTCTGCCTCAAGACGCGCGGAACAGGTTGGGCACGGCGCCGGCCGGCAGGCGCACGCGGCCGGGCCAGGACCGGGCCACCCGAGGCCATCACACGACCCAAGGGGTAACCATGGACGCGCTCCCGGCGGACGACGCGCCGACGACCGAGTCGGCGGATTCTGCGGACCCCGGCATCTACCTCCAGGTACAGCGGTTCTACGCCCGGCAGATGCAACTCCTGGATGACGGCAGGGCCGAGGACTGGGCGCGCACGTTCGCGCGCGACGGCGTCTTCGAGGTGGGCGGCGAGGCCGTCCGCGGGGCCGCGGACATCGCGCGTGCGGCACGGCGGACCACGGACCGGTTCGCCGCCGAAGGGATCACCCGGCGGCACTGGATCGGCATGCTGACCGTCGACGGCAAGCCCGACGAGGTCACGGCCCGCAGCTACGCGGTGGTGCTGGAGACGCCGCGCGACGGCGACCCGGTGTTACGCCGCAGCACGGTGTGCACGGACATCCTGGTGCGGGAGGCGGGCGAGTGGCGCGTCAAACACCGCACCGTCACCCGGGACGGGCTGGACTGACCATGCGTGCTCTCCCGGCCCTCTCGGTGCGCCGGCACAGCGGCGCCGCGATGACCGCCCAGATCGCCCGGTCCGTCCTCGCCCGGGACGGTCTGGGCGGCGGCATGGACCGTTTCTGGGCGTGGTACGCCGACCGCTCGGCGCAGGTCGTGCACCGCACCGAGCGGATTCCGCTGGACGCCCTCAAGGGGTGGAGCCGCCACCCGGTCACCGGGACCGTCTCCCATCACACCGGGAGGTTCTTCAGCATCGAGGGACTGGACGTGCACATCCCGGGCGCCCCCGTGCCACGCTGGTCCCAGCCGATCGTGAACCAGCCCGAGGTGGGCATCCTCGGCTTCCTGGTGAAGGAGCGCCACGGGGTCCTGCACTGCCTCGTCCAGGCCAAGTTCGAGCCGGGCAACCCCGGCGGACTCCAGCTCTCCCCTACGGTCCAGGCCACCCGCAGCAACTACACGCGGGTGCACGGCGGCAAGGCCATCCCGTACCTGGAGCACTTCCGCGACACCGCCGAACGGCAGGTGGTCGCCGATGTGCTCCAGTCCGAACAGGGCTCCTGGTTCTACCGCAAGCGCAACCGCAACATGATCGTCCAGGTGTTCGACGAGGTCCCGCTGCACGAGGACTTCCACTGGCTGACGCTGGGTCAGCTGCACCGGCTGCTGGGGGTCGAGAACCTCGTGAACATGGACGCCAGGACGGTCCTGGCCTGCCTGCCGTTCGCGAGTGAGGGAGCACACCCGCTGGCCGACGCGGAGCCGGCCGGAGCCGACGGCCCCGGAGGTGGCCACCCGGTGGTCCCCGCTCGACCCGACGGCGGCGAGGGCCGGGTAGACGCCGGTTTCCACCACTCCCTCGTGCGGTCGTGCGCGGCGGCCGAGGGCAGCCTGCACAGCACCGTGGACATCGTCAGCTGGATCGCCGACCTGCGCAGCCGTACCGACGTGGTCACCCGCCCGGCCGCGCTGAACGCGCTGCCGCACTGGTACGAGCGGGACGGCGCGATCGCCCACGAGAGCGGGCGCTTCCTGGAGGTGATGGCCGTCGACGTGACGGCCGCCTCGCGGGAGGTGCCCGGCTGGAGCCAGCCGATGATCGAACCCAAGGACCAAGGGGTCGCGGCCTTCCTGGTCCGGCGGATCGACGGGGTTCTCCACGTCCTGGCGCACGCGCGCGTGGAGCCCGGCTACGTCGACGTGGTGGAGATCGCGCCCACCGTTCAGTGCACCCCCGGCAGTCTGCACGCCCTGCCCGCCGAGGCCAGGCCCCGCTTCCTCGACGCCGTGCTGGAGGCTCCACCCGAGCGCGTGCGCTACGCGACCGCCCTCGCGGAGGAGGGAGGGCGCTTCTACCACGCGGTGAACACCTACATGATCGTCGAAGCCGACCGTGACATCCCGGACGGTGGCGAGTACCGCTGGCTGACGCTCCACCAACTGGTCGGGCTGCTGCGTCACTCCCACTACGTCAACGTCCAGGCCCGCACCCTGGTCGCCTGTCTGCACAGCCTGTCCGTGGGCTCGCCCGTCACCCGCTCGGCCGTGCCGTCCGCCCCGCCCCGGAGGTGAGTTCCCCGTGCGCGTCCTGTTCGCCACCATGGCCGCGCGGTCCCATGTCTACGCCCAGGTCACCCTGGCGTCGGCACTGCGGACCGCGGGGCACGAAGTGATCGTGGCCAGCCAGCCCGACGTCCTCGACGACATCGTCCGGGCCGGTCTCACCGCCGTGCGGATCGGGGAGGACCTCAACATCGAGGAGGAGACCCGGGAGGCCAACGCCAGCTTCGAGGACGACCGCAACCTCGGCGGCCTCGCCATGAGCAACACCCGTGACGACCCCTTCCCGTGGGACCACGCGCTCGGCATGTTCACCGCGATGACCGCCATGGTCTTCCAGAACGTGTGCCCCGAGCCCATGGTCGACGACCTCGTCGGCCTCGCCCGCGACTGGCGGCCGGACCTCGTGGTCTGGGATCCGCTGACCCTGGCCGGGCCGGTGGCCGCCCGGCTCAGCGGGGCGGCGCACGCCCGGCTGTTGTTCGGCCCGGACCAGATGGGCCGGAACAGGACGGCGTTCCGCGCCCTGCTCGACCGGCAACCGCCCGAGCTGCGCGACGACCCGCTGGCCGAGTGGCTCACCTGGACGCTGGAGCGGTGCGGCGGCAGCGCCGGGGACATGAGCGAGGAGCTGGTCCTCGGGCAGTGGACGATCGACCCCACACCGCCGTCGATGCGCATCCCCCTGGACCTGCCCTGCGTGCCGGTGCGCTACGTGCCGTACAACGGGCCCTCTCTGCTCCCCGACTGGCTGCGCGAGCCGCCCCGCCACCCGCGGCGCCTGTGCCTGACGCTCGGTGTGTCCCTCGGCGAGGCGACGGGCGCCGGCACGGTCGCCGCCTCCGACGTCCTGGCGGCCGTGGACGGCCTGGACGTGGAGGTCGTCGCCACCCTGCCGCGGGAACTGCGCGAGGAGCTCGGCACCCTGCCGGCGAACGTGCGGGCCGTGGACTTCGTCCCGCTGAACGCCCTGCTGCCGTCCTGCTCGGGCATCATCCATCACGGCGGGTCCGGCACGTTCATGACGGCCCTGGTGCACGCGATACCGCAGCTGATCGTGCCCGACATGATGTGGGACGCCATGGAGAAGGCGCACGGCCTGGCCCGCAGCGGTGCGGGCAGTTACGTGGACGCGCGGGACGTCTCGCCGGAACTGCTGCGCGAGCGCGTCCTCGCCCTGCTCGACGATCCGTCCTACGCCGCCGGGGCACGCCGGGTGCGCGCCGAGATCGTCGGGACGCCGAGCCCGAACGACATCGTGCCCGTGCTGGAGCGGCTGACCGCCGAGCACCGGGCCGGCGGGGCGGAGGGGGGCCCGGCGCTCAAGTCGCCTTCCACCGGCGGTGCCTAGCCTCGCCGCATGGAGAACACACAGCGATCCGTGATCGTGACCGGCGGCGGCTCCGGCATCGGACGAGCCGTCGCCCGCGCCTTCGCCGCCCGGGGCGACCGCGTCCTCGTCGTGGGCAGGACCGCCGGTCCGCTGGCCGAGACGGTGGACGGGCACAAGGACGCGCACACGTTGGCCGTGGACATCACCGACCCCGCGGCGCCGGAGGCGGTCGTCCGGGAGGTGCGCGAGCGGCTCGGCGGCGTGGTCGACGTGCTCGTGAACAATGCCGCCACGGCCGCCTTCGGGCACCTGGGAGAGCTGGACCGCACCGCGGTGGAGGCACAGGTGGCCACGAACCTCGTGGCCCCCGTGCTGCTCACCCAGGCCCTGCTCGGCCCCCTGGAGACCGCTTCCGGCCTGGTGGTGAACATCGGTTCGGCGGGCGCACTCGGCCGGCGGGCCTGGCCGGGGAACGCGGTGTACGGGGCGGCCAAGGCCGGCCTGGACCTGCTGACGCGGTCCTGGGCCGTGGAACTCGGTCCCCGCGGCATTCGCGTGGTCGGTGTCGCCCCGGGAGTGATCGAGACGGGCGCGGGGGTCCGGGCGGGGATGTCCCAGGAGGCGTACGACGGGTTCCTGGAAGCCATGGGGCAGCGCGTCCCGCTCGGCCGTGTGGGCCGGCCTGAGGACGTCGCGTGGTGGGTGGTGCGGCTCGCCGATCCCGAAGCCGCGTACGCCAGCGGTGCCGTGCTGGCCGTGGACGGGGGTCTCTCGGTGACGTGAGGCTCGCCCGGCCGGACACCCGCAGGTCGCCCTCCGGCGAGCGGACGGCGACCTGCGGGTGTCCGGCCAGGGACGCGGCGGGCCCCGCCCCGATGGAGTCGGGACAGGGCCCGTGCGGGCTCGGGACGCTCGCCTCAGGCGCTGGACTCGGCGTACTGCCTGGCCGCTTCCAGGGTCAGCAGACTGTTGCGGCCCAGGGCCCGGCGGACGAAGTCCACGGCGTCCGTCTCACTCGCCCCCGCACCGAGGACGCCGGGGATCGCCGAGCGGGCCACGGACACGGTGTGGGCCGACGTGACGGCGATCCCGTCCCCGTCGTCGGCGGGACGGACCGACCAACGGCCGAGATGGAGCGCGAGCAGCGGCGGCGTGCGCAGCTGCTTGTAGACGATGACGCGGCGTTCGGGGAAGCACACGCGCACCGACGCGGTGGTGTGCACCGAGCCGTCCGCGGTGAGGGTGTCCATCTCCATGTGCTGGAGCCCCGGTTCCTCCTCCTTGACCGCGATCCGCGCGACGTGGGAGAGCCGCTTCTCCCAGAGGTCGCTGCGGTGGAGGAAGTCGTAGACGTCCTCGGCACGGCCGCGGACGACGACGGTGTCCTCGAAGGTCGTCGGCGCGGTGCCGTCGGGTCGTTCCAGCGCGGTGCGCAGGGACGCCAGTTCCGCTTCGCTGTTGCGGTCCACGGCCCGGTGGATCCAGCCGATCGTCTCCGGGTCGTCGTCCACGGCCCGGAAGTCGTGCGTCAGCCGCACCCGGGTGCCACCGTCGCCGGCTTCCTCGACGATCCATTCGCCGCCCATGGCGGCGACGGGATGGGCGGACACCTCCTGCCGGAAACGGATGCGCCGGGCCCGCTCGTCGAGCTCACGCCGCGACGTCCAGGTGCGCAGCGAGCCGTTGGCGGTGGCCCAGATGCGGATGCGCTCGCTGGAGCCGGTGTGCTCGACCTGTTCGACGTGGACACTGGGCGGGAACACGGCGGGCCAGGCCCGTGCGTCGGCCAGCACGGCGAACACGGCGTCCGGCGCGGCGGAGGTGTGGATCTCGTGCTCGGTCTGCTGAAGCGGCGACTCGGACATCTGCCCTCCTGAGCTCGGGTCGCGGACGGTCAGTAACTGCCGAGGCCACCACAGACATTGATGGCCTGGGCCGTGATCGAGTCGGCGCTGTCGGAGGCCAGGTAGTGCACCATCCCGGCCACCTCCTCGGGCGTCGAGTAGCGTCCGAGGGGGATCTTCGCCTGGAACTTCTCCAGGACCTCGTCCTCGGTGATCCCCCAGAAGGCGGCGTAGCGCTGCCGCACGCCCTGTGCCATGGGCGTCTCGACGTACCCGGGGCAGACGGCGTTGACGGTGATGCCCGTCTTGGCCAGCTCCAGCGCGACGGCCTTCGTGAAGCCGATCAGGCCGCTCTTGGAGGCGGAATAGGGGGCGCCGAGGGCCACTCCCTGCTTGCCGCCGGTGGAGGCGATGTTGATGATCCGGCCCCAGCCGTGCTCCTGCATGCCGCCGCCGGTGAGGACGGCGCGGGTGACCCGGAAGGCCCCGCTGAGGTTGGTGTCGACGACGTCGAGCCACAGGTCGTCCGTGAGCTCGGCGGTCACGCCTCCACCACCGCGGCCGGCGTTGTTGACGACGATGTCGATCGGCCCGAAGCGGTTCCGGGCCGTTTGGACCAGCCGGTCGACGTCGGCGGTGCTCCGCACGTCGCAGGGCGCGCCCTCCACCTCCAGTCCCGATGCCTGAAGTTCCTTCACGGTGCCGGTGATGGCGCTCTCGTCGCGAGCGCACAGGAACACCCGGGTCCCGTCCCGGGCGAGCTTGCGCACCACTGCGAGACCGATGCCGCTGGTTCCCCCGGTGACGAGTGCGACCCGGTCGGCTGCGTCGGACATGGTCCTCCCTTCGACGGAGGGCCCACCCTCACACCTCGCGCTCGAGCCGCGCTTGACGACCCGGCTTCCAGAGGGGGTCGAGCGGCGCCGCAGAGCCTCGGAGTCCGGCGTGACCGCACCTGTGCGGACTCGGCCGCACCGTCTCACCGACGTCCACCCCACACCTGGACCAACGGACCCGTGGAGCAGCGATGCCTCTGCCAGAACCGAACGACGCCGGCTCCGGGTCGGTGACGTTCGTCAACCGATTCACCCTGAGCGGATCCGCCGAGGACTTCGAGGCGGCGTTCGCCGAAACGGCCGAGTTCCTGTGTCGCCGGCCCGGCTTCCGCTGGCACGCCCTGCTGGTGCCGGCCGACACCGGTCCCGGCTCGGCGGACGCCGGCCCGCAGTACGTGAACATCGCGGTCTGGGACGACGAGGCCTCCTTCCGCGCCGCCGTGGCGCACCCGGAGTTCCCGGCCCACGCGGCCGCCCTCCGGGCCCTGAGCACCAGCGAACCGACCCTGTACCGGCACCGTCAGATCCGTGTCGCTCCGGACGTCCCGGCCGTGAGCGGGCCCGGAGGGCGGACGACGTGAACCGGCGGATCGTCATCACCGGGATCGGCGTGGTGGCTCCCGGCGCCATCGGGACCAAGCCGTTCTGGGAGCTGCTGCTGTCCGGAACCACCGCCACCCGCGCCATCAGCACGTTCGACGCCACGCCCTTCCGTTCCCGTATCGCCGCCGAGTGCGACTTCGATCCGGTGGCGGCGGGGCTGTCCGCGGAGCAGGCCCGGCGCCTCGACCGGGCCGGGCAGTTCGCGCTGGTCGCCGGTCAGGAGGCGCTCGCCGACAGCGGGCTGCGAATCGAGGAGGACTCCGCGCACCGGGTCGGGGTGTGCGTGGGCACCGCCGTCGGCTGCACGCAGAAACTGGAGTCCGAGTACGTCGCTCTCAGCGCGGGCGGAGCGCACTGGGTCGTGGACCCCGGCCGGGGGTCGCCCGAGCTGTACGACTACTTCGTGCCGAGTTCCCTCGCCGCCGAAGTGGCCTGGCTCGCCGGGGCGGAGGGGCCCGTGAACATCGTCTCGGCCGGGTGCACCTCGGGGATCGACTCCATCGGGTACGCCTGCGAGCTCATCCGCGAGGGGACGGTGGACGCCATGGTCGCGGGAGGCGTGGACGCCCCCATCGCGCCGATCACGGTGGCCTGCTTCGACGCCATCAGGGCGACCTCCGACCACAACGACACCCCCGAGACCGCCTCGCGTCCCTTCAGCCGCAGCCGCAACGGCTTTGTGCTGGGCGAGGGCGGTGCGATCGTGGTCCTGGAAGAGGCGGAGGCGGCCGTGCGCAGGGGCGCGCGGATCTACGCCGAGATCGGCGGGTACGCCTCACGCGGCAACGCGTACCACATGACCGGGCTCCGCGCAGACGGCGCCGAGATGGCGGCGGCGATCACCGCGGCCCTCGACGAGGCCCGCCGCGACCCCTCGGACGTGGACTACGTCAACGCCCACGGAACGGCGACGAAGCAGAACGACCGGCACGAGACCTCCGCGTTCAAGCGCTCCCTGGGGGAGCACGCGTACCGGGTGCCCATCAGCTCCATCAAGTCGATGATCGGTCACTCCCTGGGCGCTGTCGGCTCGCTCGAAGTGGCGGCGACCGCACTGGCCGTGGAGTACGGGGCGATCCCGCCGACCGCGAATCTGCACGACCCGGATCCCGAACTCGACCTGGACTACGTGCCGCTGACGGCACGAGAAAAGCGGGTGCGGCACGCGCTGACGGTGGGCAGCGGCTTCGGCGGCTTCCAGAGCGCCATGCTGCTGAGCCGTCTCGAGAGGTGAGCTCCATGACAGGTACCGCGGCACGGACCGCGTCTTCGCAGCTCCACGCATCGCCCGCGGGCCGACGGGGCCTCAGGGGCCGCGCGGTGGTGACGGGTCTCGGGATCGTCGCCCCCAACGGGCTGGGGGTGGGCGCGTACTGGGACGCCGTCCTGAACGGCCGCAACGGCATCGGACCCCTGCGGCGGTTCACCGGCGACGGCCGCCTGGGCCGGCTGGCCGGGGAGGTGAGCGACTTCGTCCCCGAGGACCATCTGCCGAAGCGGCTGCTGGCGCAGACCGATCCGATGACCCAGTACGCGCTGGCCGCCGCCGAGTGGGCCCTGCGGGAGGCCGGCTGCTCCCCGTCGTCGCCGCTGGAGGCGGGGGTGATCACGGCCAGCGCGTCCGGCGGCTTCGCCTTCGGCCAACGGGAGTTGCAGAATCTTTGGAGCAAGGGACCGGCCCACGTCAGCGCCTACATGTCGTTCGCCTGGTTCTACGCCGTCAACACCGGGCAGATCGCCATCCGGCACGATCTGCGCGGCCCGGTCGGCGTGGTGGTGGCCGAGCAGGCGGGCGGCCTCGACGCCCTCGCCCACGCTCGCCGCAAGGTCCGGGGCGGAGCCGAGCTGATCGTCTCGGGCGCCGTGGACTCGTCGCTGTGCCCGTACGGCATGGCGGCCCAGGTGAAGTCCGGCCGGCTGAGCGGCTCGGACAACCCGACGGCCGGGTACCTGCCGTTCGACCGGCGGGCGGCCGGACATGTGCCCGGCGAGGGAGGCGCGATCCTCACCGTCGAGGACGCGGAGCGGGCCGCCGAGCGGGGCGCGAAAGTGTACGGGTCGATCGCCGGGTACGGCGCGAGCTTCGACCCGCCGCCCGGCTCCGGCCGCCCCTCGGCCCTCGCCCGTGCCGTCGAGACGGCGCTGGCCGACGCCGGGCTGGACGGCTCCGACATAGCCGTGGTGTTCGCCGACGGCGCGGCCGTCCCCGAACTGGACGCAGCCGAGGCGGAGGCTCTGGCGTCGGTCTTCGGGCCGCGCCGGGTCCCGGTGACCGCCCCCAAGACGCTCACCGGCCGGCTGTACTCGGGCGCCGGGCCGCTGGACGTGGCGACCGCGCTGCTGGCGCTGCGGGACGAGGTGGTCCCGGCGACCGCCCACGTCGACCCCGACCCGGACCTGCCGCTCGACGTGGTGACCGGGCGGCCCCGGTCCCTGGCCGACGCCAGGGCGGCCCTCGTCGTCGCCCGCGGCTACGGGGGCTTCAACAGCGCTCTGGTGGTCCGGGGGGCGGAATGAGCGTGCCGCAGGGGGCGCCCGGGGACCTTTACGTGGCCGGTTGCGGCGTCTGGCTGCCCCCGCCGGTGACCACGGAACAGGCCCTGGCCGCCGGCCACTGCGACCGCAGGCTCGCCTCCTCGACGCGGATGCTGTCGGTGGCGGTCGCCGACAAGGAGACACCGGCGGAGATGGCGGCCTTGGCGGCCCAGACCGCTCTGGACCGCTCCGGCGTCGCACCGGCCCACGTCGACCTCGTCCTGCACGCCAGCCTGTACTTCCAGGGGCACCATCTGTGGGCTCCCGCCTCCTACGTCCAGCGGGTGGCCGTCGGGAACCGCTGCCCCGCCATGGAGGTGCGGCAGGTGTCCAACGGCGGCATGGCCGCCCTGGAACTGGCCCGCGCGTACCTGCTCGCCGCCCCGGACCGGGTGGCCGCTCTCATCACGACGGGCGACCGGATGCATCCGCCGGGCTTCGACCGCTGGAGCAGCGACCCCGGCACGGTGTACGCCGACGGTGGTACCGCCCTCGTGCTGTCCCGGCAGGGCGGCTTCGCCCGGCTGCGCAGCCTGGTGACGGTCTCCGAACCGGTGCTGGAGGGCATGCACCGGGGCGGGCACCCGTTCGGCCCGCCGTCTCCGGAGGAGCAGCGGGCCGTGGACCTGGACGCGCACAAGCGGGCGTACGTGGCCGAGGCGGGAAGCTCGTTCAGCGTCGCCCGGGTCTCGGCGGGCCAGGAGGAGGCTCTGACCGGCGCGCTGGAGGCGGCCGGGGCCGGACTCGACGACATCAGCCGGGTCGTGCTGCCGCACATGGGGTGGCGCCGGCTGAGCGCCGCCTACTTCAACAAGTGGCACATCCAACCCGAGCGGACCACTTGGGAGTTCGGGCGGCGGACCGGCCACCTGGGGGGCGGTGACCCGATCGCCGGGTTCGACCACCTTGTGGGCTCCGGCCGCCTCGCCCCGGGGGAGCTGTGTCTGCTGGTCAGCGTCGGCGCCGGCTTCAGCTGGTCGTGCGCCGTCGTGGAGTTGCTGGAACGCCCGTCGTGGGCGGCCGCCCCGGCCGCCCGGTGAGGAGCCTGACATGGATACGCCCGCGATTCTCCTGATGTTCCCCGGGCAGGGGTCCCAGCACCCGCGGATGGCCGTCGGCCTGTACGGATCCGAACCGGCCTTCACGGCCGCCATGGACGAGGTCTTCGACGCGTACGACGCCGCCGGCGACAGTGAGGGCGGGCGGCTGCGTGCCGACTGGCTGAGCGACCATCCGGCCGTGCCACTGGACCACGTCACCCGGTCCCAGCCGTTGTTGTTCGCGGTGGACTACGCCCTCGGCCGGATGGTGATGGCCACGACGGGCCGGCCGTGGGCCCTGCTCGGGCACAGCGTCGGCGAAATGGCGGCGGCCGCGCTCGCCGGGGTGTTCACGCTGCGCGACGCGGCCGGCCTCCTGCTGGACCGGGTGCGACGGCTGGCCCAGGCACCGCCCGGGGGAATGCTGGCGGTCGCCGCGGGCGAGGACGTGCTGGGCCCGTATCTCGGGGATGGGGAGGTGGTGGTCGCGGCCGTCAACTCGCCCCGCCAGACCATCCTCGCCGGACCCGTCGCATCGCTCGCCGGGGTCGCCCGGGCGCTGCGGGAGGCAGGGCTTGCGTGCCGTGAGGTGCCCTCGCTGACCGCCTTCCACAGTCCGATGCTGGCCCCGTACGCGGCGGGGGCGGCCGAGCGGTTCGCATCCACGCGCGTGGCGGCGCCGTCCATCCCCCTCCGCTCCGGGTACCGGCCGGGTGCGGTGACCGGGCAACTGGCCGCCGACCCGTCGTACTGGGCCGGGCATCCCGTGGAGACGGTCCGCTTCTGGCCGGCACTGGACGCGATGCTCGGCTCCCGCACGGGCGTTGTCTGCCTGGAGACGGGGCCGGGGCAGGGGCTGAGCACCATCGCCCGCCGCCATCCGACGGTGCGGTCCGGGAAGAACTCGGTGGTGCCGCTGCTGCCGCCGCGGGCCGGCACCGCCGAGGTGGACCGGACGTCCGTGGCGGCGGCGCTGGCCGCGGTGCGCGAGCAGGGCACCGTGCTCAGTGGGCGACCCGGGCGGTGACGAAGCGGACGGGCACGTCGATGGCGAGGGCCCCGGTGGCGTCGCTCAGCTTGTCGAGTCCCTCGACGAGCCGTGCGCGCAGTTCCGTTCGCTGGGCCTGCGGGAGGTTCTGCCACAGCAGACGCATGCCCTGGGTGTGGGACCAGTCCACCCACGCCTCGCTGGACAGGGCCGTCATCCGCACCGGCTCGTCGGTGACGGCGACCGAGGTGTAGCCGCAGCGTTCCAGGGTGCGGACGAGATCCTCGGCCCGCTCCAGCCAGCTGTTGAACCGCCGGACCAGCGCCTCGGGCCGCCACTGCTCGGGCAGGTGCTCCAGCAGCGCCTGCGGGATGAGCGGGGTGAACTCCGGTGGCAGGAACGGGAACGTGCCGGCGCGGAAGACCGGGCTGGTGAACGCGATCCTGCCGCCGTGGTCCAGGATTCCGGCGTAGCGCGCCAGCGCCCCCACCGCGTCCGGCAGGAAGATGACGCTGTAGCTCCCCATGACCAGGTCGAAGGAGCGCGCCGGGAGTTCGGGCGTCTCCGCGTCCATCACATCGAGGGCGATATTCCGCAGACCGCGTTCGGCGGCTTCCTTGCGAGCTTCCTCGATCATTCCGGGAGCAATGTCGATTCCGTGGACGCGCCCCTGAGGACCGACCTTTTCCGCAGCCGGAAAAAGGCATGCGCCGCGCCCGCAGCCGATGTCGAGCACTCGTTCACCGGTGACCGGCTCCGAGATTTCCACCAGGCGGCGGCCCATGGGCGTAAAGAATTCCACTCCCAGTCGGTCGTAGGTCGACGACGACTGGTCGAAGGCCTGAGTTACCTGCTCTTTGTAGGACGAATCCTGCACCGTCGGCTCCTGCCTCTGCGATTCGGGCCCTTCCCCGCTTACCAGTGTTCGACCCGTACTTGAAGGGCGGTGGAGTGCCGTTCGAGGCGCCCCGGAAACACTTGTATGCCGCCGCAGGGGGAAACAACAATTGTTGACGCGGTCGCCGCTGGTGTCACCGTTTCCGGTACGGGAGGGAAAACCATGAGCACGCAGATCGATCTGGTCCGCCGCATGGTGGAGGCATACAACACGGGAAAAACCGACGATGTCGCGGAGTTCATTCACCTCGAGTACCTGAACCCCGGCGCGCTGGAGCACAACCCGGAGCTGCGCGGCCCGGAGGCGTTCGCGGCCGCCGTCACCTGGCTCAAGTACGCCTTCTCCGAGGAGGCGCACCTGGAGGAGATCGGGTACGAGGAGAACG
>WUUC01045646.1_pt1 | contig 16076 bp, 12 predicted proteins | sample 6278441 | NCBI WGS metagenome assembly WUUC01 (sample SAMN13675441, study PRJNA597444) | soil metagenome | isolation source: soil | place: USA: Washington | collected 2017-10
CGAGCACGCCATTGCGCGCCGCCAGTCCTGCGTGCAGCGGCTTCACCATTGAACCGAAATTCGCCCTTACGCCGCTTGCGCTCGACGCCGCAATATTCATCGAAAGAGCGAGGCGGCCAGCGTCGAGCCCAAGCAGTTTTCCGGCCGCGAGTGCCGCGGCGAGCGCGCCGAGCGTCGCAGTGGCGTGCCAGCCCCGGATGTAGTGGGCCGTGTTGAGGGCACGGCCGAGCTTGCCGAACACCTCGATACCGACGACATAGGCCGCAATAAAATCTGCACCGGAGGGTCGGCAAAGCGACGCAGCCGACCAAAGCGCCGGCACCAGAACCGCACTGGGATGCGCGTAGGCCGGGTGGGTGATGTCGTCGTAGTCGAGCGCGTGGGCGGTCGTCCCGTTGTAAAGCGCGGCATCGACCGGAGACGCAAAACGCGAGGCGCCGATCATCAGCGTGTTCGCGGCCTCGGTTTGCGCGCCCGAATTCGGCAGCACACGAAGAAGCTTCTGGCAGGCTGGCTCCGGGCTGCCAGCGCGGATGCAGCCAACGACGTCGGTGATGGCGTCTATCGCACGAACGCGCGCGAGGTCGGGAAATTTCGACAGCGTCGCGTCGGCGGCAAACTCGCCCCACCGGGTTGCGACCGCGGGATCTGCTCGATCTCGACTGCTCACGGTAGGGCCTTTTGCTCCTCAAATAATGCGTTTCGTCCGCAACTCATCGATGCTCTGCTGATCGCGGCCGAGCTCCTTGAGAATCTGCTCGGTGTGCTCGCCGAGCATCGGTGGCGGCCGGCTGATGCGTCCCGCGCAGTCTGCGAACTTAAACGGAATGCCCAACTGGTGTATTTCTCCAAGTTCTGCATGCTGCACCGTCTGCACCATGTCAGGCGATGTCTGCTGCAAGTCGCGATAAGCGGTTGCCAAGTCGTTGACCGGGGCGCATGGCACGTCAGCTGCCTCGAGAATTTGCAGAATTGCCGCGGTCGAGTGGGTTTGCGTCAATTCGCTCAGTTGGGGGATGAGCAGTTGGCGGTTGCGTACCCGATCCTGGTTGCTGACAAAACGTGGATCCGTCGCCAATTCCGGGCGGCCGAGTGCCTGACACAGTTCGCGGTAGACCTTGTTTGTGCCGGCGCCGATAACGATAAAGCCATCGGTCGTCGGAAACGCCTGATAGGGGACAAGCTGCGGGTGGCCGGAGCCGAGCGGCGCCACATCTTCCTTGCCGTCCATGACCGCCACCGAATAGTTGATCAACAGGCTCATGGTGGCATCGAGCAGCGACACGCTGATTTCCTGCCCCTTCCCCGTGCGCTCGCGATCGTAGAGCGCAGTAATCACCGCGGTCGCCAGGTAGATGCCGCCGCCGAAATCGGCGAGCGAAGCGCCCGGCCGCAGCGGCTGAGTGCTGCCTTGCTCGCCGGTGATGCGCATGATGCCCGAGCGTGCCTGCACGGCGACGTCCATGCCCGGCTTCAAAGCAAGCGTTCCGGTCGTGCCGTAGGCTGAGATATTGGCATAGATCAGCCGCGGATTTATTTCGCGCAGGCTGGCATAGTCGAGACCGAGCCGCTTGGTGACACCTGGCCGAAAGTTTTGCACGACGATGTCAGCCCAGCCGGCGAGTTCGCAAGCGATCGCGCGGCCTTCGGCACTCTTCAACTCAAGCCCCAGGCTTCTTTTGTTGCGGTTGATGGCCAGGAAATAGTCGCCACCGACCTGCGGGATGCGGGTATGGAAAAGTTTGCTGACGTTCATGTATCGTGTGGAGTCGCCGCGATCAGGCTTCTCGATCTTGACGACATCGCAGCCGAGGTCGCCCAGCACCATCGTGCAATAGGGTCCGGCCACGCCATGCGTGAGGTCGAGAACCTTGAGGCCGTCGAGCGGCGCGCGCCGGGGATTGCTGCTCACGAGCTTACCCTTGTTGCGAGCGCGTCGACTGCAAATACACCCTCATTGTTTGGCAGCACGATCAGGGGGTTGATTTCGAATTCGCGGCAGTCCGCAGGCAGCGTCATAAATGCCTCGCCGAACCGCATCACGGCTTCGACCAGCGCCGCCCGGTCTGCCGGCGGCGCTCCACGGAAGCCCTCCAAAAGGCTCTTGAGCCGCAGCCGATCGATGGCACGTTCGATCTGTTCCCGTGTTGCCGGCAATGTGAGGTAGCTGACATCGGCGAAGAGCTCGATGAAAACGCCGCCGGAGCCGATGGCGAGCACGTTGCCGAAATCGGGATTGCGCATTGCTGCGAGAGAGACTTCGACGCCTCCGCGGATCATGGATTGCACGAGAAGCGGCGCATTTGGGACGGGCAGCCGTGCGCGAATATCGGCTGCTGCACGTGCGACGTCTTGCGCAGTCGCGAGGTTGAGCCGCAAAGCGCCCAGATCGGTCTTGTGTGCCATCATCTCCGGCAGCGCCTTGAGCGCAACGGGGAATCCAAGCTCGCTACAGATGTCGGCAGCGTTCGAATCCCAATCCAGGATGCACCACGGCACAACGCGGACGCCCGCGTCGTTGAGCCAGTTTGCCATGCCGGCCCAATCGAGCGGGGTTGATCCCTTGATCGACCACGGCGCCGCCGTTTCGAGTGCTGCCGGCCTTGAGGTGTCGCGCGCATAAAGGAGCGACAGATATCGTACCGCATCGGCCGGATCGCGAGCGATCGTGATACCAGCGCAAGCGAATTCGCGGCGCTCGCTCGCAGACAAAGCATCGGCGAGCATGCTGACGATGATGGGGAGGGTATGCGTCTCGCCGGCTCTGGCGAGCACGTCGCGCCGTTCCCGAAGATCGAGGGGGCCGCGGTTGGCAAGTTGCACCAGCAAAGCCTCCGTCCGCGGCTCGCGCGCTATGATCTCCAGCGCTTCGTCGAGCATGCCGGGCTTCGACAGAAGTTGTCCGGTAACGTCGGCTGGATTTTGGGCGTATCCGAATGCCGGTAGGCACTTTGTCAGGGCCTGAACCGTTTCTTCCGAAAATTCGGCAAACGGCACGTTGTGCGTCGCACAGAGGTCCGCGGTGAGCGCACGAGTGCCGCCCGGCACACTGCACACCGAGATGCCGCTCCCTGGCGCGCTCGACTTCCGGATCGGTCTCTGCGTCAACAACAACTCGCCGGCTTCGAGCAGATCGACCAGGCTCTCCACCGGGACGATACCGTGCTGTGCGAACACGTCGCGGTAGATCGCGAATGGGGTCGCAATCTTGCCGGTGTGCGAGGCCGCGGCAATCTGGCCCACGGCGGAGTTACCTGATTTGAGCGCCACGATGGTGATCCCGGCCGCAGCGGCGCGAGCCGCCACGGAACCGAGGCGAGCACCATCGCGCAGGCCTTCGACGAAGAGAAGGATGGTGCGCGCATCGGGTTGATCGATCAGATAGTCGACGACATCAAGCGCGGTAACGACCGTTTCGTTGCCGACACTGACGACATAGCTGCAACCGTAACCGGACTCCTGCAAATGGCGTGCGACCGCGCCGGATATCGCGCCGCTCTGGCTCACGATCGCCAGCGGCGCATGGTGAAGGGTGTCGCGACGGGCAGCGGAACCGAAGGTCAAGATCGCGCGAGACGCGATCGACCAGACACCTTCGCAGTTTGGTCCAATCAGAGCGATGTCGTTTGCACGGCAGACTTCAAGGAGTTCTTTCGCAAGGACACTGCCGCCCTCAACCTCCTCGAAGCCCGAGCTGAGAACGATAGCCGCCTTGGCCCCGCGTTTCGCGGAGGCGCGCAAGACGTCGGGTACCCCCGCAGCGGGAAGCATGCAGAACGCGAGGTCGAATTCCCCCGGCACGTCATCGACACGGCGGTAGCAAGGCAGACCGTCGATCGAGTCATATTTCGGGTTGACGAGGAATATCTCGCCAACAAACCCGTGCTTACGCAGGATGCCAAGCGGCATGCCGTTGAGCTGATGCGGGCTGGCTGAAGCGCCGATCATCGCGATCGAGCGTGGGCGGAACACGGCATCGAGATGCGATCGCATCACGCCTTTCCGCGCAATGGGCTTATCGGTGGTGGTGTCCAGCACGGCGTATTCTTCCTAGCGCATGCCAAGATCGGAGGAGGGCAGGCGAATGGTGGCGTCTCCATCGCAGTTTTTCTCTCCGCGCTGGTTGGTGCCCCACCATTCGATATGAACGAGCGCTTCGCCATCGACCTTCGACTTGCCCGCGACCCTGCCGTTGAGCTTCGTAAGATCGCCGACCAGGTTCGGCCGGCTGACCCGACCCGACATTTTCCTCACGAAACCCATGTCGCCGCACCAGTTCGTGAGCAGGTGGCCTGCCCAATTCAGGCGCTGCCAGCCCTGATCGTAAGCGCCCGGCATACCGACCTCGTGCGCAATCTCGGTATCGAAGTGTCCCGCGGCCGGATGTACCGGCACGCCGGTGGATGGCGAAACATAGGTGTTGGCCGGATGGCGATCGCGCTCCAGGAACGCGATCTTGAGTACGTTGTAGACCGTACGCCGGCCGGCGTAGAAGCCGACGATGTCGACCAACGTCAGCGGCCCCTTACACACAGTCGGCAAGGTATCGCCGTCCTTGACGTCTTCCCAATAGCGCGGTTCGGAACCGCGGCGCTCTTCATTGCGATAGGCTGCCGCGATCTCGGCAATTTCCTGCTTGGAATACTTGTGGCGCGGCGAGCCCTTACCGTCCTTGGTGGCGAAGCGGAATCCCTGTCCGCTCTTGGCGCGAGGCACACGGAAGATATCGCCTTCATATCGCGTGACCTGGGTGCCGTTCTGATTGACGAACAGTACCTCGCCGATCTGATTGACGAAGCGCGGAACGCTCTTGCCCTCTTTGATCTGAACGTCGATGACGCGCGCACGTGCCGTAATGACGTCGGTGGGCCGCACCGGGTGAAAATGCTCCCAGCGGCCTCCGGCGAAAATCCATTGAATGCCAGGCAAGCCGGGGGCCACGATGCCGCTGTCGATGGTGTAGAGAAATGTTGGCGGCGCGATGGTGTTGCCCCATACGGTCCGGCGGCCATAGTCCGGCTCGCACCAGAGCGGATTGTCGTCGCCGACGCTGTAGTGCGCCCAGCGGCGAATATCGTGAGTGGAAATCGGCTCGTATCGCGACGGCATGTGTACGTCCCGCCGCAGCCAGACGCCGATCAAGCCACGCGCTTTCTCGATCGCTTCGTCGGTGAGCGCCGGTGAGGTGTCGACTTGAAGGCTCTTCAACGGTGCGATGTCATTCATCATGCGCTCTCTTGCAAGCGGCGGCCGGTTTCGCCGCTCCAGCACTTTCGTCGGGGTCCCGTGTTCAAGTCTCTCACTCACAGGACAATTATGCAGATTTTCATGCAAAAATGCGTGACGTCAAGTGCGACCCCATCGGAGGGACCAAGATCACAAGCCTGATGCCGCTCAACGGGTCAGCGCCTCGAGCTGCTTGATTTGCTGGAGGAGTCGCTCGCAGGCGCCGCGAATATGGTTGCGCAGGCCACGCTGCGCCTTGGCCTTGTCCCCCGAGCGGAGCGCCTCGATGAGGTCGACGTGGTCCTGATACGATTCGACGCCCTTCACGTCGTGGAGGCCGTCCACGCGGCGCTTGAGAATGACGCGCTCAAAGATCGCGTCGAGCGTCCGAACGAGATATTGATTGCCTGACATCGCCGCGAGGGTCAGATGAAATTCGCGGTCGGCCATCAGCCTGTCGCGCGTCAGGTTCTGTTTGATCATGCTGTAGTAGCGTTTGTTGACCTCGATCAGTTTCTTCAAGCCATCCGACGGAACGCCGACGTCGAACGTATGACCGATCTGATAGACTTCCAGTGCCTCCCGCGTTCCATACAGATCATGCGCCTCGTCGGCGGTAATTTCCGCTACGAAGAATCCGCGGTTTGGAATGCGGGTGACAAAGCCTTCCTGGTAAAGCCGTTCAAGCGATTCCCGAATTGGAGTGCGGGAGACACCAATCATCTCCGCCAGGCCTTGATGCGTCAGCTTGTGCCCCGGTCGGAGCCGGTTGCTGAGGATCTGGGATTTGATGACCTCGTAGACGTCCTGATTGAGCCTGCTGCCCTTCGCAGGCACCAACCCTGTTTTGGTCGTACGGTTCATTTGGCTTACGCGTCCTCCAGAGGCCCGATCAAAGGCCGTCCTTCCAATCAATTCCGAGAAAGAATGGTACACTCGCTGTGCTTGCAGTTCCAAGCCCGCCGCAATCGCCAACCGACGCGGGTCGCTGCCGCCGGGCAAATCATCCCCAGTCCGATCCATGGCGGGCGGGTTCAAACCGCCCACGAGGTCCCCTCTTAAGCATGGGCGGCAAAAGCCATTTTCTTCCACCGCCAACAATTAAAAACTCAGTCGCCAGCCCGGATTGCTTCCGAGCGAGGGTTCGCCCAGGGACAGTGCGACGAAGTCGGCACATTGCGGTATCACAAATTACATGCAACTATTTATTTAAAATGCGTCGGCGGAGCTTGTCATCCGCTTGGCAATGCACCCAATAGAGGTGGATCCCGGTCGGCGACAGCTTCGCACGCTCGCAGGAGGCGATGATGAAAGTATGGAAAAACCTATCTGCAGTTGCTCTCGTCACATGGATGGTCGGCGCCTACCCCGCGCAGGCCCAGCAGCAATACCCCATCAAGCCGGTGCGCATCGTCGTCCCTTATGCGGCAGGAGGCGTTACTGACGTCGTAGCCCGCCTCGTCGGGGAAGAGCTTGTCAAACCGCTCGGCCAACCTGTCGTGGTTGAAAACCGGACCGGCGCGGGTGGCTCGATCGGTTTGGAATCGGTGCTGCGCGCGCCTCATGATGGCTACATGATCGCCATGATGCCCGCCAACATCACGGTCATGAAGGCGCTCTACCCAAAACTGACGTTCGATCCCATCCGCGATTTCACGCCAATAGTGATGCTTGGCACGACTCCATCCGGGATTTCCGCACATGTGTCGCTGCCATTAAAATCCCTCAAGGAAATGGTGGCCTATGCAAAGGCCAATCCCGGAAAGCTCAATTATGCGGCATGTGGCATTGCTTCACCGCAGCACCTCACCGCGGAATATCTGAAAGCTCTCGCGGGGATCAACATTGTCCATGTCCCTTACAGAGGCTGCGCCGAAGCCAATCCGGACGTGCTCACGGGACGTGTCCAGATCTATTCCGCCACAATTCCACACCTGCTTCTCGGTCAGCAGAGCGGCAAGATCAATATTCTTGCGATGACCTCGAAGGTTCGCACGGAATGGACGCCGCAGGTGCCCACTGTCGTTGAGGCCGGCTATCCCGACCTGGCGTTTGAAGCCTGGTTCGGCTTTCTAGCACCGCGTGATACGCCCAAGGAGGTCGTCGCGCGCATCAATGGCGAAGTGAACAAGATCCTCATGAAGCCGGAAATCCAGAAGAAGATGAAGCAGCTATACTTCGCCCCGGTTGGAGGTAGCCCTGAAAGCTTCGGGGCCATCATCAACTCGGATGCCAAGCTGCTTGGCGCGGTCGTCACTCAAGCTGGTATCAAAGTCGAGTAGTCCTTCGCCGTGCCCTGTCCGTCATCGCGGACCATCAACTGATCTAACGTCCCGAGTGAGTTCACGAAAGTCGAAGTATCCAGGCAAGAGAGACTCAAGCCATGACAACAAATTTCGCTCACCGGATTGGTCATGTTTGTCGACAATTTGCGGCACTCACTCTGTTCACAGTCGCCGCGATTGCCAACGCGCAAGCACAAGAGTGGCCAAATCGCGTCGTCCGTATCATTGTGCCGTATCCTGCGGGCGGGTCGGCTGATTTCATGGTCAGGATTGCCGCGGATCAGCTCACCAAGCGGTTCAATCAGCCATTCGTTATCGAAAATCGTGGAGGCGCCGGCGGCATGATCGGGACCGAAGCCGCGATTCGCGCCCCAAAGGATGGTTACACCCTCTTTTTTGCCAGCGGATCGGTTCTGTCAGTGCTGCCCCTGACGCAAAAGGTTTCTTTCGACCCGTTGAAAGAACTGGTGCCTATCAGCATTTTTGGTGAGAACTCGCAAGGCGTCGCTGTGAGCTCAAAGCTTGGTATTACCAACGTCCGTCAGTTGATCGACTTTGCGCGCGCCAATCCCGGAAAAGTGAATTATGCCAACGCTGGCTTCGGCACGACCAGTCATCTGGCGCCGGCCGCCTTCGCGGCGCGTGAGAAGCTCGACATGGTCGCAATTCCTTACCAGGGGGGAGGCAATGCCGTTACTGCCGTCGTCAGAGGCGATGCACATTTCTATTTTGGCAATACCTCGGACTCCGTCGCCCAATCCCGGGCTGGCAACGTGCGACTGATCGCCATCTCCGCGCCCAAGCGCAAACCACAGCTCCCGGACGTTCCGACTATCAGCGAAACGGTGCCCGGATTCGTGATCGTCAACTGGAACGGTTTTTTTGCTCCTGCGGGAGTTCCCGCAGGCATAATTCGCCAGCTTGAGCAGGCTATTGTCGAGATCTGCCAAGACCCCGAAACGATCGCGCGATTGGGCAAGGTCAGCATCGAGGCGGTGGGGGCGACCCAGGAGGAAACGATCAAGTCGATTCAGCGAGAATTGCCAGTCTATGCCGCTGCCATCGATGCCGCGGGACTTCGGCTAAAGTGACCGGCGCCCCTGCACCGGCCGATGATCATCGATGCGGTGGGGCAGGCTAGTGGAGCGGATTTGACATTCGTTACCACCAAGCCGCGCTCTCGCGGAGCGAATGTCAAATCCAAAGCTCCACTAGAACGCTATTTGCTAGTGGTCCTTTGATTCTAACATTCGCTAAAGAGCCTGCCGACAAGGGTAGCGAATGTTAGAATCGGACCGCTAGGCAGGCGAAGGGGATTTCCATGAGCACCAAAAGCCACAACGCCGATCACCACCTCACTTACGGTGATCTCCGGGAGTGGATAGCGGAGGTCGACAGGCTTGGCGAGATCAAACGCCTTCAGGGCATCACCTGGGAGCGGGAGATCGGGATGGTCGGCGCGATGTTGCAACGCGACGATCGCGCACCTTGCGCGATTTTTGAAGACATTCCCGGGGTAAGGAAGGGTTTTCGGGTCCTTACCAACTTCTTTGGCGGTAAGCGGGCCAATGTCACGCTTGGTTTTCCGACAAGCCTCTCCAAGGTCGAACTCTCCGATGCCTTCCTCAACGTCTACAAGAATCCAGACAACAAGCCGATCAACCACGTCATCGTTGATCACGGGCCGGTGCTGGAGAACGCGTATCATAAGGACGATGTCGACATCACGATGTTTCCAGCACCCAAATGGCATGAAGCCGACGGTGGTCGCTACATCGGTACAGGCTCCTATTGTATCACGCGTGATCCCGACAACGGCTGGCTGAACCAGGGCACTTACCGGGTGATGGTGCATGATGAAAAATCGGTCGGCATCTATATGACGCCGGGCAAGCACGGTCGCATTCATCTTGAGAAATGGGCGGCGCGCGGCGAACCCATGCCGATAGCGATCGTATTGGGTGGCAATCCAATGCAGTTCCTGTTGACCGGTGCCGATCTGCCATACGGCGTCACTGAGTATGACGTCTTGGGCGGGTTGTATCGGAAGCCGATCGAGTGTGTCCGCGGCAAGCTGACGGGGTTGCCTTTTCCCGCTGGCGCCGAAATCGTTCTGGAGGGATGGATCCACCCGAACGACCTGCGCCCGGAGGGGCCGCTTGGTGAATGGACCGGCTACTACATCGGAGAACAGCGGCCAGAACCCGTGATGCGTGTCGAGGCGATCTACCACCGGGATGACCCCATTATTCTCGGATGCGTACATGAGCTTGGACCGAGCGAATTCTCGCGCTATCGCGCGATCGCTCGTTCGGCTCTCCTGAAGGCGAGTTTGCAGGCAGCCGGTATCCCCGATGTCGCAAACGTCTGGGCGCATGAGGTCGGGGGCGCCCGGATGCTCGTTGCTGTGTCGATCAATCAGCGTTACGCCGGCCACTCCACGCAGGTTGGTCACGTCGTGGCTCAATGCCAGGTCGGCGGCTATGCCGGGCGCTACGTGATCGTGGTCGATGACGACATCGACGTGTCGGATTTGAACGAGCTGATCTGGGCGATGTTGACGCGGTCCGATCCGGCGACATCGATCGACATTATCAATAATGCCTGGTCTTCCGCGATTGACCCGCGACTTCCTCCGGACAAGCGCGCGCGCCAGGACTTCACCATGAGCCGGGCGATCATCGATGCCTGCCGTCCGTTCTACTGGCGTGATCAGTTCCCCAAGGTCAACATGCCGCCACGAGAGGTCATCGAGGAAACGCGGAAGCGATTTGGTTGGATTCTGGACGAGAGAAGACAGTAGGTGGCCGATCTCGCGCGTTGAGTCGTCGATTCGCACTGCCACCGATGTCGTGAATTCGGATTGACCGCAAACCTTGCGCCACCAGCAGCCAGGCGTTTGCAGGGATTCGGAGATTTAAAAAGGCCAGTGACTCGTGTCTCACGAGAGCTCGCGTCGCTCGGTTTCATGGCTCCGCCAGAGACAAGTCCGAAAGTCGGGATGAGCGATTTCGATGAGTCGCCTCGCCGCTGTGTCGCCGGACAGTCCGCGCAGGTCGGCAACACCATACTCCGTGACGACGATCAGGCCGCCGGGCAGCGATGTGCTGACCGGGCCTGACAGCCGGTTCACGATCCGACTGGCGGGAACTCCATTTATCGTCGCGGTTGCCGGTAACACGATAATGGGAAGCCCGCCGCGGGACGAGGCGGCTCCCCGCAGGAATTCTCCGGCACCGCCAACGGCGCCGACGTAAACGCCGTTGGCGACCTCGGAATTGATTTGTCCCGAAAGATCGATTTCGATCGCGCCGTTGATCGCCACAAAGTTATCGATCTGGCGGAGGACCGCGTGGTTGTGCGTATATGAGGTCGCTCGAAGCTCGATCGAAGGGTTGCGGTGCGCGAACTCGTAGATCCGGCGTCCCCCCAACAAGATACCGCCCACGGTCACACCCGTGTCGATCGGCTTGCGCGCGTTCGTGATGACCCGCTTCTGCATCAGCGCGGCCATCGCATCGTTCACGGCGCCCGAATGGATGCCAAGATCACGCCGATCCCTCAACGTGGAGAGAACGAGCTCAGGCAACATTCCGAGTCCCGTCTGGATGGTCGCGCCGTCGCCGATCAGAGCTGCCGCATTGTCGGCGATTGCCCTGTCGACAGGCCCTGGGGTGGTTGGACGAAATTCCAGAGGAGGGCGGGATGTCCTCACGAAGTAGTCGATATCGTCATAACCAATCGACCGTTCCCCATGGCTGGCGGGGCTCTGGTCGTTGATTTCGACGACGACGATCCTGGCGGTATCAATGAGGGAAACCAGATATTCGTGCGCGATGCCGAGACTGAATCGATAGGGGTCTTCCGTCGGCGCGATCTGCAATAACAGGACATCAACCTTACTCTCCAGCATCGCCGCCATCTCGGAATAGCTTTGCCGCAGGATGCCGAGCTTGCCCGCCACCGCCAACTCCCGATTGCTGCCGGTTCCGCAATAGCTCGAGAACGACACCCGGTCGGCAAATTCGCCCTTAGGCGTTGGCGAATGGCTGAATCCGAGAAAGACCTCGAAAGCGCCGATGCGGTGACGCTGATTCATCAGGGCGTCGGTCAGCGGCAGGGGCTCTGCGCCGCCTTGTCCCCACGTCACCGTGTCGCCGGGCTTGACGATCTCGGAAAAGTCGATGGACTGGACCGTCAGCTCCTTGGCCACGCCCTGAAGTCCTCAGGCGCGCTCGAATATCGCAGCGACGCCCTGTCCGCCTCCCACGCACATGGTTTCAAGACCATAGCGGCCTTTTCGCCGGCGAAGCTCGTGCAGCATCGTGACGAGGATTCGCACTCCGGTTGCCCCGATGGGATGGCCGAGCGAAATGCCGGAGCCATTGACATTGAGGCGGTCGCGGTCGTCCCATCCCCATCCCTTGAGGACTGCAAGGACCTGCGCGGCGAAGGCTTCGTTCAGTTCGACGAGGTCGATGTCATTGAATGATAATCCTGTCTTCTGAAATAGCTTTTGCACGGCCGGAACAGGTCCGATGCCCATGGTGGCCGGCTCGCACCCGACAGCGCTCCATCCGACAAGGTAGCCCGAGGGTTCGAGCCCCAGCTCCTTCAGCTTATCTTCCCCGACGACCAGGCATGCCGCCGCGGCGTCGTTCTGCTGGCTGGCATTGCCGGCGGTCACCGTTCCGCCCTTCATCAAGGCTGCCAATTTCGCAAGCATTTCGGGCGAAGCATCTCCTCGGATACCTTCGTCCTGATCGAAGCTTGCGTCCGGCTTGTTGCGTTGAGCGATCGAGATCGGAACAATCTCGTCCTTGAAATCGCCGCGGGCCTGCGCGGCGAAGGCACGCTTATGACTTTGGATTGAGTATTCATCTGCTTCTTCGCGGGTGATCTGATACTCGCGCGCCAGGTTCTCGGCGGTCTCGATCATTCCGGAGATTGGCCCGAACCGATGTTCGGGCTGTGAGCGTTCGCGCCCCCGGTCCAGCCGGTCGTACAGGGTCATGGGCCCCATGCGCGTGCCCCAGCGCGCACCGGTGGCGTAGTATTCGATATTGCTCATGCTCTCGACACCGCCGGCGAGCACGACATCCGCAGCGCCGCTTTGCACCATCATGGCGGCGGTCACGATGGCCTGAAGGCCGCCGCCGCATCGGCGGTCGAGCTGCATTCCCGGAATCGCGATAGGCAGGCCCGCATGAAGCGCGATCCATCGTCCGACGCACGGCGTTTCACTGTTGGCATAGGACTGTGCGAAAACGACATCCTCAATGAGCTCGGGCTTGAGACCGCTCCTTTCAAGAACCGCCTTGACCACGACGGCACCAAGGTCCTCGACCGGGATTGAACGCAGGGTGCCGCCGAAGCGTCCAACGGCGGTCCGTACCGGGGATACGATTGCGGCTCGTCTCATGACGCGCGGGCCTTTGCTTCCAGGAATGGATAGTCGGTGTAGCCGCGCTCGGCGCCACCGTAGAAGGTCGAGCGATCGTAGCGATTGAGAGACGAGCCGAGTTCGAAACGTCTTGGAAGGTCCGGATTGGCGATGAAGAGCCTTCCGAACGCGATCGCGTCACATTCGCCAGCCGCGATTGTAGCCTGAGCTGTGCTCAACACATACCCACCCGCGGCAACCATCGGGCCGGTGAAAAGCGGCCGGAAGAGCGTGGCAATGGACGGCGCCTTTTCGTGGTTGGCGTCGAATTTGCGCTCCCCGCCTGTACGTGGCTCGACGAGGTGGAGATAGGCTGGTCCGATCCGCGAGAGGGCAGGGATGACGAACGAATGCAGGGCCTTGGGGTCGCTGTCCCGGCAGTCGTTCACGTCCGCCCATGGCGACACGCGCACGCCGACCCGGTCCTTGCCTACTTCATTGCAGACGCTTTGCACGACATCGAGCAGCAGGCGCGCGCGGTTCTGGACCGAGCCACCGTAGCGGTCCGTCCGATGGTTGGTACCGTCGTTGAGGAACTGCTCGAGTAAGTATCCATTGGCCCCGTGGACTTCCACGCCGTCGAAGCCGGCCTCGATGGAATTCCTGGCGCCTTGACGAAAGTCTTCGACGATCCCTGGAATTTCATCGATCGACAGCGCGCGGGGCGTTTCGAAGGTCTCGGTTGCACTGGATGCGAGGGCCAGGCCGCCTGGTTGGATCGCCGACGGAGCAACGGGAAGCGCTTGACCCGGCTGCAGGCGCCGGTGCGAAATCCGCCCGACATGCCATAACTGCAGGAAGATCGTGCCTCCCGCTGCGTGTACGGCGTCCGTGACGCGCCGCCAGCCGGCAATCTGCTCCTTCGAGTGGATGCCGGGGGTGTTATCGTAGCCCTGGCCTTGCTGGGAAACCTGGGTGGCTTCCGTGATCAGCAGTCCGGCCGTCGCCCGCTGCGCATAGTACTGGACGCTCAGCGGGCCGGGCACATTGCCCTCGAGCGCACGCTTGCGGGTCAACGGCGCCAGGAACACCCGGTTCTTCAGTTGATATGGCCCGATCCGTATCGGCGAGAACAAGTTCGGCATGGAATCGGTCTGCCTCAAGGGTCGATGGCGGCGATCGCTTCGATTTCGATGAGCGCATCGTCGGCGTGAAGTTGGGCCTGAACGGTGGCGCTGGCGAAGGTACAGTCGGTCAGCATCTCGCGGCGCACTTCGTTCATGCCGTCGTAATCGGCGAGATCGCGCAAGAATACGGTCATCTTGACGATGTCGCTCGCACGCCCGCCGGCGGATTCCACGACTTCGACGATGTTTTGCAACGTCTGGCGGGTTTGAGCCCGGATGTCACCTTGTCCGATGATCTCGCCGGCCGCATCGCGGGACACGAGGCCCGACACGAAAACGAACGTGCCGGATGCCTTCACCCCGTGAACATAAGGTCCCTTGGTGGGAGACAGCTTCTTGCTGTGAATCGGTGACTTGCTCATGAATGCCGGCCTGCCTTCTTGCCCGATTTGGGACTCATCGCGTGCTTGGTGGCCTTGCCGTAGCCGCCGCCCCCGGACGTTTCAATCACCAATTCCTGGCCAGGCTTTAGGACGCTTGTCTGTTTGGGATGAATCACCTTGCCGTCGATGGTCAGGCGCGTTGTCCGGCCTGGCAGTCCGCCGAGCATTCCGCGTGGCGACGAATTGGCCCGTTCGAACATCAACGATACGTTTGCAGGCTCGGTATTCTCCCGCAGCTTGACGCTGATGCGCTGCCCCTTGCCGCCGTTGAATTTGCCGGCGCCGCCGGAGCCCTTGATCAGCTCCTTGCGGGTTACGACCAGCGGGATCGATTGCTCCATGACCTCCATCGGCACGTTGGCCACATTGCTGGGGAAGGCGGTTGCATCAAGCCCATCCTTGTCAGCGCGGCCGCCCATGCCGCCATGACAGAAGAACGTGAAGACGTAGGGGCGGTCGCCTTGCCAGCGCCCGCTGAATGTCACGGCGCCAACGACGGAGCTGTCGGCCACGACGTGTTCCGGGATAACTGGGGCAAGTGCGCCGAAGATCGCGAATGGTATGAACAGTCCTACCAGGTGCCGCCCACCGACCGGCGCGGGGTAGGTCGCATTGACGATGCTGCCTGCCGGCGCGGTGACCTGGATCGGGCGGAAGCTGCCGTCGTTGTTCGGGGCGTCCGGGCACAGCGCGCACTTGAGGGCATAATTTGCAAACGCCTTGGTGTAGTTCAGGACGCAATTGACGCCCTTGGCGATCTGCGGCGATGTTCCGGCAAAGTCGATCGTCATGCGGCTTCCTTTGACGACCAGTTTGGCGGCAATCGTCAAAGGCGTTCCGAAGCCATCGAGCTCCACCGAATCGGCGTAGGCGCCATCGGGCAATTTCGCGATCGCCGCGCGCATGATGCGTTCGGTGCGGCCAACGATGGTCTCCGTCAAGGCATCGAGGTCCGGAAGCTTCTCGTCCGTCATGAATGCGACCAGCTTCTCGCCCGCCACCTGATTGGCTGAGACCTGCGCCATCAGGTCTCCGAGCACGAGATCGGGCGAGCGTACATTGGTGCGGATGAGATGCAGAAGCTCGGAGTTTTGGCGGCCCGCGCTGTAGAGCTTCATCATCGGGATGTTGAGGCCTTCCTCGTAGACCTCCGCCGCTTCCGCGGAAAAAATCCGGCCCCCGACATCGACCGTGTGGCAGTTGCTTGCCGTGTAGCCGACGAGCGAACGTCCTTTGAACACCGGCGTAACGACGGTGATGTCGTGCTTGTGGCCCGACACGAGCCAGGGATCGTTGGTAATCAAGACGTCGCCGGGCTTGAGCGCTTGTGGCGGGAAGGCCCGGACGAAATGTTTCATGCCGGCGCCCAGGGTCCCAAGATGGCCGGGCGCCCCCTGAACGCATTGCGCGATCATGGTTCCGCTGCGGTCGAATATTCCGGCGGACAGGTCCTCCATCTCGCCGAGAACCGCGGAGAAGGCACTGTTGACCATCGTCGCCGCCTGCTCGTTGGCGATCGATATCAACCGGTTCCAGCACACTTCCAGCGTGATCGGATCAAAGTCGCGTTTCATCGGCCGGTGCCTCAACGGATGTCGATCACAATGTTGTT
>WUUC01075898.1_pt1 | contig 16061 bp, 14 predicted proteins | sample 6278441 | NCBI WGS metagenome assembly WUUC01 (sample SAMN13675441, study PRJNA597444) | soil metagenome | isolation source: soil | place: USA: Washington | collected 2017-10
AGACCATGCCGCCGCCGTGGTGGCAGCACTGCGACCGCTGGACCGGGACGTCCAGCACGACCTTCTCCGACGCCATGTCCAGCGTGGAGTCGGGCTTCACCGTGAACCGGGACAGCCGGTCGACGTCGCCCGCGCCCAGCGGCGAGTGGTAGAGGTAGATCCAGCCGTTCGTCGCGAACGCGGGGTCGAGCGCCATGCCGAGCAGGCCGCTCTCGTTCGCGGTGAACACGTTCAGGTGCGCGGCGTTCACGACCGAGCCGTTCGGCTGGACGACCTTCACGTCACCGAGCCGGTCGATGTAGAACACGCGGCCGTCGGGGGCGACGTCGAGCATCATCGGGTTCGACGTGTTGTCGTCGAGGGTGACCTTCTCGAAGCTCGTGCCCTGCGACGCCGTGCAGTCCGCGGGGACCACGCCCGCCGCGGTCCGGATGCCGCCGAGCAGCAGCTCCAGGAAGTCCGGCTCGACGAAGCTCTCCTTCGTGTGCCCGAGCCCGGTGTACCAGGAGCGGCCGCCGTCGTAGTCCTGGCACCAGGTGACCGGGTGGTCGGCGCCCATCGAGGCGCCGGTGTAGGTGGTCTCGTCGAGCGACGCGAGCACGTGGACCGTGCCGCGCGGGTTCGTCTGGTAGTCGTACCACTCGTCGGTCCGGGACCAGGTGGCCGGCAGGCCCGCGGTGGACGGGTGCGCCGGGTCCTCCACCTTGACGGTGGCCTGCTGGATCGCGGGGTGCTGCTTGAAGTAGGCGCCGACCAGGCCGCCGTACCACTCCCAGCCGTAGCCGGCGTCGGCCGCGGCGTGCACGCCGACGTAGCCGCCGCCCTGCTGCACGTACCGCTGGAAGGCGTCCTTCTCCTCCTGCGTGCCCAGCGGGTCGCCCGTGGTGGACATGAAGATCACCACGTCGTACTGCGCGAGGTTCGCGTCGGTGAACTCCGTCGAGTCCTCGGTCGTGTCGACGGCGAAGTCGTGCTCCTGGCCCAGCTTCTGGACCGCGGCGATGCCTTCGGGGATGGAGTCGTGGCGGAACCCGGTGGTCTTGGAGAACACCAGGGCCTTGAACGACGGGTCGGCGGCGGGCGCCGCGGTCTCGGCCGTGGCCGAGGCCGTGCTCGCGGCGACCGCCGCGACGGCGGCTGCCACCGCCAGCGGTCTCGCGTGTCGAGCCATGCGGCGTAACCGCGACGACAGTGCCGAGGACACTGCCGCGGTCGCCCTGCTCGTCAGGGACATCTACTAACCTCCAATGAGGTGCCCGGAAGCCGGGCGGGGGTGTGACGGCTCGAAGTTGCTTCCCCGACAGGTGAGGATCTGCGTATCCCTCCTTCCGTCCCGAGTGGTGCACCTGCCGTGGTGTGGGGCGCTGCCACGCCCCGCACCACGGCCCGTTCGTTCAGGCCCCATGTCGTACGGGGACCAGGGTGGGGTCGTCGAGCACGGCCTCGAGGGCGACGTGCGCGCCGCCGCGGGCGGCGGCGGTGAAGCCGAGGGTCGAGCGGACCACCTGGCAGGCGTCCGGGGCGATGACCCTGGCGCGCAGCTCGGCGAGCATCGGGTCGAGCAGGTAGTCGCCGAGGCTCGCGAAGTACCCGCCGAGCACGAGGACTCGCGGGTTGAACACGTTGACGAGGATCGAGGCGCCGAGCCCGAGGGCCTCGCCGACCAGCGTGAGCGCGGCGAGGGTGCGCGGCTCGCCCGCGTCGGCGCGGCCGCTCAGCACGGCGAGGCGCTGCTCGAGGTCCAGCGACGGGTCGCACACGGGGTCGTCCGGGGCGGCGGCCATGCGCAGCAGCGCGGCGAGGCCGACCATGGTCTCCCAGCAGCCGCGGCGGCCGCAGCCGCACAGGTCGCCGCCGGGGTTGAGCGGCATGTGCCCGATCTCGCCGGAGAACCCCTCGGCACCGCGTAGCAGGCGCCCGTCGACCATCACGCCGCCGCCGACGCCGGTCTCACCGGTGAGGTAGACCAGGTCGCGGGTGCCGGCCCGGCTGCCCATGGCGTACTCGCCGAGCGCGGCGAGGTTCGCGTCGTTGTCGACCTGGATGGGGAACCCGGGCCGGCCGAGGCGGTGGCGCAGGCCGTCGACGGCGGGCACCTGGGTCCAGTGCAGGTTGGGCGCGAAGGCCACGACGCCCTCGTCGGTGTCGACGAGGGCGGGCACCGCGAGGGTCATCCCGGCGGCGGCGACGTCGCGGCCCGCGCACTCGCCCAGCGCGCGGATGGTCAGCTCGGTGACCGCGTCCAGCACGGCCTCGGGCGGCAGCGCCTGCACGTCGAGCGCGACGCGGTGTTCGAAGACCACGGCGTTCGTCAGGTCCAGCACGATCGCGGTCACGTAGTCGACGTTGATCTCGACGCCGATGCCGCCGATGTTCCGCCCGTCCAGCTCGACGGTCTGGCCCGGCCGCCCGACCGAGCCGCCGCGCTGCACGTCACCCTCGCGGACCAGCCCGCGGTCGACCAGCTCGGCCACGAGGCTCGACACGGTGCCCCGGTTGAGCCCGGTCTCGACCGCGATCCGGGCACGGCTGCGCGGCCCCGCGTCCCGCAGGTGCCGCAGCACGAGCGCGAGGTTGCTGCGGCGCATGCCGACCTGGTCGGCGGGCTGCCGACCGACCGCGCGCCGGGCTGGTGGAGAGACGTTCACAGGGCACCGCCCGTTAATTTGTCCGTTAGCCGGACAAATTAAGACGGCGTGAAATGAACCGTCAAGGGTTACGTGGAAGTTTCGTCCCCGTAACCCGGCCGGAGCAGAGCGGCAGGGCGGAACGCCGGTACGCCGCTCCGCCGAATGGCCGCCGGGAGGGCCTCAGCCCAGGGTGGTGGGCGCCAGGGTCAGCGGGCCGCCCGCGTCAGCCGGTGTTCGGCGTGCCCGCGGGCTCGAGGAGCAGGATGGCGGTCTCCTCGTGCGCCACGGCGCAGTGCTCGGCCCACGCGGCACGACGAAGACCTCCCCCGGCCCGGGCTCGACGGGCACCGGCCCGCGGAGGTCGCAATACGCCGCGTCGGCCCGCCGGGCAACGGGTCAGTGGGGGCGTCGCGGCATGATCGCCCACAGCACCAGGTAGGCGATGAACTGCGGTCCGGGCAGCAGGCACGACAGCACGAACACGAGGCGCACGCGGCCGGCGCGCCAGCCGTAGCGTTCCGCGATTCCCGCGCAGACGCCGGCGATCATCCGTTTGTTCTGGGGTCTGGTCAACGTGGTCATACCCCCACTTTCCGCGCCGCCGGGGCGGGCGGCATCGGAGACATCCCCGAGATCGACCCTGAACCCGCCCCGCCGGTGGTCAGGGGCACGATGCACCGTGATCGCGTGAACAATTTTTTGATACATCACGAATGAGAATGTTTTCGCTACTTCCGGTATCCGCCGTGCACCTGTCGGGTGAATACCCGTCACATTCCCGCCAATTCACCGACCCCCGGGTGTACGCGCAAAACCGAGGAGGAACGATGACCGAATTCCTGGACGAATACCACGCTCGGGCGGACACGGCGCGGGCACTGGCCGTCGCCGGGACGACCTCGCCGTTCGTCATCACCGTGCGGTTCGAGGGCGGGCTGACGCGCACCCAGCAGGACGCGTTCGCGGCGGCCGCCGACCGGTGGGCCACCGTGATCGTCGGCGACCTGCCCGACGTCGAGCTGGACGGCGAGATCATCGACGACGTCCTGGTCCTGGCCTCCGGCACGCCGATCGACGGCGTGGGCAACATCCTGGGCCAGGCGGGCCCGACCCACGTCCGCGTCGGCGGACCACCGTGCCGCGGCATCATGCGGTTCGACACCGACGACCTCGCCTCGATGGAGAGCGACGGCATCCTCGTCGACGTCATCGCCCACGAGATGGGGCACGTGCTGGGTTTCGGGACCCTGTGGGACGGGCTCGTCGCGGACCTCGACACCGACGACCCGCGCCACACCGGGCGCGTCGCCATGGTCGAGTACGGCCGCCTCACCGGCGGCGACCCCGAGGCGGTGCCGGTCGAGAACGAGGGTGGTGAGGGTTCCCGCGGGAGCCACTGGCGCGAGTCGCGGTTCCGCAACGAGCTGATGTCGAGCCGCATCGGCGGTACCGGCAACCCGATCAGCAGGCTCACCGTGGCGAGCCTCATCGACCTCGGCTACCAGGTGGACCTCGACGCCGCGGAGCCCTACGCGCTCCCCGCCGTGACGGCGGGGGCCGCGGTGACCGCGCCGCACCTCGACGGCCGTTTCACGAGGCCGGAGATCCAGTCGGTCGCCACCGTGGAACCGGTGGCCTGACAACGGTTCCCGGCACCACCGGGCGTCTCCCACCGCATTCGGCGGCTCGTCCGACATGGCCCGGCCACCCGCGGGGTACCCGGTCGCCATGGTGGACCGGAGCAGGGCCGGAGTGGTCGTGGTCGGGCAGGTCGCCCGGGATCTCGTGCTGTGCGTGGACGAGGTCCCGGGGGCGAACTCGGCCGTGTCCGCGTCGCGGCGGCTCGAGCTGCTCGGCGGCAAGGGCGCCAACCACGCGGTGGCGCTCACGCAGCTCGGTGTGCCCGCCGCCCTGCTCGGGGTCGTCGGGGACGACCGGGTCGCCGACCCGCTGCTGCGCCAGGCGGCCGACGACGGCATCGACGTCCGCCCGGTCGTGCGGCGCGCCGGGGCCCGCACCGGCCTGGTGGTGAACCTGGTGGACCGGGGCGGGCACTGGCACTACGTGGAGGACCTGCCCGAGGACGTCCTCCTCACCGAGGACGACGTGCACGGCGCCGCCGCGCACCTGCGCGCGGCGCGCTGCGTCGTCGTCCAGCTCCAGCAGCCGTCCGCGGCGGCGCTGGCCGCGGCACTGGCCGCGGACGGTCTCGTCGTGCTCGAGGGCGCGCCGGCCGACGACGAGCGGCGCGACCCGCTGCTCGCGCGTGCCGACGTGCTGCGCGCCGACGCCAAGGAGGCCCGGATGCTGACCGGGACCGGGCCGGCGGGTGCCGACGAGGTGGTCCGGGCGGCCCGGGACCTGCTGGCACGCCACGACCTGGCGCTGGTGGCGCTGGGCTTCGACGGCGGCGGTGACAGTGGCGGTGACGGGAGCGGCGAGAGCGGCGACGTGTTCGTGTGGCGGGACGGGGCGCGGGTGTCCTCCCACGGCGACGCGAAGGTGGTCGACACGACCGGCGCCGGGGACGCCCTGTCCGCGGGCCTCACCTCCGTGCTGCTGCGGGGCGGCGGGCCGGACGAGGCGGCCGAGCTGGCGGTGGCCGCGGCGGCCGCCACCGTGGAGCACCCGGGTGGCAGGCCGAACCTCACGCCGAAGCGGCTGCGGCACTTCCTGCGCCGCGAACGCCTCCGCGCGGGGTGACAGGGCACGTGACGAGCGGGAAGGAGACTCCGTGCAGTCCACCCACATGCAGGCCCAGAAGACGATCGAGGGGGTCGAGTTCCCCGTGACCCGCACGCGGCTGGTCGAGTACGCGCGGGACCGCGGCGCGGACGACGAGCTGCTCCGCTTCCTGACGCTGCTCCCCGACCGCCTCTACCTGGACCCCAACGAGGTCGGCGCGACCTTCGCGCGGGTCACCGGCGAGTGACGGCTACCGGGCGAGCTCGGCCAGCACCCGGTCCCAGTCGGCGAGGAAGCGGTCCAGGCCGAACCGGCGCAGCGCGTACTCCCGCGCCTGCTTGCCCATCCCCGCGGCGAGCTCCGGCTCCTCGACCAGCCTGCGCAGCCCGTCGACGAGCACGTCGAGGTTCGTCGACAGGAAACCGGCCTCCGGCGGCACCGCCTCCACGGCCTCGGTCGCGGCGAGGCACACGACCGGCATGCCGATCTGCATGGCCTCGATCAGCGACAGCCCCAGCGAGGTCCAGCGCAGCGGGTGCACGTAGGCCCGGCGCCTCGCCAGCTCCGGGTGCAGGCGGTCGTGGGGCAGGTCGCCGACCAGGGCGAGCCGCGACGGCGCCACCCCCAGCCGGTCGTCGAGCCCGTCGAGCCCCATGCCGAACACGTCGACCGGCGCGGCCTCGGTGAACCGCGCGATCAGGTCGCTGCCGGTGACCCGCCAGCGGCGCACCGGCTCGTTCGTCACGACCGCGGCGCGGGCCAGCTCGCCGGTGTAGCGGGCGGCCGGCTCGACCACGCCGTGCTCGACGACGACGGTCGGCGCGCGGCCGTTGTCCCACATCCACTCGTTCCAGTGCGTGACGTGGGCGACGAGCAGGTCGTCGCGGTCGGCGAGCGGGTGCCGCACGGTCGGCACACCGCCGTCCGCCACGCCCTTCGGGGTGTTGTGCTCGACGAACACCGCGGGCACGTCGCGGCCGGGCCGCCTGCCGAGCCAGCGCTCCGCCAGCTCCAGCTCCTCGGTCCGCTGCAGCACCACCACGTCCACGTCGGTGCCGGCGAGCTCGTCCGGCGACACCTCCACCGCGTCCGGCCAGTCCCAGCCGCCGCGCCCGCCGCCCCAGGGACCGCCCTCCGGCAGCCTGGGCAGCAGGTAGGTGTGCCGGCCCCGGATGAACGAGTTGGTCCACGACCCGTGCACGTGCCACAGCAAGATCCGGAGGCTCATGGCTGCCGGGTGCCCGGGCAGAACGCGGTCAAACCGTGTAGGGGCCCGGGGATCCGGGTACCAGTCGAGCGTGGATGTGCTCGTGTTGCGCGCACTCGGGATCGGGGACCTGCTCGTCGCCGTGCCCGCGCTGCGCGGCCTGCGCCGGGCCTTCCCGGCCGACCGGATCGTGCTCGCCGCCCCGGCGGGCCTCGTCGACCTGGCCGCGCTGACCGGCGCGGTCGACACGCTCCTGCCGACCTCCGGGCTGGGCGCGTTGCGGTGGTCCGGCCCCGCGCCGGGCGTCGCGGTCAACCTGCACGGCGCGGGCCCGGAGAGCACCACCGACCTGGCCGCCACCGGCCCCGCACGGCTGCTCGCGCACCGGCACCCGGCGTTCCCCGACCTGGCGGGCCCACCGTGGACCGACGAGATCCACGAGGCGGACCGCTGGTGCCGGCTGCTGACGTGGCACGGCATCGCGGCCGACCCGGCGGACCTGGCGCTGGCGCGGCCGGCTTCGCCGAGCGTGGCGCCGGACGCGGTGGTGGTGCACCCGGGCGCGGCCTTCGGCTCCCGGCGCTGGCCCGCGGACCGCTTCGCCGAGGTGGCCCGGCAGCTGGCAGGAGCCGGGCACCGGGTGGTGGTGACCGGCAGCCCGGCCGAACGCCCACTGGCGGAAACCGTTGCCCGGCAGGCACAACTCCCCGAGGACGCGGTGCTGGCAGGCCACCTCGGCCTGAGCGGACTGGCGGCACTGGTCGCCGACGCCGCACTGGTGATCAGCAACGACACCGGTGTCGGCCACCTGGCCACCGCGTACGGCACCCCGTCGGTGGTCCTGTTCGGCCCGACGGCCCCGGACCGCTGGGCGCCACCCGCGGACCGCCCCCAGCACAAGGTCCTGTGGGCGGGCGAGACCGGCGACCCGTTCGCGGACCACCCGTCCCCCGGCCTGCTGCGCCTGACCCCGGCAGACGTCCTCGCCGCCGCGACCCCCTGATGCCCTGAGGGACCCCTTCAGGACGTGACCGTCTCGAAGGGGTCCCTCAGGGCATGGCCGTCAGCGGGCGCGGATGCGTTCGATCACCGCCGATGTCGAGCGGTCCGGGAGGTAGCTCAGGATGCGGACCTCGCCGCCGTACCCCCGCACCGTCGCGGTTTCGGTCAGCAGTTCGGCGCGGTGGTCGCCGCCCTTGGCGTACACCTCGGGGCGGAGCCGGTCGAGCAGGGCGGCCGGGGTGTCCTCGTCGAACACGGTGAGGTGGTCCACGCAGCTGAGGCCCGCCAGCACCGCGACGCGGTCGGCGACCCCGTTGACCGGGCGGCCGGGGCCCTTCAGGCGGGCCACGCCCTCGTCGGAGTTGACGGCCACCACCAGCACGTCGCCGAGGCGCTTGGCCTCGTTCAGGTAGTTGACGTGGCCGCGGTGCAGCACGTCGAAGCAGCCGTTGGTGAACACGATCCGGCGGCCCGCGGCGCGGTGCTCCTCGACGAGCGCGGCCAGCCGGTCGTGGTCCAGGGCGGCACCGGCACCGAGCCGGGCGGCCAGGTCGGTGACCGTGCACACGGCCGTCTCCGGGCGGTGCACCACCACGTCGGCGGCGGCCTGCGCCAGTTCGACGGCCACGACCGCGGGCAGCCCGCCGCAGCGGGCGACGGTCAGCGCGGCGCAGAACGTGTCGCCCGCGCCCGCCGTCTGGCTGTCCGGGGCGGGCCTGGCCCACGTGCGGTGCGCCGGCCGGTCGCCGTCCAGCAGCACGGCGCCGTCCCGGTCGAGGGTGACCACGACCGCCGCGGCGCCGGTGCGCTCGAGCAGCGTGGCGCGGTGCTCGTCGAGGAACTCGAGCTGGTTCTCGCGCGGGACCGGGGTCCCGAGGACGTCCGCCACCTCCCCGGCGTTCGGCGTGACGAGGTCGGGGCGCAGCGCGGCCCACCGGCACGGCTCGTGCGCGTCGACGACCAGCAGCGGCAGGCGGTCCCGCACGCGCAGCAGCGCCTCGAGCACCTCGTCGGACAGCAGCCCGGTGCCGTAGTCGCACAGCACCAGCGCGTCGGCGGACACGCACCGGGCGAGCAGCGCGTCCACATCGGACAGCGGCGCCTGATCGCGGTCCCCGTCGTCGAACCGCACGAGCACCTGGTCCCCCGCCACGACCCGGCGCTTGGCGGTCGTCCGGCGGCCCGGGTCGACGGCCACGAGCGCGGTGTCCACACCGGACTCGTCGAGGGTGGCGAGCAGCTGGGTGCCGCTGTCGTCCGCGCCGACCGCGGAGATCATCCGCACGTCAGCACCCAGCGCGGCCAGGTTGACGGCGGTGTTGGCGGCGCCGCCCGCCGCCACCACGCGCTGCGCGACGGCCACCACGGGCGCGGGCGCCTCGCGGCACAGCCGCTCCGCGTTGCCGGAGAGCCACTCGTCGAGGATCACGTCGCCGAGGACCAGCACCTTCGGCCGCAGCCCGGCGAGCCGCGCTGGCAGCTCGGCGGTCAGCTCGGGCAGCTCGTGGGGGTCCCTGGTCCGGTTCGCGAGTTCGGTCATGGCACGGACACCTCCTTGCGCGGTGCGGCCGCGACGAGCCGGAGCGCCGCGGCCGCGACCTCCTCCGGCGTCACGTCGAGGCACTCCTGGTGGTACGGGCAGCGGAACTGCCTGCACGGCGCGCAGGGCACGCGCCTGCCCAGCAGCTCGGCGGGCGCGGTGCGCGGCGGCATCTCGGTGCGGGCCTCGGTGCCCGCATAGGTGCAGACCACGGGGGTGCGGGCGGCGTCGGCGAGGTGCAGGCAGCCGGAGTTGTTGCACACCACCAGGTCCGCGGCGGCGATGGTCGCGGCGAGCTGGGGCACGCCGAGGTCGTCGAGCGGCTCGACCAGCGGGTGGGCGGCGCCGGTGACGACCTCGTCGACCAGCGGTGCCTCCTTCGGCGAGCCGGTGACCCGCACCGCGAGGCCCACCTCGGCGAGCAGCCGCGCGACCTGTGCGAACCGGCCGGCCGGGTAGCGCTTGCTGGGGCAGGAGCCGCCGGGGGCGAGCACGGCGAACGGGCCGGGCCGCGGCCGCGCCAGCGGCGGGATGTCCAGCTCCAGCTCGATCCCCGCGGGCGGGATGCCCAGCCCGCCGAGCAGGTGCAGGCACCGGTCGACCTGGTGGACGCCGGTCGGCGGGGGCGTGACCCAGTGGGTGGCCACCGCGCCGCCGAACTCGGCCGAGTGCACGGCCCGCAGCCCGATGCCCGCGAGCATGCCGACGTGCGCGGCGGGCCACGGCGACTGGCTGTGCGAGGTGAACACCACCATCGCGTCGTAGCCGCCCGCGCGGACGCGCGCCACGAGCTCGCGCTCCTCGTCGGCGAGCTCGTCGGCGGGGCGCGGCGGCACGGCGGCCTGCTGCCAGGTCGCCGACACGGTCAGCACGTCCCGCACGCCCGGGATCATCGGCGCGACCTGCGCCCCCACGGGGGAGACCAGCAGGTCGACCGCCGCCCGGGGCGCGGCGCGGCGCAGGGCCCGGACCGCGGGCGAGGCCAGCACGACGTCGCCCAGGTTGTCCGCCCGCACCACGAGCACCCGCTCCACCGCCGACCAGTCGGGCGGCGCCCCCTGGTCGGCGGCGGGGTGCCGGTTGGGCCGCCAGTGCATCAGACCCTGCCCGGCGCGGTCATGTGCACGACCTTGGTGGTGGTCATCTCGTCGAGCAGCTCGGGGCCGTAGCCGTACCCCGTGCCGCTCGCGCCGCGCGGCTGGGCGGCACCGCCGGGGGCGCCGCCGAACACGGCGTTGACCTTCACCGTGCCGACCGGCAGGGTCCGCGTCGCCTCCTGCGCGTGCGCCATGTCGGCGGTGAGGACGGTCGCGGCGAGCCCGTAGCGGCCGCTCGCGGCCGCCGACAGCCCGGCGGCGAAGTCCTCGACCACCATCACCGGGGCGACCGGGCCGAACGTCTCCTCGGTCATGACCGCCATGTCGTGGGTGCAGCCCGCGAGCACGGTCGCCGGGTAGTGGCTGCCCGCGCCCTCCGGGACGTACCCGCCGGTCAGCGGGTCCGCGCCGGCCGCGACCGCCTGCCGCACGTGGCCGTGCACCTTCTCCCGGTGCGCGCGGTCGACGAGCGGCGCGAGGCGGTGCTGGTCCGGCCCGGTCGGCGCGGTCACCCAGCGCCGGGCCGCGGCGGTCAGCGCGGCGGTGAACTCCTCCGCGACCGCCCGGTGGACGTAGATCCGCTCCACGGACACGCAGATCTGGCCCGCGTTGGCGAAGGCGCCGAGCGCGGCCTGCTCCGCGGCCCACACCGGGTCCACGCCCGCGTCGACGAGCAGCGGGTCGTTGCCGCCGTTCTCCAGCAGGGCCTTGGCCCCGGTCCGCGCGGTGGCCACGGCGATCTCGCGGCCGGTGGCGGTGCCGCCGACGTGGGCGACGACGTCCACGCCGGGGTGGCCCGCGAGCCGGGCGCCGGCCTCCGGGCCACCGGACAGGGTCTGCAGGACGCCGTCCGGGAACGCGGGCGCGAGCAGCTCCCCGAGCCGCCGCCCGACGTCCGGGCAGCGCTCGCTCGGCTTGTGCACCACGGTGTTGCCGGTGACGAGCGCGGCGCCGATCAGGCCGCAGGCGACGGCGACGGGGTCGTTCCACGGGGTCAGCGCGACGACGACGCCCCGCGGCTCGGGGACCATCAGGTCGGTGGCCGACCAGGCGCCGAGCAGGCTGCGGCCGCGGTGCACGGGCCCGAGCTCGGCGTACTGCTCGAGCGTGCCGACACCGGCGGCGATCGACTCGGCCGCCTCGTCACGGGGACGCCCGGTGTCGCGCTCGTGTATCGCGGCCAGTTCGCCTGCGCCCGAGCGCAGGGCCGCGGCCGCGGCACGCAGCGCCGCGGCCCGGTCGCCCGCCGGGGTGTGGCGCCAGGCGGGCCACGCGGCCCGCGCGCCGGCCACGGCGGTGTCCGCGGCGCCGTCGGCGCCGCCGGGGGTCTCGGTCGTGATGATCTCTGGCTGGGTCAGCAAGTGGGCTCCCTCCTCACGGCCACGACGGTTCCTCTTCGTGGCAGACCACCAGCTCGCGGATCTCGCACCCGGTGGGCTGGTCGAGCACGTGCACGATCGTGTCCGCGACGTGCTCCGGCGGGTTCAGCTTCGAGCGGTCCGGCGGCAGGTACTTCTCCTCGCGCTCGTCGAAGAACGCGGTGCGCATGCCGCCCGGCACGAGCAGGGTGACGCCGACGCGGCCGGACAGCTCCATGGCGAGCGCCCTGGTGAAGCCGACGACGCCGAACTTCGACGCGCAGTAGGCGCTCGCGTCGCCCGCGGCACGCAGCCCGAGCGTCGACGCGACGGTCACCACCCGCCCGTGGGTGCGCTCGAGGTGGGGCACGGCGGCGCGGACCACGGCGGCGGTGCCGAAGAGGTTCACCCGCACCACGCGTTCCCAGTCCTGGGTGGACACGTTGGTGATCGGTCCGCAGTGGTCGGTGCCGGCGGCGGTGACCACACCGGACAGCCCGCCGTGGGCGTCGGCGAGGGAGCGGACGGCCTCCTCGGTCGCCGCGCTGTCGGACACGTCGACGAGCCGGAAGTCGTCGGCCGGGCCCGTCGGGGACTGCCTGTCCAGCACCACGACGCGCCGGTCCGACTTGTTCAGCGCGGCCACGACCGCGGCGCCGAGACCGCTCGCGCCACCCGACACGAGCACGGGCGCCTTGTCCTGACTAGACATGTGCGTTCCTCTCCTCGTCTAGTTGCTCTCGCTCATCAGCCGCGCGAGCCGGGTCGTGGAGCGGCCGTCGTGGTAAGGCACCACGACGACGGCGCCGCCCCAGCCGCGCACCAGCGCCGTCTCCGGCAGGGACTCCGGCGTGTAGTCGCCGCCCTTGACCCACACGTCGGGCCGCAGCTCGGCGAGCACCTCCTCGGGGCCGCCGCCGTCGAAGACCACGACCTGGTCGACGCAGCCGAGCGCGCGCAGCACCTCGGCCCGGTCGTCCTGGTTGTTGAGGGGCCGGTCGGCCCCCTTGAGCGCGCGGACCGACGTGTCCGAGTTGAGGCAGACGACCAGGCAGTCGCCCAGGCTCCGCGCCGCGTTGAGCGTGCGGATGTGCCCGGCGTGCAGCAGGTCGAAGCAGCCGCCGGTGGCCACCACGGTGCCGTTGCGGCCGCGGACGGACGCGACGAGCTCGCGGGCCGCCGCCAGCCCCGTCGGGTCGTCGGCGGGTGCGGTCCGGGCCGGGGCCACCAGCCCGCCCGCCCCGCCCGCGGCGACGAACTCGGCCGCCGCGCGCACCGCCTGCTCCACGGCGGCGGTGATGCTCTCGTGCCGCATCAGGCAGGAGGTCAGCGCGACCGCGAACCGGTCGCCCGCCCCGCACGGGTCGGACGCGGACACCGACGGCGCGGGCACGACGCTGGTGTGCTCGCCACCGCCGTCCGCGCAGGCGAGCAGCGCGCCCCTGGCGCCGAGGGTGACGGTGACGGCCTGCGCGCGCCACCGCGCCCGCAGCCGCGACGCCGCCTGCCCGGCGCCGTCGACCGTCTCACCGGCGTCCACTCCGGACAGTGCCAGCGCCTCGGTCAGGTTGGGCGTGACCACGGTGACGCCGGGCACCGGCCGCGCGCCCTTCGGGTGCGGGTCCCACACCACCGGGATGCGGTCGACCATCTCGGTGAGCGCGTCGCGCAGGGCGCTGTGCGACGTGAGGCCGCGGCCGTAGTCGGAGACGAGGATCGCGTCGGCGGACCGGACGGCGGCGAGCATCTCGCCCGTCACGGTCAGCCTGCCCTCGCCGGTGCGGTCGATGCGCGCGATGGTGTGGCCGTCGGCCCGCACCCGGGTCTTCACGGGCGTCGGCGCGCCGGACGGGCCCGCGACCAGGTGGACGCCGTCGAGCTGGGCGCGCAGCTGCTCGCCCTCCTCGTCGTCGCCGAACACCGTCACCAGCGTGACCGGCTCGTCGGTCCGCGCGGCGAGCCACGCGGCGAGGCCTGCGCCGCCGGGGCGGGGCCTGCGGGCGTCCTCCTCGACCACCAGCGCGGGCGCATCCGGGCAGATCCGGTTCACCGACCCGACCAGGTCGACGTCCAGCAGACAGTCTCCGACCACCACCAGGTTCACGAGGCCCTCCGTACGTCAGTTCCGGCGCCGAGGTCGGCGAGCGCGGTTTCGAACGCGGCGCACACGAGGTGCACCGACACCAGGTGCGCTTCCTGCACCGTCGCGGTGCTCCCGGCGACCGCGAGGGTGTCGTCGGCGCGCTCGGCCAGCGGGTTGGGGAGCGGACCGGTCATGGCGAGCACGGTCGCCCCGCACTCGCGGCCGGCCTCCGCGGCGCGCAGCAGGTTCTCGCTGCGGCCGCTCGTCGACAGCAGCACCAGCACGTCCCTGGGCCGCGCGTGGGCCCGGACCTGGCGGGCGAAGGCCTCCGCGTAGCCGTAGTCGTTGCCGATGGCCGTGAGGCTCGAGGTGTCGGCGTGCAGCGCGATGGCGGAGAACGGCCTGCGTTCGCGGTCGAACCGGCCGACCAGCTCCGCGGTCAGGTGCTGCGCCTCCGCCGCGGAGCCGCCGTTGCCCGCGGCGAGCAGCCGCGCGCCCTCGCCGAGCCGCTCGGCCAGCAGCTCGCCCCACCGCTCGAACCGGTCGGCCTCGCGGTGCAGCGCCCGCACGGCCGCGCCGAGCTCGGCGAGCCGGTCGACGCAGCGGGGACCGCTCCCCGGGCGATCGTCCCCGGTGGTCATCGCACGCTCCCGACCTCGGTCAGCGACGTGCCGTCCGATTCCGCGCGCGGTGCCGGGGCGGGCGCCGGTTCCGGTTCCGGCAGGCACGACTCGTACACCTGCGCGGACTGGCGGGCGATGACCGACCACGGGTAACGGGACTCCACCCGGTCGCGGCCCGCCGCGCCGAGGAAGGACCGCTTGATCGGGTCGGCGAGCAGCGCCTTGAGCGCCGAGGTGAGCGCCACGGGCCGCCGCGGCGGCACCAGCACGCCGGTGACGGCGTCGACGACGGTGTCGGTCAGCCCGCCGACGGCCGTGGCCAGCACCGGGACGCCGCAGGCCATGGCCTCCAGCGGCACGATGCCGAACGGCTCGTACCAGGGCACGCACGCGACGACGTCCGCGGAGCGGAGCACCTCCGGCATGCGGCTGCGGGGCACCTGACCGGTGAGCCGGACGCGGCTCGCGACCCCGAGCCGCGTCGCCAGCTCACGCAGGCGGCGGGCCTCCGGGTCCTCGGCCAGCGCGGCGCGGTCCGGTCCGCCCACGATGATGAGCTCGGTGTCGGGCAGGCCGGGCATGGCGGCGATGAGCTCGCCGAACCCCTTGCGGGGCACGAGCCTGCCGACGCTGACGATCCGGTGCGGCAGGCGCCGGGGCGCCGCGGGCCCGTCCGGCTGGAACTGCGTGCAGTCCACCCCGCACGGCACGATCTTGATCCGCTCCCTCGGCAGGCCCATCCGCACCAGCTCGGTCACCTCGTCCGAACAGGTCGCGATGATCCGGTCGGCGGCCCGCCCGATGGTCCGCTCGGTGCGGATCCGGCTCGGCGGGCTGGTGTCGGCGTCCCCCTGGTGGCGGCGCTTCACCGCGCCCAGCGCGTGGTAGGTGTGGACCACCGGGACGCCGTTGCGCTTCGCGGCGAGCGCGGCGACGAGACCCGACATCCAGAAGTGCGAGTGCACGACGTCCGGGCGTTCCTTCTGCCAGTGCGCGTCGACGAACTCCGTGAACTCGCCCATGTGGGGCAGGAGCTCGTCCTTGGGCACCCGGCGGTCGGGGCCGGCCGGGACGTGCACGACCCGGTAGCCCTGCGGCGTGGTCTGTTCGGTCTGCTGTGCCCGGTCGTCACGCCTGGTGTAGACGACGACCTCGTGCCCGGCCGCCGCCAGTGCCGAGGAGAGCTCGGCGACGTGGAGGTTCTGGCCCCCCGCGTCGACCCCGCCGAGTGCGGCCAGCGGGTTGGCGTGTTCCGAGATCATGGCGATACGCATGGGTCCTCTCCCCTCGTGGTGGTGCTGGCCGGTCGTGCGGACGGCTCATTCCGCGACCGCAGGGAGTGGACGGCGTCGACGACGTCCTCTGCGGTGACCGTGCCAAGGCAGGGGTGTCCCGGCACCGGGCACTCACGTGCCCGGGTACCGCGGCACCCGGCGTCCTGGTCGCCGAGCAGCACGGTGGGCACCCCGTAGGGAGCCCACCGGACGGCCGGTACGACCGGTGCGAACAGGGAGACCACCGGCGTGCCGACGGCGGCGGCCAGGTGCGCGGGGCCGGTGTTGCCGACCACCGCCACCGCCGCGCCGCGCAGCACGCCCGCGAGCTCCTCGAAGTCGGTGGCGCCGCCGAGGTCGACGCCGGTGTCCCCGGCCACCTCGGCGGTGAGGTCCTTCTCGGCGGGCCCGCCGGTGACCAGCACCCGGTGGCCCGCGTCTGTCAGCGCCCGCACGGCCGCGGCGCACCGGTCCGCCTGCCAGCGCCGGGCCGGCACGGAGGCGCCGGGGTGCAGCACCACGTACGGGCCGGTGCCGACCAGGTGGGACACGTCCGGGGTGG
>WUUC01188030.1_pt1 | contig 16061 bp, 13 predicted proteins | sample 6278441 | NCBI WGS metagenome assembly WUUC01 (sample SAMN13675441, study PRJNA597444) | soil metagenome | isolation source: soil | place: USA: Washington | collected 2017-10
TCGAGCAGCTGGAATTGTTTTTTTAGCCTACATTGGATTTGATGCCGTTGCGACAACTGCTTTAGAGGTTAAGAATCCACAAAGAAACTTGCCGATTGGCATCATTGGTTCCTTGGTCATTTGTACAATTTTATATGTTCTATTTGCCCTTGTTCTTGTCGGTTTGGTTCCTTATACTGAGCTTGATGTTGCTGCACCTGTTGCATTAGCTGTTGAGAAAACTCCTTACTTTTGGTTAACTGGATTGATTAAGTTGGCTATTATTGCCGGGTTGACATCAGTGATTCTAGTCTTATTGTTAGCACAGTCCCGTATTTTTTATGTGATGGCAAAAGATGGGTTGCTTCCTTCCTTTTTTGGAGTCGTTCATCCTCAATTTCATACTCCTTGGGTGTCAAGCTTGATTGTCATGTGTATTGTAGGCCCTTTTTCATCATTTGCCTCTATTGCCTTAGTGGGTCATTTAACAAGCATGGGAACGCTATTAGCCTTTGTTGTAGTCTGTATCAGTGTATTAGTGTTAAGAGCAATAAGGCCGGATTTGCATCGCCCTTTCAAAACACCTGGGGTTCCTTTTGTTCCTTTACTTGGTGCACTCATTTGTTTAGGTTTAATGCTTTCTTTAGGTTGGGAAACATGGTTACGTTTTTTTATTTGGATTGCCATTGGTTTAGTTGTCTATTTCCTCTATGGCAGACAACATAGTCATTTAGTAACTCCGATTGATCCATCTGTCTAATCGAGGTTTTAATTGTATAACACTAGATTTCGAAATTCTAATATTATATTCTCATTCATAAATAGATGAAAGTTTTAGGTAAGAAGATGTCAGAAGCAGATATTGGCTTAATTGGTTTGGCAGTCATGGGTCAGAATTTGGTCTTGAATATGAATGACCATGGTTTTAAGGTGGCAGTGTATAATCGAACGGTTTCAAAAGTCGATGAATTTTTAAAGGGTCCTGCTCAAGGAACGGCCATCATAGGGACCCATTCTGTAGAAGAATTCATTCATCAACTGAAGCGTCCTCGACGGGTCATGTTAATGGTTAAAGCAGGCGAAGCTGTGGATCTATTCATTCAACAATTGCTTCCTTATTTGGAACCAGGTGACGTGATCATTGATGGTGGTAATAGTCTTTTTACAGACACAAATCGTCGAACTCGTGATTTAAAAAAACAAGGGATGATTTTTATTGGAGCTGGGATTTCAGGAGGAGAAGAGGGAGCACGCTACGGGCCTTCTATTATGCCTGGTGGAAATCCGGATGGTTGGCCTCTTATAAAGGAAATTTTTCAATCTATTAGTGCAAAAGTGAAAGGAGAGCCTTGCTGTGATTGGGTTGGAGAGGAAGGGGCGGGTCATTATGTTAAAATGGTTCATAATGGAATTGAATATGGAGATATGCAGTTAATCTGCGAAGCTTATCAATTTTTACGAAACGTTCTTGGTTTAAATCAACAAGAACTAAGAAATGTTTTCCACGATTGGAACCAAGGGGATTTAGATAGTTATCTGATTGAAATCACAAGTCAAATTTTTGATGTCAATGATGAAGATGGAGACCCATTAATTGAGAAAATTTTAGATGTTGCAGGTCAAAAAGGGACGGGCAAATGGACGGTTGTCAATGCATTAGAACTTGGGATTCCTTTAACATTGATTAGTGAAGCTGTATTTGCTAGGTATTTGTCATCTTTAAAAGATGACCGAGTTGCTGCAAGTCTTTTGCTAAAAGGTCCAGACATCCACTTTAAATTTAATCGAGACGAATTGATTCAAGATATTCGTCAAGCTTTGTATGCTTCTAAAATCATTAGTTATACACAAGGCTTTATGTTGATGCAAGAAGCTGCTAAAGAGTATCATTGGGATCTCAACTATGGAGCCATTGCCTTAATGTGGCGTGGAGGCTGTATTATTCGAAGTGGTTTTTTAGGAAAGATTAAAGAAGCTTTTGATCAAAACCCCAAATTGAAAAGTCTACTTTTGGATTCTTACTTTTTTAATGAAATTCAGTCTAGACAAAGAGGTTGGCGTCGAGTGATTTCTGCTGCGGCAGAGCTAGGTGTTTGGGCACCTTGTTTTACTACTGCTTTAACTTTTTACGATGGGTATCGAACTGCGCAACTCCCTGTCAATCTTCTGCAAGCTCAAAGAGATTTCTTTGGAGCACATACTTATGAAAGAGTAGATCGACCTAGAGGACAGTTTTTCCATACAGATTGGAGTGGAACTGGTGGAAAAGTGAGCTCAACTTCTTACAATGCTTAAGTTTTTGTTGAGAAAGCATCCTAGCTCAATCAACTACCTTTAGATATCTGTAGAAGGAATGATTTTAGAAGAATTATATCGACTTTTTTGGTAATCTTTGTACTCTAAAATTTTCAGCACGACTTCATCAGGGGTAAGATCTGAGGTGTCGATCACGAACGCATCTTTTGCTTGGCACAAAGGAGAGTTCTCTCGAGTCGAATCATATTGATCCCGTTTAAGCAAATCTTCTAAACATTTTTCAAGAGTCATCTTCTTAGCTTCTTCAGGATATTTAGAAAGCAGTTCATCGTAACGCCGTTTAGCACGAACTTCATCACGTCCGGTAAGATAAATTTTAAGAGCTGCATCTGGAAAGACTACAGTTCCCATATCGCGACCTTCAAAAACAGCATTGACTCCTAACGCTAGTTCTCGTTGAATAGCCACTAACTTATCTCGAACAGCTTTATTGGCTGAAACTTTTGAAACTGCTGAAGTCACTTCTTCGCTACGAATTTTTTCTGAGATATCTTCTCCTTCGAAAAAGTAACGTCTTTCGTGTCTCATGACTTTAATGTCCAATTCGAAGTTTTTTAAAAATTCAGCCAATTGTTCTGGCTGATTTATATCAATTTGGTGTTTCAGAATGGCATAAGTCAACGTTCGATACATTGCTCCGGTATCAAAAAAAATAAAACCAATTGATTTGGCTAATTTCTTCGCAATTGTGCTTTTTCCTGTTGCAACTGGACCATCAATAGTAATAATCATAAAAAATTCCTATTCATTAAATGCTTTTATTTGTAAAAGAAAGTACATTAAAGGCAAAGCAAACAGAAGGGAGTCCACAATATCTAAAATTCCTCCTAGTCCAGGCAGTCGACTGCTATCTTTCACTCCTGCATCTCGTTTCAAAATAGATTCAGACAAATCTCCAAATTGAGCGACGAAGCTCATCAAGATTCCTAACCAAATTGATTGAAACAGATTGAGAGTTAAAAAGGGTTGGATTAATCCAAAGAATCCATTAAAAAGCAAGCTAGTCAAAATAGAAATCAACAACCCACCGATAGCTCCTTCGATCGTTTTTTTAGGGCTAATTGTAGGTGCCAATGGATGTCTTCCCCATAGTTTTCCACAAAAATAGGCTCCTATATCTGTCATTTTTGTGACAGCAAAGACATATGCTAACCACAACCTGCCATCTTGCATCTTTTCAGAAAGGGGAAAGTAGTTAATTTTTAACGCATAAGTTAAAGGAATCGTTAAGTAAATGATGCCAAATGATGTTAAGGCAAGATTCACAATAGGTTGAGTTTGTTGCTGAAAAAAATTTAGAAAGAATAAAGCAAAAGAAACTAAGAGAATTAAATTGGGAAGGACTTCCCAATGTGGAATCCATAAAGTGAAATAAACAGAAATCACATAAATAATGGAACAGAAAATTCCTGTGATCATTAAAGGTTGGAAGCCCTTGTGTTTAACTAAATGATAATATTCTAAAAGAGCAAGACTCACAATCAGCACATTCACACATAAAAAGATCGGTTGGAAATAGGGAATATGGGAAAAGTAAACAATTAAGAAGAGTAAAAAAGTTGCGATGCTGCTAATTAACAAACGTTGTTTAAGATGTTCACTCATGGATCAAGATTTCCCCCAACGACGTTCTCGCCTCTGATAATCTAAGACAGCTTCTAGTAGATGCTCTGGCTGAAAATCGGGCCATAAAACGGAAGAGGTGTAAAGTTCTGTATAAGAAAGCTGCCAGAGGAGAAAGTTGCTAATTCGATTCTCTCCACTTGTACGAATCAATAAATCTGGATCTTCCCATGTTGAGGTATCTAAATATTGAGCAATCAACTCCTCATTGATTTCTTCCTTTTTGAGTTGTCTCCTTTCAAAATCTTCTAACATTGCCTTAAAAGCTCGGCATAGTTCGTCACGTGCTCCGTAGTTAAGAGCTAATACGAGGCAAATTCTATCACAGCATTGTGTCATTTTCTTTGTTTCTTGAATAGTCTGAATGAAAGAGGAAGGAAATCGATCTAACACACCAATTGTTTCAAACTTCACTCCATTGACCACCATCTCTTGGCGATAGCGTAATAGATAGAAATTCATGAGATCAAAGAGCGGCATGATTTCTTGACTCGGTCGTTTCCAATTCTCAGTCGAAAAGGCATAAAATGTGACCATTTTAATAGTGAGATCGGATGCTGCCTTGACTGTTTGCATTAATGTGTCAGCCCCTTCTTGATGTCCCTCTAAGGTAGAGGATAAATGCCTTCTTGCCCATCGTCGATTGCCATCAGGAATAATGGCAATATGAGAGGGAATTCGTCCATAATCCACCAAGGCGAGTTGCGTGTCAGAGAAACGACTTGTTTTAGTTTGATAAGCATTTGTAGCAATATCAGAAGGTGTCATCATTAATCTCCAGCTTTTAAAACTTCCATAAAGGCACTTTGTGGAATATTGACTTTCCCAATTTCTTTCATCCGTTTTTTACCTTTTTTCTGCTTTTCCCAAAGTTTACGCTTGCGAGTAATATCACCCCCATAACATTTGGCTGTCACGTTTTTTGTAATGGCTCGAATCGTTTCACGTGCAACAATTTTGCCTCCAATGGCTGCTTGAATAGGAACTTTGAACAACTGCATGGGAATCACTTCCACTAGTTTTGCACAGATAGCTCGTCCCTTGTTCTCCGCTTTGGTGCGATGAACAAGACAAGAAAACGCGTCAACAGGTTCTTCATTTACACGAATCTCTAACTTAATAATGTCGCTAAGCTCATAGCTATCGAATTCATAATCGAAAGAGCCATATCCCTTAGTTACAGACTTAAGTTTGTCATTAAAATCGGTAATAATTTCATTTAAGGGAAAACGATAGGTTAATAAAAGATGACGGGCATCCATTGTTTCAGTTTTAATGCAAGTGCCTCGTTTGTCCATTCCTAAATTCATGATGGTCCCCAAGTATTCAGAAGGAATCATGATATGACATTTCACCCAAGGCTCTTCCACTGATCGAATATAAGTGGGATCAGGATAATGTGCTGGATTGTCCACCTCTTTAGCAGTGCCATCATGGAGAGTGATGCGATAAATGACACTTGGAGCAGTGGAAATGATGTCAAGATCAAACTCTCGTTGGAGTCGTTCAAACACGATTTCTAAGTGTAAAAGTCCTAAAAAACCACAGCGGAATCCAAACCCTAAAGCGGTGCTACTTTCTTGTTCAATATGCAAGGCAGAGTCATTTAATTGTAGCTTAACCAAGGCATCTTTTAGAGCTTCAAAATCAGATGAGTCAATGGGATAAATTCCAGCAAATACGACAGGAGTAATCAAGCGAAAACCAGGTAAAGCAGTTTCTGCAGGTTGTTTTTGAAGAGTGATGGTATCTCCGACTTTTACATCCGATGTGTTCTTGATATTAGCGATGATATAGCCGACTTCACCGGGGCGAAGAAGGTCTGTAGGCTTTTCTTTGGGAGTAAAGATCCCCACTTCAAGCACTTCGAACTGACGATTGGAAGCCATCATCTTGATCAAGGATCCTTTTTTAATTTCTCCACTCACAACTCGAATATATACCATGACTCCGCGATACATGTCATAATGAGAATCAAAAACCAAAGCTCGTAGGATCTCATCTTCTGGCTCTTTTGGAGGAGAAATGGCTGTTAGAATTCTTTCTAAAATTTGTTCGACGCCAAGCCCTGTTTTGGCAGAACAGCCAATTGCATCGGAAGCATCAAGCCCAATCACATCCTCAATCTGCTTTCGAACATTCTCAACGTCAGCAGCAGGTAAATCAACTTTATTAATAATTGGAATAATTTCGAGATTTCGATCAATCGCTAAATGAACATTGGCTAATGTTTGTGCTTGTACCCCTTGAGTGGCATCGATGACGAGTAAAGCCCCTTCACAAGCTGATAAAGAGCGAGAAACTTCATAACTAAAGTCGACGTGGCCTGGAGTGTCAATCAAATTAAACTGATAAATTTCTCCATTTTTCGCTTCATAGTGCATCGTCACTGGATGTGCTTTAATCGTAATTCCTCTCTCACGCTCTAAATCCATGTCATCCAGAAGTTGCTCTTGCATTTCACGCAATGCAACTGTATGGGTAAGCTCCAAAAGGCGATCTGCCAATGTCGACTTACCATGGTCGATATGAGCAATAATAGAAAAATTACGAATATTTTTACGATTGTATTGATCCATCATCTTTAATTGTCCGACCTAGTTTTAAGGAGAGAAATAAGTGTAAGAAATTATAACAAACTTTTCAAGTTTGTATTTAAATATTAATTAAATGCGGCCAAGATGACTCGAACATCCACCGAGTTGCCTCGACTAGAACCTGAATCTAGCGCGTCTACCAATTCCGCCATGGCCGCTTAAATACAATTTCCCCCTTCAAAGCCGACATTCTAGCTTTGTAAGAGAAAGGCGTATAGGAACATTCCTTCTGAAGAGAAGATCCACTATAAAGGATAGAAGGATTTTCGTTAACGAAAATCCTTCTTCTTACGACAAAAGAGAAAGCCCACGGTTTTTCTCGTGGGCTTTCTCGCTTTTGTCGTAAAAAAATAGAATGATCGAAGTGACATGAATAAGGTTGCCTCGATTCTCATTTTAAATTAATACACCTACCTCTCTCCAAGCTCTTAAAAGGTGATTTTGTAGCTCTAGATCTGTTGAATAAAGTTGATGGGTTATTTGAATAGTAGCTTCAGCAAATTGCTGCATGGTTGCATTCTTTTTTAATAAACCATTTTTGAGAGTGTGATACCAAATTAAACCAGGCTTCTCCCACACATTTCCTCCAACACTCGTAGCAAATAAATAAAAAGCTTTATTAGGAATTCCTGAATTAATATGGACACCTCCATTGTCTTCTGATCCCTCATAACGTTGTTGATAATGATCAGGTTGCTCGTCCTTAATGACTGTTTCTCCTAGTTGTATGTCATAGGCTTTTCCAGGCTCTTTCATTGAACGTAAAGCGTCATTTGGATAACCTTTAAAAATTCCTTTGGCAATTAACCAACTTCCTTTATCTACTGTCTGTTGATTAGTAAACTGAATGGCAATAGAGGCAAAGACATCAGATAAATGTTCATTGAGGGCTCCTGCTTCATTAAAGTAATTGAGTCGACTGCCTGTTACACCATGCCATAATTCATGAGAAACGACGGACAGGAATTCAGCAAAGCTTTCAAAAAGATCGCTTCCATCTCCATAAATAAATTGCCAACCATTAAAAAAAGCATTCTCGAAATCTTGTCCATAATGAATAGTCGAGATATAGGGTTCCCCATTTCCTGTTATTCCATATTGTCCAAAAGACTGCCAAAAACATGTATAGGCATAATTTGTGTTAGTTAAAGTCACTTCTGCTGTTTGATCAGGAGGTAATTTTTGATCTGGAATTTGTTTAGCTTTGTTAGATAACATAAAAATGCCAGGAAGTTGCTCATCAGTCAATTCTTGATTTTGTGCGGAATACACATTCATAATAGGCCTGGGTCGAGCTGTAGGTTTTCGCGTAGTTGAAAGACCCATTCGTTCTAATTCAACTAAACTTCGAATGGTTGATCCTGGTTGGTTACGCTGTTGACGAAATCTTTCATAACGTTCCGCATCATGAGTGATGTGGATGGGTACGATTTCAGCATGTTGGTCTTGTCTAATCCTTTCTATCTGATTGATTAAAGAGCTGGGAATGATTGAACAATGACAAGATGCAATTTGATTGGGTGTTTCGATGGTGACTGTTCGTCCTGACAAATTTCCCGTTTGTTCAAAGGTTTTAATAATTGGATGGGATCGTTGAGCGATCACGTGATCGATCTGACAAAACATTTTCTACTCCTTGTTTATACCATTAAATTAGCCCTTTACTCTCAAGAGAAAGTAATTTTAATAAAAAAAATTAATACCTAGTCTATATCAGGATAAGATTTTAAAAAAAACTCTAAAGTTGAAGTTTTTTCTAAGCTATTTTAAACTGAATTATTTAAATTTTTAATTGGTTGTTTGATGATACAGAATGATTCTTCTTTGCTTTTTCCTTATGTAGAAGAAAAAAGCTCTCAAGGGGGTTGGTTAAAGGAGCGCTATATTCAAGTCATTTGGTTTGAACAAAAGTACTTGAAGCCTCTGCAGACTCCTGAAGGAATTTCAATTGAAGTGCTTTCACCAGGTCTATGGAATACAGAAGCAGGTCCTGATTTTCTAAAAGCTCATTTAAGGATAGGAGGGCAAGAGCGACGGGGAGATATTGAACTTCATTTGACTGAAGATAGCTGGTACCATCATCGACATCAAGAAGATCCTCGTTATAATCATGTGATGTTGCACCTTTTTTTTTGGGAATCCATTCAATCAAGACCTGTTTTAAAACAGGATGGAAGTCAGGTTATTTCTTTTGCCCTTGAGCATTTTTTAACTAGTCCTATCAAACAAATCATTTGCTTGATTGATTTAGATTTCTATCCTTATAAAACTTTTGGTAGAAAAGGAAAATGTGCGAATCAAGTCTTTAATTGCATGTCTGAGCAAGAGATCAAGGCTTTCTTTACTTCTGCTGCTCGTTGGCGTCTACAACAAAAACAGCGTTATCTTGCTAGCCAATTTTCGACTAAATCCTGGCAAATGATTGGTGGGGTTGCTTTAGCTCTAGGATATAAACATAATGCAGAAGCCTTTTCTGAGTTAATGATGTATTTGATACAGTATCGGGAGGAATCTTTCTCTCTTTTGCTCGGAATTGGAATGGGCTGTTGTGGATTCTTTGAAGAACGTTTTGAAAAGCGTTGGAAAGCATCGTCTACCTATCAAGAATTAAAAACTTTATGGGAAGGAAAAAAAGATGAAATCACAAACCAAACCTGTTTAAGATTGGATCGGATTCGACCTTTCAATCACCCAATTCGACGTATTGTCTACTTAGCTAAATTATTGCAAGACTCCACAATAGAAAATATGTGGTCTAATAGTTGGGCATTGTGGCAACGTGAAGCACTTAGAACTCCCTCTATGAAACAACTTTATGAATGTTTTTTAGAGCAGATTCCCACTTATACAGATCCTTATTGGAACTTTCATTATACATTTGAGAAAAACCCTCAATCTCACTATTTGCCTTTAATAGGAGAAGACCTTAAAGCAGCCATACTGATCAACACCATTTTCCCTTTGCTAATGGATGAAATACAATCCTTAGGAGACTTGAATTTATTTGAAGCATTTAATCGCTTTTATGCAAGCATTAAAGGGTCAAAAACAAGTAAAACTCGCTATCTAACTTATCGTTTTCTCGAAGAGAATCAACAACATTTATTAAATCAAGCGCAACTAGAACAAGGAGCTTATCAATTACATAAAGATTTTTGTATCCATTTTGAAGCAAGTTGTGAAGGCTGTCCTTTTGTCGAACGTGATCAAGAATTAAGAAAGTAGATTTTCATGAACTAACTTTTTTTAAGACGATGTTGTCATGAACATCAAAAGTATAATTCCAAGACCAAGTAGAAGAGAGAATCGGTCGAAGTTCTTGAATAAGCTGGCCCTGAGAGTCCTGTTTAAGTGTAAAAACATGATTGGCAGGAACTTCAAATAAGTGAGAGCCTTCTAAATGGACATCTTGAGCGTAAAATTCTGCTCCCTCATGCAAAATAATTTTCACTAGTTCATGTCTGGTAATTTCATTTTTCCAATAGATATTTGAAGCTTGTCGATCGATTCCACGATTGTGGACGGTGATTCGATGAAGCAAGCATCGACTTTCATTGCCATATTGAAGAGTGCCTCGAGAATCCTTTTGACCCAAAGGAGACAATGCCTCAATCCATAAACTTCCATCTAAGTCTAAATCTTGCATATCTAATTCTGCAATTTCTAAAATGAGTTCTGAATTGCATCCTAGACGTCCACGTTTGATTTTCTGTCTAATCACAGAGTAAAGAGGGCCTAGTGCTGGATGATAAAGAACGAGACAGTTGGGACCTCGTTGTAAATACTCTTCTAAACAGGTCAAGGAAGGAACTTGTATACGACACTCATGATGAAATAAGTCAAGATTATTCAAAAGAATATCATATAATGCTTGATCAGGTGTCGAAAAAGGAGATTGTCCTTTTTGATATAGTTGCTTGGTTGTAGAGATGGTTTTTCTACGATAATTATAGACAATAAAATTCTTTAAAGCATTCTTTAAAGCCTTTTTATTCAACTGCAGGGGAAATTTATCTACTAAAACATCAGCAATATTTTGCATAGTCGATTCTAATCGACCTCCAATTAGATGGCTCTGTTTCCCTTGTGAATCAATGTAAGAGACTTGGCTTTTCAAATTAATGAGAGGACCGGGAATCGGACATTTTTTAAGAACGGTCCGAATGATAGGAATATCAATAAATAAAATATTTGTATTTGTCGGATAGATGGAGTAGGAATCCCCAGGTTTTGAGGGTACTTCATCAATTCCTTTTTCTTTAAATTCTGTGTATTCAATATTTGTCAAACAATAAGTAAAGCCATCTGGATGTGTGGTTTCAATGATCACATTCACTCCTTCTGCACTATTAATCATTCTTTCACAAGAAATAAAACCTAAAGCTTTATGTCCTTTGCATCCCAAGCCTGTAAGTGCAATGAGAGCATGATCTGTTCCAGCTAAAGGATTGTTGATCTGTCTTACTAAACTTTTTAGACGTCCTTGTGAAAGTAACCAAGCAAAAGCTCCTTGTTCTTCTGCTAATTTCCAAATGACTCCATGACCTCCAGGTTTCAAAGTTAAATGTAAAGGTTCAGAAAGTGACCAATTGCCTTCAATTGTGATGACTGGGACAAGGGGTTGAATGAAAAAAAAGAAACTGTCTGCTGAGCGTTGAAACCATTGATGTTGTTGACAGATTGTTAAAATGTGTTGGTGATTATCTTTTTCCCAAGATGTCATCATGGCTATAGGAGTGATGACCTGTTTTCCATAAATTTTAAAATAGAGATATTCACGAGATTGTAAATCTCGAATCAATCCCTCTAAAAGCGTACGACCTAAAAAAGGAAGCATGGCTGCTGGGAGAGGCTTTTGAGTTTGAGGATCTATAAGATTAAGTCGATCTCCTGCTCCTCCAATCGGATAGATCTCAGCTATTTGTGGCAAGCATTTTAAACCCCATTTAATGGCCTCTTTAACCTCTGTCCCTTTTTTATCTAAATGCAAGCCTTCAGGATGAATATATTTAACATGACTACGATCGATTTTAATTGCTTGATTTTTTGTTAGAATCATTTGAAGAATGGTTAAGTGATAACCTATAATTCCACCGATTTCTTGGTAAAAACGCTCGACATCGAGAAGTTGTTGTAGAAGAATACGCAATTTCTCAAATTGAGATTCTCTCACTCCTGTCATATTCAAAACAATGGGAGCTTGTCCAATTGCGATAATCGATTTAATGGCAAAATCACATTCTGGTGTTAATCCATTTAAAAATGTAAGAATTGGACCGGGTTCTTTAAGATAGTCTTGGACAATAGGCAGAGAATTTAGAATATCGAGTTTTTCAAACATATCAGAAGCGCTTTGAAGAGATTGGACAAGAGGAATAAGACGTTCAATTTGTTGTTCTAATGGAATTCGGATAAAAGAATGGATCATGTTAAAGATTGCCTACATGAGGGAATTGAATTAGGTCCTACGTACATTTCTTTTTAAATAGTAATATAGAAAAAGAACATAGTCAAAAATTTTAAGATATGAGATCATGTTTTTTATGATCTAAATGTCTGATTATTTTGTATTTAAGTAGTATTTTTAAATTGCCAACAATCTAATTTAAAGAAAGGAATTAGATCATTGCATATACTTTATCGAGTCATCTCCAGTAAATTCTTTTTGACTATAAAATAGAACAGCGCTAAAAGAGTTCTATTAGACCGATCAAAAAAATTAAAGGATTAGGGGATTTTCAAGTTTTTAAAGACTTTTTTAATGAAGTCCTTAGAAATTTAAAAAAATCCTCTAATTATTCATCACCTATCAAAGGAGAACAAGAATGCCAAAAGAGAAAAAAAATTCTGCGTTTATGAGACCTGTACAAGTCAGTGAAGTTTTAGCTAAAATTGTGGGTCGTGGACCAATGCCTAGGACAGAAGTCACTAAAAAAGTGTGGGACTACATTAAGAAACACCATTTACAAGATCAGAACAATAAGCGGATGATTAATCCAGATCCTCAATTGTCTGAAGTGTTAGGTTCAAATCAACAAATTGATATGTTTAAAATGACAAGCAAAATTTCTAAGCATCTAAAAGAACCTGAAATGGCAGAACAAAAGTAGTAAGATTTCATTTCAATAGAGGACTTTTTCAATTGAGTAATTGAAGTCCTCTGTTTCTTTATTTCTTTTTTTTTGCTAAACTTTTCCTTTTTAAAAGGAAAAAAATGGATCAGTTGCAGAAAAAACAATGGCTGAATAGGATTTGGGATGTAGGGTGTGCTCTTTCTTTAATTGGCATTTGGCCTCGATTTATTGAACCTCATTTATTATCTGTTACTTCAATTTCATTTATTTTTTCAGACCTGCCAGAGGATTTAATTGGTTTAAAGATTTTGCAGTTCAGTGATTTGCACTGGAGCGCTCGCTTTTCTTCCTCTTTTACTCAACGACTCATTCAACGGATTCATGAATTGGAACCCGATTTGATTCTATTTACAGGTGATTTTTTATGTCGATCAAAAATGGAAAATCCGGAAGGCCTTCTATCTCTATTAAATGCAATTCAAGCTCCTTACGGATGTTTTGCAATTTTAGGTAATCATGATTATGAACAATTTGTGACAGTAAATTCGCAAGGAGATTATGATGTCGAATTAAGTTCGACATCAGAATTAGCTAAAGGTTTTAAACGGTTATGGAAACCTTTTTTGCAGCCTAGTGGGAAAGTCACGGAGGCTGCTTGTCGTATTAACTATCATCAAGACTTGCTTCAACTACTAAGACAAACTCCATTTAAATTATTAAATAATCAAACGCAATGTATTAAAATTAAAAACAGTTTTATTAATATTTGCGGTTTAGAAGAGTATACGCTAGGACGTGCCAATCTCAATCAAGCTTTTGATCATTATCGACGAGAATATCCTGGCATTATTCTTGTTCATCATCCAGATTGTATTCCTCAGCTGGACGATTATCCAGGTCAAATTGTGTTATCTGGACATACACATGGAGGACAAATCAATTTACCGGGAATTTGGAAAAAGTTTGCATGTCTAGAAAATCCTCATCTAAAAAGGGGGCTAATTAAACGAGGTTCTAAATGGCTTTATATTAATCGTGGAATAGGAAGTGTTATTCCCTTTAGATGGTGCTCCAGGCCTGAATTCAATCTAATGACCTTTTATAGAGATGAAGAATGAAAACGGAGCCTTTTCGTGTTGTTTTATTAGCGGGAGGGACGGGTAAACGGATGGGACAGGCAATTCCCAAACAATATATACATTTAAAAAATAAGCCTCTTGTTCTATACAGTTTTGAAACTTTTTTGTCTTTACCTGAAGTAGAAGAAATTGTCGTTGTATGCGATCCTTCTTATCAATCTATTTTCACAGCTTATCAAACAAACACAAAGTTAACCTTTGCTTGCCCCGGTCCTAGGCGCCAGGACTCTCTATATAATGGCATTCAACACATGACATCGAATCCACTGATTTGTGTCCATGATGGGGTTCGTCCTTTTATTCAAGCGGATCTTATTCGTCAAGTGGTATGGGCAGCAAAAGAAGAGTCAGGTGCAGCTGTATTAGGAGTGCCAGTTAAAGCAACAATTAAAATTTGTGATCCTTTGCAATGGATCACCTCTACTCCTGATCGCACGTTGATATGGGAAATCCAAACACCACAAGTCATTCGTTTAAATCTTTTAAGAGAGGGATTTGAATTGGCTTTAAGTCAAGGCCTAACCCTTACAGATGATGTCTCCTTAGTGGAATTAAAGGGTTGTCCTGTAAAAGTTTTGAAGGGAGTGTATCATAATATTAAAGTGACGACACCTGATGATTGGTTATTAGCTGAACAACTAATAGGCAATGATGAACTGTTATAAACTGACTATTGCCTATGATGGAACTCGCTATAGTGGATGGCAAATTCAACCGAATGCATTAACCATTCAGCAAATCATTCAAGATAGGTTGAAGATTCTTTTGCATGAACCAGAGGTCGTAATCATTGCTTCTGGAAGAACCGACGCTGGCGTACATGCACACGGTCAAGTGGCCCATTTTCGAACAAGACAATCTTTGGATGTCAAGCGTTTTTTGCTTTCTCTTAATGGGATGCTTCCTGCTGATATCCGAATCAAGAAAATTGAAGAGGTTCATTCTACTTTCCATGCTCAGTACCATGTGACACGAAAAGAATATCACTATTATCTTTACTTAGAACGTGTGATGAATCCTTTTCAGCGTCTTTATTGTTGGCACGTTTACAATCTGTTAGATTTTGCATTATTACTAGAAGCCACCTCTTATTTTAAGGGGACACATGACTTTACATCTTTTGCTAATGAAGCGCATGTTGGTACCGCTTCAAGAGATCCTATTCGTACTCTTTATCGAGTAGATCCTGTTTTGATAGCAGGTGGAATACGTATTGAATTTGAAGGAGATGGATTTTTATATAAGATGGTTCGTAATATTGTTGGAACATTAGTTGAGGTAGCTTCTCAAAAACGTCCTTTAAAATGTCTTAAGGAGCTTTTCGAAGTTAAAGATCGAAAACAAGCTGGACGAGCTGCTCCTCCAAAAGGATTATTCTTAATGCGAGTCGATTATCCAGAAAATATGAATTCAGCCTTTAAGGAGGATTTGTATCTGTAATCATTTCAAAGCTTGGATAGTGTTTAACAGATAGATGAAGATGGGAATACAAATGAGCAGAAGGAGAAACAAGAATGGGTTTAGCATTTGTTCCTAGTAGTGCTTGAAGTCCTCTAGGAGTATCTTCGAAGCCAATGATTTTATCTGGATGTTTTGTGTAACGAGAAATAGCTAATTGATAACATTCTGAATGAGGTTTTGGATTGAAGTAATCTTCTCGTGTTAACCAATAAGGGATTGTATTTAAAATAGGATTTTGTTGCCGGAGACGTTCAACGAGAGCTAAAGCAGAGTGTGTGACAACACAACTAGGAATCTGATAAGCGTGTAAAGCCTCTAGAACAGGAGCAACGCCAGGCATTAATTGAGCGGCTCCTTTATTTAAAAATTGAAAATAAGCTTGAGTTTTTTCTTTGTATAATACATCCCAATCAGGTTCATTAGACTTAAGAGCTGGAAACTCTGCATAGAGTTGATCACGAAGACCAGTAGCTTGATAGTGGGCAGCCTTAGCATAACGTAAGAAATCCCATGTTAAATGCACGTTTCGTCGTGCACACATCTCTTTGTAAGCTTGGTAATGAATCTCTTCTGTATTGACAAGCAAACCATCTAAATCAAAGAGAAAAAATTGATAAGAATGAATCCATTGCATAAGTTGTCTCTTTAAAAGATTATGATAAACACTTTAGTATAAAAATCCTTAAAAGAATAGAAGAGAATGCATATGGAATTTAAGACTTTTTATCTCGTCTTCTTAGGGGTTTTGCTGATTGGTTGTTCCTCGGATCAAAAAAAGACACCATTAACTTTGCCTGCGAATTCTAAAGGAGAGTATCTTTACCGTCATCAAGGTGAATACTTGTTTCGATTAGATTCACCCGCTCTAGCAA
>WUUC01137307.1_pt1 | contig 16056 bp, 9 predicted proteins | sample 6278441 | NCBI WGS metagenome assembly WUUC01 (sample SAMN13675441, study PRJNA597444) | soil metagenome | isolation source: soil | place: USA: Washington | collected 2017-10
TTCTTAACTTATTCATAGTCAACTTCTAAGGGGGTAAAGGTAGTCAATTAGTAAGAATTAATCTGGCAATTCTGTCATTTTTCGCCCCATCTGAGACTGAACGAATTACGAGCTTGACCAGGTATATGCCGCTGCTCATTTTTGTTCCGCCGGGGGTAAGTCCATTCCAGTCAAACAGGGTAACCTTGTAGGTGCTCGAGGGAACGAGGAACGCCCGTTGATCGGCCAGGTGGCCGAGAACGTCGTAGATGACCACCTGTACCTCCAGGTCGTCGCCCGCGCGGTTGTGGGTAAATTCGATGGTCGCCGGATCGTTTTCCGAAAAGGGGTTCGGATAGCCGTAAAGCTCTTCCACCACCAGGGCCCCGTCGGGACCCACGATAAATGTTATGGACGTGGTCGAGAGGTTGCCATAGGTGTCGGCGGCCGTGAATGAAATGGTATGCTGGCCTTCCTCCAGGTCGTCGATGGGATAGGTGAAAATTCCCCTGGTAAAATCATCTTTCGCGGCGACGAAATAATCGTTCACCACGAACGACTGGATGTTGTCAAGATTGCCCTTCAGGTTGCCATCGCCGTACCCGGAAATATTCAACCCATGCTTGTCATACAGTTTCCCGACGAGGTAGGTATTAGAGTTTGCATAGCCGCCATTCACAAAAGTGGTGTCGCCCATAAACAAGTCGATCTGCGGACCGGTCACATCCGCGTCGGGATTGAGTTCGGTGCCGCCCACTTTGATATTATGAAGCGTGCCTATTGCGTCGCGTGATTTGTCGGACGTGAATGCATACATGGCGATCTTGCCGTTCTGGATGTCATCGGATATTCCTTCGGGCAGGATGAATTCGAAAGCAAACTCACCGTCGACAACACTCGCCTTTCCCCGGAAGAGTGAGTGATCCCATACTTTGTAAGTGAACGGACTGTTCTCGTCACCGAGTGTAACATACTCGCTTCGTTTGTCGAACAGCTCTGCCTCGATGGCGCCGTTGAAACTGGTGCTGAGCTCGCCACCAAGACGGATCTCGCCGGTGACCATCACCTTCGAAAGGGCTTTCAGAACATCGGAACCGTCAGCCGTCGCAACGGAAGTGATCACCACTTCTTCCTTCGGCGGATCGAAACGGAGACTGGGATCACCCAGCAAAGAGAAATTCCTGTTGGCTACCCCGGACAAGCTCTTGTTCTTGGTTTGCCTGAAAACGCTGCCGATATCTTTAACCTCACTGGTCTTTTCAAAATATGCGGCGTAGAATGCTTTATTGAGAATGGAATTCGTGATGGCATTGACGGGCCTTGCTGTCGTGACAAGCGCTATTGCCCCTGCATCTTTTTTGGTGAGCAACATTTCGGCTGTCGATGGGAGAAGCGGATCATCGTGACGGCCGAATTCACAGGTTGCCGTAACGAACACAGGCAGGCGTGTGCTGTTTTTCATTTTCAGCGGCGTATCCTGGTCGAGCACCCGCTCCTGCATCCACACACGCTCGGATCCGTGACCGGTAAAATTGACAATCTCGTAACCTTTATTCAGCTCAAGCGCGAGAGCTTCTTTTGCTTTTGGCGATATCTGGCCGGCGTTGATGGTCTGTTGTTCGAACGCATCGAGGTAGATCTTCGATGTGTGATAATTCTTGTACAACACTTCGAATGATTCAGCGAGCTCGTCAGCCTGTGACTGGTGAGTGTTCCAGTCTCCATCATCAGCTACGAACAGCACCCGTTGCTTCCACAGGGAACTTTCTGATTTCTTATCGTATGCGATAAGCTTGTCGACCACGGCGGCGGCCTGGGTGAGGCTTGAAACCGGCAATCTACCCACGCCAATGTCGAGAGTGTGGTCTCCCTTGTTATTCTCCGGCCAGGCGCCCTCGTTGTCTTCAAGGAACCCGTAGTAATCATCGGAGGAATAAGTGAGTAAAGGCTCGAGTGAATTCCTGGACTGATAGATCGGAACCAGGTTCGTGTTGTTGAACACCTTGTCTTTGTAGTCATACGATCCCCGGCCGAACAACAGGAGGTTGCGAACCTTCTGTGGATCTTTTTTATGAAGATCCCGCACGAAGTCCCGGATTGCTGTGACATCTGTCCTGCCACCCGAGTATTCGTTATACACCTGCTCGGTTGTCACCACTTTCACATCGATACCATAAGCAGACGTGCGATGGGCCGCCAGCCGGTTGGCTTCGGCAAGGAAGGCAGGATGCGTAACGATGATCAATGACGGCGGTGCCAGTGAGCGAATGTCCTGGAACGGAATGTTCTCGACGAAGTCAGGCGTTTTATAAGCTTCTTTGGTAAACACAGCGAAGATCCTGTTGACATCGGTGGATGCGGGAAATTTTGCGACATCACCGGAAATCGTAATTGGCACTTCGACAGCCCGGAACGGGTCGGTTATATCCCACACGACACCGTCGGCGGGAAATGAAGCGATCTCGATACCAGAAGAGGCCTGTTGCTGTGCGGGAATATTGACGAAAGTCGGATTGCTGTACATCGCCAGCTTGCGCTTGACAGTGAATAGCATGTAGTTCAGATAACCCACTGACCGGTTGCCGCCTCCTTTTTGAAAAACGATCCTGATATCCTGGTCGGAAGCGGGCGGAGCGGCTACGGTTGTAGAATTCAGCGTAAGCGTATCGATCCCGAAAGTGCCTTTGGCTCCGTACCGTGTTGTCCAGATGGTGTCCATTTTGCGTTCGAGGAACTGGGCGTTATTCCAGAACATCCGGAAGTATGAATACTCGTACGACTGTGCCATGAAGCTGGACACGAAACGGATGTCGGAGCCGCCAAGTATGCCGGGTACCGAAAAACGAACGGTGATCTCGGTCTTCACATCGAACTGTTCGCCGAACCAGTCGCGGCCCGACTTGAGGTCGTTGTATTGATCGGTCTCATAATATCCATAATCGACATACTGATCTACCATCGGGTAAGCTCCGGGAGCAATTCCTTTCTTCTCTATGCGTGTTCCGCTGGCATCGCCGACACGCAGGAAATAGTAGTTGGCATTGCTGTACAGGTTGTTCTCGTACGCGAATATTTGTTTGGAATTCTTGTACTCGTATTTGTCGGGACCCTGCCCGAAGAAGATGATCTCGTCGTCTCTATCAAACTTGCCGTCGGCCTCGCCGGTGATGGTGATGGCGACTTGTTGTAGTCCTTCGGGGCGCTGAATGCTGTTCGACTGCGGAAGCATTCCGGTCGGGAATGCGAACAGGTGTATCAAAGACGGATTGATCTCATCGGGGTTGACGCCGGCGCCTTTCAGTTCGTCGTACCCGATCCGGTAGATATTGTTATCCAGGACGCGGAACTTAAGCCAGACGTCGTTGCGGAAGGAAACGGGGTTTTGAGCTGGTGCAATCAGGGGAATGCACAGCCAAACAAGAATGCCCGCAAGCTTCAGAACACTTCTCAAATGAGAGACTTTAAAGACTTATATAATTATTATGAACCTGTCCCTGCACGCCGCCGGCTGTCGAATAACGACATCAGGATGTACGTTATTATTGTCAACGCGACCCCGGCCAGATTAAAAATCCCTATCAGTAATACCGAAATGACCAGAAAAGTAAATCGCACCTCGTTTCCTTTCCAGCCAAAATGCTTGAATTTCAGCGCAAAAAGCCTGATCGGGCTAATCAACAGCCAGGAGAACAGTAAAGTTACGACAATTGGCCCGGCCGCGTCGAATTCCGACAGGCCTGTAAGCTGGAAAAGGTAAGGGAACGAGGTGATGAACAGGGCATTGGCCGGAACGGCAAGGCCGATGAATCCATCGACCTGGCGATCGTCGACATTGAACTTTGCAAGCCGGAGAGCAGAGCACACTGCAATCAGGAAAGCCAGGTAATGAAACCAGGGATGATTGAAGTCGCGAAGGCCCTGGTACATGCAGAGCGCAGGATAAGCACCAAATGTCACCATGTCCGCCAGCGAGTCGAGCTCCTTTCCGATCGGTGATGTCACCTTAAGCATTCTTGCCGCGAAGCCGTCCAGGAAATCGAAGACACACGCGGCCATCACAAACCAGATGGCGTAAGACGGCGGTCCATCCAGCAAGAACGTTATTCCGATACAACCGCACAGAAGGTTACAACAGGTAAGGGCGTTGGGGAGATGGCGTAATAATGACATCATTTCATGGTAAGTGCACAGAACGGATTCGAAACCTTTTCTTCTCCGACGGTGGTCGCCGGACCATGCCCGGGGTAAACAATAACATCGTCGGGAAGGGTGAATATCTTTTTATGAATACTTTCGATAAGCGTATCGTAGTTACCGCCTGGCAGATCGGTCCGACCGATACTGCGATGAAAGAGGACATCGCCACCGATGAGAACTTTCTGCTGACGATGATAGAACCCGACGTGGCCGGGAGCATGGCCGGGAAGAAACAAGACTTCGAAAGACTGGTTGCCAAACTTGACCGGCTCGTCTTCGGAAAGATACCCGTCTTGCAACACTTCGGTGAACCGATCCACACCATACATGGATGCTACGATCTTTCCTGCACGAAGTGTTTGTTCATCGTGCCGGTGAACTAGAAGCGGCACCTTGTATTTGTCTTTCACATAATAAGCGCCGAGAATGTGATCGATATGAGAATGTGTGTTGATGAGCGCCTTTACCGTCAGCTTTTTTGATTCGATATAAGCGGAAAGCTCTTTTTCTTCTTCACGATCGTAACAGCCGGCATCGACTACAACGGCTTCGCCGGTTTCGTCGAAGAGGATGTAGGTGTTTTCCTGGAAGGGATTAAAAGGAAAGATCTCTATCGAGAGCATCTGCAAATTTAAGTATTTTGACACACGAATGAGGGTTGATCATATCATTGTAGGCTTTGGCCTCGCCGGCGCTGCACTTGCCCTCGAGTTAAGAAAGCGCGGACAGGATGTGATGATATTCGACCAGCCCTTCGATCACCAGGCTTCGCGGGTGGCCGCAGGGTTGTTCAATCCGGTCACGGGAAAACTAATGAGCCTGACGTGGAACGCCGGCAAACTTTTTCCGAAGCTCCACGAATTCTACCGCGACGCGGAAGAGATCACGCAGACGAAATTCTTTCACCCCAGGCCGATCTGCATCCCATTTCTTTCCATTGAAGAACAAAACGGTTGGATGATCAAGACTGGCTTGGAGGAATTTGTACAGGAAGTTTATACGGACAGTCGTTATGGCGCGTTTGTGAATGACAAATTCGGCGGTGTGATATTGAAGAGCTCCGGGTTTGTCGATACCGTGAAGTTTTTGGAAGGCGTCAGGAATATTTTTATGAAAGAGAACAGGTACAAGGTGGAAAAGTTTGAGGCCAATAGAATTTCCGATGAAGGATCCCCGGCAAAGGCGATCATATTCTGCGAAGGCACAGCGGTGTTGGAGAATCCGCTCTTTAGCTGGGTGCCCATCCGGCCCCTGAAGGGTGAAACCCTCGAAGTCACGTTGCAGGAAGACATGCCGTTTATTTTCAATCGCGGGGTGTATCTCGTGCCGCAGGGCGGGAATAGTTTCCTGGCGGGCTCTACCTACAGCCGCGACATCAGCGCCGGCCCAACTGAAACCGGGAAGGCGGAGCTAACCCAAAAACTGGATGCCCTGTTGACGATTCCTTACACCCAAGGTCACCACAACTGGGGGGTTCGTCCTACAACACCCGACCGGAAACCTGTCCTCGGGCAACACCCGGAGCACAAAAATGTTTGGATTTTCAATGGATTGGGGACCAAGGGAGTGAGCCTCGCGCCGTGGTCTTCGGGCATGCTTTCTGATGCCCTGAAAGATGGATTTCAAATTGACGACCGAGTAAATATTAGTCGATTTTATGCGTTATATTCGAAGTTCCGAGATTGACTTATGCGCTGGTTGTCCAGATTCTTAGTACCAATTATCCTGATATTTCTTAGCCTTTCAGCAGAAGCCCAACAGGCTCGGGAAGTCTTTGGGCGTAACCGTATTCAGTACAAGGAATTCAAATGGCAATACCTCAGCTCCGAAAACTTCGACGTTTACTACTACGACGACCGGAGAAAAGTCGCGCAGGAGGCCATCCAATACCTGGAATCCGAGTTCGATCGCATCACGGACCTCATCGGGTACCCTCCATACCTGAAGACTAAAGTATTCCTGTACAATTCCGTTACGGAAAAGCAGCAAAGCAACGTAGGTCTTTCCGAAACGATGTTCCACGTTGGTGGTGAAACCGAGTTCATTCAACCTTACGTGGAGATCGCCCACCCCGGCAACCTCGATGAATTCAAAGAAGAGCTTATCTACAAGATGTCAGATCTCATGGTGAATGAGATGATGTTCGGTGGAACGTTGAAGGACATGTTCCAGAATGCCGTGCTGTTGAATTTACCCGAATGGTTTATCGAAGGAGCATCGTTGTATGCGGCGAAAGGCTGGAGCAACGAGATGGACGATTACATTCGGCAGTTGGTAGTGACCAAGAAAGTAAACCGTGCGCTTCGATTGAAAGGCCCCGAAGCGGGACTGGTCGGTCAATCGATCTGGAATTACGTAGTCGAGAAATACGGAAAGAGCAGCGTGTCGAATATCCTCAATTACACGCGTGTGATCCGCAACGAACAGAAAAGTGTATTGATCACGCTCGGTGTTCCTTTCCGTCAGCTGATAGCAGACTGGAAACAATTCTATCTCGCACAGGAGCAAAAGATCGGACAGAGCTATGTATCGCCCGCAGACTCGAATCGTTTCTCGCCCCGGCACAACAAGACCACCATCTTCCCTACTGTGAAGATCAGCCCCGACGGCAAGAAGATCGCTTACGCGGAGAACGACCGCGGCACGTTCGTGATCAAAGTAAAATCATTGGAGAACGGACGTGAGTCGACCATACTTTCGGGAGGCACTAAAGTTATCAGGCAGGATGTAGACTTCCGTGTGCCGCTGATAAGCTGGGCCGATCCGAACACACTCGGTGTGATCGGCGTAAAGCAAGGCGGGTATGTATTCTGGCTCTATGACCTCAACACGAAAAGCAAGCTGCCGCGGGAGCTCGAAAAGTTCAGCAATGTGAGGAGCTTCGACTTCTCAGCCAACGGCCGTTTGATCGTGCTGAGCGCCGACTCCGAAGGACAAAACGACCTCTTCTTATTGAGCAGCCGCCGCGACAGGACACGCAGGCTTACGAACGACCTCTTCGACGACCTCGATCCTACGTTCATCCCGAACACAAACCGCATCGTGTTCAGCTCGAATCGCACAACCGACACCGTCAATACCTCATTCAAAGGGTACAAAAATCTTTCCCATACCTATAATCTTTTCACCTACGACCTGGATTCCACGCAGCAAATGGTTCAGAAGGTGACGAATACCGTCAGCAAAGACATCCGGCCCATCGCAGTCGATGAAGACACTTTCTTCTACCTCAGCGATCAGCGCGGCATCATGAACCTTTTCAAGTTCAGCCGCTCGAGCGGTATCTACAGCCAGATCACCAATTTCAATACTAACATCGAAGAGTACGATCTGAACCTCGACCAACGATCGCTGGCAGTGGTGCTCGCCAAGAACATGTCGACCGAGATCTTTTTGCTGAACAACTTCAATTCCGACAGGCAGGTGTTCACTCCATCCACCCGGCGCAAGGAAGTACAGCAAGCCAAGGCGATCACCGAACGCAGGCTTCATGAAGAGAACAGCAGCATGTCGATCAAGGAGCTGATCAACTCCAGACTGAAAGCGAAGTCCGATACGGTAGCGATCAATATACCCGGGGACAAACCGCCTGTTGACGATACCATCAGAACGGACACCGTCAGGGCCGACAGCGTGATCAACACCGACGACTATCAGTTCGGGGAAGACTCGGTTGCCGCGAAGACAGCCGTTCCTCCGAAGGTGGAGGAGAAGAAAGTGAATACCGAAGATTACACCTTCGAAGACGAGGCGGTGAAAAGCAAACTGCCTACCGAAACATTCCTGACCCGGTACATGAAGGCCCGCGACAACAATCGTATCACAGGACCTTTCCCGTACGAACCGAAGTTCAATTACAACAACCTGGTCACCAACCTGGTCATCGATCCGATACGAAGCTATAGCCTCCGTATCGAAACACAGATGAATGACATGCTCGAGAACTACCGGTTCTACGGCGGTATACAGACTTCATTCGACTGGAAGAGCGGCGACGTGTATGGAGAGATACAGTACCTCCCGCATCGCGTCGACTACAGCCTTCGTGTGGATCGTAAGGTGATCTTCTGGGACCAGCATGACCTGAGCAACGCCAACGCGCCGACACGGTTCCTGCAGAAATACTCCTTCCAGAAGATCGAGTTTGGTGCTGCCCTTCCCCTCAGCGTACGGACCCGCGTTACCGTGAAGCCTTTCATTGGCTACACCCGTTTCATGGACAGAGGCCCCGACAACAACGTGCCATCAACACCTCCGTCATACCTTCCGTCAGTACAGCAATTCTATGCCGGATCGAAAGCCGAGCTGGTCTACGATAACAGCATCACGACGGGCATTAACCTCATCGAAGGAACAAGAGGGAAAATAACCTTCACGCATTTCGAAGCATTGGGTAACAAGACCCAAAGTTTCACGAACGTCTCTGCCGACTTCCGTCATTACCAGAAGATCTATAAAGAGATCGTACTGGCAGTCCGGGGTTTTGCCGGAAGCTTTTTCGGAAATGCTCCGAAGCAGTATGCTCTCGGCGGCATGGACAACTGGTTTGGAAATCACGTCAACCCGGAAGGTATCGGCAACCCGCTGGCGTCGCGGTCAGGCGCGTTCAATGGGAACCTGCTGTTCACGGAGTTCGCAACTAACCTCCGCGGTTTCGACTATGCGACGTTGTATGGAAACAACGTACTGCTGGCGAATGCCGAGCTGCGTATCCCTCTGATACGTGCGCTTGCCGGCGGACCGGTGACTTCGAATTTCTTCAGGAACATGCAGCTGGTGGGCTTCTATGATATTGGTACCAGCTGGAGCGGACCGCCGCCTTTCAACTCCGGTGGCAGTGTTCGTCAGAAACAAGTGGTGTCGGGCCCGTTTTCGGTTCAACTGAACGAATACCTGAACCCCTGGTTGTACAGCTATGGCTGCGGACTACGGTCGGTGATGCTTGGTTATTACCTGAAGTTCGACCTTGCATGGCCTGTCGAGAACTTCCAGACGAAGGATCCGAGACTGATGGTCACGCTAGGCTACGATTTCTAAAAGCACTATACTCTTAAAATTTGAGCTTGGATATTGAGTGTTGAATATTGGATATTCAGGGTCATGAGGACGGAATATTCAACACCCAACACCCAATATACAACACCGAAGTAGCTGTCTGACTTCGGCCGGTAGTGACCGCATTCGATCAATGGTTGCCCCCGAAATCACGTTAATTGAGCCCCAGTTCCCAGTTGGCACTACTCTTGTCAATGACGGGCAAACCGCTCCCTATGCTAAATAACTCCATGCTCTTGTTTCTTAGAAACCTCCGCCGCCAGCGTCTTTTTTCTATCGTGAACCTGCTCGGACTGTGCGTGAGTCTCACCAGCACGATGCTGATCTATATCTATGTCCGTCACGAATACAGCTTCGACAATTTTCATAAGGATATTGACCGGATGTACCGGGTGAATCAGACGTACATCTGGGGTGAGAACAGCACGGCACAGTTTGCTAGAACGGGACCGGGTGTGGCGTTCGCCGTGAAAGAAGAGATACCGGAGATAGAGGTAATGACCAGTCTTCACACGCCGGGAAATTTTGTGATCAGCTATACGACACCTTCGAAGCAGGTAGTTGCCTTGGAGCAGCAGCTCATCTTTGCGGCAGATACGAACTTCTTCAAGATGTTCGATTTCGAATTTGTGTATGGTCATCCGGGAGGAGCATTACAGACTGCGAACACACTCGTGTTCAGGAAAGAAATTGCGGAAGCATATTTCGGGAAGACAGATCCGGTCGGTCAAATGGTGATCGTTGGGGAGGGAACGGAACGAAAGACTTTCGAAGTAACAGGTGTGGTCGATGTGCCGGACAATTCCAGCATAAACTTCAACGTACTGTTTTCGATGAAGAACTATCCCATTGAAACCTTTGCGTGGAGCTGGGTATGGACGCAGCTCGAGACTTACGTTAAGCTGGTGCCCGGCGCAGACCTGGAAGAGGTGAAGGTCAAACTGTCGAAGGTTCCGGAGAAGCATGTAGGCCTCTCCCTTCAAAGAGCATTCAACACAACATGGGATGAATATATCAAGTCGGGAAAGAACTGGGAGCTGTTCCTGCAACCGATGACCGAGCTTCACATGCCGTCGGCCGTTGTTTACGGCAACTCGATGGATAGTGCGCAGAAGACCGTGTTGCTATCGCTGATCGGTGTGTCGGTATTTATCGTCCTCTTGTCGTGTGTGAACTTTACCAATCTTTCGATCGCACAGTTTACACGACGCGTGAAAGACACCAGCCTCCGTAAAATACTGGGTATGGGCAAACGTGAGCTTACGATCACGGCGCTGTTCGAGGCGATAGCATTCTGTTTGGCGTCGCTGTTCCTCGCGGTTGCGGTCACTCAGGCTTTGCTTCCCGGTTTCAGCCTGCTGACGGGGCGCGAGTTGCGCCTGGATCTGCTGTCGGACCGCAACATGATACCCGGAGGAATTGCGCTGGCGTTAGTGATGGCGATGATGTCGAGCATTTATCCCGTGGTCTACCTGAACTCTTTTAACCCGGTGGATGGCATGAAGAGCAAGACACAACGAGGTCCGTCGAAGAGTTTTTTTCAGAACGGGATCGTTGTATTCCAGTTCAGCGTATCGATCATACTGATCATTTGTACGGCGATCGTATTCCAACAGCTCCGCTTTGCTTCGACGAAAGATGTCGGATTCGATAAAGAAAACCTTGCGCTGGTCCATTATGTGGAGCTGACAAGCGCGGGCGAGTCTCTGGCCGACCAGATGAAGTCGGTACCAGGCGTGGTAGACGCATCATGGTGTGCCTCGGCGCCTCCGCAAGTGTGGGATGGCGATTCATTTACGTTTGAAGCCAGCGATAAGACAATAAGTCTGGCATTCACTCGCGGAGATGAACATTACATCCCTACGTTGGGTATCCAGCTCAAGTTTGGCCGTAACTTCCTAAAAGAAAACCCTGCTGATATCAACGGCGTCCTTATCAACGAGACAGCGGCACAGCGAATAGGTTGGGCCCTGGACGAGTCCGTGATCGGGAAGAGAGTTTACTATGACGACAAGTCGTTTGAAGTGCTTGGTGTGATGACCGATTTTAACTTCTGGACGTCAATAGGCCAGGTCGAGCCCCTGGCAGTCTTTCACATGAAGAACACTGCCCTCTATCCGTCATCGAAGAAGTTCGTCGTGGTAAGACTGGCGCCCGGCCAGCCCTCGGCTATCGAGAGCACCCTGGCTTCGATAGGTGCTGTATGGAAGAAAAATGTCGGTGACGCACCGTTTGCCTATACTTTCGTCGAAGAGACTTTCGCAAAAGCATTTCTTACACAGCAGCGTTTCGGCAACGTGCTGACGGTCATGGCGGGCCTTGCCATCATGATCGCGTCACTCGGTTTGCTTGGAATGATCATCTATGCGCTGGAGCGCAGGACAAAGGAGATCGGTATCCGCAAGGTGAACGGGGCTTCGCTGTCGGATATCCTCTTATTGATATCGCGAAGTTACGTGAAACTGATAGCCCTGGCGTTCGTGATCGGTGCGCCGCTCGCCTGGTTTATGATGGACAAGTGGCTGCAGGACTTCTCGGAGCAGATCACACCCTCGAGCTGGATCTTTGTAGGTGCAGGGTTGGGTGTCCTGCTGCTGGCAGCGATTATCACCGGGTATCACGCTGTGAAAGCTTCGTTGATGAACCCGGTGAGTGTGCTGAGGGATGAGTAAAATTGCGGTGGCGAGTTATGCAATAACCTCGTGAGCATGGCGGGGGTTTACAAGTGCGATCCGCGTGGCGGGCGCAATCGGCTCCAATTGTTACCTTTGCTCCATGATCAAATCGATGACGGGCTTCGGCCAGGCGTCGCTCAACAAAGACGAGCTGAACCTGGTGGTGGAAGTAAAAAGTCTTAACTCCAAATTTTTCGACCTCAGCCTTCGCCTTCCGCGCCTCTTCTCCGAAAAGGAGCTGGATGTGCGCAACATGATCTCCGACAAGCTCGAGCGCGGCAAGATCAGTCTCAACGTAGAGATGCAGCAGGTTGGCAAGGCCGAAATACGCCAGCAATACAACGCAGAGCTGTTTGTAGCCTATTATTCAGAGCTGAAGAAACTTGCCGATAAGACCATGGCAAGCTACCACGGACTGTTCGAGCTGGCATTGAATTCGCCGGACGTGATCGTGGGTGGTGGAAAAGAGGAGCTAAGTCCTGCGTTGTGGGAATCGTTGCAGAAGCTTATTTCGGAAGCATTAACGAAGTGCGACCAGTTCAGGATCACCGAGGGCAAAGCACTCGAAGAGAAGCTGGCCCAGTACATCAAAGCGATCGAGGCGGGGTTGAAGAGAACGGAGGAGTTGGATCCTCAAAGGATAGAGCGGGTTCGCACCCGTATCAAAGGAAACCTTATCGAGTTCCTGGGGAACGAAGGAATCGATATGAACAGGCTGGAGCAAGAGCTGATATTTTATATCGAGAAGCTGGACATTCATGAGGAGCGCGTTCGCTTGTCGACTCACTTGAATTATTTTTTGAAGTTGCTCGCAGAGCCACAGTCAAACGGGAAGAAGCTGGGATTCTTAGCGCAGGAGATCGGGCGGGAGATCAATACCATTGGCTCGAAGGCGAATGATGCGGAGATGCAGAGGTCGGTGGTGATGATGAAGGAGGAGTTGGAGAAGATTAAAGAGCAGTTGGGGAATGTGCTTTAGTTGGTTTATCCGAACCTCTCCAAAATCCCATTTAAATTCTCCAAGGTATCCGCTTCGTTCACGGGCTTATCCTTTCTCCATCTAAGCATCCTGGGGAACCTTACCGCTATGCCCGACTTATGCCTTGTTGACTTGTTGATCCCTTCAAACCCGATCTCAAACACCAGCTCCGGCTTCACGGTACGAACCGGTCCAAACTTCTCCAGCGTGTTCTGACGAATGAACTTATCCACTTCATTGATCTCCTCATCCGTCAATCCCGAGTAGGCCTTCGCAAATGTTATCAGCTTGTCGTTATCCCACACCGCAAAAGTGTAATCCGTAAACAGCTCCGAGCGACGACCACTCCCCTTCGCGGCATAGACCAACACGGCATCGACACTCAGCGGGTCTACCTTCCACTTCCACCAATCGCCTTTCTTGCGGCCTACCTGGTAGGTCGCAGCCTTTCGCTTCATCATGAACCCTTCGGCTCCCCGCTCACGTGACTGAACGTGTTGTGCACGTAAGTCGTCCCATGTCCGGAAATCCACCAATGGTGAAAGCCGGAACACCGGCAGATCTACCGAAGCTGCGATCTGCTCGAGTAATCGCCGCCGGTATTCCTGTGTCTCATTGCGAAGGTCTCTCCCTTCGTATTCCAATACATCGTATCCCATCAGCACGATAGGCGCTTCCGAAAGTATTTTCTTCGTGACATTCTTTCTTCCGATGCGCGTCTGCAATACATTGAACGGCATCGGTCTTTCGTTCTCAAAACAAAGTATCTCTCCATCGATCACCGTCCCATCCGGCAGCCGGTTCTTCATCAAATGCAGTTCGGGAAATTTATCCGTAACCAATTCTTCGCCACGCGACCACACAAAAAGCTGTGACTTCCGCAAGATCACCTGCGATCGTATTCCATCCCACTTCCACTCTGCAAACCATTCGTGGGCTTCACCTATATCCTCCAGTGAACCTTCAATCGCGTAAGCGAGATAAAAGGGATAAGGCTTCGAAAGCTCGTCAGCTGAATTTTTGTCGTGGATGAGACTGTTGAATGTTGTCGTTACCGGATCCCACTTGCCCATGATACGATGCGTGATCACAGCAGGATCCTGGCCGGTCGCTTCGCCTATCGCGCGAATGACAAGTGTGGCCGATACTCCAATTCGCAAGCTGCCCATTAGCAGCTTGTTGAACACAAAAACTTCGTATGGCGATAGCTGACGCCACGTGTTCACGAGGAAATCCTTTTTCGCTCCGTCAGTTGCCTTCGCCAGGTCGATCAGCGACCTGAACAATTCATCCAACGTCTGCCCACCCGACGATGGCGACACGGGCAGAATGAGTGAGATCGTTTCCGCAAGATCGCCCACGCTGCCATAACTTTCCCTGAACAGCCATTCGGGAATGCCCGCAAGCTCCATGGCCCACTCCTGCAATTGTCCTCGCTTGAACACCGACGGCGGGCGCCGACCTGTGAACACCGCCAGCGCCCACATCTTATCTTCATCCGGCGCTGTAAGAAAATACGACTTCAGCGCCTCGACCTTTTCGTTAGTCTTGTTGGTGCGATCCAGGTGGATGAAAAGTTCCGTGAAGCGCTTCATCCGATTGTCTCTGCATTAGCCTCCTCCTGCTCGTCACCATACTCGGTCTTCACTTCATGCGCTTCGATGCCTTTCTCGTTCAGCCATCGTGCGAATACATCGGTGAACCCATGTGTGACGAAAACTCTTTCGGCCCCTGTTTCGGGTATCATCGCATTCAGGTCATTCCAGTCCGCGTGATCCGACAACACAAATCCCCGGTCGATAGCGCGACGGTTCTTGCCGCCACGAACGGCCATCCAACCCGAGCAATAACCCGTTGAATACGGCTCGAAGCGTTTGAGCCACGAAGAGCCTGCGGCCGATGGCGGAGCAAGCACCAGTGCATTCCGGAACTCCTTCTTTTCGATGTCACTCGCAAATGCGATAAAAGGCAAGGCATGCCCGGCCTCGCGAAGCCGCTGGTTGACGTTGAACACGGCGCCATGCGCAAACACCGGTCCGGGGAAGGGCTGAAGGTTCACGATCAGCCGCTGCATCTTGCCCAACGCATATCCCATCAGCACGCTGGCTTTACCCTCGATCTGGTTCTGCTTCCACCACTCCAGGATGTCATCCATCACCAGCTTTTGCACGGGCCACTTGTAGATCGGCAGCCCGAATGTCGACTCGGTGATGAACGTATGGCAGCGGACGATCTCGAACGGAACACTGAAGTTATCATCCTGTATTTTGTAGTCGCCACCGGCCACCCACACTTCGCCGTTGCGCTCCACACGAACCTGCGCCGACCCGATGATATGTCCCGCAGGGTGGAGCGAAAATTTTATCCCGTTGATGACTACCGGCTCTCCGTAAGAAACCGTTTGCAACTGGATATCCGCACCCAACCTCAATCGTAAAATGCTTTCGGAATCTTTATGCGCGAGGTATTGCTTGTTGCCGGCTTTCGCGTGATCGCTGTGCGCATGTGTAATGATCGCCCGCTCCACGGGCTGCCACGGGTCGATATGGACCTTGGCATCCTGGCAATAAATACCGGAGGACGTAAATTGAAGTAACGGCGACGACATTCAGAACGAAGTCTTCAAATTCCATTCCAACCCCAAAGCACCTACGCCCAAAGTTCGCACGCCCCAACTTCAACCTCCAGACTTCAAACTTCAACTTCAAACCGCCGCCAACGTCGGTGTTCTTCACCGACGTTAAAATCCGTATCGTTTAACTGTGAGCTTCGGGCGTTGGTGAATAACGCCAACGCAGGCGGTTGGGAACGAAGTCTTCAAATTCCATTCCAACCAAAAAGCTCCTACGCCCAAAGTTCGCACGCCCCAACTTCAACCTTCAAACTTCAACTCGCCGCCAACGTCGGTGTTCTTCACCGACGTTAAATCTGTATCGTTTAACTATGAGCTTCGCCGCCAACGTCGGTGTTCTTAAAATCTGTATCGTTTAACTCGCCGCCAACGTCGGTGTTCTTCACCGACGTTAAATCTGTATCGTTTAACTATGAGCTTCGGGCGTTGGTGAAGAACACTAACGCAGGCGGTTGGCAGGCGGTTGGAAGTAACGGCGACGACATTCAGAACGAAGTCTTCAAATTCCATTCCAACCCCAAAGCTCCTACGCCCAAAGT
>WUUC01197304.1_pt1 | contig 16050 bp, 10 predicted proteins | sample 6278441 | NCBI WGS metagenome assembly WUUC01 (sample SAMN13675441, study PRJNA597444) | soil metagenome | isolation source: soil | place: USA: Washington | collected 2017-10
CCGGTTCTACGGCCAGGGCCACCTGTTCCCGGTCATCGCCGAGGCCAACGCCATCCCCAACCCGGACCTGGTCTTCCCCGGCCAGGTGTTGCACATCCCCGACCTCGCCCCCTCGTCACAACCGACCGAGCCGATCGAGTTCCGGCTGATGCGGCCGAGCGACCTGGTCGACCTGCGGTGCACGGCGGTGGGGTTCCGGCTGATCGCCGCCGAGGACGCCCCGGATCCCGCGGTGCGGCACACCGTGGTGCGCGGGGACACCCTGTGGGACATCGCCGAGCACTACTACGGCGATCCTCGCCGGTACCCGGAGATCGCCGCTGCCAACCGCATCCCGAACCCGGACCTGATCTTCCCCGGCCAGGTGTTCGTGATCCCCGGGATCACGGCCCCGCCGTCGCCACCACCGCTGGTGCCAGCACCGCCGGCGCCGATGCCCGCGGCGATGACCTACCGCGTGGTCCGCGGGGACTCGCTGTGGAAGATCGCGGCCCGCTTCTACGGCGATCCCCGGCGGTACCCGGAGATCGCGGCGGCGAACCGGATCCGCAACCCCGACCTGATCTTCCCCGGCCAGCTCCTGACGATCCCCGACGTGCCGGGTGCGCCGTCTCCGGAGTCCGGCTCGATGACCTACCGGGTGCAACCCGGCGACACCCTGTGGGACATCGCCCGCGCCTTCTACGGCGATCCACGACGGTACCCGGAGATCGCGGCGGCCAACCGCATCCCCGACCCGGACCTGATCTTCCCGAACCAGGTGCTCGTCATCCCCGGGACGGCCGGAACGACCGGAACGGCCGGAACCTCCGCACCGCCGGATCCCCGTCCGGCGCCGCAGGGAACGCGACAGCTGGTCGCCGTGGCGGAGCACGCGCACGTCGTCGTGCGATTCGGTCCCCAGAACCTGTTCGAACAACATGACGTGCCGCCCGGCGAGGTCACGCAGCTGCTGGCCGCGCGCTCGTCCCGGCTCGTCTTCGCCGCGTCCGTCGGCACCCTTGTCGAGTTCTCCGTCGCGGGCGTGCTGCGCGCGCTGCCGACGTTGCCGCTGCGGGTCGCCCGCTCCGCGACGCCCACCCCGGTGAACGCGACGGACCCCGACGACGAGCCCCACGCGCCTGCGGACGACGAGACCTCGATCGAGGCGCCGTACCGGCTCGTCGTCTCACCCGGCGACCACGGCGCCTTCGTGCACGACGCCGAGGTCACGACGGCCCCTGGTGACGGGACCAGGGTGCAGCTGTGGTCCACCCGGCTGACCGCGCGCAAGGTGACAGCGGACGGCGGGTTCGATGGATACGACGACACCCAGCGCGTCGTGCGCGCACTGCACGCCCGCGACGACGACACGGGCACGGCCGAGCCGCCGTTCGACGGCTCCCTCACACCGCCACCCGTGCCACCGCCGGCCCAACGCCGTCCGGCCGGTGACTGGCGTCGCACCATCGTGCGGCAGACCTCCACGGGCGACGCGACCGTCGCGCCCACCCCCCTCGACGTCCGGAGGCTGGCGCTGAGCGCCGTGGGCGCCTGGGTGGACTGGTCCGGGCGGTGGCCCGACTCCACGGTGATGCGCTCCTACCGGCACCTGGCCCCCATGGGCCGCGACGCCTACGTCCGGGTCGACGAGCCGGGGTTCCTGTTCCCGCTCGGCCACCGGGCCGTGCGGACCACCGTCACCGAACGCAGGCTCCGGCCGGGACCGGATCCGGCGGCCCGACTGGTCCGCAGGCAGTTCATCCTGCTGCACGAGACCACCCGCGAGTACCGCGGGGAAGCCCGCCAACGGCTGCCGTTCCAGAGCGCGACCATCGCCACCGAGGTCAGCCCGGACCTCCCCGGCCCGGCCGCGCCGATCTTCATGCCGAAGGCGCCCACCGGAGACCCCTTCTTCTGGCCGATCCACGCGGTGGACCATGCGGGGCGGTCGGTCGAGCTGTTCACCCCGCTGGTCTTCGTCCCGCTCGACCGCCGCGACGAGCTCACGGTGAAGGAGGTGTGGAAGTCGGCCGGGCCCATCACACCCGGCGGGCGGGAGATCGCGCTGGCGCCGGAGCGGGTCGCGGGCGACACCACCGTCCGCGTCGAGGAGCTCCAGCTCGACGGCAAGCTCAGCGGCGAGGCCGACGAGACGTGCACGCCCTTCCTCGAGTCCGCCCGGGTCGTCATCCCAGCTCTTGCGGCGCTGAACGGGGGCGGCGGATCGGTCGCCGCCAAGTACCTCGAGGACTACTGTCGGCGCGGCTTCCGGGACGGCGACCGAGCCGAGGTGTTCCTGGCGTTGACCACACCGACGGTGCTGAACTTCGGTGGCGGCAGCGCGGGCGGCGGCGGCTTCGTGCAGCCGAACGTGGACGTCCAGGCGGTGTCCCGCACGCTCGGCGCGATCGGTGACAAGGACATCACCGGGGCGCTCGGCCGGGGCGAGTTCGACCCGAACACGTTCCTCTCGGGCCCGGCCATGCCGAAGCTCTTCGGGCTCTTCGCGCTCAAGGACCTGCTGTCGACGGTCGGACTGGACAAGGCGCCGAAGCTGATCGCCGAGCGGTTGTCGGTCCTCGACAGCCTGTCCTCGGAGCTCCAGCGATTGCTCGCCGGTCTGGACCGGACGTCGGCCGAGCTGGGCACGGCAGCGGCCGCCGCCGCGCACGCGGGTGCGCGGAACGCCCTCCAGGGCTGCCGGTCGCGTGCCGACGCGGTACGGACCGAGCTGGTGGGAGCGGCCGACCCGCTGCTCGCCGCGCTGTCGGACGTGCTGGCCGGGCGGCCGCACGACGCCGGCGGCCGCGCCGCCGAGCTCGCGGCGAAGCTGCAGCGGCTGGACGCGGTGCTGTCCGACCCGGTGCTGCCCGCGTTCACCCGGGCGGTGCTCGAACGGCCCCGCAAGGCGCTGGGGAGCATCATCGAGGTCGCCGAGGACGCCGGGCGGCTCGCCGCGCTCCAGTCGCTCGGCACCGGGGTGCTGCGCTACGACTGGCACCCGCAGATCGGCCCGTGGCCGCCGGGGTCGACCGGCGACCAGCGGATCTTCGTACCGCCGTCGGACGGCCGCGGTCTGAGCATCTCGGTGGAGGTCCGCCCGGCGGCGGGCCGGGAGCCGACCGCCGACGTGAGCGCGCAGCTGGTCGACTTCCGGTTGGCGCTGCTGCCCGGAGCGCAGCTGATGGAACTGCGGTTCTCCCGCATCGGGTTCCGGACGGCCACCGGCCGCAAACCCGAGGTCGACGTGGTCTTCGACGGCATGCAGTTCCTGGGCCCACTTGCGTTCATCGAGAAGCTCCGAGAGGTCATCCCGTTCGACGGTTTCGCGGATCCACCGTATGTCGACATCTCCCCCGCGGGCGTCACCGCCGGTTTCGACCTCGCCCTGCCGAGCGTCGCGATCGGGGTGTTCAGCCTGGAGAACATCGCGCTCGCGGCGGACTGCCGGGTGCCATTCCTCGGCGACGCGGTCACCGTCGGCTTCGGGTTCTGCAGCAAGGACCGCCCGTTCCGGCTCACCGTCATGGCCATCGGCGGCGGCGGCTGGGTGGCGATCCGGCTGAGCCCAGCGGGCCTCGTCGTCCTGGAGATGGGGCTCGAGGGCGGGGCCGCCCTGAGCCTCGACTTCGGCGTGGCGTCCGGGTCGGTCTCGGTGATGATCGGGGTGTACCTGCGGCTGGAGGGCGACAAGGGCCAGCTGACCGGGTACTTCCGCATCCGCGGTGAGGTCGACGTGCTGGGGCTCGCCTCGGCGTCGATCACCCTCGAGCTGTCGCTCACCTACGACTTCGACACCGGGAAGCTCGTCGGGCGCGCCAGCCTCCGGGTGGAGGTCGAGCTCTTGTTCTTCTCCGCATCGGTGGAGGTCGTCGTCGAGCGGCGGCTCGCCGGGTCGAGGGGCGACCCGAAGCTCATCGACGTTCTACCGCCCGATGAGGGCGGTCAGGACATGTGGGAGTCCTACTTCGGCGCGTTCGCCCTAGGAGCGTGATGACGTGGCCACCGCCCGACTGATGGCCACCGTGCTGCCGCACTCCGTGGACCCGACCGCCGATTTCCACGTCTCGCTGTTCTTCACCCACCGGCTCGATCCCGGGGAGTCGGACGCGCAGCTCGCGGACGTCCCCGCGCTGGTGAACTGGCCCGAGGCACTGCGGGGCGCGACCATCGCGCTTCGGGTGGACGGCCGGCCCGAGCCGATCGCGTGCACCCCGCTGGCCGAGGTGCTGAGCGACGCCGCCTGGCAGGCCGCGTTCCCCGCCACGACCCCGGTCACCCCGTTCCCCCGGCTCGACCCGACGGGCGCGCCATGGCGTTCCTGCCCCGCGTCGGCGCTCCCGGAGCACGCTCTGCAGGCCCACTACTCCTCGGTGTTCTCCTCGCCGGTCAGCCCTCCGACGGTGAGCGGCAGCCGACTGGGCCAGGCGGTGCTCGACCACCTGGTGGTCGACGGCGGAGAGCTCGTCGGCAACGTCATCGACCGGCTGCGGCGCCACGAGCGCGATCGCGACGCGCACCGCGAGCGGATCCGGGCGCAGCAGCGCAAGAACGCCGAGGAGGCCCGGGACGCCTGCGCGTGCGACGACGACGAGGGCGCGGTGGAGGAGTTCGAGTCGGCGGTCGGCAAGCTGCTCGGCCGGGGCCCGACCGGTACGAGCACCGTCGAGGCGTTCGACGCCGCGGTCAGCCGCGCCCTCGACGCGCTGGTGCCCCCGCAGCTCCGCCACCCGCCGTCGGGTCCCGGACCGGAACCCGAGCCGGGACCCGGACCGGGGCCCGACCCCGGACCGGCCCTGCTCCCGCACGCCCGAGGCGCACCGGACGGCGTGCAGCGCATGCTGGTCGACGCGCACGCCACGCAGCGCTACTACCACCGGCCCGAGGAACGACCGGAACAACCCCCGCCACCGCGGCCGGTGCCGGGCACCCGCCGGGACCGGCCCGAGGACCACGCACCCGACTTCCACGCGCTCGCGGCATCCGCGGGGAACATTCCCGCACTGGCCCGACGGCTGGGTCTCGTGCTCGACCTCCGGGTGGTGGACCCGCAGTCACTCGCCGCGGCGCGGACGATCAGCTGCGAGGTGACCGTTCCCGGCCTCGAACCGCTCGCCGTCCCGGAGACGCGGTGCGTGGCGGTGGGCTCGGCCTTCCTCACCGCCACCCACGACGCGCAGGACCAGCGACCCGACGACGGGGCCTGGAGTGCGGGACGGCTCACGGTCGGCACGGAGCTGTACCGCGTCCTCGACCTCGACCCGGACGCGGCCGGGCTGAAACTCGAACAGCACCTGCGCGGCGTCCTGCGCGCCTACGTCGCCGAGCTCAACGGCGACCCGGGGAACTACGCTCCCGCCACGCTGCGGGCGAGCGGGTTCGCCATCGCCCACACCAAGCGCGTGGAGTCCGTCGAGGAGCGGGTGCGCACCGCCCAGCGGCACGACACCCGGGTGCCGGAGGCCGGCACCATGACCGGGGTCGGCCCGTTCCTCTACCGCGACCTCGTACGCGGGCTCCGGGTCGAGGTGTGGGACGACGTGACCCGGACCTGGCACGGTCTGCACCACCGGACGGTGGACGTCGACGTGGACGGCGCCGAGTTGCTGCGTGGGACCCGGGACGTCGGCCTGCTGCAGACCGCCTCGCTGACCCGCGCCCCCGGGCCGGCCGACAACCCGCACCACCTGCACGAGGTGCTCGCGGGGTGGGACGGCTGGAGCCTGTCGGCGCCCCGGCCGGGGAAGTCGGCGGTGCACGACAGCGGCCAGGGCCCGGAGCCGGGTTCCGAGATGATCACCAACCCCGCGGACGCGCGGCCCGGCACCTTCCGGGTGCACAGCCTCGCCGCGCACGGCAGCCTGCCCGCGCTGCGGTACGGCCGCCGCTACGCGTTCCGGGTGCTCGGCGTGGACCTGGCCGGCAACAGCGTGGCCCACGAGATGACCGTCCCGACCGCGGACGAGATCGGCGAAGCCGCCGTCGCCGCGGCGGCGGAACACCTGGCCGCGCTCCGGAGGGAGACGGCCGAGCGGGACGCCGCCGGTCTGCTCGCCGCGCAGCGGCCCGGTGATCCGCCGAACCCATCACCGTCGCCCGGGCTGGTGGGCCGGGTGCACGACGCGATGGTCGCGATCGAGCAGGCCGCCGGGTCCGCCCTGATCACCCGGCCCCAGCTGGAGGTCCCGCCCGCCGAGTTCGCCGCGCTGTGCGCCGGCGCGGACGGCGGCCCGGACACCGTCACCACGCCGCGCCCGTTCCTGCGCTGGGACCGGGTACCCGAGCCCGCGATCGTCCCCCGGCGGCGCTACACGCTCGCCGAGTCGGCCAACCGCGTCGTCATCCGCACCACGGCGGCGGGCGCGGGCACCGCGGAGCGGCACCTCGTCCCGCCCAAGACCAGCCAGCTCGAGGCGGAGCTCGACGGGTGCTTCGACGAGCTGATGCACTCCACCGACCCCGCCGTCCGCCGCCGCGCGTACGCCATCGCCCTCAAGGAGCGGGGCAGCCTGTTCAGCACCGGCGTCCAGGACCTCGACGACCCCCGCCGCCTCGTCCCACAACCGGGCGTCGCGCTGGAGAGCGCGCCCACGGCCGATCCGGACGTCGTGCTCACCCTCGCCGACCTGCAGGACCCCGAGCGGGTGCCGGCCGCGGGGCAGTACGTCGTGCACGACACCGACGCGCTCGTGCTGCCCTACCTGCCCGACCCGATGGCCCACGGCGTCGCCCTGGTGTTCACCGAGGCGGGCGGCGACCACCACCTCGCCGACCGCAGGGTCCTGCAGTCCGTCGTCGTCCCCTACGCCGGCACCTGGCCGCTGATCGAGCCATTGCGGCTGGTCGTGCACAGCGGCCCGGAGCTGGCGGCGGTGCAGCGCGGCAATGAGATCCGGGTCGCCGTGCCGCCGGGTGAACAGGTCGCGATGGCGGTCAGCTCCACCCTCGACCAGGAGCACCTGGCCCGGCTCGGCCTGTGGCGGTTCCACGCGGTGCACCACCCGTCGGTCGCCGAGGACCACCGGCTCGTGCTGGAGCGCGCCGCCCTCGACGGCTGGCTGTGGTGGTTGACCCCGAGCACCGACCTGCGGCTGGTCAACGCCACCCCGGGCCCGGCGAAACCCCCCATGATCACGTTGCTCCGCCCGCGGCACCGGACCGGCTACAGCGTCGCCGCCGAGTTGGACGGGGTGCTGGACGTCCACGGCGCGAGCACCGAGGCGGTGGAGCTGCGCGCGGAGTGGGACGACCTGGTCGACGACCCGGCGTCGGCCGCGCCGACCCGCGTGACCCGCGGGTCGATCGTCACCCGGCTGGCCATCGGGCCGGACGAGCGCCTCTCGATGCTCACCGTTGCGGAAGCGAAGACCGGTACCCGACCCAGCGGCGTGCCGGAGCGCCCGGTGGTGCACACCATGCCCGACACCCGGTACCGCACGGTGCGGTACCGCCTGCACGGCACGTCCCGCTACCGCGAGTTCTTCGAGGTCGGCGAGTTGCCGGCACCGGATGATCCGGCCACGGCCGGCAACGTCGTGCCGATCACGCACCTCAGCTCGGCCGCCCCACCGCCGCCTGCGGTGCACGAGGTCGTGCCGCTGTTCGTCTGGGAGGAGGACCACGAACCGCACCACCCGTTCGCCACCCGTCGGATCCGCCGCAGCGGGGTGCGGATCTGGTTGGACCGGCCGTGGCACGCCAGCGGCGACGACGAGATGCTCGGGATCGTCACGCACCCGGCCGGCGCCGAGCTGCCGGACGGCGAGGTCGACGCCAAGCGCGACGTGATCAGCCTCTGGGGTCGCGACCCGGCCCTGGTCGGGCCGGCAGTGCCGAACGCCACCGACCTGCCGCTGCTGCCCGGCTGGCAGCAGCGGGCGTTGGAGCTGGCCATCGATCCCGGACAGCAGCCGGGCCGGCCGCACGACCGGATCGAGGTGGAGACCAGGAAGGGCAAGCTGACGCACCGCTTCCACGCCTACCTCTACCGGCCGGAGTTCCACCCGGATCGCCGGCGCTGGTTCGTCGACGCGGTGTTCGACGCGGCCGACGCCGCCTGGCCGTTCCTGCGGCTCAACGTGGTGCGCTACCAGCCGAACTCGACACCCGTGGAGCAGGCACCGGAGAAGGGCCCGGTGCCGGAGAACTACACGCAGGCGCTCGTCGAGGCGGCAGCCGGGTTCAGCGAGTTCGCGGTGTCCGGGGACGTCAACACCGACTTCGTCCAGCTGTTGCCCGAGCGGATCGCGACGATCGGTCGCCCGGACGCCGAGACCGTGCGCGTCACCGTCAGCGGCACGTTCGCCATGGTCGCCGCCCTGACGACGCCGTCCGCATCGCTGACAGAGAACATCGCGGCGAGCCGCACGGTCCGGGCCAGCCTGCAGACCCGGCCGGACGGTGCCACCTCGGACCTGGACTGGACGACGGTCGCCCAGGTCGGCTGCGACCTCGAGGGGGCCGACCCGGCGACGTTCGCCGCCACGTGGAGCGGCGCGCTCCCGCTGGACGCTGCGCCCCGAGACCTGGCGACGCCGGGAGCCGAGCAGAACCTCCGGGTGCTGGTCGAGGAGCTCGAGTTCCTGCCGGCCGATCCCGAACCCGGCTCAGACGCTCCGGCATCCAGCTCCCGGCTGGTGTACGCCGACCACCTCTACCTCTGAGCAGGAACAACGTGCGGGCACCGAGGAGGAGAACATGCCGCTCGTGACGGTGGACATACGAACACTCGATCTCCAGAACGCCGCCACCTCCCCGGTGACCGGCCGGCAGGTCCGAACGCTGCAGGGACTTCTCAACGCCTGGTTGCGCTCGGCCGACACCCCGCCGCACGTGGAACCCGATCCGCTGCTCGACCTCGACGGCGTGGCCGGACGGGCCACCCGCTCGATCGCGCTCCGGTTCCAGGAAGCGCGCCGGCTGCACGCCGACGCGGTCATCGGGCCGAAGACCTGGGCCGCGCTCGTGGAGCGGGTCGACTGAGCGAAAAGGCCGACCGGAGACGGGACCGGGGGCGGGGAGGAATGACGTGTTCGACTTCAACGTGGACGTGAAGCTGACGGACGTGAACGACCCGGGCAGCGTCCAGTTCATCAACATGACGATCGGGAGCGTCCCGCCGGGCGCCGACCGACTTCTCGGAGACTGGCGCGGCGCCTCCGTCTTCCTGCCCTCCTCGGAAGGTGAGTTCGACTGGGACGGCCGGCCCGGGCAGGGCGCCGCCTTCGTCTTCGACGGGCCCTCCGCGGGGTCGCGCCTCGTGCTGGGCCTGAACGACTTCGTGGACCCGGGCGGCGGCCTCCCGCGACGCGGCGCGAGCGGCGGGGGCGCCGTCACCGATCCGGACGACCCGTCCTTCCTCGGGGACGTCCGGTGGGAGATCACGTGAGGATTGCCGACGAACACACAGGAGGAGATCACGATGCCGGCTCTCATCGAACTCGATGATCAAGTCACCTTCGTGACCGATCCGGTGAGCCCGTGCTCCGGTGCCGATTTCACCGTCTCGTGGCGCGAGAAGAACACCGGTGACGAGGAATCCACCGACTACCAGGACATCTTCGACATGGACGACCAGGGAACCGGTGACAGCCAGGACCTGCCCTGCGAGGGGTTGGCACCGGGTCAGGTCGCGATGCGCATGTTGACGTTCAACCTGTCGGCCGGCAACTACGACATGAACCTGGTGATCAATGGCCGCGGCCCGTTCTTCCTGGGCAACGTCATAGTGCGCGACTGCGACTGAGCCGCGACACCCGAGCAACATCCCCACTCGTCCGACAGGAGACATCGATGGTCCAGTTCGTGTCACCGCGGTTCGACGGCGATCCGGTCCTCGAGGAGATCCTCGCCGACCCGGACACCGGCACGAAGAAGCTGGGGCCGGGCTCCCCGGCAGAGAGCGTCAGACGGGTTCAGCAGGCCTTGTTCGACCTGACGTGGACCCAGCGGATCGATACACCCGTGTCCGACCCGACGACGTTCGTGATCGGCATCTACGGGCCGCTGACCACCAAGACGGTCCACAAGTACAAGACCCATCACAAGATTCACTTTCCCCCGTCCGCGCCCACCGGGATCATCGACGGCTTCGCCGGACCGCGAACCCTGGCCAAGCTCGACAAGAACACCGTGCTGCTGGACCTGTGCGACGCCGAACTCGACGAGAAGGCCACGGCGGTCCAGATCTCGTCCGGAGTCGAGCACGATTCGCCCACGTTGCCGATCCTCGGCACTACCGGAGCGATGCGGCTGCGCTCCGGTGGCGGCTTGCCGGGCGTGCCCAGCGGAATCTGGTTCAAGCGCGGTGTGGGGGCGTTCCAGGTGCGCGGACCGGTATTTACCGCTTACTCGGATGAGAACTTCGAAAGCGGACTGGGATTTCCCATCGCGGACCAAGAAGCAGGGAACCAGTCCGGACAGGTCTTGCAGAGGTTCGAGGAGGGGGAGATCCGAGTGGAGCCGGACGGCACCGTCGCCGTCCGGCTGACCCCTACCTCCGAGACCACGATCTCGTCGGACAGCTTCTGAGTCGACCGAGATCCACGCGCTCGAGGCAGCGCCGTGATGATGCGTCCGTCCCGATGAGGAACCGGAGCGGGCCGGAACGACTTCGTCGCCGCGGACGGCCTCCCGACGCGCTGCGAGACCGCGAGCAGGCGGATCGGGAGGACCGGGCCGTCGTCCCCGAAGGAAGCCGAGATGAAACACATCGTCGTCTGCTGTGACGGCACGTGGAACCGGGCCGACCAGGCCAGCGACGGCGTGCCGATCCCGACGAACGTGCGGATCTTCCACAACCTGGTCGCCGAGACGGCCCAGGACGGCTCACCGCAGGTCGTCCGGTACTTCTCCGGGGTCGGCGCCGACGGCTCGCTGCTGTCGCGCACGTTCGACGGTGGCACCGGCCGGGGGTTGTCCCGCAACATCATGAATGCCTACCTGTGGCTCGCGAGCACCTACGAGCCCGGCGACCTGATCTCGGTTGTCGGGTTCAGCCGCGGCGCCTACACGGTGCGCAGCCTCGTCGCGATGCTGACCTCCTGCGGGCTGGCCGCGGTCCCCGCTCCGGGTACGGGCGTACCGCGCGGTGCGTGGGACGTCGTGCGCCGCGTGTACGAGGACGGGTACATGCCCGGTGTCCCGAAGCGCGACCCTGCCTGGCACACCGGCCTCTCGTTCGTCCCCGGTTTCGCCCCTCCCGTCGATTCGGACGACCGGGACGAACTCGGCGCGAGGATCGAGTTCCTCGGGGTGTGGGACACGGTCGGCTCGCTCGGGATCCCCGACTTCTTCGGGCTCCTCAACCTCGTCGATGACGACGCCGGCTACGCCTTCCACGACACCCACCTGAACCCTGGCGTGCGGTGCGCGCGCCACGCGGTGGCGCTCGACGAGCGGCGGGGGCCGTTCGCGCCGACCCTGTGGACGGCGGCGGGTGGGGAGCCCCTCCAGGACTCGCCACGGGTGCGGCAGCTCTGGTTCCCGGGTTGCCACAGCGACGTCGGCGGCGGCTACCGGGAGACCGGGCTGTCCGATGGGGCACTGCGGTGGATGATCGACGAGGCGAGCGCGCACACCTCGCTCGCGTTCGCGCCGCAGGCGAAGGAGATCGAGGGCGACCCGTTCGACGTGCTGCACGACAGCTGCGTCGGTGCCTACCAGCGCATCAGCCCGACGCCCCGCAGCGTGCCGCGGGTGCGACCGGGATCGGAAAGGGTGCACGACTCAGCCGTGCGCCGTTGCGGGCAGCCACCCGCCCGACAGGATCCATACCGCCGATCGGTGGAGCTCGAACCGGGCGGCCGGTACACGACCGAGATCTTCGCGCACCTGCCGTGGTGCGAGATCGGCATCTACGCCCGGGACGGCTGCACCTACCGGTTCACCGCGTGCGGGGAGTGGATCGACAAGGACGAGGTGGCCGGACCCGACGGGATCGAGGAGCCGTCGTTCGTCGGGCGGATGGCCTACGGCCTGGGCACCGTCGCGGACTCGATCGAAGCGCAGTTGCGGACGCTCACGCACAACCCCCTCGCCGAGATGCCACTGTCGAAGCGCCTCGACGGGCCGGGCGCTCGGTGGATGCAGTTGGTCGTCGTGGTGGCCAACGGCCGTTTCGACGACTCCGGCAACCAGCTCCCACACCAGGTGCTTCCGGTCGGGCAGGGCCCCAGGATGCTGACGGTCCAGGGCGAGGGGTACCTGTACGCATTCGCCAACGATGCGTGGGGGATGTACTCGAACAACCGGGGGAGCGTCCTGCTCACCGTGGAGCGCACAGCGTGAGGCGCCCCACTCCGGATGGCGCTGTCGACGAGGACGGGACGCGTGGCCTCCCCGCGTCTGGATCAATCAGGAGGACCTGACAGTGGCACTTCGGTCATTGCTTTTCACGTCGCCCGACATCGATCCCCGGCTCGGGGCATGTCTGGTAGACGATGCGGCACACATCACACCTGGTTCCCAGGGGGAACATGTAGAGAAGATCCAGACCGCCCTCAACCAGTTGAGCGCCGGACCGGGTCGGGAGAACTTCGATCTCGTGGTCGATGGCGCATACGGTCCCGCAACTGCGAGCGCTGTGCAGGTGTACAAGAACAGGCGGGGGATTCTGCGGCCCGGGCAGTTGACGGCCGACAACATCGTCGGCAAGCGAACGATGCAGAGTCTCGATGACGAGATGGACATCTTGGAGCGCGAAGTGCCCCTCTTCAGCGGGCTCATCGCGCCCACGGCTTCTGGGGCTCCACATGACCACACCACATGTCCGACGCCGCCGCGCGTGACGGGGACCTTGCTCAACGGTCACGCCAGTCATTGGGGGACGCCGATCAATCCGAAACGCCAGGGTCGGATGGTCAACATCTATGGAGAAGGAGAGACCGACTACGTCGGTTTTGTCGACTTCGCGGCCGAGCCGCAGTTTGCGAACGGTCGACCGTTGACGTCGTCATTATTTAGTGGAAGTGCAAGCGATATAGCCATGCGTAACGCGCCGATCAATGCTGTCACGGAAAGCGAGATCAAACGTCTTGCGCGAGGGGTTGCGCTGGGCGGATGCCGGTTCACCTACGGATCGAATCAGATAACGTTCCGGGCGCCGAGGCGCATCCTCGGACTCGGCCAGGTCGTCCAGCAAGCTCGGATCGCCGATGAGGACCATCCAGGCGATCCGGCATTCGACAGCGAAGTCTGGGTGGTCGAGATGCGCTGACTCCCGTGCGACCGCGGGTGCAGACGACGAACGTGCGTCGGTGACTCCGCCGATACGAGGGTACCGACCGTTCCCGGCAGGCGCGAGATACGCGTAGCCGACTACGCATGTCCCGCCGGGCACGCCCGGGCAGACTCGAGATGGGCCGGGGCGAAACGTACGCCCAACCGGCGACCGCGAAGCCGACGGTGCGGGCCCCGACCCGACCGAGTCGATCGAGGAGACGGCATGTTGGCCACCTTGGTACTGGACAGCCTCACCTGCCAGGTAACCGACGACCTGGGCAGCGACGAGCCGATAATCACGATCGACGAGGAGGAGGTGTGGCGCGCTTCGGATGTCGACGAAGGAGATGTCCGGGTGATCGATGTCCGTCGTTCGTTCGTGGATGTCGCCATCGTCAAGCTCTTCGACGAGGAGGTAGGCGTCAACGATGAGCTGGGTAGTCGCGTCGTCCAGGCCGACGAGGCGGGTATAGGGCCGCGCCAGGCCTTCTTCACGCAGGCTGCGGACGCGCGCTACGTCCTTTCCTACCATGTAGAATAATTCGGTTCGTACGCCTCCGAATCACACTCGAGATGCTCGGTGACGCACGAGGCTCCCCGTGCCGGTCCCCACCGCGGACGCGCGATCGCGGTGCAGGACCGAAGCGAAAGCGTCGTGATCGTGCTGTAGGCGCGGTCGTAACTGATGGAGGAAACATGGCAGATACGAACGACGTCACCTGTCGCCCCGGCTTCGTGTGGCGGGAGGCTTTCCCCGGCGACACGGTGTGTGTCACGCCGGAGCGGCGCGCGCAGGTGCGATTCGACAACAGCAGGGCGAATGCCCGTCGCGAACCCCATGGTGGGGCGTACGGCCCTGCGACCTGCATTCCCGGATACGTCTGGCGGGAGGCGCGCGAAGGCGATGTCGTCTGCGTGACGCCCGAGGAGCGAGCGCTCGTTCGCGAGGAGAACCGCACGGCCGCCACGCGCCGCGTCGGTGGGCCCGTGCAGATCGACTGAACGCAGGCGCTGAGACGGTCAGCTCGCCCCGGTGGATCGTGTCGGTATCGGGTGTTGGACGAAGGTACCGAGTTCGGTCATGTCAGCGACCTGCCCGACGGCGGCGAGACGCTCCGCGGTGCGGATCGTCTCGCCCCCGTCGACGCCGAAGATCAGGAGGTGGCGGTCGCTGCGCTGATCGGCGAGCAGGGAGACGTGCTGGACGTTGCCGGAGCGGGTGGGCGGAGCACCGACCAGCGGCACGAGGTCGGCCACGACCGCCGTGACCACGTCCTGCAAGCCACGTCCGGCTGCCGGATGCAACTCGAAGACAGGACCCGGTGGCCCAGGTCCCGCGCCGGCACGTCGCCGTCGTCACGTGCGAGCGACGCCGACGCCTCGGGAACGACCGTGAACCGGCCCTCGTCCTGGACCGTGGCGTGTGCCTCCAGCGCGTCGACGGCGTCCTGGTTGTGTCGCGTCCAGCCGATGTCGGTGGACACCAGCAGGAGCCGGGGGTCCTGCTCATCAGTGCCCAGCACGTGCACGACCAGCACGTTGCCGGCCCGGAAGGACTCGCCGCGTTCCGCGGCGTGCAGAAGCCCGACGACGTGCTCGTGGATGTCGGCCGTGATCTGTCCCGACCGGGAGGTGGATCTCCGCCAGCCAAGGCGGAACACGGCGAGGTCTGGCCCGATGCGCGGTTCTGCCATGCCCGCCTCCTGTCGCAAGGGACCGGTCAGTGAACGCTGCCGGTGCCGTGGATGGCGCCGGTGGGGTGGGTGTCGATGCGGTCGGGCGGTGAGAGCAGGGTCAGCGGGCGTGGTGGCGGCGGGATGGGGCAGCCCGCGTCGATCCAGCTGGTGATGGTGTCGACGTCAGCGGCCAGTGCACGCGCCATCGCGTTGCGGCCGCGTAGCACTTGCGTGACCAGCCGGCTGTTCGCGGCGTCCCCCGGCGTGACCCAGCCGTTGTCCGGGCTCGCCAGCGCCGCCATGAGGGCGGGTGCCGGTCGCGTGAACCACCACGCGACCGAGTGCTCGACGACGGCGGCTGATCCGTCCGGGTCGGGACCGCGCAGCGTCGTCGCCGTGTGGGCGGGAGCTCCGTCCTGCAATGGCCGCTTGGCATCGACGAGCTCGGCCATCAGCTCGGCGGAACCGGCCGACGGGGTTCGTGGTGCGGGCGCGGCGGGGAGGGATCGGATCCAGTCCCGCCACGTCGCCAGTTCGGGGTCGGTGAACACGCGGAACATGGGCCCATCCGGCTCCGTGAGCGCGAAGAAGGGGCTGGCGTCGGGATCTCCCGGCACGATCCGGCCGCTCGTGACCAGTGCCGCCATCAGTCGGTCGGGCTCGGTGAACAGATCGTTGAGGAGCGCGCCGCCGAGCCGTCGGGTTCCGTGGTTGAGCCGGGCCTTCGTCGCCTTCGCCTGGATCACCGCCGCAACGCGTTGCGCGGGCGTGGGGCGGTTGCGCAGCTTCTCGGCCACCTGTTGGCCGAGGTTCCCGGTCGTGGCGAAGGCGACGTAGCCGGTCCACACGCGCCGCCACTGCGCCTGCATCGCCTCCTCGCCCAGCTCGACGCGGATGCGCTCGAGATACTGCTGTACCGCGCGCTTCGCCAACGCGCCGTGACCCGACGTCGCGTTGTCGATGGCCACGTGCATCTCGTAGAAGCGGGTGTCGATGTCGAAGTGCCGGTTGAGCAGGACCTGGCTGCGCAGCTCGACCGCGCTCCACTCCAGGTACTGCGTCATGCCCAGCAGCTCGGGCCGGTATGCCTGCGGGAACTGCCCGACGACGAGCTGCAGCAGCGGCAGAGTGTAGGCGGCGTCGACGATCTCGGGGTGCTCGGCGTAGTCGC
>WUUC01207720.1_pt1 | contig 16045 bp, 8 predicted proteins | sample 6278441 | NCBI WGS metagenome assembly WUUC01 (sample SAMN13675441, study PRJNA597444) | soil metagenome | isolation source: soil | place: USA: Washington | collected 2017-10
AAGCGACCCGAGAAAGCTACGTCGCAGCCGTGGAACCGATCTGCAAGGCGAACACGGAAGCCAACGAAAAGATCCTCAAAGGGGTGCGGGGGAAAGTGAAGGCGGGCAAGCTCGATGCCGCTTCGAGGCAGTTCTTCGCCGCCGCTCGGGCGCTGAAGCGGACCCGGGCCGAGCTCCTCGCGGTGCCGAAGCCCCCGGCTGATGCTGCGCGGCTGACGAAATGGCTGAGGTACGTGAAGACCGAGATCCAGCTGTTCGAAGCGGTCGGCAGGAAGCTTGCCAAGGGGGAATCGACGAGCGCCCAGAAGATGGTGGTTCGTCTCGTCAGCAACGCGCGCCAGGCCAACAACCAGGTGCTCGATTTCGAATTCCGCTACTGCCGCTTCCAGCCCTCGAAGTTCATCTGAGAGATGGGGCGGGCGAGGGTGTGGTTCAGCGCGGGTGCCTTGGCGCTCGCGCTGACGGTCCTCGCCGGCGTCGCCGGCGCCGAGGTCGTACAGCAGGGCAACCTGAGGGTCTCTTTCGACGGCGGGATCGCGCCGCAGGCTCTGCCGCGACACGGCAAGGCCCCGGTGGCGGTGACTCTCGGCGGGCAGATCGCCACCACCGACCGCTCGGCACCTCCTCAGTTGCGGACGATCTCGATCGCGATCAACCGCAGTGGCCGGCTCGACACCAAGGGTCTGCCTGCTTGCAGGTACCACCAGATCCAACCCGCTTCGACGCGGGAAGCGATGGCGGCCTGCCGGCGGTCGATCATCGGCGAGGGGGAGTTCCGGGCCAACGTGGTCCTGCCCGAACAGTCGCCGTTTCCTTCGCGCGGCAGGGTGGTCGCCTTCCACGGCGTTCGCCAAGGACAGCAGGTGGTCTTTGCCCATATCTTCGGCACCGAACCGCTGCCGCAGGTGGCGGCGGATTGGGGATACGTTTCCGGCGTCGAGCTGACGCTGAAACGCCAGTTCAGGTCCGGCGGGCGAGATCGCAGCTATATCAGCGCCGGCTGCCCGGCCCCCGGCGATTTCACTGCGGCCACCTTCCCGCTCGCCCGCGCCTCCTTCGGCTTCGAAGACGGCCGCGTCCTCACCTCGACTTTGATCCGCACCTGCCGGGTGAAACGCTGATGGGGACCGCTGTTCTGCAGGGAGCGCGCAATCCGCAGGAGAGCACGCTCGCCTTCGCCGACTCGATCAGCCGCGGCGACCTCGAGGCGGCGACGAGGTGCTTCACCAAGGACGCCTGCCTTCTCACTCCGGACGCGACGACGATCAGGGGCAGGGAGGAGATCAAGCCGATCCTCCACCAGCTGATCCTGGTCGACGCCCGGATCGAGGTTCAGGAGAGCTCTGTCGTCCGTGCTGGGGAGGTCGCGCTCGGGACCGAGCGGTGGACGTTCACCTCGGTCGGGACGGGAGACGCACCCTTCGTCAGGACGCTCAGCCCGACCCTGGTCATGCGACAACTCGAGGGTGTCTGGAAACTCGCAGTGGCGGTGCCTTGGGCACGGCAGTAAAGCGTCTGACCGCCCTTTGCTAAGCCTCGTTTTCGCCTTCTTTGCAGGTAGTTACACGAATTTGTGTACCGCTCTTGACAGCGTGTAATTCTCCGTTTATGTTCCTGCTCGTCGGCTGACACGCCGGTTTTTCAAGACCAGGGAAACAGGGAACGGACTCGCGGCGCGCATGGGAGCGGCACGGGACCGACTCAAGAGAGGAACGGGGACTTGAGCAACGCGGACTCGCTATTCGCCGCTTCGCGGCAGATCGGACGCCACTCGGACAACGCCGGCGCGCGGGCGCGGCTCGGACTCGCGGCGATGCTTGCGGCGATCGCCTGCTTCCTGCTGTCTGCCCTGCTCACGGCCGCACCGGCCGCGGCAGCCTGCCCGAACGAAGTCTTCCGCAGCGGCCCCTCGGCGAAATTGCCGGAATGCCGCGCCTACGAGCTGGTCACGCCCGAGTACACCGCCGGGATCAAACCGACGGCGACCAACTTCTCGAACTTCCCCCACGGCTTCGAGTTTCCGCTGATCAACGACGCCGGCGACAGCGTTAGCTTCAACACCGTCGGCGGGGCCCTCAGCGGCGACCCCGGCAACGGCTTCAGCGACCGCTACCTGGCGATCCGTACCGCCCAGGGCTGGGTCACCGATTTCGTCGGCCCGACCGCGACGGAGAGCTCGCGGCCCGCTCCGGGAGGCGTCGCCCCCGACCACGACACCTACTTCTTCAACGCCGGACTCAACGACTTCAACCTGGAGCCGGAATCGCTTCTGCAGGCTCCCTTCGGCGGCCTCCAGGCCGACTACGTGCGCCTGCCGAACGGCGACTACGAGCTGATCGCCCTCGGCAGCCAGGGCTCCGCGCGAGAAGCGGAAGGCCGCCTCATCACCTCTGACGGGAAGATGATCTTCACGACCGAAGAGCAGCTCGAGCCGGAGGCGTCGCCGAGCGGGATCACCAACGTCTACGAGCGCACCCCGGGTGGGCCGACCCACGTGCTCTCGCTGCTCCCCGACGACAGCGCGCCCGACAGCCACGCCAATTTCCTGGGCGCCTCCGCGGACGGGAACGACGTCGCCTTCCACGTCGGCGAAGGCTTCAACATCAACAACGGCAGCTGGTACGTGCGGCGCAACGGGGTCACCAAAGAAGCGGCGCGCTCGAACGGCGTCGTCGTCGGCAAAGACCTGACCTGCGAGGGCTCAGGGGCGCCGACCCTCGCCTACCAGTGGCTGCGCAACGGCACCCCGATCCCCGGCGCGACCAGCGGCTCCTACACCCCGACGGCCGCCGACGCGGGTGCCGCCCTGCAGTGCCTCGTAGAGGCCACCGGCGCCGAAGGCACGAGCCTGACCGCGAGCCAGCCGCCGATCGTCGTCGCCCCCTTCGCAGGGAAAAACACCCCGATCCGCTCCGAGCAGACGTTCATCGAGACCTCGAACGTCGGTTTCGCCTCGGTGGGCGAGACGATCACCTGCCAGCCGGGATCCTGGAGCGGTAGCCCCACGTTCGCCTACCAGTGGCTGCGGGACGGAACCGAGATCGCCGGCGCCACCGCATCTACCTACGCCGTCGACGCCTCGGACGAAGGCGCGTCACTGCAGTGCCGGGTGACCGCCGCCAACGCCGACGGCACGGTTCTCGCGTTCAGTCCCTTCCAGCCGGTGCGCCCGACCCTCCCCGCCTACGGCGAGGAAGGGGTGGAGATCGCCAACTCGACCGATCCCCCGGACGCACCCGAGGTCGGCGACGAGCTCTCCTGCTCGCCGGGCACCTGGAGCGGCAGCCCGACCTTCGCCTACCAGTGGCTGCGCAACGGCACGCCGGTCGGCGGCGCGACGGCCGGCACCTACACGGTCACCGCCGCCGACGAAGGCACGTCGCTGCAGTGCCTGGTCACGGCCGAGACCTCGGGCGCCGACGCGGGCGACACCAGCAATGCGCTGGTGGTCGACCCGCAGCCGGCGACCGCCCCGCCCGCGGAGACGGGCTTCTTCGCCGCCGGAATGATCTTCGGACCCCCCCGCACCGAAGTTGGCGACAACATCAGCTGCTACCAGGGCGAATGGTCCGGGGAGCCGAGCATCGCCTACCAGTGGCTGCGCGACGGGGCCGAGATCCCCGGCGCCACGGCCGAACAGCACGAAGTCACCGCCGCCGATCTCGGCAGTGTCCTCCAGTGCCGGGTGACGGCGAGCAATGCGGGCGGAACGGCGGTGGGGGTCTACGCCGGCGCGGACAACGGCCCTCGCTTTGCCACCAGCCGGATCCCCGCCGCCGGCGCCGCTGTCCCGCTTGCCGAACTCGTCTTCGGCGGGGTCTTTGGCGGGCACCTCTTCTACGGCGACCGGGGGGCCCCCGGCCTCCAGTACCAGGGCCCCGGAGACCTCTACTCCTACGACATCGGCGCTGGCACGACGACCGCGATCACGGACACCGGCGACGCGAAATTCTCCCACGTCTCCCGCGACGGCTCGCACGTCTACTTCACGGCCGAATCCGAAATCGGCGGCGAGGGCATCGACGGCAAACCGAACCTCTACGTCTGGTCGCGCGCCGACGACAGCACGTCCTACATCGCCACCGCCGAACCCGACGACGCGGTGGTGCTCCGGGAGTCGCAGTCCGAATACGGGGCGAACCTGGCGAGCTGGGCGTTCGCGATGTACCCGGAAAAAGAGTCGGTCCAGGGCATGGCAAGCGCCTACACGCGTGCGACGCCCGACGGCTCGGTGTTCCTGTTCATGACCACCGCGCAGCTGACCTCGTTCAACAACACCGAGGAAACGCCGGAAGACTGCTTCGACCCTAACGTCGGCGGCGAACGCTGCCCGGAGCTCTACCGCTACGACACCGCGACGGAGGAACTCGACTGCGTCTCCTGTCCGCCGCAGGGCAGCGGGCCGGCGAAAGGGCGCGCCTACACCCACGAGTGGGGCGTGGTCACGAACATGAACCCGCCGAACAACCTGTCGCAGGACGGGAACATGGTGGTCTTCGAGACCAACGAAGACCTCCTGCCCGCGGACGGCAATGAACTCCGCGACGTCTACCGCTGGCGGAAAGGCGAGGGCCTGGCCCTGATCTCGACTGGCCAGGAAATCACCAACAGCTACATCTACGGGATCACCCCGAGCGGGTTTGACATCGCCTTCACGACCACGCAGAAGCTGCTCCCGGAGGACGAGAACGGCGGCACCGAGCGAATCTACGACGCCCGCGTCAACGGCGGCTTCCCGCCGCCCGAAGACACGGTGACCGAGCCCTGCTCAGGCGACGCCTGCCAGGGCAACCCGAGCGCGGCGCCCGAAGCGCCGAGCATCCCCAGCTCCTCGCTGAACGGCACCGGCAACGTGAAATCGAAGCTGAAGTGCCCGAAGGGGAAGCGGAAGGTCGTCCGCAAGGGCAAGGAACGCTGCGTCAAGCGCAAGGGCCACAAGCAGCGCAAAGGCAAGAACCGGGGCGGCAAGGGCGCGGGCAAGAAAGCCGGCGCCAAGCGGGGGGCCGGCCGATGAGCGGCCGCACCGCAGCCAGCACGCAAGCGAGCATCAACCTGAGCAAGGAGAACGCTGAGATGGATTCCCGTACCTCGACTGGCCGCGGCTCCCGCCGCCGCGGCATGGCCGCCGCCCTCGTGCTGGCCGTGGTCCTGCTGGTCGCCGCCCTCGCCCCGGCCGCCAATGCCGGCTTCGAGGACTTCGCGATCGAAGAATCGGGCGCCTCTCTCTCCGACAACCAGGCGGGGGCGCACGCGGACTTCCAGACGAGCTGGAAATTCACCTTCGACGCCAGCGAAAAAGAAGGCGACCAGAACGTGCCGTGGGGGGCGCTGCGCGACCTCCTCACCGAGCTGCCGCCCGGGCTGCTCGGCAACCCGGCCGCGTTCCCTACCTGCAAAGCGGAGATCTTCGCCCCGAACTTCAACTCGCTGCAGTTCTGCGAAACCGACACCCAGGTCGGGATGATCGAACCGGGCGCGCTCGGGTTCTTCGCTCCCGGCACCTACAGAACGCCCCTGATCAACCTCGAGCCGCCCACCGGCGACCCCAACGTGGTCGCCCGGCTCGGCTTCGTCGCGGTGTTCTTCCCGATGTACATCGACATCCGCCTCGACCCCAAACGCGACTACGCCCTCACCGCGGCGCTGGTCAACGTGCCCTCGGTCGCGGCCGTGACCGGATCCGTCAACAACTTCTGGGCGGACCCCACCGATGAAAGTCATGACTCCGAACGCTTCACCTGGTTCGACGCCCTCATGGGCGAACCGACCCCACCCGTTGACAGCGGCCTGGATCCGACCGCCTTCATGACCAACCCGCGCTTCTGCGGACCGACCGAAGTCGGCACCGGCGCCCGCAGCTACGAGTTCATGGAAGGCTTCGACTGGGCCTTCGACCCCCTCGCCACGATCGAAGGCTGCGAGTCGGTGCCGTTCAACCCGACGATGTCCCTGGCGCCGACCACGCGCAGCCCCGGCGCCAGCAGCGGCATCGACGTCAGCCTGCAGATCCCGCAGGAGGGGCTTACCGTCCCCGACGGTCGCGCCCCCTCGGACCTGAGGAAGGCCGTCGTCCGGCTCCCCGAGGGCGTCGCGCTGAACCCGTCCGGCGTCGACGGCCTCGGCAGTTGCACCGAAGAGCAGATCGGCGTCGACCGCATCGAGCGCCAGATCGCGGCCGTCGGCGGCAAGGGTGCCCCGGTCGCGCTCAGCTTCGGCGGCCAGACCACCCCCTACCTACCGCAGCTGGCAAGCGCCGCCCAGGCGCAGGCGGCGCTGGAGGCGCTGCCCAACGTCGCGCCCGGTGACGTCGCGGTCAGCGGCCGGCGCGGCGGTCCCTGGACGGTCGACTTCACCGGCTCGATGGCGGGCCAGGACGTGCAGCCGATCGGCGGCGCGTACGGCGAGCTCCAGCAGCTCACCGTCAGCGCAAAATCGGGCACCTACACGCTCACCTACGACGGCCAGACCACGGCTCCGCTCTCCTTCAACGCCGAAGCGGCGGCGGTGCAGGCGGCCCTGGAGGCCCTGCCGAACGTCTCCCCTGGCGACCTGGAAGTCACCGGCGGCCCGACGACGGGACAGAGGACCTGGGAGCACCGCTCCTTCCGCATCGTCTTCACCGGTCCGCTGATGGGAGTCAACGCCCCGCTGATCACGACGACCGGCTCGCTGGTCGGAAAAAGCAAATCCGTACCCGCGATCCTGCAGGTGGTGACGATCACCGAGGCCGGCACCGCGGCCGCCTCGCAGACCGTCAAGCAGGGCGGCACCCTGGGCTTCGACGCCGAGGCGCCCGACTGCCCCGAGTCCGCGAAGGTCGCCACCGGGGAGGTCATCACCCCGGTTCTCGACACCCCGCTCAAAGCGAGCGTCTACATGGCGAGCCAGAGCGACAACCCGTTCAACTCGCTCTTCGCCGGCTACCTGGTCGCGCGCGGGCAGGGAGTGTTGCTGAAGGTACCGGCGAAATTCGACGTCGATCCCGCCACCGGCCGGGTCGTCGCCACCTTCGACAACATCCCCCAGCAGCCGTTCAGCAGCCTCGAGCTGCACTTCAAGGGCGGCAACCGGGGCCTGATCACTACCCCGAGCAACTGCGGCACTTACCGCACCAGCTACGAGCTGACCCCCTGGTCGGGGACCCCGCCGGTAGTGGGGATCAGCGAGTTCGCGATCGACCAGAACTGCGGCCCGAAGCCGTTCGCGCCGGGTTTCAGGGCCGGGTCGAACAGCCCGCTCGCGGGGGCCTTCACCCCCTTTGCGACGCAGGTCTCCCGTGAGGCCGGCTCGCCGGTGCTGACCGGGATCGCCGTCGACATGCCGCGCGGGGTGACCGCCAAGCTGGCGGGCGTCCCGTACTGCTCCGAGGAGGCGCTCGCCTCCGTGCCGACCGCCGCCGGCAGCGGCGCCGGCCAGCTGGGGGCGCCGTCGTGTCCGGCCGCCTCACAGGTCGGCAGGGTGGTCGCCGGGACCGGTTCGGGCGCGCCCTTCTACGTGGGCACCGGCAAGGTCTACCTCGCCGGGCCCTACAAAGGCGCGCCGCTCAGCCTCGCGGTCGTCGTCCCCGCCCTGGCGGGGCCGTTCGACCTCGGCAACGTGACGGTCCGGGTCGCGGTCAACATCGACCGGCCCACCGCCCAGGTCCACGCGGTCTCCGACCCGCTGCCGACGATCCTGCAGGGGGTCCCGCTCGACGTCCGCGACGTGCGGGTCCTGCTCGACCGGCCGGACTTCATGCTGAACCCGACCAACTGCGAGGCGCAGCAGGCGACGGGCGTCATCACCGGCGCTGGTGGCGTGAGCGCCCAGGTTGCCAGCCGCTTCCAGGTTGGCGAGTGCGCGGCGCTCGGCTTCAAGCCCAAAATGTCCCTACGGCTGAAGGGTGGGACCAAACGGTCCGACAACCCGGCGCTGACGGTGACCCTGCGGCCGCGGCCGGGCGACGCCAACCTCTCCGGCGTATCGGTGGCATTCCCGCGCTCGGAGTTCCTCGACCAGAGCCACATCCGCACCGTCTGCACCCGGGTGCAGTTCGCGGCCGACCAGTGCCCGAAAGGCTCGGTCTACGGCTCGGTGACGGCTTGGACGCCGCTGCTCGACGAGCCGCTGCGGGGCAACGTGATCCTGCGTTCCTCTGACAACAAGTTGCCGGACCTGGTTACCGATCTCCGGGGCCCGGCTGCGCAGCCGATCAAGCTGGAGGCCGCGGGTCGCATCGACAGCGTCAACGGCGGCATGCGGAGCACGTTCGAGCTGATGCCCGACGCGCCGATCACCCGCGTCGTCCTCAAGATGCAGGGCGGGCGCAAGGGCCTGCTGGAGAACAGCCGCAACATCTGCGCCAAGGCCTACCGCGCCACCGTCGGGTTCACCGCCCACAACGGGCGGACCCACAGCATGCGGCCGAAGCTTCTGGTCCGCTGCAAGGGCGGCAAGGGCAAACGCCGCGGATGAGTTGTGGACTCAGACGCCGCCGCCTCCCCTCCCTGGGCGGCGACGTCCTGATCCTCTTCGCCTTCGCCTGTCTCGGCGCCGGTCCCGCCGGCGCCGCCATGATCGACAACCGCGGCTGGGAGATGGTCTCGCCGGTCGACAAGAACGGCGGCCAGGTCGACCCGCCGGGGACGATCGCCGGCGGCGGCGTTCTGCAGGCGGCCGCGGGCGGCGGGGCCGTCACCTACAGCTCGAAGTCCTCCTTCGGGCCCGAAGCGGCCGGCGCGCCTCCGGCCAGCCAGTACGTCTCGGTCCGCGGCGCCGGCGGCTGGAGCACCCAGAACATCACCGTCCCGATCCTCTCCGGGACCTATGACCTCGGCGCCGACGGTGTGCCCTACAGGCTGTTCTCGCCAGACCTGGCGCGCAGCCTGCTGCTCAACGGGGACCACTGCCGGGGTGAAGTCAGCGGCTGCCCCGTCGCCAACCCGCCGCTGCGGGGCACCGATGCGCCGGCGGGGTTCCAGAACTACTACCTGCGCGAAGGCGGAACCTTCGAGGCCGTGGTCGGCGCCGCGGACGTGGCTGGGAAAGGGCTTGACCCGGCCAGCTTCGACCTCCGCCTCGCCGGCGCCTCGCCCGACCTCCGCACGGTCATCCTCTCCACCTGCTCTCGGCTCACCGCCGCCGCCGTCGACGGTTGCGGCACGGGGGACTTCAACCTCTATCACTGGTCCAAGTCCAGCGGAGCCTTGACGCTGATCAACGCGGCGCCCGGGGCGGAGCTCGCCGCGCAGTCGGGCGCCGTCTCCGCCGACGGCTCGCGCGTCTACTGGCGGGATTCGGACAGCGGCGATCTCTACCTCTGGCAGGCCGGGAACAGCGTGCAGGTGGACGTCGCGGCCGGAGGCGGCGGCAGCTTCGAGACAGCCTCCGCCGACGGCTCGGTCGCCTACTACACGAAGGCGGGCCACCTCTGGCGCTACGCCGGCGGGAACAGCACCGACCTGACGCCGGGCGGCGGCGTGGCCGGGGTCCTCGGCGCGTCCTCGAGCGGCGGGACCGTCTACTTCCAGGACGGCGCCGGCCTGCAGCGGTGGAGCGGCGGGTCGACCACCACGGTCGCCCCCGGCGCGGCGGTCGCCATTCCGAGCACGTACCCGCCGACCACCGGCCGGGCCCGGGTGAGCGCCGACGGGACCAAGCTGCTCTTCGTCTCGACCGAACCCCTCACCGGTTACAACAACCTCGACAAATACACCGGCCTTCCCGATTCCCAGGTCTTCCTCTACGACGCAGGCGCGGACAAACTCACCTGCGTCTCCTGCAACCCACAGGGCAAACGGCCGATTGGCCCCTCGACGATCCCCGGCGCGGTAGCCAACGGCACCGCCCCCGGCTCCACCTTCTCTTACAAGCCGCGAGCGCTCTCCGCCAACGGGCGTCGCGTCTTCTTCGACTCGGGCGACGCGCTGGTCATCGGCGACTCCAACAGCAACCAGGCCACCGGCGCCGGCATCCCCGACGTCTACGAGTGGGAGGCCGGGGGAGAGGGAACCTGCGCGGCGGCCACCGGCTGCCTAGGCCTCATCTCCAGCGGCATCTCCTCCCATGCCGCCTCCTTCGCCGACGCCTCCGCCGACGGGTCGGACGCCTACTTCCTCACCGAGGCCTCGCTGGTCGGCAGCGACCCAGGCTCCGGCGACCTCTACGACGCCCGCGTCGGCGGCGGCTTCCCGCTGCCGCCGCAGCCGATCCCCTGCGAAGGCGACGCCTGCCAGGTGCTGCCGACCGCGCCGCTGGATCCGAGCATCGCCACGCTTCAGGCCGGGGTCGGCAACCCGCCGGTCGTCTACCGCAAGTACTGCCGCAAGGGCTATGTGAAGCGCAAGGGCATCTGCGTCAAGAAGGGCCGCAAGCAGAAGGCTTCCCGCAAGGGCAAGGGACGCAAGCGGGGTCAGCGCGGCGAGGCCCGGCGATGAGGCGGCGGATCGGCATCGTCGTCCTGGGCGCCCTCTCGATCATGGCGCTGCTGCCCCCGGCCGCCGGTGCGGAGTTCGGGTTCCAACCGGGAGCCGAGGGGTTCTCCGCCGCGGTCGTGGCCGACGGGGGAGAAGCGGCGACGGTCGCCGGCTCGCATCCCTACCAGCTCTCCCTCGGGATCGGGCTCAACCAGGCCGGGGAATCCGCAGAGCAGCCCGGAACCGTGTTCCCCGACGGCGATCTCCGCAACCTGCGGTTCGAGGTCCCCAACGGGCTGATCGTCAACCCCAGCGTGGTGCCGCCCTGTGACCTGGCGCAGTTCAGCACCCCGCGCCTCTCGCCGTTTGCGCCGAGTCGCTCCGGGGAGAGCTGTCCCGACGACACCCAGGTGGGGACGGTGCGGGTGCAGACCAGCGAGGGCGAGCGCACCTTCGGCCTCTTCAACCTCAGGCCCCCACCCGGCGTCGTCGCCCAGTTCGGCTTCGCACCCTTCGGCTCCCCGATCGTCCTCGACGTCGAGCTTGCCGCGCGGGGGGCCGGGTCCCACGCGCTGGTGCTGGGCGCGGAGAACATGCCGCAGTCCCTCGCCCTGCTGGGCTTCGAGATGAATCTCTGGGGCGTTCCGTGGGCCGCGTCGCACAACGGCGAACGCGGCAACTGCCTGAATGAGGAGGAGCCCACCTTCCCCTGGGCGAAATGCTCCGCCGGCGAGCCCACCGCCTACCGGCCGGCGGCCTTCCTCAGCCTGCCGCCGCAGTGCTCGGGCCCGCTCACCTTCACGGCCACCGCCACCTCCTGGCAGCAGCCGGGCACCGCCGTCGCCAGCGCCGTCAACCGGACCGCCGCCGGCCAGCCCGCGCCGATGCAGTGCAATTTCCTCCAGTTCAACCCGGAAGCGTCCGGCCTGCTCGACAACACGAAAGCCTCCTCGGCGAGCGGCTTCGTCTTCCGCCTCAACGTCGACCACGCCCGGCTCACCGACCCCACCTACACCAACCCGAGCCCGCCGAAGACGGCGGTCGTCGAGCTGCCGGACGGCACCACCCTCAACCCCTCGGTCGGCGCCGGGCTCGGAACCTGCGCTCCTCCGCAGTACGCGGCGGAGACCGCGCTGAACGGCCAGGGCAACGGCTGCCCCAACGACTCGAAGATCGGCGTGCTGAGGGTTAACACGCCGCTCTTCGCCGACGTCCTCGAAGGGTCCGTGTACCTGGCCAGGCCGGACGACCCCGGTACTCCGGCCACGGGCGCGGAGAACCCCTCGGACAGCCTGATCGCCATCTACCTGGTCGCCAAGGCGCCCCGCCGGGGGGTGCAGGTCAAGCTGGCCGGGAAGCTGGTTCCGAACCCTGTCGACGGCACCCTCACCGCCACCTTCGACGGCCTGCCCCAGATCCCGTACACCGGGCTGGAAATCGCCTTCCGTTCAGGGCAGCGCTCGTTCCTGATCACTCCGCCGCGGTGCGGCTACGTCCCCACCGAGATGCGGATCCTGCCTTGGGGAGTGGGGCAGCCGTACGACGCCCTCAGCTACACGCTGCTGAAAACCGGTATCGGCGGCGGTCCCTGCCCCACCGGCACGCCCCCCTTCGCCCCGGCCGTCTCCTCCGGTGGGGTCAACTCCAATGTCAATGCCTACACGCCGTACTTCGTCCGTATCGCCCGGCAGGACACCGAGCAGGAGATCACCTCCTTCTCCCTCGTCCTGCCCAAGGGCGTGACCGGCAAGCTGGCCGGGGTCGCGCGCTGCTCCGACGCGGCGATCGCGGCGGCGCGCACGAAGCGCGGCTTCGCGGAGGCGGCGAACCCCTCCTGCCCGGCGGCGAGCCAGGTGGGGCGGACCCTGACCGGATACGGGGTGGGCTCGGCCCTCACCTACACCGAGGGGAAGGTCTACCTCGCCGGTCCTTACAAGGGAGCGCCGCTTTCGCTGGTCACCGTCAACCCGGCGACGATCGGCCCCTTCGACCTGGGCACGATCGTGATCCAGTCGGCTTTCCAGATCGATCCGCGGACCGCGCAGTTGCGGATCGACTCGGCCGCCTCCGACCCCATCCCCCACATCCTCGACGGCGTCGTCCTCCACCTGCGGGACATCCGGATCTACATAGATCGCCCCGAATTCACCCATAACCCCTCCAGCTGCGAGCCGGCGCGCCTTGAATCGAGGATCACCGGCTCCGGTGCCAGCTTCGCCGACCGCGGCGACGACTCGGTCGCCACGCCTTCCAACCACTTCCAGCTCCTCAACTGCCGCATCCTCGGGTTCCAGCCCCGCCTCGGCGTGCGCCTGCGCGGCGGCACCCGGCGCGGCGACTACCCCGAGCTCCGGGTCACCTTCGCCGCCCGGGGCCCCAACGACTCCAACCTCAAGGACATCGCCGTCGTCATCCCGCGGCAGCAGTTCCTCGCCCAGGAGCACATCAGGAGCATCTGCACGCGCGTCCAGTTCGCCGCCCGGGCCTGCCCGCCCACCTCCGTCTACGGCAAGGCCGTGGCGCACACCTCCCTGCTCGACGAGCCGCTGCGCGGCAACGTCTACCTGCGCTCCTCGAGCGGCGCCCTGCCCGACCTCGTCGCCGACCTCTACAGCGGGACCGTCCACATCGTCCTGGAGGGGAGGATCGGCCCCGGCAAGAAGGGGGGGATCAGGGCCTTCTTCAGCGAGCTCCCGGACCAGCCGATCAGCCGCTTCACGATGACCCTCTTCGGCGGCAAACGGGGCCTGCTGGTCAACTCGGCCAACATCTGCGCCAGGCCGCCGGTGTCGAACGTCAAAACCATCGCCCAGAACAACATGGGCGCCGTCTTCACGACGAAACTGCGCGGCCAGTGCAACAAGAAAAAGCGGAAGAAGGGGCGATCGGCCGGCTCGCCGGGCGAGGGAAAGAAAGGTAGGCGATGAAGATGGGTGCCATCAGGCGGACGATGCTGACCGCGATCTTGGCGCTGAGCGCGCTCGGCGCCTCGGCCGATCCGGTTCAGGCGGCGGCTGGCGACCCCCTGTTCATCTTCACCCCCTATCCGGCCAAATGCCTTTTTCCGGAACCCGGCAAACCCTGCGACCCGCCGTACACGCCTCCTCCAGCCGGGAACTTCAACGGACCGTGCGGGCTCGGCGTCGACTCGGCCGGGAACTTCTACGTCTCCGACTACTACCGCGGCAACGTCAACGTCTTCCTCCCCAACATCACCGGGCCGCCACCCCAGAACGCCCGTCCCTTCTACCTCACCCAGCTCGCCGGGGTCGACCCGCTCAGCGGCCCCTGCGGCCTCGCCCTCGACGCCGCCGACAACGTCTACGTCAACGTCTACCACCGTTCGGTCGTCAGATTCGGCTCCAAAGCGAACTTCGGCACCGGCACCCCGATCGCCGGCGCCGGCGTCGACTCCACCCACCCGACCGGCGTCGCCGTCGATCCGGCCACGGGCACCGTCTACGTCAACGCCCGCACCCACATCGCCGTCTACGACTCCAGCGGCGCGCCGGTCATGGACGGGGGAGAGCCGCTGCGGATCGGCGCCGGCACCCTCGGGGATGGTTACGGCATCGCCTTCTCGCCGCACCCGGGGACGCTCGGCCGGCTCTATGTGCCCGACGCGGCCACCGACACGGTCAAGGTCTACGACCCCGCCGTTGACAAAGCGGCGCCCGTGACGGAGATCGACGGCTCCGAAACCCCCCAGGGGGAGTTCGTCTCGCTGCGCGACGCGGCGGTCGCCGTCGACCGGGTCACGGGTGAGGTCTACGTCGTGGACAACCTCGAGCCGCACTTCGCCGAGCAGCCTGATGCGATCGTCCACGTCTTCGGGCCGGACGGCACCTACAACGGCCACCTCAAGCACCTGATCAAAGATGCGCTGCCCCCCGGCCTCGCGGTCGACAACAGCGCCGCCGCAACCCAGGGTCGCGTCTACGTCACCTCCGGCAACACCATTGACGCTTCCGTCTACGCGTACCCGCCCGGCGCGGCGACCACGGTGCCGTCGCTGCCGACCTCCGCGAGGCTGGAGCGGAGCGAAGCGCCGGCGGCGCAGCCCGACGCGGCGGCGGAGGCCGTACCGGCGGGGCTTCGTCCGCCCGCCGCCGCTGCGCGCCGGGCCGGGGAAACGCAACAGGTAGGGAGCATGCTCCTCGACGTCTCCGCCCAGCTCTTCCCGAAGAAGCTGCCGCGCGACCGGCTGGCGCCGATCGCCGTCTCGATCGGCTGGAAGATCAGCTCGACCGACGGCAGCGAACCGCCGAAACTGAAGACGATCGAGATCGAGATCAACCGCAACGGCGTCCTCGACGCGGCCGGGTTGCCGGCCTGTCCCTACGAGAAGATCCAGCCGGCCTCCACCTCGCGCGCGCTCGCCAACTGCCGCGCATCGCTGGTGGGGACGGGCAGCTTCTCCGCCCTGGTCGGCCTGGAAGGGCAGGAACGCTACGTCGCCAAAGGGAGGATGCTGGTCTTCAACGGCCTCGAAAAGGGCAAGCCGGTCCTCTACGGCCAGCTCTACTCCGGCTTCCCGTTTGCCAACTCGTTCGTGATCCCGTTCAAGATCAGCAAGGACAAGAGCGGTGCGTACGGGACCAGCCTGCAGGCGACCCTGCCCGCCAACCTCCGCGCCTGGGGCAACCTCACCGAAGTCGAGATGCGCCTCTCGCGCAAGTACTCCCACCGCGGCAAGCGCCGCAGCTTCCTCAGCGCCTCCTGCCCGACCCCCAAAGGCGTCGGCCTCGCACTCTTCCGCCTCGCGAGGACCAGCTTCTCGTTCACCGGCGGCATCGACGTCTCCTCGACCTTGACGGAACAGTGCAACGCAAGGCGATAACGGTCCTCTCGCTGCTGCTCGTCGCTGTGGCGCTGGTCGCCTGCGGCGACGGCGGCGAGGAGACGAGCACCTCCACCTCCACCTCCATCGCCCAGCCGGCCCAGGGCGCGCAGGCCCGCGAGCAGACGCAGAAGCGGGCGAAGGAGATCGAGGAGGAACGCGGCGCCCAGCCGGGGGAGAGCAGGCAGAAGCCCGCCGGCGAGGAGCGGGCGGCCGCCCCGCCGCCCGTTGAGCACCAGGACTCCGGCGGCGGCGCCGCCCAGTTCCAGCGCAAGGGCAGCGACAACTCGATCCAGGAATTCGGCCAGGAGGGGGGAGGCTCGGAACTCGCCAGCGCCGCCGCGACCCTCCACGGGTATCTCGACGCGCGCGCGGCCGGCCGCTGGGATGAGGCGTGCTCCTACCTCGCCGCCCAGGTGCTCGCCTCCCTGGAGCAGTTCGCCGCGGCCAACGGCGGAGAAGCGCAAATCGAGGGTTGTCCGCAGATCCTGCAGGCTCTAAGCAGCGGAGCAGGGGCCGCGGGTCTGCGGGCCGCCGCGAACGTCGACGTCGGTTCCCTGCGAGTCCAGGGCGACCGCGGCTTCCTGCTCTACCACGGCCCGCAGGGGGTCGCTTTCGCGATGCCGGTCGTCCTCGAAGGAAGCGAATGGAAACTCTCCGCCCCCGAGGCGACCCCATTGCCTTGAGGAATCTCGACCCCTGATGGCCGATCCCGCCAACAGGCTCTAACATCGAGAAAAGCTGCCCGGATAGCTCAGTTGGTAGAGCACTTCCATGGTAAGGAAGGGGTCACGAGTTCGAGTCTCGTTCC
>WUUC01066079.1_pt1 | contig 16044 bp, 14 predicted proteins | sample 6278441 | NCBI WGS metagenome assembly WUUC01 (sample SAMN13675441, study PRJNA597444) | soil metagenome | isolation source: soil | place: USA: Washington | collected 2017-10
ATCCCAATTTGCGTCTCGCGCCGCTCTACGCGCAGTTTCGCACCGCCTCGACAACAAAGCGCGGACGGAGCGCGGGTGCGCGTCCGGTTGATCTGCTCGCGGTCAGACGCGACGGGCGGCTCGTCGTCATCGAACTGAAAGTTGCGGAAGACGCCGCGCTTCCGCTGCAAGGCGCGGACTACTGGCGTCGCGTCGAAGCGCACCGACGGCGCGGCGACATCGCGCGCTCACGCCTGTTCGGCGACATGGAGATCGCGGACGAACCGCCGCTCGCCTATCTCGTCGCGCCGATGCTTCGCTTTCATCGCAACTTCAACACCCTCGCGCGCCTGCTCACGCCCGACATCGAACTCTTCCGCTTCGACCTCAACGAAGACTGGCGCGCAGGCGTGCGCGTCGTGCGGCGTTGTGATTTAACGTAATTAGTTGCGGAAACCGCAACTAATTACGTTAATCTCTTGTTGCTTAAGAACAAAGGTAGGCTTATAGAATGTTGTGAATACATAAATAAAACAGGTTAATTGATTGCTAACTGCTCACTGATAACAACCACAATTGTTATAGTCATACTAAGGAATTTACGTTTCATAATCTGTCGCTATTGAGGTTTCAGGATAAGCTACTATTACTTCTCCTTCTCCGATAGCAAGGACAATAAGGCTATCACTGCAATACCACCTAAAACCCATGCGGCAGCATTATTATTCGGTTGAGGTATTTGTGAAGTCCGGATCTTATTCTTCACCTCTTCTATAGCTTGGTTAATGAAGTATCGGTTGAATCTAATAGTGTTTTGATAACTGCTGATCCAAGGGACGACCGTTATAGTGTCTTCGATCAATAAAATCGCGGGTCTGCTAAATAAATTCGCTTGTTTGAATTCTGAATATACCCTAGCCGTTTTTGCTAATCGCCCGGAACTTGTGATTAAGCCGATAAAAAGAGCGGAAGTCTTTATGTCATTAGCTGTTTGGAAATCAACAGAATCCGATTGGTTGTAGCTCGTCACTAAAGTAAGTCCTGTCTCTGAAACTTTTTGGGCAAGAAGACTCAAGATATATTGTTCATTCTCGCTAATTGAATACGATATAAATGCATTCATATCTTTAGCCTCCTTTTTTGGGATTCGAGAAACTTATTATGCTCTGGGAAGTATCGTTTGATAAGTGTGGGTTTTAACAATAATCTAGTTTTCAACTCATCTCCCGACCAGAATTCATAGCTATATCCTAATTTACACTTCGCGCTAAGGCTTTCGAACATTTCACTAACCTTAGATGTAACATTGCCTTTGCAGACCAGCAAATATCCATCTGCTCCATATTCATGTATTAAAGTCGGGATATTTATGGTTGAGAGATGAGTTTTCGATATAGCTTGTTCATGGAACTTACATTGGACAACCCATTTGCGTTCAAATGGGACAATTGAATCTGTTATTCGAAATGTTATTAAGATGTCTCTTCCGCCGTCACTTCCTTCACCGGAGGGTTGGACTTTAACATCAATAATGTTCTTCTCTTTTTTCTTAAACTCTTTGAAGTAAGTGGCGACTAAATCTTCAAACTCTCGCCAACCTGAGATTTCATCAAAGTCTAATTTTGATTTCTCTGCTTTCCGAGAGGGCATTACTAGGCTCCTGGTTCAAAATCTTCAAAGCTATTGAATGAAAATTGATGACGGGTGTTCGGATAAAATATCACCTAACCCCTCCAAGCCTTTTTTGATGTCTCGATGGAACTGAAGCATTGCTAGATCATATTTACGTATTATAAGAAAGATTAGGCATAGCGTTCCCTCAAATAACAACTCAATTGCTAGCTTATTATAAGTCGTAGCTGGACAGCATTCATCTTATGGCTTTCTATCATGTTTATGCCTATTAGGATTATTTGCAATTTCTCGTTTCACCTCACGTAGGGTGCGGCCAATTTCGCTCTTGTTTCTTGATGCGTTAACTCTTGGTGCAACTCGCGTCTCTGATGGATATATTCCTTCAGCCTCAAGCGAAACTACAGCTTCCCAAACTTCTTGCCTTACTTGCCTTTTTCTGGCTTCTTTTTGAGTCAGGGTGTGCTCTTCAAATCTCCGTGCAATCGCTGAAGTGATCCCAGGAAACTTCTTTCTTAACTGAGGAGCAAGTATTCCAATGGAGCGTGATGTCTGAGCCAAGGAGGAAGGAGCGTCTTGGGAAAGTACTGTTTTTAGGCGATCCTCTACACCCTTCCAACTTGAACTAGGTCCTGAATCTTTATATCTAGTAACAATATCTCCGGTTATTTCCGGAAAATGAATTCTAAGTGGCTTGGTATTACAGCCTATGCGCTGGGCTACTGTAGAAAGGGAAGGTGGCGGGGTTTCTTTGAGAGCGGCTCGCAATGTAGATAATCCTTTGGCCACATTGAGACGTTTGTAATAAACATCGGCATGGCGAGTAAGGATAGTTGCACAGAGGTCTGGGAAGTGGCGTTTTAGTGTTGACACATCCCAGCCTGAGATTCTAGCGAACGTCACTAAAGATTGACGTTGGTCACTTGAAGCTGCTGCCAACATTATTTTCTTCACTTCGTCATGGGGTAGTGGCGTTTCAATTATAGAGTTAATAGTGCTTATACTTGTACTTCCCATCTCGCTTGTCAAAGGTCCCTCCTCTGTTTCTAAGCTCCCACAGAGAAAACTTAATAGTGGAACGCCGATCCTATAGGTTAATCGGAGGACCGACTCGAAACTTGGTCTTGTAGGGGCACTAAGCCATTGCCACAAAGTTCCCCTTGCTACTTCAAATTGCGAAGCGAATCGGGTCCAACTTCCCCAACCATACTTGTTTATGCAGTATCTTAGTGACGTCGCAACTTGGTCTCGTGTCGGGGTTATAATGTTAGGGGCACTAGCTAGTAGCTTGCCCGTTGATTCGGCCTTCCAAAGTTCCCATTTTACGTCTTCATGTGATTCAAGTATTCGATTTGAGCTTGACGCCTCCAAGGTGTTGCCTAGCCAACCTTTACAGCGCGCACAGAAGCCAGGCTGTGATCGAGGAGCGAGATGAAGAGGTTGTGCTCTACAGTGAGGGCAAGATGAAGATAGGAAAATATTATGTAGTGGGCATACGGTCACGGCACTGAGGGTCCAGAGCAATGGGTCATACACTACTTCCCCTCCTTCTTGCCAAGTTGCATAACACACGGGGCACCAAGCTCTTTTTGTGCGAATCAATGAGCGATGGGGAAGTACATTCACCCATGTGATCATTGTTGACCATGCGAGATCGCTACGCATGGTCAATGCTTCTAATGCTTTAACAAAATTGAATGCACCAATGCCAGCACCAGTTAACGACCTGTCGACTTTACCGAAATTGGTTGGCATATCCTTAAAGGTGGGCACCATATCTATGACACGTTTCATGATTGTAGACGGAGTCACGGAGTGTTCTTGTGCCAGCCGAGCCGCATAACCGGTCAAGGATTCCACGTAGTGCGTGCCAATACCTATAGGCTCTAGGTGATAGAGTTCACTGCGGCGAGGAATTGTTAATTCCTCGAAAATTCCAGTTCCAGTATTTGAATCAGCGTCACCTGATTTCATTGGTGAGTTTCTCCCACTTGCTTCCTTGTCTTAGAACTGAAACCAGATGCACGTCGCACCTCTCGAAGGGAAGCCAGCGCAGCTTTACTGCTTCTTAGAGATATGGGCTTGGCTAAATGCTTCTCTACTTCCCGTACAGACGGATAAACACCTTGGTTGTGGAGGCTTATTGCTATTCCCCTTACCTCATTGCTGAGGGATTCTTTCTTGAGCACGCGGCTCTGCTGTAGGTGGAGGGCATAGCACTCTGCGATCTTGCGGCATAGCTGTGGGAAGTATTCATACAGGCTCGTATGGCTCAGCTTAAGTTGTTTAGCAATATCTCTTAGTCGTAGTGGAGAATTACTTTCTAATGAATTCTGTAAGAAAGTCTCAATTTCATTCCAATGCTCCTTGTGTCGCTTGATCCAGTATTCAGATAACCGTACGCATAGTTCTGGGAATCGGCTGACGACCGCTGTCCTACTACGTCCGACTTGGCGTGCCACTTCAGCAACGCTAAGAGGGGCTTTCTCTATTAGCTGTTTCTCAATTTTTTCACGGACCCGATTCCAAAACGCTTGTCTACGGTTCTCGGCGTGTGCTTTATACCTAACAACCGCCTGTTGGCATAAGTCAGGAAATCTGGAGAGCAGCGTGCTGCGAGGATGATTTAATCGCTCCTTAATCTTCACCATTGGGAGCGGGGGGGCTTCCTTGAGGAGCCCTTCAAATTGCTGTCTAACCTTCCTTACTTTTCTCGTAGTCCAGTGCTGCTTACACACGGCAACTTTTGTGACCTGTGGTTGTTCATTATCTAGATTATCCGGTAGCAGATTGCCAACAGCTTCGCTGGTTTTTCCAAGAACTATATCTACGACAGGAATCTTGGTTAAGAAAGAGATTTTCAATAGAGTAGACAGTTGTGGCACACTGGCACCACGGCACAAATCGTTTACCGACGACTGGGATATCCCGCAGGTTCGCGCGAAGCTTAATTCGGTTTTGAAAATGGAGGCTCTGATACAACGAGAAATGGAAGCGGCTAGTACCGGCCTTTGGGGTGATGTTGGCAGGGTTGGAGCCGCCGCGAGCAAATTGCATGTTTGTTCGTAAACCCAGTGTTGCCATTCACATTCATCCTCAGCCAGAAATTCTTCGGGCGGAAATCCAGTTTGTGCTGCCTCTCCTAACCATGCATGACATTTGTCGCAATAACCTGGATGGGATCGTGAGGCAAGGTGGCGAAGTTCATGTTTGCAACGATGACATCGTGTCTGTAATAGCTGCCGATGCAGTGGACATACCGTAATTACAGCAAGAGACCAAGCGAGCGGTTCGTATAGGGTGGTCCCATCACGGTGCCACTCGTCATAACATGCCGAGCACCATGCCCTTTTCGGACGAATCAATTGCCGATGAGATATGACTTCCTTGCACGGCAACATCGTGAGGAAACGTAAGTCGGCTCTCATCGTTAGCTTCTGCAGTGAGGCGATATATGTTTCGGCAATTATCCCATGCCCATCGACGGCTGGAGCCAAGGTGCGAAACGAATTCGACAATACAGCATTCTTGTTGGAACGTGCCTCACTGTTTCGCAAGTGATTCTTGTCGAGCAGTGGGGCAATTTCGTAGCCGAACAGTACTGCTAGCGTGACGTTGTGAGCGAGGGCTAAGCGAGAGCTATAGCCGGTGGCGCTTTCCACAAGACCTGTACCGATTCCAGCAGGCATCATGTGATAAAGTCGACTTCGGGGGGGGACTGCCACAGGTTCCCAAGGAGAAAACTCCGATGTGCTCAAGTAATTATGCAACCTTCTTCTTCCTCCCCTGGCCTACTTTATCCCGCACTGGCGCACGCTCGAACGGTTTACTGTTTCTACGTGGTCTCTTAGAGGCGGATTTTGTATCGGGAACAGTAACTATTGGTTTGATACTCTCCTCGGGATGTGCCGGAGCCTTTGTGGATGCGGCAGATTGATCAGTATCTTCGGGATGGTTGTGCTGTTCTACCTTCCATTTTTCTTCATTGAACTCCGCCCCTGCGCTCATCCTCGCCTTAATAAGTGAGAATTTACTTCCATCCTGCTTCAGGCGATGCTCGCCAATGATGATCTCTCTGGATATTCTGTCTAGAACTTCCTCTGGCGGTTCGTGCTTCTCAAGGTCAGCGCGTGTGAGGGTCTTTCTTCCACGTTCAAGGACATCACCAAGAGCATCTGAAAACCAGATTTTGAGTAAACCTATCAACCCGAGGCTCCTGTCGATGAGGTAATCCAATATCTCGTTGAAAGTTGGCGGTTCGGGAACTGGCATCTTAGACGTAAGGTCCTCAACAACCGCCGCAAATGAGATAAGATCTTCGGCGCAAGCCGTACTGTACCGAGATAAATGAATAGGCTGGCCGGTTCGAGCTCCGATCTGCCCACTAAGGTTAAATAGCTCAAGGACATCATAGTTGCCACAAAGGATATGCAAGGCTTTGCTGGTGTTAGCAACTGACTTAATGACCTCAACATTGGACCGGTGCATATCTCGGGAGCTTCCAATAACAATGCTTTGTGCCTCATCTATTCCAAAGATGTGCGTGCGCCTGTGTTTGGCGGCATTCTCGAATGACCGCCGCAGGATGTCCTCCCTCTCATATTTATGGTTAGCCGAGGCGTGACTGGCATTTCTGTCGGGCACGATGTTATAGCCTGCTGCCTTGTGCTTTATGAGTGGCTCGTTAAGAGACTCCAAACATCCATACCAATGGTCAGCCCACTTGTACCCCCGTCTATAGGCATACGCCTCCATCCAAGCGGCAGGTAAAAACCCTGGATCTTTTTCCATCTCTGGTAGATGTTCTAGAAGGATGCTGTTAAATACACCTGCTAAAAGTGTTGTCTTACCCACGCGGGTTGGCCCGGCGACTATAATGATGCCTTCGTTTCGCCTATTGATCGCGCGTTTGATTTCGGCTGTAACATCCAGCAGCCTCGCATGACCCGTCTTGTATGCCTTGTACTTCTCATGAAGTACTTTCCATGCCGTAGCGTGTGAACTGGACATAACTAATGCGCTCCTTATTTATTCCCCTGTTGGTAAACTCCCGTTAGAACGATTGGAAGATGTGGATACAAATGCACTTTGCCTTTCATCCTTTATATTCCGATAGCTTTGGAAGCGACTTGGTATCGATGGTGGCAAATGCCGAATGTTCCTGTGCCGGGGCACCGGAATGCGTGGGTGGATTGTGTTTGGAGGAGGGCGTCGACTGTGGATTAAAATCTTCATAGAATTTTCCGAGGACCCTTCTTATCGGGTATTCATTCTGTCTCGTTCGCGCTAGGGCACGCTTTCTTGCTTCAACTAGCTCCTTCTCCTTGGCGTTATCGTTTCGCGATCTGAGAGCCCTTTCTAATGCTCTATCTTTCAAACCTTTTGTAAAATTCCGCTTGCGTTGATGCTCTGTGTCGCTGTAGAGCTTGCGCTCACGCTCAGTCATTCGTGCGAGATGTAGATACTTGTTACAGACACATCGCACCCATTTATCCTTTATGCGAACGTACGCATACATGACGTTGAGGGGGTCAAATCGCACCTCTACCTCTGACCCCACTAAAGACTCAAGTTCTTCACATCCATAATAATCATAATCAACTTTGACGCGTCCGCCGGGCTGGACTTTAGCGGCACCCTTTTTGGTTGATGGCATTGTGAGGATAAGGAACTCCCGGTCATACGCTAGGAGCCTATGCCGCCTTTCACCGGTCAGCTTAATCGTGGATTCGAAGACGTCGCGGGGGGAGCGTTTAAGCGTCCCATGTGATTCAGTGTCATAACGGTTGTAAGCCCAGTCGCAAAGGCTCTCGTCAATGGCCTCAATCGTCCACGCCGCCAGCCTGCTGGGATCGTGTGACATAGACACTTGACGTATTCTGCGCCTGATCTTGGTATTGCCTCTGAGCAGGTGTATGAATTCAGTGTTAGTGATACCGAATAGCCGTTCGATCACAGACCCGAAACGTGGTTCGTGCTTGGGCCGGTACTTGATAGTTATGTCGAAGGCTGCAGCCAGTGTCTGGAAATAAGTGCCGCTAAAATCGCTTCCTCCGTCAGCAACGATGGTCTGTGGAAGGTGTCCCCACCTGGACAAGCATTCCCTTATCACCATCATGTTGGAGCGATAGCTTGGTGGATCAAAAGTGAGATAAAGTGCCAGTATGCGGCGTGAAAATGCGTCAACCATTAGTGTGAGTTGAGGCCTTCCTAGATTCTCACCAGTGTCAGGATCTACCAGTTCAATATCGAGTTCTGTGTGGTCAATATGTACAACCTGAAAGGGGCGACTACCGTGAGGTGGGGTACTCTTCTCAAGCCAAGGGTAATAGGGTTGCAGGTCGTAGGCCGCCCGGTGGCCTAATCTTTTAAGCGCCTGCAAGTGCCTTGGGCGCTTCCTTACATACCTGATAAAGGTTTGGTAACAAGGCTCTTTGAGCTTAGGAACCTGCTCGTCACACCACAAAACTAGCTTCGACCAGACAGCAAATATTCCCTGGGCTACATTGTTTTCATACTCGGTTTCAATCAGCCGATTCATCTCCGCTAAGGCATCGGCATGAATCTTTACTGTTCTGCGGTCTCCTCTGCCGCGATAATTGAAAACAACCCCGGCATAACCAGAGCCATAAAGTCGCTGTCCGGTTATCCACCTGGATTTCCAGTATTCGAATGTTCGCTGGGGTACCCCCTCTGTGAGGGGGAGGCCGGCGAAGTGCCGGTCGATAACCCGTCTAATGAAATTTGCTTTTTCTATCGCTTTCTTTGTAGCTGAATTGATTATTGCCAGCGCCTCGTTTTCTTGATTCGAGTCCGACTCGAAGTCCATGCACTTCAGTTCCCCATCCTTCACTAATCTTTCGAAATTGGAGAGTGATAGGCAAGGGGCTGTTCCGTCTTCGCTCTCCATGTAGATTTTGTTCTCTCCGATGAGCACAACACGAAAGGTCATATTGTCCCCGTCTTTGAATATAAATCGAGCTCCTTCGCGTATGGTGGCGTACTTTGCTTTCGCGTACTCGAAGGGAATATCGGTAGGGCGATAGCGTTCCGCTATTTCTTTATCCAGGTAAACCCATACGTATTTGCGGTCAGTCAATAACTCGGCGGTCAAATCAACGTACAATTTACCGCTTGCGATGAGCGTGTAAATATCATCTGCGGTCCCTCCGAAGGTGAATGTAAGATTAAGTAATTCGTCCAGTGTGATACGGCTGGCAACCTTGAGCGTCTCTAATACGCTCGAGCGTATTTTGGTGGAAACTGGTGGGGTATTTGTATGGAGATAATCCTCTAAAAAGATGTTGTTGTTGTACAGTGTCAGGTCGAGTTCAGCGCTTGAAATAACCCTGTGACTAAACCCATATTGCGCTAAAGCCTCGTCTGCGGGGGGGCAGCGCCACCGACCATCTTTGTCTAGCACGAAAAACCCAGGACGATCCTTCTCCAATAGGCGAAGCTCTTCTTCAGTCTTGCATTGTAAGAACTCGATGTAGGTGTCGTGAATGACGAAGAAGTCTGGAGTATACGTTAATGGTACTTTTCTACCTCTACGATTTAAGTATTCAACCCTAAAGGTATAGGGCTGGTCATAATATTCACGAACATCTTTTCCAACGTGTTCGAGTGTGTAAATAACAGGTAACTCGCACGTGTGGCTTTCAAACTGTATCGTGACCCCCATCAACTGGCTGGGATAACGGCCTCTTACATTATTCCGGCCGCCCCGCACTGAACGGATCGGCGGCGAATTTCTAATCTTGGTGATTATGTCGATGGCGGGCTGGTCAAGCTTGAGATTCAAGCAAAGAAGCTCAATCTCGTCATCAGACATTCTCTTAGTAGATTGTCTGTTGACAACTCTTAACAGTGAACTCGATTCTTGCTCGGCCATTATTACCATGTTGCCTCGTTTCTATGACTCCTGAACTCGATCAACGCTCAAAGGGATTGTGCGCCAGATACCCTCAGACTCTGGCGGTTCCGCCGAAAAGCTAACGTGGGAAGCGATTATTAAACGGCTATACATGTCGCTCTTGGTGTGGATGTACAGGCAAGAAGGTGGCCCCTCAGTTTCCTTCAGGAGGATGTCCATCAGCGCACTTTCTATTATTAAACCTTTACCTTTTCTCATTTTTCGTCTCCTTTTCTCACGGCACCTACACGTGAATAGATTGAAGGTAACAGCGACGCATAAAAGTGACACAATGAAAAGTTGTTTAATGGTATTCACATATCAATACCATTGAACTACTACCCTGAATTGGTCATAATGCCTCCATGCTGATGGATGAAGATGAGCTATACCTGCATGTCGGAGTAGAACTGAGGAAGAAAAGGGAAGCCCTCGGATTATCCCAGAAGATTATCGCCGATGCCTTGGACCTTTTCCCATCGTCTATCTCTCATATCGAAGCTGGCGAGCAGAGGATTCGCCTAGATACGCTGTACAAGATATGTATGTTGCTCAAGCTGGAACCCCGAAAGATTTTGCCAAAAATAGTTAACGTGACGAACCCTCCTAAATTCACTATGTCAATCGGCGGCCAGTTGGTAAGCATTACTCGCAAAGAGGCGAAGAAGTCATTGCGTAAATTAGAAGGAAGGTTAGGTAAGAATAGTGAGCGGGAATCATGAGCAAAAAGGCAAAAGAAGCGGCCAGAAAGATTCTCGACCGAATCGATTCGAAGATACCGATCGGTATCGATGCTATTGTGAAAGCCCACAACATCGAAGTATTCGAGGATAATGAGATGGACACCTCTATCTCAGGCATATTGATGATTAAAGATGAACGCGTCGGTCTCATGATCAACCTGTATCACCCCGAGATCAGAAAGCGATTCACACTCGCGCATGAGTTGGGCCACTACCTATTGCACCGGGATACATCGAACGTGTTCGTCGACGAGACACGGATCTTTTACAGGGGGGGGAGCACCGAAGGAGGCGTTGATACCAGAGAAGTCGAGGCCAACGTATTCGCGGCAGAGCTGCTGATGCCGGAAGAGGCCGTGCGCGCGGATCTCAAGGCTAATCCTTCGAGTGCCAAGGGCGACGCCGCCATCCGGAAGCTGGCTGCGCGATACGACGTTAGCAGCGCGGCCATGAAGTACCGCCTGCGGCAGCTTAAACTGATTGCCGGGTGATCCCTGCCGCCGCAGAACAACTGTTTCTGCTACTGGTGCTTCTGCTATCGGTGCGTTCCCAGAAGACTCAGCCCCGGCATCCTTGAAACTCGCGCGCACGCGGCTATATTCGTCCCTCATGGCTTTCAGGCACTCCTTGCGGCTCTGGCCCTTCGGGGAAGACCATCCGGTAATAAATGGCGCGTGCGATCTCAACGTCGCGCAGGCAGTAAGTTGCAATGCGGTCGTGATTGCCCGCCAAGAACTCGTCGTAGACGCGACCGCCGTCCATCCCTTCCGTTTTGGCGAGACCGCCGCCGAGCACGTCGGCGAGTTGTTCTAGCGAAATGTGCGGTGCCTGCGGATTCCAATGAGCCCATTCGCGCATCGTGTCGTAGATGGGAACGCTCCTGTAGCGCGCGAAGCTGAGCAGGACGCTAGGGTGAACCCGGTTGATGCGTGAGCGCTTGTAAATGAAGGGCAGATCGAAATCCAGCACATTGTGGCCGATGACGAGATCGCGGCCAGCGTTGAAGCCTTGGAATAATTTCCAGAAGGCGCGCAGGGTGCGGCGCTCATTCAGGTGAAAGCGCCCTGTTGCACGCTCGCGTCCCAGTAACCCACAGTGGACGATCTGCCAGTCGTCCTCCACGATCAGTCCGATGGCAAGCAACCGCCCATACTCGGCGTGTAACGCTAAAAGGCGGAACTGCTCATCGGTGCATACATCAGTCTCGCCTCCCTCCGCCTCGCCAGTGCTGAAGGGTGAAATACCGCTCTTCCGGCAGAGCTTCCTGACGACTTCCGGCTTGATCAAAGTCCGACATTCCTCCGGCGGGGGTACCGATTCCACGTCTAAAAAAATTCGTCTAAGCATCTGGACACCCTACAGATTGATGGGTAGACTCTGGCGACTAAGGGTTCAACGGCGTTTAAGAGGTTGCACGACATCCCATAAATGAAACAAGGGGGCGCATCATAGCCCAAAATCGGCTAAAGGGGAAGAGTTATTTTGACATCATAGACGAGTTGAATAAAGACGTTTCTGGAGCTTGAGAATCTCCCGATGAGAGCACCATGAAATTAGATTCCGAGGAGACCTACGAGCGTTTCCAGCGGATGTTAGTGGAAGCGCGCAAGGTGAGCGGACTATCACAACAAGAGGTGGCCGACAGGCTCGGTCGCCCCCAAACGTATGTCTCTAAGTGTGAATTGGGGACACGGCGAATGGATGTCGTGGAGTTTCTAGCGATGGCGAATGTCTTGGGTTTCGACCCGGCGATATTTATCAAGAAGCTACATTCAGGATGATGCCAGTGCTTGGGCTTAAGCGACTAAGTGCTTAGGCGCTTCAGGAAGTTGATCGCCCGTGGGCGCGAGGAATCCACGCCATCCGTACAGCGAAGAGTGCCAGAAGGTATACATTTCAGGTGACCAAGAATTTCGGGATTAGGGCGGCGACGCACTCCGTTGCCTGAAAGAGTAAGCCCATCGTGCGCCCCGGCTGCGATGGGTCCGGCATGGCCGCCCTTACGGAAGACCGTGCCAAAATTATCAGAGTTATCATACGGGCGGGCGCCCAGGGTTACTCTCATCTCCTTCTAGGCTTCCCCCGTTCCCGAGCAGAAACCAGAAAGTATAGACCGCCAGCGCCGTCCCGAACGGTACGTTGAGTGCCGCTACCACAGCAGACACCAGCACAAGCTTCCTCGCCCACCTCTTCAGCTTTAACAACCCATATCCTCCCGCGATTGCAGGGACAGTAAAGAGCAGCGCGCCGATCACGTAGGCCGTCGTCAGCGCGATGGCGAAGACGTACAGCCAGAATGCCGCGTTCGCGCTGTCGCCGTAGTCGATAGGAAACACCCACCGCTCCACTACAGCCTTGAAGCCGACCAGCACGGCCACCGACAGGAAGACCCCGATGGCTGTCGCGGCGGCGATGCAGCCGTGGATGAGGTGGAGCATGGCGATGAGCCTGTAATGATCTTTTGTAGTCATGATTCAACGTACTGGCAACAGGACAGCACTCTCCGGCGCTCCGTCGATGACGATTAAGACTCTGCCGGAGCCGGCGAGGGCGACGGGGAGTCGCAGGATGATCAGGTCAAGCCCCGGCAGGTTCCCGTGTGCCCCGGCATACTCGGCGGGGAGTTGCACCTCCACACCTGCCGTCGTGCGTGCGCGGACGATGAAGCTTCCGCGTTCGGCGAGTTTCCTGATGCCAGTGGCGTACAACGCGACCCTGCTCGTGCTGTCCGCCGTCGCGGGGAAGAGGGTGTCAATCACTGTGTAGTTGTCGGCGCTCTGAGCGACCGCCAAACCTTCCGCTAGTCCGTTCGCACCCCAGAGGGCGGGGGCACTCTCCTGTATCTGGGCCACGTAATCCCAGGCACGAGAGGAAGAAGTGTGGCGCACGGTGACAGATACGGAGGTACCTGTCTGAGCCGTATCGGGCACGACGAAGTCCATCGCGTAAGCCTCGACTCCCATTACTGGTGAGACGGAAGCGACAGCGATGATGATGGTAGGCATCCCGCCCACGGAGATGTCCAGCCCGGCCAGGGTGGTCGGCCATCCCCCGTCCGGGCTACGTTTGGCATAGACGGGCTGCTGTAGATTCAGTCCGGTAGCGGGCACGACGACCCTCGCCAACGCGCCCTGCGCAATCACCTCAGGGCCTTGCGACCCGGCGGGCCTGAGCGGAAGCCGGTAGATTTTCTGCTCGACGGCGGGCGGGACTTCTGGCTGCCGGAGTGTCACGGGAAGACTCGCAACATTGTTTGTTAGATCGCTGTCCGCCCCCGATGAGGAGACAGTAGCGCTTGCCGCGAAAGTGCCGACAAGCTCCGGCCCGGTGGCCCGCACCGTCAGCGTAACAACTTCCGCAGTGGCCAGCGTCGTACCCAGAGTAAGGGTGACGGTATTCCCGCCGGTGACAACCTGACCACGGCTGGTCGTGGTGGACGTGAGGGTCATCCCCTGAGGCAGAGTACAGTTAACGGACACGCCCGACGCCCCTGCCTGTCCCTGGTTCGTCACCTCGAACTTAAACTCTACGGTCTCAAGATTACTGACAGGGACGGGAAATGAGACCGCCGGCCTCACGGCCACGTCCGGGATGAGTGGCGGTGTAGGCGTAGGGATCGGAGTCGGCGTAGGCGATGAAGTTGGTGTGGGTGTAGGGTTCGGCGTTGGACTCGGCGTCGGCGTTGGACTCGGGGTTGGAGTTGGAGTCGGCGTCGGGTCGGTGACACCTGCGCCTGCGGAAAAACGGCTCAGCGGCGTCACGCCTTGCATGAGTTGGGAGCGGACGCTTACCTCTAATCCAGAGGGTGGCGTCCACAGGATCGTGCCCGCCGGCGCACTCTGGCCGATGACGCCGACACCCGCCGCCCAGTAGCGGATCGAAGTCGCGGCAGTGGGGATGACGGTGCCCGAGGGATAGGCGGCTGAGAGCGTCAACGGCGATCCCGCTTGTCCACGCGCCGTGGCTGTCAGGGAGTTGAGATCGTCCTGAGCCGGGCCAACCAGTAATTCATAACTGCCGAAGCCGCCGCCGGGCTGCGCCGAGACTTGCAGCCACCATGTGCCGGGGCGGTCGAGGAAGACGGTCTTCGACATCACCCCAGAGCCGGAGAGTTGCGTGATTTGGCCCGGCATGCTCCCGTGGCGGATGTCGAGCGTGACGTTAGCAGAAGGTGAGGTCTTGAGCGTGAACCTAACCAAGCGCACTGCTGGCACGTCGAGGCGCACGGAGTCTAAATCCTGAGCGGAATGATGAACCCCGGCGACCCTCGCAGGGACGGAGAGCATCGCCGTCTCCTCCCAGGCGAAGGAAGGCAAGTCGTCCGACTCCCGCACCACTTGCTCGTCAACCAGACCGTTGCAGTCGTCGTCTCTGCCGTTCTGCACTTCGGCCGCGCCGGGATGCACGCTGGCGTTCGCATCGTCCATGTCGCCGTCGAGCGGCTTGAAGATGTCTCCATCGCGGTCGAGCGAGTAAGGGCTCGGAGTGGTAAAGCGTGCGGCGAGACCGGCACGCTCGGCGGTGGAAACCTTCCATCGCAGCCAGTCTGCGTCGCCGGCAACATTCACTCCCGCCCCGCTCGCGAGCGCCTCGACCAATGTGTCGTTATTATCATCCGCCGTGCCTGTCGGAACGGGGTGCCCAGCCTTGTAGGCCTTCAAGTAATCCATCGCGCGCTTGAGCGCGTCTGGCCCGTGGAACCTGGCGTAGGTGAGCAGGAACCCCGCCCACACGTCATTTGGCCTGATGATGGCGGGACACTGCTGCTGGTCGCGGACGCAGGCGTCCCACGTTGCCGTTCCCCCTGCCGCCCTCCACGTCCCGAGGTAGTCGGGCAGGGTCTTGTCGAGCAGGGCGTCCGCATCCCAGAGGAGCGAGCCTGCTCGCGAGTAGTGCTGGATGTAAGGGATGAGGAAGTTCGTCCAGGCGTGCGCCCAGTCATGCCCGTAGGTCAGCCAGGCGTGAAACAAGTCGAAGTTGTGGCTCATCTCGTGGATGACCACCTCGGTGATGAGCCCCTGCGACAGGTTGAGCTTGAGGCCGGGCAGGTTATTGGGGTTAAACTCGACGCCTTTGCGTGCGATGGCCCCGAGACCTGAGACGGGCTGCCCTGCGGGCGAGACGGTTGGCACGACGGCGATGGTCAGGAGTGTCCCCGCGGCATCCTGCGCGTCTGCAGGTTCGCCCCGCACAACCTCCGCCATGTGCTCGTAGACGAGGTCGGTGAGGTCGAGGAGTTGCTTGATCTCGGCTTCGCTCAAGCCGCTAGCTCCAAGCCACTCCAGTGGGAAAGCGTAGCGCACGTGGAGACCGTCGTAAGCGGTCAGTTGATAAGCAACCCCTGCAAACGATGTGTAGGTAATCTGATAAGCGGAAGGGGCTGAAGACGTTGAGGGTTGCGTGCCGCGCGGGGACGGTGATCCCGGAGCAGTTTTCCGAATTACTCCTTTAGCAGGAGTTAATTCGTTAGGCCGGATATAATCCCGCACCGTTCCTACACCGATTGGAAGGTGAGCAGCGCTACTACGGGATGGCGACTGGAACGCCGTGCCCGCGAAAACATTCGACGTGAGGGCAACGACCAGCGCGAGCCTGAGGATGTGCCGGTCAGCCTGGGAGAGGAAGGAGAAAAGTCTGCGCGAGGTCATAATGTCACAGATGCTCACAGGTAGTTGAGGCCACAGCGGGTGAAAGTAGCGGGCGGGGTCCCCACTCTGGTATCTTCGGCGGCGCAAGTCTTTGATAACCGATCAGTTCATGCGTAAGGCGGACCGG
>WUUC01123537.1_pt1 | contig 16036 bp, 19 predicted proteins | sample 6278441 | NCBI WGS metagenome assembly WUUC01 (sample SAMN13675441, study PRJNA597444) | soil metagenome | isolation source: soil | place: USA: Washington | collected 2017-10
AACCAGCGACCCAGCGGTTAACAGGCGGTCTAGGTAGCGAGACGTAGGGCAACCTAGCGGCTCTTAGGCAATTTTTTATTTCCCGTAAGCCCTTAGCTTCACTTGTATTCCAGGCTATATAGACGCTCTTAGAGCAACTTCGGGGCTACTAGGCAGTCGCCCCAATTCGTAGCCCGAAACGTAGCCCCGAGCCAACGCGTAGCCCGGACAAGTTCCGGGGCTACGAAACCCCCGGGGCTACTAAGCCCTTCAGCCGGGGCTACGGAGCGAGCAAGGAGAGGCAAGTGAGGAAGGTTCGGATAACCGACGCCACGGTCCGGGGTTTGAAGCGCGCGCCGAAGGGCAAGCGGGTCGAGGTTTGGGATGAGCTTGTAACCGGGTTCGGCGTCCGGGTGACCGATAAAGGCGCGAAGTCATTCATCCTATTCACAAGGTTCGGCAACGATACGCCGACACGGCGGAAGATCGGGGATGTCGGCAAGATTAGCCTCGCCGAGGCGCGGAGGAAGGCGAAGGAGTGGCTAGAGCTAGCCGGGCAGGGGCGAGACCCCAAGGCCGAAGCCGAGGCCGCTCGTCGTGTGAAGGAGGGGCGGAAGACCTTCGGCGAGACCCTTGATGAGTACATCGAAAAGCGCGTGAAGGGACGCATGCGGCAGGCGCGCGATGTTGAGCGCGAGCTTCGCAACTACCTCGGCCGGAAATGGGGAAAGCGCCCGCTCGAGGAAATCACCAAGGGCGACGTGGTCAAGCTGATCGAGGAGATCGTTGACCGCGGCGCCGAACGTCAGGCGCACAATATATTCTCGCTCTGCTCGACATTTTTCAGCTGGGCGACCGAAACCGGCCGGGTCAAGTTCTCGCCGTGCGCCGGGCTCAAGCCGCGAAAGCTGATCGGCGAGAAGCGGGTCCGCACGCGCGTACTGGACGACGCCGAACTTAAGGCCGTCTGGAAGGCCGCCGAGGCAACCCCCTATCCATTCGGGCCCTACGTCCAGTTGCTGTTGCTAACCGGCGCGCGAAAGAGCGAAGCGAGCGACGCCACTTGGAGCGAGTTCGATTTGGACGCCGGAAGCTGGACCGTGCCCGAAGCGAGGTTCAAGAGCGGCGTGGTCCATAGGGTGCCCTTGTCGAAGGACGCTGTGTCGTTGCTCCGCAATCTCCCGACTTGGGAAGGGAGCGACTTCGTTTTCACCTTCGACGGCAAGCAGCCGATGAACGGGCATAGCAAATCGAAGCTGCGCCTCGACAGCAAAGTGAACGGCATCCTCGGCCGCGAGGCCGCTTATCAGATACACGACTTGCGTAGGACCGTTCGGACGCGCCTTGCTGGCCTCGGCATTCCCGACACTATCGCCGAGCAGGTGATTGGCCACGGCCGTAGGGGCTTAAGTCGGGTCTACGATCAACATCAGTACACGGACGAGATGCGCGCAGCGTTGGAGCGCTGGGCCGCGCGGTTACGCAGCATCGTGGAGCCGCCGCCCCCGAACGTAGCCGAGCTAGATGAGGCGCGGAGGGCGCGAGCGTGAACCGGAAGTGCAAGACGATGCCTAAGACCGTTGGGCGTGATCCGGTTGAGGTGATCGATGACTTCGAATGGCTGCGGGACCGCGCGGCCGAGCAGGGCTGGTTATCACTCCACGACGAAGTCGTAGCTTTGCTCAAGAGGGCCCAGCGTGATCGCCGCGGCCCTCCGGCGAAACACCCGCGTCAGGTTTCGCTTGACCGGGCGTTTATGTCTCTTGCGCACCGACGGTTCGAGGAACTGAGGGCAACCAAGTCTCGCGAAGAAGCCTTACACGAAGCCTCCGAATATGGGGCGGCGCTCGATAGGAGGCCTAAGGGGAGGGGCAAGCCCGGACTTACCGAGGCCGCTATTCGCGATTGGCTTGAGCACCCTGGACGCCATCGGAAGCTGTCGCCCTTCGTGTTGATGGCCCCAACCACCGGGGACAATCCCCCGGATTAGCCCCGTTGCTCCTAAGGCTATTTTAATCCCGGATAGAACGTCCCTGCGACTCTTAGAAGGACGTTCAACCAATGAGGATTTTTACCCTCGACACGTTGCCCGAGAAGGGCATCACCTTCAACCGCAACTATCTCCGCCGCCTCTGGCAGACGGGGAAGTTTCCTCGCCCGTTTTATCTCTCTGCTCGGCGACCCGCCTGGACTGAGTCCACGCTAGACGCATTCTTGGCGGAGCGCGAGGCCGACCGCGACCGCGAGGACCCCTGACCGCGGCCTTCACCGCGCGATCATGATTTCTTAGCGCGCGCGGTGCGGGACGCGATCAGCGTCAATGCCGGGGCCATCAACTTAGTCCCTGCGCCATGCCCTCGGCATTTCCCTAATGACCTCCCGAAATCGGCGCGGGGAGAAAGGACATACCAATGAGTGTTGCAGCAACTACCCCCTATCGCCGGAGCAAGGAGGCCATAGCGGAGCTAGAGACTATTGAGGCTGCGGAACGTGAGGCCGCCCAAGAGAATGCTGACGGCCCGGCGGCCGCCAGCACCACGGCTCATAACCAGGAGTATGAGTACAATCCACGTCTGGCGAAGCGTTACGAGGACTATTTCGAGGTGATCCTTGGCCGCGATGATCTTTGGGACGAAGCCGAGGCCGATATCGTTCGTGCAATCCGCGATTTTGGCGAGGATGATCCGGACGAGGTGATCGGAGCGCTGTACAGGATTTGCCGGCGCCGTGGCCGGCAAATCGACTGGCTACGCCGGGAATGTGATTTCGGCGCATTACGTCCACATCGACGTCGCGTACGCCGCGCATAAACCGACACGGCCCCCCACCGCGCAAACGGTCGGGGGGCCGACTTCAAGAAAGGCAACGACGAATGACTAGAATAGACGAAAATACTGCGGAGGAAAAGTCAGTACACGGAGAAAGTTCAAAGAAGCGGCGCCGGCGCCGCGCACAAACGGCGAAAGAGCGGCCGGTGCAAGGCACGATGGTCAGCCCTAGCGCTAGGGTTGCCAAGTCGCGGGCAAAGCACGCGCGCTCCGCCGCGGGCAGGGCCGCCAAGCTATTCGATATCAGCCGCTCGATGGTCGAGCGAACAGCTCGGCTCGCGAAGATTGCTCCGCCTGCGCTGCTCGAACGCATCAAACGCGGCGAGCTTACCGTGCTCGACGTCGAGCGCATGGTTGGCATCAACCCCAAGCTGACGAAGTGGGATCGCCTGGTAAACGCATGGAACCAGGCGACCGAGGGTGACCGCTCCCGCTTCATCTCGATACTGTTGGGGAAAGACGGGGGAACGGAACAATAGCCCGAGGCGGCGAGGGCCCTATAATTTATTCAGTAGACTGAAGAACAAGGCGGCCCCCATCCACTGAGAGCGCGGAAGGGGGCCGAGTTAGACGAAGAATAAAACCAGCGACAATAACCTCCCCCGGAAGGGAGATCAGGGTATGGAAACTATAAACGGAAAGGCTGCGCCGGAAAAGTCCGTAGACGTCATATCGGAAAAGAAAGCGCGGCCGCTTCGCCTGAACCGCAACTTGATGAACTTTCCCCTGGCGAGACCCGTCCGCACGCGAGTGCCTTGGAAGTACAGCAAGCGAAAGTCTCGCTGGTGGGCGGACCTACCCGGCGAAAATCGCATCCGGCTACGTTTCCCGCGCAACGCGCCGCGGCGCGCGCCGACCGACTTAGACATGAGCGTCCTATTCCTGGTCCTTGAGGAGGCGCAACAGCTCCCTAAAGACGCCGCCGCGGTTGTGCGCTTTCCGACCGTGAGCGCCGTCCTCAAGCGCCTGGAGTTGGCGCTCGATCAAAAGGCGCGCGACCGCGTCTACGACGCGCTGGAGATGCTGTCCCACATCGAGATCGAAAGTAAGTGTTGGTATGGAGCGGCGGGCTCACTGACGTTGCCGCCGCCTGTCCTAAAGTGCGAGCGCGAGGGTCGCGGCCTGCGCGTTGAGATTGATCCGACTTGGACGGCTTTGACGAAGCGCGGCTACTTCGTCCCCGTGCCGTTGCCCCTGCCGAGAGACGCCGCGGCGCAGAACCTCGCGCTGATGTTGTTGGCGCGCAACTTGACCGGCTGTAAGTGGGAAGGTTGCGACCGTTCCACGTTGGCGCGCAAGGTGGGCATCACGCGCAAGAATAGGAAGGCGCGTCTTCAGGCGGCGCTCGAGCGCGTCGAGCGCTGGTTCTCGAAGCAGGGCGGCGTCGTGAAATTTGAGTTCAAACCGCGCGGCAGGATCACCCTGGGCGTCGTACAGCCATGGGCGCTAGAGGAAGCCGCCGCAACCTACGACCGACAAGAGGTCGCCCCGCAAGAGGAGATCGACGCCACGGAAGCCTTTTGCGAGGCGGTCCAACAGGAGTCAGAGCGCTGGTGGAAGGCACGGGCTCCGCTCGAAGAAAGTGACGAGTCCGAGGTCGCCGAGTACGAGGTTCACTATGACGAGTTTGCCGACAAGTGAAACCGATTTTCGGGGGGGTCGAAGGGCCTTTTCGCCGCGCGATGGACGCACTTGTACGGATTGTTTCGGCGGGGTCGAAGGGGCTTTTGGGAGCCATTTCGGGGGGGTCGAAGGGGCTTTTGAGTCAATTTCGAGGGGGTCGAAGGGGCCCTACTAAGATTACCTACGAAGTAGGTATGACCGGCCTGCGGCCGGTTGGAGCTCCGCTTCGCTCCGCTCCAAGGTTTTTTAATTCAGAGGGGGAGCATGAAGGAGAGAGGGTTGTAGAGGTCCTCAAGTTCCGGAAAGCAGCCGCGCCCGAGTATGTTTCATTTATGAGATGAAGGAGGTTCGCCTCATGCCGAAAAAGAGCCGCTTGAGAAGGAAGGGAAGCTTCTTCCGCTGGCGCCCTCGCGCCGCTGTCGCCGAGGATCGGCTCGAGCGTCTTATCATCAAGCTCCGAACGGAGGACATGCTGGATTCCGCTGAAGACATAGCTCGGCAGGTCGGTGTCCCCGTCCACGTGGTCGAGCGCGCGATCCACCCGGACCATCAGGCACGGGTCCGCGACACCATGAACTACCACTTCGAGCGGAACGAGGATTGACCCTACCGCTTGGGTCACGCCTAACCAGCAGCGCTGGCGCGGAGGCTGGTGAAAGCCCGCGGCCCATACCCGATTATACCGCGAAGCGCCTTCACCAATTCTCGGCCAGCTCCGCCAATCGGACGCTCCGGGGGGGTGTACCGCAGTCCCGCTACCGTGCCACCGACTTCGGTAGTAGTCTCCAGCCCACACAACTCCGGCATTTAGGTTCACGCCACGGGAAGACGGGGAGCCGCGATGAAAACTCTCCTGAAAGTATTAGGGCTGGGGCTCTTAGGGCTATTCATCGTAGGCACGCTAAACGCTCCTAAACCCGGTCAGAAAGCGGGCCTGAAATCCACGAGCGAACCGAGCGAAACCTCTTGGGTTGTGGCGGCCTGTAACGAGGCGCAAGACGCCGTCAAATCGAAGTTGAAGGCTCCGGCAACGGCCGAATTTCCGAGCTGCCTCTGGTCTCTCGGTCAATACGACATCCGGGCCAACAAAGAGCGCAACACGTTCTTTGTGCGCGGCCACGTTGACGCAGAAAACACTTTCGGCGCGAAACTCCGGCGCAAGTTCGGCGTCAAGCTCGGCCACAGCGGGCCCCAGTCCTTTATGGGTTGGTCCGTGATTCAGGTCGTCTTCCTGGACGAATAGTTGAGAAGCGGACCGCATATCTCACCGGGGCGCCGGTCGATATGACGCCAAGGGGACAGCAAGTATGGAGATCGAAAACCCTCAGCATTTGACGAGCCGAATAGGTCTGGTCGCTGCGGGATGGGCTCGGTTCGAGTACCTCACAAACAAGCTCATCTGGCGCCTAGCGAACGTGGACATCACGGTAGGCGCTTGCATAACCGCTCAAATCCTTTCGCCGTCTAATCGGTTGAAAGCGCTCGTCGCGCTCGTCCGTCTACGCGGCGGGTCCGAGGACCTGCTGAAAGACATTAGGGCCTTTGCAAGAGGGCTCGCGGCATCGGGGCGCAAAGAAACCGAATGGTTCACGACCCCTGGATTGTCGAGGGCGACAAAATGTTGCGAATGGAATTGACGGCAGACCAGAAACTAAGGTGGGAAGCGCGCGAGGTATCGCTGACCGAAATGGATCAATTGAGCCGGACGATTGCCGCCTTAATCGAGGAGTTGATTGCAATCGGCGCGCGGATTGATAACGAGCTGCCGGTCTGGCCCGATAAGCAATACCTTGACTCGCGGGATAAGGACCCCGCCGCGGTCCGGTTTCAATTCGATAGGGACCCGTAAGCCGGTCGTCCTGCGGGCAGCAAAGCCGGTCGCGCCCGCCGCCGCTAGCGAAGCGGCGGCATCAAAACTTAAACCCCCAACGCTTTCAGCTTCCCTGTGACGAGACCCCCGCGCGTAAGCATCAGGCTTAAGGGCCAGCGGTCCTTAGCCGCTAGGTCCGAAGGTCTTGTGGGGTTTCTAAGGCCTTTATCTGCCTAGCATTTCAGGCTAGGGTCTCGCTACGGCATCCCGTAGCCCCGGCCGTAGCCCCGGCGACGACGTCGAAACCCGAGACGCGATTATTGGGATTGAGCGAATGGGTGCGCGAGGCCCTAATTGTAAAATCTGCGTCCACAAGGACCGGCACCTGATCGAGCTGGCCTTGGTCCACAAGCTTCCCTTGCGGGTTGTTGCGCGGCGGTTCGGCGTCGGCCTCTCAAGCGTCTACGGCCATCGCGCCAACCATATGCCCCCGCAGTTGCGCGCGGCGTTACTGACGGCATCGCGGCCGTCCTCGGTGGACCTTGAAGCCTTAGAGCGTTCCGAAAGCGAAGGCCTGCTCGCCAACCTTGTCGGCCAACGCGCCCGTTTACAGCTGCTTTCCGAAATGGCCTTCGCGGAGGGCGAGGTACAAGCCGCTACGTCCGTAGAGCGCGCTATCACAACTAGCCTGGAGCTAACGAGCAAGCTCCTGGGCATGATTATCCAGCGGCACGACGTTCGCTCGACAAGCATCCTCGTCTCGCCGGACTACTTGCGCTTAAGGCAAAGCCTCATCACCGCCTTGAAGCCTCACCCTGAGGCGGCGCGCGCCGTTAGCGCCGCTCTGGCCGAGCTTGAGACCGAGGCGGCGGCGGACATTCAGACGCGCAAGGCGCCGCTGATGCTGGAGGGCTCGCCTTGTTAATGGCGAAAGACATCCTCCGCGCCTTCGATCCAAGTCGCTTGATGCGTGAGGCCGGGCTCGAGCCGGATGCTTGGCAGAGGCAATTGCTTATCGAGCGGCCGAAGCGCGCGTTGCTGAATTGCTCGCGCCAATCGGGCAAGACCGAGGCCGCGATCACACTTGTCGAACACACGGCGCTCTATGAGCCCGGTTCCCTCAGCTTGATCGTGTCTCCAAGCCAAAGACAATCCGGCGAAGTGTTCCGCAGGTTGATGCTCCTTCACAGTTCGCTCGCGGACGTTCCGCATCTTGTCGCCGAAAGCGCCTTACGGGCCGTCTACGCCAATGGTAGTCGCGTCATCGCCTTGCCCGGCAGCGAACGCACCGTGAGAGGCTACGCCGGAGCCCGGCTGATCGTTCTGGATGAAGCCGCGCGCATCGACGACGAATTGATGGCTGCGCTGCGCCCGATGATGGCGACAGTAGACGGCAGCCTCATCATGCTCAGCACGCCATTCGGACGGCGCGGCGAGTTCTTTCGCGCTTGGAGCCAAGGCGAGGGGTGGACCCGCGTGCGCGTTCCCGCATCTGAATGTCCGCGCCTGTCTCCGGAATTTCTCGCCGAGGAACGTCGCGAACTCGGGGCCATGCGCTTTGCCGAGGAATATTGCCTGGAGTTCCTTGAGGCGGACGAAAGCGTCTTCCCGACCCACATCATCGAGCGGGCATTCACTCAGGAGGTGCGCGCGCTGTGGGCCTGATCGAAACTTTCGACTACCAGGGCGAAAGGTGGAAGCGCCATCACGCGCCGCCGCCTGACGAAGCCTACGTGATGGGCGTTGACCTCGGGCAGAGCCAGGACCCGACAGCCATCGTCGTTATGCAGGCTACGCGGACGCCTCTGACCTCCTGGAGCGTGAACCCGCGGACCCGCAGCACCCGTCAAGATGTCGCGCGGCGCTTCGACGTGGTTCACGCCGAGCGTCTACCGCTCGGCACCACCTATCCCGACGTTGTCGAATACGTCGCGCAGCTGCTCCTAAAGCCTCCCCTACGCGCCGGTTGCGACCTTGTCCTCGATGAGAGCGGCGTCGGTAGAGCAGTCGGCGATATGTTTGATGGGGGCGGCCTGCGCCCGATCCGGGTCGGGATCACGGCGGGAACAGACGCAATGAAGATTGAAGGGCACGCGCGTCGCTGGTCCGTCGCGAAGGCCCTTTTGATTTCGGGCGTCGATGCCGCCCTTCACGCGGGCGAATTGCGCTTTGCAGCCGAGCTTCGCGAAGCGCACGCGCTCGCCGAGGAGCTTAGAGATTTTCGCCGACACCTCACCGCCGCAGGACGCGCGACATACCAGGCCCGAACCGGCCGCCACGATGATCTCGTGCTCGCCGTCGCCTGTGCCTTGTGGTGGGCGAAAGAGCGGCGCAATAGGGGCATGATCATCGGGGCTCATAAAGTGTGAAGGCAGAAAAGCGAGCATGAAATGGATGACAACAAATTCACCGAGCTAGAGCTGCGAATGCAAATTGTGCCGCAGCAATCGAGGTGGCCCGCACCTGATTACATTCATTGGCAAAAGCTTCATGCCGTCGCTGATGAGGCGCGCGAGCGTGTCGCACAAACGTGGGCGGCATTTGAGGTTATCGACAACGACCCCGACTTAAGCCCCGAGGGCAAAGCTCGCCAGAAAAAGAAGGTGGCAACAGCGGCCATTACCGAGCTCGAGCAATCGAAGACTTTGCCGCGAGCAAGGGAGGCTGTGGATCGCCAACTAGACAAATGGCGTGAGAAAACGGGGCTCGCGGTTAGGCCGCCGACGAATATCGCTGACGCGGTTGTTCAATCTGAAATTCGCGCTCACATCGCGAACTTGAAAGCAGGAAAGCTCGACTTCCTAGCGAAGCATTCCACCGACCCCGTGGTGGCTTCGGCGATATTGTGCTCGCCCAGTTTCCTGAGCGGCATGACAGATGAAGAGATCTCTTTTGTGAGAACGAAGGTCGAGGAGCATGTAGCTCCTGACATTGCTGAAGCTAGGGAAGCGATGTTGAAAGGAATCAAAGAGGCGGAGCAAGGCTGGCGACGAGCGATCGACAAAATCGCGGAGCATGCCGGTCTTACCAGAGCTCCCCGTGTCGGATGGATAGATCGTTCAATGTCAGGGGCGGCCTGAGGGTTGCCACAACAAATGGTTGGGGACCAGCCTCCCGCTTTGAAGCCTGCGCATTGCTGTTGTCTTCACACCATCTACGCAACGCTTATCGTGCGCCCGCTGGACGTAACCCCGCCAGCCTCAAGACTGACTCCCAAGACACCCAGCCGACCCACTTTGGTGATTTCGAAAACTTGTGGCGTATTAGACACAGGCAAGCGCCATACCGTATGGCAAAGTCAACTCTCTGCGGGGTGAGGGGGAACCATGCGACGTGCGCCAAGGATGGGCCTAAGACGCCTTTCGAATTCGTTTTTGGCCGGGACCGCTCTTGCCACAAGCCTACTCGTTGCCAGCTCGCCTACCCCTGCAAGCGCGCAGGTCATCAACATTGTTGCCTCCGCTGTCCCTGTTGTGGAGTCGAACGCTCTGAATTGCGTTTCAGCGACCGACTGCATCTTCATCTCGACGCTCGGGGACGGCAATTTCATCGTCCTCACAAACAGCGGCAATCTCGCTGCCGTCGACGATGGGATCGAAACTCTGACAATTGGTAATGGGTCGTTCATCACCATCGAAAATACGGGCAGTATTTTAGCGGGCGACGAGGGAATTTCGGCGACGACGATTGGCTCAGACAACCTCGGAGTTGCTGGAGCGGCTGGTGGCGCTGGAGCGCCAGGATTTGGTGGTCCTGGAGCTATCGGGATTGGCGGCTCTGGGGGCGCGGGGGCTGGTGGCGCCTCTGCAGCTGCCGGGGGAAGTGACATCACTATTGTCAACGCGGGAGCAATCACAACCCTGGGTCTCATCAACTCACATGCGATTTTCGGCCAGAGCTTTGGTGGAAATGCGTTTGGTGGTGCCGGCGGCACAGGTGGGGCGGGTGGCGCAGGATTTGGAGGCTTCGGTAACCCGGGGGGGCCCGGCGGCGACGGAGTCGCGGGGCCCGGCGGCGCTGGTGGCGCTGGCGGAGTAGACCCGAATCCTTTCGGGCTTGGCGGCACGGGCGGTTCAGGGGGAGCTGGCGGCGTCGGCTTGGGCGGCTTCGGGGGCAGCGGCCAAGATGGCGGCGAAGGTCTTGGCGGTGCTGGCGGTTCCGGGGGCGCTGGTGGGACCGCTATTGGCGGCAATTCAGGTGACGTTGAAATCGAAAATGAGGAAGATCTCGCGACGTTAGGCGCCGCTTCGCATGGCATTCATGTCGTTTCTATTGGCGGCACGGGTTTCGGTGGAACAGGGGGCGTTGGCGGCTCGGGGGGAGCCGGCTTCGGGGGCTTTGGCGGCGCTGGTGGTGCTGGGGGAGCTGGGCTTGGTGGCTTCGGCGGCACGGGTGGCGCTGGTGGGGCCGCGACCGGTCCTTTCGGGACTGGCGGTATCGGCGGTGAGGGCGGGGCCGGCGGCGCCGGCTTTGGCGGCTTCGGGGGACCGGGTGGTTCGGGTGGCGAGGGCAACGGTGGCGCCGGCGGCGCCGGCGGCGCTGGCGGTGCTGGAACAGGCGGCAATTCCGGTGAGGTCGAAGTCGCAAACGAGGCCGACATCACGACGTTCGGTGTTGGTTCTCACGGGATTCATATTGTTTCGCTAGGCGGTACGGGCTTTGGCGGAGTGGGAGCCGCCGGCGGTGCGGGTGGCGCAGGATTCGGTGGCTTCGGCGGCGAAGGTGGCGCCGGAGGTATTGGAGCTGGAGGTTTCGGCGGCTTTGGGGGCACTGGCGGAGATGCGACGAGCGATTTCGGGATCGGCGGCGCGGGCGGGCTTGGCGGGCTTGGGGGCGCCGGCTTTGGCGGCTTTGGCGGCGCCGGCGGCATAGGCGGGGTCGGTGATGGCGGCGCTGGTGGCGCGGGCGGCACTGGGGGCACTGGAAACGGCGGCAACGCTGGAACGGTTACGATCCAAAACCTGGAAGCGATCACCACCTTCGGCAATGCCTCGCACGGGATCTTTGTCGCTTCAACCGGAGGCCTGGGCTTTGGTGGGCCGGGAGGAGCCGGCGGGGCGGGCGGCGCGGGATTCGGGGGGTTCGGCGGCACAGGTGGCCAGGGCGGTATTGGGGCTGGAGGTTTTGGCGGCTTTGGTGGCGCGGGCGGAGCCGCGCCGGGTGTTTTCGGGTCTGGTGGCGCTGGCGGCGTTGGTGGCTTCAGCGGCGCCGGCTTTGGCGGCTTCGGGGGACCGGGTGGTTCGGGTGGCGAGGGCAACGGTGGTGCCGGCGGCGCCGGCGGCGCCGGCGGGGCCGGGAACGGCGGTAACTCCGCTGAAGTCGATATCGAAAACGGGGGTGACATCACCACCTTCGGCCAGGGTTCGCACGGCATACTTGTCGTCTCTACGGGTGGCGCGGGTTTTGGTAGCGCGGGCGCAGCCGGCGGTTCGGGTGGCGCGGGATTCGGGAGTTTTGGTGGCGCGGGTGGATTAGGTGGTGTCGGAGCTGCAGGTTTTGGCGGCTTTGGTGGCGATGGCGGTGACGCGACCGGTGATTTCGGGATCGGCGGGGCCGGTGGCACGGGCGGAGCGAGCGATGCCGGTTTTGGCGGGTTTGGCGGCAGCGGTGGCGTGGGCGGAGTCGGTAATGGCGGTGCGGGTGGTGCCGGCGGCGCCGGTGGAACCGGCAATGGTGGTGATACCGGCCCGATTTCCATAGCCAATGTAGGGACAGTTTCGACGTCTGGCGACGGATCTCACGGCATCGCAATCCTGGCCATAGGTGGTCCCGGGGTAGGCGGAGCGGGCGGTGCCGGCGGGGCTGGTGGCGCAGGATTCGGTGGCTTCGGCGGCACGGGTGGTGAAGGGGGTGCCGGACTTGGTGGATTTGGCGGTTTTGGTGGCGATGGCGGAGACGGGACGGGTGTTTTCGGAACTGCCGGCGCGGGCGGCCTTGGCGGTGCCGGTGGCGCTGGCTTTGGCGGCTTTGGCGGCGGCGGCGGCTTAGGCGGTGCCGGTGCCGGTGGCGCTGGCAGCGCCGGCGGTGCCGGTGGAGCCGGTAATGGTGGCAACACGGGCGAGATTTACGTCACCAATGTGGGGACGATTGGAACGTCTGGCGATGGATCGCATGGCATTGCAATCGTCGCCTTAGGTGGAACCGGGCTTGGCGGCGCCGGTGGCGCGGGTGGCTCCGCAGGTGCGGGCTTCGCGGGCTCTGGCGGTGACGGTGGCGAGGGCGGTGCTGGAACTGGCGGCTTGGGCGGCGGCGGTGGCGCCGGCGGAGCCCCGGGCGGCGCGGCGGGCGCCGCTGGAGCCGACGGACCCGGTTTTGGCGGTTTTGGCGGCACGGGTGGCGTTGGTGGTAACGGCAACGGCGGGGCGGGCGGCGCTGGCGGTGCTGGCGGTGACGGCTTTGGCGGCGACACCGGCCTGATCACTGTTGTGAACGATGGAACTATTGTCACGACCGGAGCTGTGTCACATGGCGTCTTCATCCAATCGGCTGGAGGCACTGGAGTAGCAGGTTCAGGTGGCGCCGGCGGCGCTGGCGGTTCCGGCATTGGCGGTATTGGTGGAGCCGGAGGTGCCGGCGGGGAGGGAGTCGATATTATTGGTGGCAACGGCGGGCCTGGGGGTACGGGCGGATTAGGGCTCGGCGGGTCCGGCGGAGCGGGTGGATCGGGGGGAGATGGATTCGGCGGCGGCGCCGGCGATGTCTTCGTCGGGAACAGCGGCGCTATTGTCGCGCTCGGTCCTGACTCTGACGGCATCTTTGTCACCACCGCGAATGGCGCCGGAGCTGGTGGGGCTGGTGGCCCTGGCGGCACTGGCGGTCCTGGTGCTGGTGGTGCTGGTGGTGCTGGTGGTCCAGGCGGCGCTGGCGGGGTCCCGGGAGCACCTGGTGCGCCCGGCGCACCAGGAAGCGGTCTTCCCGGGGCTGGCGGTGCCGGCGGGGCCGGCGGTCCTGGTTTCCCAGGCGTTGCTGTGAACGGCAACATCACTATCGATAACAGCGGCGTTGTGTTCGCGACCAACACCGCCGTTCGGTTGTTTGCTGTTGGAAGCAATCTCGTCAACAATTCGGGGACGATTGCCGGTGGCGCGATAGGTGTCTTTGCCAGCAGTCCGGTCGATAACGACATCAATAATACGGGCTTGATCACTGCGGCATCGCTCTTTGCGATCGACACGGTCGGAGCCTCCACTGAAATTGACAACTCAGGTGATGGCGTAATCCTCGGTTTCATCGATCTGACCGACGAAGGCGACACATTCGTCAATCGTGACGGCGGCAGGTTTGAAGCGCGGCTGACGAGCGATTTCCGCCTTGGTGATGATCTGTTCGACAATCGCCAAGGTGGCGTCGTTCATACAGCGGATGATCCGGGCGTGGCCGAGATCACGACTTTTATCAATCTTGAGACATTCAGGAATCGCGGGCGGATCTCACTGGTGGATGGACAGGAGGATGATCTCTTCATCATCGCCAACACGCCGGGGCTCGCTAACCTTGAATATATCGGCGGTGGCGCGCTTGCCGTTGATTCCTTCCTCGGTGGTCCTGGTTCCACCTCCGATATTTTCTTCATTGATGGCAATGTCACCGACCGAACCAGGCTCTTCGTGAACAACACCAATCCCGGGCCTGGCCAGCTTAACACCGAAGGCATCCCGGTGGTGCTCGTCACGGGAGACGTCTCGCCAGACGCATTCTTCCTGCCGCAGCCGATCGATACCGGCTTCTTCGACTATGATCTGTTCTTCGAGCCAGGCACGATCGATCAATTCGAGCTGCGGAGCTTCCCGGGCGCCGGTGCGCACCTCCTGCCGCAGCTCGTGACGGCGGCGCAGGATATCTTCCATGCAACGACGGAAACGTGGTTTGACCGTACTGCCGATCTGCGCGTTATGCTGAATGCCGGCTACTCGCCTTATTACAATTCCAACGCAAAGTACGCTGAAGGCATGCCGGCACCGGCCCCCTCACTGGTACCCGGCGTCTGGATCAAGGGATCGGGTAATTGGTTGCAGAATGACGATCGTGCGAGCACAACCGCCTTTGGAAAGACCTTTGACTTCAATCTCGATCGCGAGTTGGACATCTTCAATATCCAGGCCGGCGTCGATCTCGGAGTTGGTCGCGATATATTCAGCCCCAACGATCTCCTCATCGTCGGGCTCCTTGGTGGTTTTGTCCGCGCCGAGCTCGAATACGACAATATTGCCCGCAGCTTCGACTTTGAGGGTGGTGAGGCTGGCGGCTACATCACCTATCTAAACAGGGGACTTTTCATCGATACGCTCGCGAAGGGTCAATTTCTTGACGTCGAGACCGCCGCGTTGGGATTCCCCAACTCCTTCGACGCCAACACATGGGGGGTTAGAACCGATGCAGGCTATCGCTTCGGCGGTTTCCAGCAGGGTATCTTTATCGAGCCGCTGGCCACGATTGCTGTCGCCTCGACTGATCTTGATGGCTTTAGCCTCGCCGGCAATACCGTTTCGTTCGACGAGGACACGAATGTGAGAGGGCGACTTGGGCTGCGGGTGGGAACCAGCCGTCAGATGTGGTCTGGCGTAACTGTAGAACCGTTTGTGATCGGCAGCGTCTGGGGCCACTTGTCGGATGACGAGAACAACGCGACTCTTGTCTCCAACGGCACTACCTTTGCGTTTTCCGATGATCTTCCCGATGTTTGGGGCGAAGTTTCAGTCGGCGTGAATCTGTTTAAGCCGAGCATCAACACCTCAGCGTTCATTAAGGCTGATGTCAGCTTCGGAGAGGATCTCGAGGGCGTCGCCGGAAAGGCGGGCATGCGCTACAACTGGTAACGTTAAAGCGGTGGCCATGCCTTGGTAGCTGCCGTTAATCTGCCGGGCGAGCGCCTCGGAGTGCCGTTTCGTCCCTTCGAAGTCCCAACTCAAAAGCACATGATCTTCGATCTTCAGCTTTGGCGCTTGAGGAGTGGAACCTACTTGTCGTCTAGCGCAGCCTTCCTCGACAGTTTGAGCCTAACGACCCCAGGCCCCTTTCCCCGGACGACATCAGGATGTGCCCTGAGGTTTGTGCCGAGCCGCCAGGTCACTTGATTTCGCAGCGAGAGATCATGAATCGTCGTCGCTAGCCTCGATGCCTTAACCTCAGGCTCGCCTTCGTGATCGAAAAACCATAGCAATGCGAGGGCGAGGTTTACTTCCTTGAGGTCATCTAGCGCCGCAAGCCCCTGGCCGAATGCGGCGAGGTGAATTGCCGCCATCGGCCTTTGCTTCTTGCATCAGCCACTTCTGGAAGTCCGCTGCGGCAACCGCCGTTAGGCTATATTCTGCGACCGTGCCACGCGTGCGTTGCTTGTCCGTTATGAAATCATTGAGCTTCGCGGAAAGGGCTCTAGACACGCTCGCTTTATCGCTTTTCACACCGAGCGCCTGCAGAGAGCGGTGCATCTCACCCGAGGTCACTGGCTCATTAGCGAGCCAAGCTACGAACGCTGCCTTGTGATACCAATCGCTCTTCGGATGGATAATTTTGCTTACGACCGTTTGTCCTGCTTCACCTGATTTGCGAAGGCGTGAGGGTCGAACGTCCGACCGTTTTCCGACGGCTCGGTTTTGCCACTTCCGGATTTCCGGCGGGCCGACGCATGGGAGGGCTTTTTTCTCGGGGCCGGGCTGCTGAGAGCTGGGCGTAGCCCCCGCGTAGCCCCGACCAAAAGGACTTAGCCCTTTTGGCGCTAAGTCTTGAGAAATTGGCTCCCCGGGCCGGATTCGAACCAGCGACCCAGCGGTTAACAGCCGCTTGCTCTACCTGCTGA
>WUUC01013657.1_pt1 | contig 16035 bp, 18 predicted proteins | sample 6278441 | NCBI WGS metagenome assembly WUUC01 (sample SAMN13675441, study PRJNA597444) | soil metagenome | isolation source: soil | place: USA: Washington | collected 2017-10
CGAGATCTCATTTGTTCGTCGTCCCCTGATCGTGGTTCGATTCGTGGGTTTGCCGAACGACGATGAGTTTCGGGGTTACCTCCAAGCGATGGCTGAAAACCTGCGCGAATCGATCGCTCGCAAAGTGAGCACCGCGTTGGTGATCGACACGACGGTGCAAGTGAACCCGGTTTCCGCCGCCCAGCGCCGCCTGCAAGCGGACTGGATCAAGGAGCACGAACGGGCCCTTCGCATCGGCTGCGCCGGGACAGCGTTCGTCATCTCGTCGGCGCTGCATCGAGGCGTCATGACCGCGGTGCTCTGGCTGCAACAGCTACCTTATCCGTACTCGGTGTTTGGCGCGCTTCACGATGCAGAAGCCTGGTGTTTGGCGCGCCTCTCCAGCGCCAACGCGCCCGGAGCGTGGGGCCAGCGCGCCACGTGATGCAGCCCAAGAGCTGCGTGTATCGTTGAGAACCGTTGCCGCGTCGATCGTCCACAGCGGTCGGCTGCCTGATGGTTGTGGCCAACGATCGTCCGGTTCGCTCACTGCTCAAGGCCTACGATGCGGACTGCGAGGTCTGCTTCAAAGCCTTCGATCAGTGCCAACTCGGCGCACGCGATGCGGCCGAAGACGATGCTTGCCAAGTCGCGCTCGACGCTTGTGTGCGGGGCGGGATGATCGACCGCGACGATGAAGGAGATGACGACAAGGACGATGATGACGCCGGCGACGAAGGCGCCAACAATGGCACCAATAACGGCGGCAACGACGACAAAGACGGCGGCGGCGATGACGGCGCGAACAACGGTGCCAACAACGGCGAGGACAACGATGATGATGCTGGCGCCGATGACGATGACGATGACGGCGATGCTGGTGTCGACGATGATGATGGCGACGCTGGCGTCGATGAAGATGATGATGATGACGGCGAAGCGGATGATCCCGCGGGCGGCGACCCCGACAAGAAAGCGCTGCTAGAAGCCGTCCGCGCGTGCGTGAGCGACGCTCGCGACTGCACCGATGCTGCCGGCGCTGACGTGCGCGCTTGCTTGAGCAAGTTGCGCGCGTGCGTGAAGGAAGTGCTGGCTTCCTCGTTCGAGGGCGTGTGCACGGGCCAACGCGCAGCATGCGAACGCAACGACGCTTCTCGCGAGGCACGTCGCAGCGTGGAACAACTCTGCGAAGGTGGTCTGCGCTAGCTGAGTGTGTTGTGAAGGCACGCAGGCGCTAGCAACACCCGCCTGCCTTCACTTCGACGCTCTACTGTTGCGCGACGTTTCGGATACGCGCATTTTCCAGACCATGGTGATGGCCTCTAGGAAGATGTGCCCCGACATCTTTGACTGTCCGACGCGCCGATCTGGAAAGATGATGGGCCGCTCGACCACGCGATAACCACGCATGAAAGCCCGATACTTCAGCTCGATCTGAAAGGCGTAGCCGGTGGCTTCGACCGTCTCGAGAGAGATCGCGTCGAGCACTTCGCGGCGAAAGCCATTGAAGCCGCCAGTCAGATCGCGAACAGGTACGCCGAGGACGAGCCGCGCATACGTACTGCCCCCCCACGACACCAAACGACGCAAAGGTCCCCAATTTTCTACGGCGCCTCCTGCCACCCGTCGAGAGCCGATCACGACATCGGCTTCACCTGCGGTCAGCAAGGCGATGAAGCCAGGCAGGTAGCGTGGGTCGTGGGAGAAGTCTGCGTCGCATTCGAAGAGCAGCTCGTAATCACGCGCAAGGCCCCAAGCGAAGCCCGCCAGGTATGCCTTACCCAACCCCTGCTTTGCGCTGCGATGCAGGACGTGGACGCGTTCGTCCGCACGGCTCAGTTGGTCGGCAATCTCGCCTGTGCCGTCGGGGGAGTCATCGTCGATGACGAGTACGTGCGCGTCAGGCACCGCCGTGAGCACCGCGCTGACGATGGGCTCGAGATTGTCCTTCTCGTCGTAGGTGGGGATGCAGATCAGCACGCGCCGCACGAGCGCGGGAGAGTTCGCCATGTTCAGCCGAGCCCGAGGCTACAGGCGAACGGTCGCTCAGAGCAAACCCGAGATGTGGCTGTCGCGCCGGCCTTCTCCGAAATCGACGTACGAATACGAGGAAAGTCCCGACGACAAGTTCTGGCCCGGCCGTGCCGGGTCAGGGCGAGGGGTCTTCGAAAGGCCGCTGTAGTCCTTGAGCCGCGCCACGACGACCGGGACGTGTGCTTGTCGAATCAGCTCGCGCTCCGTGCTGCGATGAAACAGCCGGCTCATGCCGTGACGCTCACCGGGAGCACCAACGATGATCATGTCCGCATCGCGATCCACCGCGACCTGGTGCAACTCGCGGCTCGGCTCGCCAAGTCGGACGTGGAACGCGATCTCGCAGCCCCAATTGTCGGCGTCGGCGCGCGTGTACAAGATGTCGCGCACGTGCTGTTCGAGGCGCGCCATGACGCGTCCCAAATTATCGGCGAGCTCCGCTATCACTTGGGCATCGTGCAAATCCGGCGATGTCTCGACGACGTGCACGAAGTGCAAGTCTGTGATGGGGAGCAGACGGGCCAGATGCACGGCCTCGTCGATGGCCGCGCGCGAGCCATTGCTGAAGTCCACGCCCACGACGACCAGGAATGTTCCTCTCAGTGCTGTGCCCATAATTCCCCCTTCCCACCGCCAAAGTTAAAGCTACATGGAAATATGCGCCGCGAGCCTGTACGAAAGTAGCTGGTGCTCGCACATCCCCCGATGGCGGACGGCCGATCCGCAGACTTCTACGTTTTAGTACGCGCAGATTTTTCCAAGTCAGCGCGCAAACTTGGATCGGCCCGAGGTGACCCTCCCTGTTTGGGAGGTCGCTGGTGCCGCGTGCAGCCTGCAAGGCGACTTCGTAAGGGCTCTCGCCTCGGATTCGACCACTCGTCGCACGATCGCGACCGCCCATCGCCCGAACCGCTCGCCTTGCGGGTGCTTCGCCCACCGTTGGGTGATGGACACCCTCTATCGAACGAGCCTATTCATCCATGTGTCGTGCGGAGCCCTGGGCCTCGCCGTGATGTTGGTTCCGCTGCTGGCTCGCAAGGGCGCGCGTGTGCATCGGCGCTTTGGCTGGCTCTTCGTGAGCGCGATGTCCGTGGTCGCGTTGACCGGCGTCGTCATGGCGCTCTCGTGGCTGATCGCTCCTGCGCGGTTTCGTCCGGACGCAGCCGCGCCGGAGGTGCTCCTCGACGCGACGTTCTTGACGCTGATTGGCGCGCTCACAGCCAATTCACTCGCGCAAGCCAGCTTCGCGCTGCGCCAAAAGGGCCAGGCCCGCGCCGTTCCGACTATCCTGGTCAAGGTGCTGCTCGCCTTCCTCGCCACGTGTGCGCTGATTTCAGTCTGGCTGGGGCTGCGCTACGGCGACGCGCTGTCGCTGGTGTTCGGCGTCGCTTCACTGCTGCTGCTGATCCAAGATGTGCGCTTCAGCTCGCGCGCGTTCGCATCGCCGCACGCCTACCTCTATCAACACATCGGCGCGATGGGCAGGGCATGCATCGCTGTGGTGACCGCGTTCTTGGTGCTCGGCGCCCGTCGCTGGCTGGGTGCAGACGTGCTCGGCTCCCATGCGTGGCTGCTCTGGATCGCGCCGACCTTGCTGCTGGCCCCGGTCTTTCACTTGTGGATCGGACGCTATCGTCGCGCGCTCGGGCGACCTCTCGCAACGATCGGCGCGGAGCGGCGGCCGCTGACTCAGCATGCCTGAGAACCTCCGCAAAAGTTTGAAGGCGTTCGCCCAGTCGCTCTGGGTGTATTTGGTGCTCGCGGCGCTGCTGACGTTCGTGATCGCCGGCGTCTCTGGGCTGCGGGAGCCGAGCCTATTGAGTTCGGTGTTCGTGGGCAACTTGGCGCTGAGCGTCTGCATCGGGGCGAGCGTGACACTCGCCTTTGCGCTGACCACGACCGTACTTTCCTCGGGCGCTCCGGCCTTTCGCTCGCGCGCCGAGCGGCTGCCCTCCGCGCTGCGGCTGACGCTCGCTTGCGGTCTGTTCGTGGTTGCGGTGTCGGGGGGCATCGAGCTCGCGTTGCAGGTGTTGACGTGGCTCGCACCGTCGATGCGTCCTTGGTTTTCGCGCACGGCGGTCTGGATCGTCGCCTTGCCCGTGAGCGTGGTCATGTACTTCTTGGGTAGGTTGAAGGAACGCGCCGAGCTGCATCGCACCCAGAGGCACGAGCTCGAGGCGCAGCGCGAAGAGGCGAAACTAGCGGCGTTGCTCGCGCGCACGCATCCGCATTTTCTGTTCAACAGCTTGAACAGCATCGCCGCCTTGGTGGACGAGGACCCAAAGACGGCCGAGCGCGCGCTGATCCAGCTCGCCTCGCTGTTTCGATACGTGCTCGAAGGTGCCCGCTCGAGCAGCGTGCGTCTGCGCGACGAGCTCGCCTTCGTTCGTGACTACGTCGCCCTGGAAGAGCTGCGCTTCGGCGAGCGTCTGCGCATGGAGATCGACGTCGATCCAACGCTTGGAGATGCAGAGATCTTGCCGCTTCTGGTGCAGCCTTTGGTCGAGAACGCGATTCGTCATGGGGTTGCCTCAAAAAGCACGCCTGGGCACGTGCGGTTGCGCGTGCGGGCGCTTACCGACGCGTTGCGCATCGAAGTCGATGACGACGGCCCAGGGCCGTTCGGCTCACAACACCGTGGCACGGGTACGAGTCAGCTGGAGTTGGAGGCGCGGCTTCAGCTCGCCTACGGCGGGCGCGCGCGCTTCACGACCGGAGTCTCGGATCTCGGTGGTTTTCGTGCCACGCTCGAGCTTCCGCGAAAGGCCGCATGAACGTACTGATCGTCGATGACGAGCCACTGGCCAGGCGCAGGCTGCGCAAGTTGCTTGCGCGCTTTTCGGAAGTGGTGGTCGTAGGCGAAGCGGAACACGGAATTGCCGCGCTCGCCCTGTTGAGCGAAGAGCCACCTGATTTGGTGCTCCTCGACATCGACATGCCGGGCATCGACGGCTTGGCAGTCGCGCGCGCTCTGCCCGAAGGCGTACAGCTCGTGTTCACCACGGCGCATCGCGAGCACGCGCACGAGGCGTTTCGGCTCGCCGCCGCCGACTATTTGCTCAAGCCGATCGATGAGACTTTGCTGGGCGAAGCGTTGGCGCGTGTCCGTGGGCGTTTGCAAGCAGCCAAGCTTTGCGCGACGGCGCATGTGAGCTCGGGCTCTGAGACGCTGGCGCGGAGTCCAAGCGAGCAGTCGACAAGCGCACGACGCGGAGCCCAGGCCGCAGATCTCGTGCGCATTGCGGCACGCAGCGGCGGCGTGGTCGAGCTGCTCGACCCGGCGCGCATCCGTCGTCTCTACGCCGCGGACAAGTACACGCTATGCGTGCTCGACGGCCGCGAATATGTGCTCGACGAGACGCTCCAGCAGCTAGAGGAACGTCTACGTCCGCATGGCTTCATGCGCGTTCATCGCCGTGAGCTCGTGAGTGTCTCGAGAGTCAAAGCCTTGTGGCCGCTCGGCAGTGCGGCCGAGGTCGAGCTCGACGACGGACAGCGTGCCGAAGTAAGTCGGCGCAGCTTGGCCGAGCTCAAGACGCGCCTCGGCTTGCGCTAACGCGCTGTGTCGGAGCTATTTCGAAGTCGTTGAGCGCTCGCGGAACAGCCCCAAAAACCTGGCTTTAGGAAGCGTTTTTCGTGGCTGCTGTTCCCAGCAAGCTCGTGACTTTTCTCCGATTTTCTGATCTTGTATGCGCCGACCCACCATGCCATACGGGGGGCCATGACTAGCTCGCGTCGATTGCGAATCACAGCGCGTGTGATCGCGTTTTCCGTGCTTTGCGCGCTCATGGCGGCCGGCTGCAAAGACAAAGGCGCAGCCGGTGGCGGCGCAGGTTCGAGCGACCCCGCCAAAGACACTGGGCCGATCGTGATCGGCAGCTATCTGTCCATGACGGGCACGATGGCGACGTTCGGCATCACCACCGAGCAAGGTGAGAAGATGGCGATCGAGGAGATCAACGCAGCGGGCGGTATCAAAGGCCGCAAGCTCGAGTTGGTCGTGCTCGACGACCAAGGCAAAGCCGACGAGGCAGGCAACACCGTCACGCGCTTGATCGACGTGAACGACGCGGTGGCGCTGATCGGTGAAGTCGCCTCGACGCTGTCTTTGGTAGGCGGACGCATCGCGCAAAAGCGCGGCATCCCCATGGTGTCGCCTTCGAGCACCAATCCCAAGGTGACCGAGGTCGGCGACTACGTGTTCCGCGTGTGCTTTCTCGATCCGTTTCAGGGCCGCGTGATGGCCAAGTTTGCCCACGAGAACCTGAAGCTCAGCAAAGTCGCGATCTTCAAAGACATCCGCAACGATTACTCGCTCGGTCTTTCCGATGCCTTCAAAAAGGCGTTCACCGAGATGGGCGGCCAAATCGTCGCAGAGGAAAGCTTCAGCGCGGGCGACACGGAGTTCAGCGCGCAGCTCACGAAGCTCAAGGGCACCGCACCCGAGGGCATTTACGTGCCCGGCTACTACACCGAGGTGGGGACGATCGCCCGTCAGGCGCGTCGCCTCGGAATCACGGTTCCGCTGATGGGCGGCGACGGTTGGGAGAGCCCCGAGCTGCGCCGGATCGGCGGCAAAGACGTAATCGGCTCGTACTTTTCGAATCACTTCGCGCACGACAACCCCACGCCGAGCGCCAAGAAGTTCATCGAGGCCTACGAAGCCAAGTTTCACGAAGCGGCTCCCGCGTTGTCAGCGCTCGGCTACGACGCGGTGATGGTCATCGCCGAAGCCATGAAGCGCGCACCGGTGATAACGCCCAAGGCGATTCGCGACGAGCTTGCGAAGACGAAGGACTACGACGCCGTAACCGGCAGGTTGACGCTCGACGCGCAGCGCAATCCGGTGAAGCCAGCCGTGATCTTGAAGGTCACGGAGTCGGGTGAGGCCTTTGCGGCGGAGATCGCTCCCTAACGGGACGCCATGGCTACTTTTCTTCAACAACTCGTCAACGGTCTGTCGATCGGTTCGATCTACGCGTTGATCGCGCTCGGTTACACGATGGTGTACGGGGTGCTCAACCTGATCAACTTCGCGCATAGCGAGGTGTTTATGGTGGGCGCATTCGTCGGCTTCTTCGTAGCCTCCTTCCTGGGCTTCGACCCCGCGAATCCTGCTGCTTACGGCGCAGGCCCGGCGTTGCTCGTCTTGATTGCTTCGATGGCCGCGTGCGCCGCGTTGGGCGTGACGATCGAGCGGCTCGCCTACCGGCCGCTACGCAAGGCGCCCCGCCTGACGCCTTTGATTACGGCGATCGGCGTATCGATTCTGTTGCAGAATTTGGGCATCTTGATCTTCGGCGCCAACCCGCGCGCGTTTCCGATGATCATCGAAGAAAGCCGCTATCAGATAGGCGGCGTGGTGGTCACGAACATCAAGATCCTGATCTTCGTGCTGAGCGGCGTGTTGATGCTGGCGTTGCGCTTTCTGGTGCAGCGCACCTGGACCGGCAAAGCGATGCGCGCGCTCGCGGTCAACATGAACGCTGCGCGCTTGATGGGCATCAGCGTCAACAGCGTGATCGCCTTTACCTTCATCATCGGCTCAGCGCTGGCAGCCGCTGGTGGCATCTTGTTCGGTCTCGATCAAACCAAGATCGACCCGCTGATGGGTGTGCTCGTCGGCCTGAAGGCGTTCGTGGCAGCGGTGCTTGGCGGGATCGGAAACATCCCTGGTGCGGCCGTTGGCGGCATCATCATCGGCGTCGCTGAGCAGATGACCGCGGGCTATTTGTCGGCCGACTATCGTGACGCGATCACGTTCGCAATCTTGATCGGCGTGCTGTTGATTCGACCGCAAGGTCTGTTCGGCCGTGCCGGCGTGGAGAAAGTCTGATGTTGTGGGCCAAGCGCGCGGGCGTAGGTCTTCTGCTGACTGTTGCACTGGTCGGCCTTTCGCACGTCGTTCATGACAATCTGATCGACTACGTGATCCGCATCATCTTGCTGTGCGGCATCAACGCGATTCTCGCCGTGGGTCTCAACCTGATCAACGGGACGACCGGCCAGTTCTCGATAGGTCACGCCGGCTTCATGGCGGTAGGCGCGTACACGAGTGCGTACACGGTCATTCAGCTCGAAAGTGCGCTCTTCCCGGGCCAGGCCGAGTCGCTGTCGTTTGGCGGGATCGCGTTCGTGTTTACCGCGGGCATCCTGGCAGGCGCACTCATGGCGGCGCTGGCTGGCCTCGCGGTTGGCGTACCGAGTTTGCGCTTGCGCGGCGACTATCTCGCGATCGTGACGCTCGGCTTCGGCGAGATCATTCGCCTGGTCTTCAACAACGCAGCGTTCGTGGGTGGCGCGACCGGCTACTCCGGCGGCCGCTCGCTCGGCTTGCCCGGCTACACGACCTTCTTCTGGACGTTCTTGTGGGTCGTGATCGTGACCACGTTGATCGGCAATCTCACACACTCGAGTTACGGTCGCGCGCTGCGGGCGATCCGCGAAGACGAGATCGCCGCCGAAGCCGCGGGTATCGCCACGACACGCTTCAAGGTGCTGGCTTTCGTCATCAGTGCCGCGGCAGCTGGCGTCGCCGGTGGCTTGTTCGCGCATCTGCAGTCGACGATCCGTCCCGACGACTTCAAGTTCGACAAATCGATCGACATGATCGTGATGATCATCGTGGGCGGTCTCGGTAGCGTCACAGGCGCCGTGCTCGGTGCGGTATTCGTAGGCGTCACCTTGGAGTTGACGCGCGACTTTCAGCAGTACCGGCTGGTGATTTACGCGTTGATGCTGATCCTGCTGATGCTGTTTCGACCGCAAGGCGTGCTGGGCCGTCGTGAGTACAGCCCAGTGCAGCTGTTCTCGCGGCTGTTCGGCAAAAGGGAGACGGCCTGATGGCGAAGCCGTTGCTCGTGCTCGACAAGATGTCGAAGGTCTTCGGCGGATTGCGCGCCGTCTCGAACGTCAGTCTAGAGATTCACGAAAAGCAGATCTTCGGGCTCATCGGTCCGAACGGCGCTGGCAAGACCACGCTGTTCAACTGCGTCACCGGCCACTACGTACCTTCGGAAGGCGACGTGCGCTTCGACGGCCGCTCGATCATCGGCTTGAAGCCTTCGAAGATCGCGCTCAGCGGTATCGCGCGCACGTTTCAAAACGTGCGTTTGTTCGTCGAGATGAGCGTGCTGCAAAACGTGATGGTGGCCGCTCATCACACGACGAAATCCGGCGTTGGTGGCGCGATGTTTCGCACCGTGAGCTACGCGGACGACGAGCGCATGCTGACGAAGCGCGCCGAAGAGCTGCTCGAGGTGTTCGACTTGTTGCCGCTCAAGCGCGAGCTCGCTGGCTCACTCCCTTACGGTTCGCAACGTCGGCTCGAGATCGCACGTGCGCTGATGCTCGATCCCAAAGTGCTGTTGCTCGACGAGCCTGCGGCGGGTCTCAACTCCAACGAGGCCGACAAACTCAAAAAGCAGATCGTGTGGTTACGCGACAAGTTCTCACTGGCCGTGGTGCTCGTCGAGCACAACATGCAAGTGGTGATGGGCGCGTGCGAGCACGTGCACTGCGTCGACCATGGCGAAACGATCGCCAGCGGCACCCCCGAACAAGTGCGCAACCATCCCGCCGTACTCGCGGCCTATCTGGGCGATGACTCGATCGCTTCACGTTCGGAGGAGCGATGAGTGAGCTGGCTCTCGAGGTGCGCGATCTGGTCGTCTCTTACGGCGGCATTCAAGCGGTGAAAGGCATTTCGCTCGAGGTGCGTACTGGCGAAATCGTGACTCTGATCGGCGCCAACGGTGCGGGCAAGACCTCGACGCTGCGCGGCCTAGTTCGCTTGGTGCGTGGTGGCGGCAACGTCTCGGTGTTCGGTCGCAACGTGAACGACCTAGAAGCCAACGAGGTGGCGGCGCTCGGCGTTGCGCTCGTCCCCGAAGGGCGCGGCGTATTCACGGGCATGACAGTGCGCGAGAATCTCGAGCTCGGCTCGTATCTCAAGCGCGAACGAACGGGCATCGCTGCGCGGATGGCGCGCGTGGTGAAGCTGTTTCCGCGCCTGGGCGAGCGCATGCCACAGGATGCGGGCACCCTCAGCGGCGGCGAGCAGCAAATGCTGGCGATCGGCCGCGCATTGATGGCCGATCCGAAGATGATCTTGCTCGACGAGCCTTCTCTGGGCCTTGCGCCAAAGTTGGTCGGCGAGATCTTCGCGGCGATTCGCGAGATTGCCAAGGGCGGCATGACGATCCTACTGGTCGAGCAGAACACGCGCTTGGCGCTCGAGACAGCGGCGCGCGCCTACGTGTTGGTGACCGGCCAGATCGCATTGAGTGGTGCGTGTGCTGACTTGCGCAACGACGCGCGCATTCGTGCGGCGTATCTCGGTGGCTCGATCGAATAGGTGTTACTCGATGCGCAAATTGTAGACGCGCGTCGATTTACCGAAGCGATCGAAGCCGACGATCAACACCGGCCGAGTCCGCGCGTAGCCTTCGCCCATCTCACCGACTTCGTAGTACCAGTCGTCGTCTTCGAAGCCTTGTTTCGCGCACAGCTCGTGGCGCGAGCAGACGTCGCCGCGGCCGAGCTTGTCGGCGACTTGCTCACGAGTCATGCCTTGCAGCAGATCTTTCTCTGCGACGCGCTCGACGAGTTCGCTGTTGTGAGCGTTCTGCTCGGGCGTTGCAACGGGCGCCGTGATGGCCGCTCGTAGCTGCTCGAGCTCATCCTGTTCGGATGCGTTGGCGTTCTGTCCCGAGCTGCCGTGAGCGCAGCCAGCGAGACCGAGCAGGATCCAAGCCATAGCGCGTGACATGGCAGCCATCCTATCACGGGGCCTCGGTCGTCCCCGCTTTTGCGTTTGAGGACGTGGGCGGTGAACGCCAGACTGCCGCCTCTTGTTCGCGACCCGTGCCGGCGAGCACCTTGGCCAGGTTGTTGCGCATCTTGGCGTCGTCCGAAAAGCGTGTGAGACCTTGGCGCAAGACGGCTTCGGCTTGCCCAAGCTGCCCTCGCGCACTCAACAGCTTGGCAAGATTGTTGGTGGCGCGTCGCGCGTTCTCGATCCGCCCGCTGGGCGCCCGTCGCAAGACTTCTCGATAGCTCACCTCGGCATCGAGCGGACGGCCGGCAGCTTCGAACGCCGAGCCGAGTTGATACGGCGATAGCGTGCCCGTTTGCGTCTTCTGCGCGCCATCGCTGAAAAGCAAGACGCTGTCTGCGAACATCAGCGAGCGTTCGAACGTAGCGCCGATCAGAATCGTGCAGAGGAGCGCAACAACTCCATAACTCCACGCTGGGTGCAGACGTGGCACCGTGCCTAGCTTCGCGACGCCGCTGCCCACGAGCAACGCCAGCGCCATGACGCTGAGCCACAAATAACGATCCGCCATGCGGTTTTGAAGCGGCGCAACGATCTGGCTCACCGGCAAGAGGGGCGCGAAAAACCACAACCAAATCACCAGCGGCAGCGGTCGTTTGTGCCACCAAGCGAAGCATGCGTAACTCGCTGTGCCGAGCACGAACGAGTAGCCAACGAGGCTCGGCAACGTGACGCGAGAGAGCGGTTCGACCACGTGTTCAATGCTCAGTTGCCACGGCAACAAGCAGAGACCGACGTAGCGCAACCAAACGGGCCCCATCGACAACAACGCATTCCAACGCGATCCACCCAGCGGCGCAGCGATCATATGGACGATCGAGCCGACGTAGAGGTGCACGGCGAGCGAAGCTGCGATGACCAGCGCGCTGCTCGCGTAGGTGACGAGGTCAAAACGTCGCCGCAGCGCCAAGTCGGTCGCCAGCAGCAGGACGATTACCGAAACACTCATCGACTTTGAAAAGCAGGCGCAGGCGATGAACAGCGGCACCCAAGCACGGGCGTAAGCAATGCCTTTCGCGTGCGTCCACAGCGCGAGAGCAATGAAGAGCAGGGCCAGGACGTCTTTCTGTCCCGCCAACCAGGCGACCGACTCGACGTGCACAGGGTGAAGCGCGAACACCAACGCGCTCGCTTCGGCGACGAGGCCACGCCCGCAGACGACGATCAGGTAGCGGCGAAAGATGAGACAACTCGCCGCGTAGATCAGCACGCTCAGTGCGTGCATGCTCGGGGCGCTCGTCCCGAACAGCCAGCGCTCGAACCAGACCAGCATGTCACGCAGTGGCAGGTACTCGGCGCCCAAAGCAAATCGCGTGGCGAAGCGAAAGTCGCTCCAAATCGCGCTCAGCGTGCCGTGCGCAGCAGGCGCCAGCACGGGGTTATTCACGATCAACCACGGGTCGTCGTAGTTGAGGAAGTCGGCGCTGAAGCAGGGAGCGTAAGCGAGGCAGACGAGGCCAAACAGCAAGCAGGCGCCCACTCCATCAGCTTGAAAACGAAGCTTCACCTTGGGCCCTCGGGTGAGCCCGATGCGCGGGCGCGGCTTCTAGAGTGCGAGATCGGTCAGTGTTTGCGCCAGCTTCAGGACATGGCTGCCGAGGAAAAAGTGATCGACTCCTGCAAGGATGCGCAGCTCGACCGGGCTTTTTTCGATGGCTTCTTGCAACCGCGCCTCGGGCGCGTACGCGTCGTCGCGGCCGGCGATCACCACGCTGCGCTGTGGAACGGCGAAGTACTCCGCGACAAGCATGGCCGCGGGCGGCGCGACGACCAAACAACTCACGGCGCCGAGTGAAGGTGCCGATGCGAGCGCTGTCACGCCGCCAAATGAGTAGCCTGTCAGCCACGATATGGTCCGGCCGTCGAGCGCCTGCGCGGCTGCGAGCATGTCTTGCACCGCGCAGCCGAGATCGCCGCTCGGATCCCCTTCGCTCTCGCCGATGCCGCGGAAGTTGAAGGCGAGTGTCGTCATGCCTCGTGCGAGCAGCGCCCCCTCGAGCGCACGCACGACAGGATTGCCGATGCTACCGCCGTAAAGCGGATGGGGAGGAGCAACTAGCGCTGCGCGTTCTCCAGCCTCCGTCAATCGACCTTCGAGAGAAAGCCCTTCGCGAACGCGAAAGCGAATCGTACGCGCCTGCATCACGCGTGCATGATCGCAGCGTTGGGGGCGTGCAAGCATCGCGCACAGAATAGTTGGCGGCACGGGATGTCAGGGGTAGCGTGATGCTCATGCGTAAAATGGCGGCGTTGGCTGCGGTGTGTGCCGTGCTGGTCGGGTGTACGCTCGCCAACCTCACGCCGCAGGAGCGCTTCAAAGAGTCGACGCACGTGCTCAACGACGCTTCTCGTTGGGGACGTGTCGATATCGCGTCCGAGCAAGTTTCGCCCAAATACCGCGATCGCTTCGTGTCGCGGCATCGCGAATGGGGCACGACTCTCAGTATCGCGGATGCGGATATCACGCGGATGCAACTCGCGGACGACCGTCAGAGCGCGATCAGCGAGATCAGTGTGAGCTGGTATGAGACTGGCGGTATTACGCTGCGCTCGTCCGTCATCACCCAGAAATGGGAAGTCGAGCACGGCAAGTTTTTTCTAGTCGATGAAGCGGTGCGCGTTGGCGATCCGAAGGTGTTCGTCGAAGACGCACCGACCGAAGGCGGCGAGCAGAGCACGGAAACAGGCTCCAGAGGTTGACGATCGGTTGTGACGGACACACATACGCGTCTGAGAGGTAGGCCGATGCCCGATCGCGTTTCACGCCGTGCCACGCTGCAAATTTTGATCGCTGCGCCCTTGTTCGGGGCGGCCCTTCAGGCGTGCGGGAAGAAAGACAAACCCGACAGTTGCAGTGACGTCACTGGCTTGAGCGAGGGCGAGAAAGCCGCGCGCTCAGCCTTGCAATACACAGACAGCACGCCGCACCCGGACAAGCGCTGCAGCGGCTGCAACCTGTACAAGCCTGCCGTCGATGTCTCGCAGTGCGGAGGCTGTCAGGTGGTCAAGGGACCTATCCATCCCGACGGCTATTGCACTTCATGGGTGGCCAAGATCTAGCCACTCTCCGTTGCGATGTGTTTCGCCGCACCGCCTGAGTTCTGTGCGTCTGCTGAGCGCGTTCGTAGGATGCAGCGGCGCAAAGTTTCATAGCGTACGTAGTCTGTGTCTCAGTGAATCTGGCGTGCAGTCCGCTGTTGCGGGTGTGCGCCGGACTGTCCAAAATGTTCAGGTGAATCCAACCTGGAAGAAATCACGCTCTGAGCCTGCGGTCGAGGGCCTCAGCACGGGTGTGATCGTCGCCCGGGAGGCGCGTCATTGTCCGCGAGTCACGGTTCAACTCGATGCGCTCGTGTCGACCCTGGATGCTTGCCAAGAAGGCGACAATGGCGATCGCTACTTCGTGGTCACGGATGGCCGGACGGTCGACGTCGCTGATGGAGGGCTCGGTCTGAGGGCCGAAAGCGCGCTCGAGAAGGGCCGGCGGGTCATCGTCGAAATGACGATGGGTGACGGCCTTTCCGTCGAGCGCTCTGGACGCGTCATGTGGACGCATCGTGAGGCTGCCGGCGGCGTCACGATGGGGATCGCCTTCGACGAGAAGCTGTTGGGTCTAGCACTGCGTGCGACGCGCAAGCAGCGCTGATCAACTCAAGCGCGTCCGCATCAGGCGTCCAAACGAGAACAACCAGACGAGCAGCAGCACCGTCGCACAGCGCGCCAAGATTGGCAGTGCGTGCGTCATGCGAACATCTTGCAGCGCCTGAAACATGTACAATCCGAGCGAGGCGAGCATCGTTACGACGAGCGAAAACGAGAGCACGCGCCACGACCACGAGCGCGCCTCGACCATCGCGATCTTGAGCACCATCACCGATAACGCGAAGGTTGCCGGCAGGCCTGCGCCAAGCACCGCTGCTGCGTGAAGAAACCCGTAGCGATCGCTGGGCAGCAGTGGGACCGACACCAACAAGCTACAAGCGAGAATGGCCACGACCCGCAAAGCGCGCCACATCCGAGGCTCGATCGAGACGAGACTCGGCACGAGCAACACGAACGAGACGAGGCCGGGAATCAACGCGACCATGCCGAGCGTCGCCAGCCGGGCCCCTAGGACGTTGTCGCCGCCCGACAGCGAACGCGCGTGCAGCAAGTCGCACAAGAAGTTCTCGAAGAACACGTGGCCGCGCGTCGACGCGTCGTACCACGTTCCTCCCGGGTACAGACTCATCGCCGAGCCGATCAGCACGACGAACGCGATCACGGAAAGTTCGAGGACCCGTACGCGGCGCAGCGCGCGTAGCTTCTCTTGGCGGATGGAGATGGCAGCGCCCCCTTGTGCCTGCTCCCTCATGTCCGTCGACCGCGGCTGAGGCACATGCACGAGAGCGTGCCATGGAGGATCCGCAATTCGCATGACGAACGAAGAGGCATCTCAACCAGTTCTCGATGTGGACTGCGCAACGGGCTAGCGGGTCATCTGAATATCGAGCGGCTCAGCGGGCTTGGGCGGCACAGGCTCAGCTTGCGTGGGCTCGCCCCGCTCCTCGGTCGACCGCGTGCGCGGCATGCGTGAAGGCAAAGGACTCGTTTCCAAAGACCGCTGCGGTGCGATCGCGCGCAAAGTGATGTGCTCGCTGGCAGGAGCACGGTCGCGCAGCGTGAGAACCTGCGGTTCGTAACCGGGGCGCGATACACGCAGCGTGTGAAGCGCCCCATCACGACGCAGCTCGCGATCGATCGCTCCTGCGCCCATCCTGGCGCCATCGAGGACGATCTCCGCGTCGCTTGGCGTCACCGTAAGCCTGACGCGATACGTGGCAGGCGCGGACGCTGCTTCGACTGCGAGAGGCTTGCTGACAGGCTCGCTGACTGGCTGCTGGCGAGAGAGCCACCACGCGGCGCCGATCGCCAGGCCGAGTACCAAGATCAGTGCGGCGTAGGCCGGACGCTTTGGAGCCGTCGTCTCGGCTGCGCTGCCATCGCGCACGCGTACGCCGGAGGTCGTCGTGGGGCCTGGCATGGTGCGTAGCGTGGCGAAGTCTTCCTGACTCCCTGCCATGACCGTCGAAGGCGTGAGCGGGTCGCTCAGTTCGCCTTCGTACAAGCGTTGCAAGCGCTCGCTCGCGAAGGGCAAGAGTGCGCATCCAAATGCATCGACCGTGGGAAACCGATCTTTCGGGGCA
>WUUC01103801.1_pt1 | contig 16034 bp, 18 predicted proteins | sample 6278441 | NCBI WGS metagenome assembly WUUC01 (sample SAMN13675441, study PRJNA597444) | soil metagenome | isolation source: soil | place: USA: Washington | collected 2017-10
GGGGCTGTCGGGCAGGTTCATGCCCGAGGTGCGCTCGCTCGCCGATCTGCAGCTCACGCATTGGCTCTGGGGCCTCGAGATGATCATCGATGGCCGCGCGCTCGATCGCCCGGCGCTCGCGGCGCTCTTGGCCGATACGGTGATCTCGACGAACTTGCAGTTCCTGGATCGCGCGCGCCGGCCTTCGCGCGAAGATGCGCTGGCGCAAACGTTCACGCCCGAGCAGCGCGCCACGCTCCAAGAGCAGCGCTCGCGCCTCGCGAAGTTCACGGCGGAGCACGATGACGCGTCCTTGATCGAGCGCGCGGGCAGCGCGGCGCTGCTGGTCGAGCGCGTGCTCGACAGCACGCGCGGCTACTTCATGCCCGGCGCGGCAGGTACGTCGAGCGCGCGCGTGCGCTACTGCGTGAGCTGTCCGGACGGCAGCGTCGTCAACCGCGACTTGGTCGTGCAAGCGGGCGCGTGCGCGATGTCCACGGCGCTCGAAGAGACGCCGACGATCGTGCTCGCGATGTCGCTGCGCACCATGCTCGAGACGATGACCAACACACGCCACTTCGATCACGCGTTTCGCGCGGGCGACGTGCGCGTCGAGGGCGATCTGACGACCGCGCTCGCGTACCTCGACTGGTTCGACTACTACCCGTGAATCGCGCTTGAGCGCGATTCACTCCTTTTATTATCGGGGAAACGTGCGCCGTTTCCCCGCCCGCTGGGCAAAGCCCATCGGGCCCCACCCTTTCACGGGCCCCTCCCGCGACGGACGGACGGGCGTGGAGAGGGCGTTCGCTTCGCTGCGCCGAGAGTGAGAGGGCGTTCGCTTCGCTGCGCCGAGAGTGAGAGGGCGTTCGCTTCGCTGCGCCGAGAGTGAGAGGGCGTTCGCGCCGAGAGTGAGAGGGCGTTCGCTTCGCTGCGCCGAGAGTGAGGGCGTTCGCTTCGCTGCGCCGAGAGAGAGTGTGAAGCGTCGGGCTATGCTTCGGGCATGACGCAGCGTGGGTTTTCGTTGGGAGCGCGGGTTAAGAGCTTTGTGTATGCGGGGCGGGGGCTCGGGACCATGGTGCGGTCGCAGCACAATGCGTGGGTGCATGCGTTGGCGACGGTGGTCGTGGTGATCGCGGGCGTCGTGCTCGGGGTCGCGCGGATGGAGTGGGTGGCGTTGATCTTGGCGATCGTCTCGGTGTGGACGGCGGAGGCGCTCAATACGGCGTTCGAGTTTCTGTGCGATGTGGCGTCGCCGGACTTTCATCCGCTGGTCGAGAAGGCCAAGGACGTGGCGGCGGGGGCGGTGTTGATCTGCGCGCTCGGGGCGGTGGCGACGGGGGCGATCGTCTTTGCACCGTATACGCTCGGCTCGCCATGATCACAGGCGTCGTCTTCGACCTCGACGATACGCTCTCGGACTACGCCGGCGCGCAGCTGCGCGGGCTGCGCGCGGTGTGCGCAGAGCTGGCCTTTGAAGCTGAAGAGGCGGAGGCGTTCATCGCCAGCTTCGCGCGCATGGAGCCGGCGCTGTTTCGCGAGTACGCGGACGGGCGAGATTCAGTCGACCGCTACCGGTATCGGCGCTTCGCCGAGCCGCTCGCGGCGTTTCGCTCCGCGAGCGAGCACGACGTGCGCGCGCTCAACGCGAGGTTCATGTCCATCACCGTCGGTGAGGCTCAGCTCTTCGACGATGCGCTGCCCGTGATCGCCGCGCTGCAGGCGCGCGGCATCGCGTGCGCCGTGCTCACCAACGGCCACGGCGAGAGTCAGCGCCAGAAGCTCGCGCGCTGCGGGTTGATGGAGCGCGACCTGCCAACGTTCATCAGCGGCGAAATCGGCTTCTCCAAGCCGCACCGAGAGGCGTTCCTCACAGTCGCTCGCGCGCTCGCGCTCGAACCGAGCGCGATGCTGATGGTGGGGGACTCGATCGAGAGCGACATCCGCGGCGCGCACGCGGTGGGAATGCGCACCGTGCTGATCGACCGCGCGCGACGGCACGAGGCGTTCGACGGCACGCGCGTCATCGACTTGCACGCGGTGCTGCAGCTCTTGGCGTGAGTCAGATGCCGGCGACGAACGCTTCGACGCGCGACCAAAGCTCGGAGTTGAGCACGTTGGTGTGGCCGCGACCGGGCACGAGCACGAGCTGCTTTCGGCCGCGCAGCGCGGTGTGAACGCGTTGCGAGTGTGCGGGCGGTGTTTCCGTATCTTCTGCGCCGTGGATCAGCAGCACCGGTACGCGGATAAGTGCGGCCGCGCGCAGCGGGCTCGCATCGGCGACGCGGAAGTGGGCGCGCTGCTCGGCGATCGCAAACGCCTCTTCGATATCGCGCGCTCCCGCGATGAACGGCGCGCGCTCGATCGCGATCGTGCGCAGGTCCGAGAACGTCGAGACGGCGACCACGCCGGCGATGCGTTCGTCCTCTGCGGCGGCTTGGAGCGCGACCGCCGCCCCGAGCGATCGGCCAAAGAGCACGATCGGGCGTGCTCGCGCTTCGTCGAGCATGCGCTTGAGGTCGTCCTTTTCGTGAACGCCGTACGTGCAGTAGTCGCCGCTCGAGTCGCCGTGGCCGCGGCTGTCATAGGCGAGCACGTCGTAGCCGAGCGCGGTGAAGCGCTTCGCCAAGCCGATCGAGGAGGCGCGGTTGTCGCCCGTTCCGTGCAGCGACACGAGCGTGCCGCGCGCGGGCGCTGCGGCGGCAAAGAGCCAACCGCGCAGCTCGACGCCGTCGCGCTGCACGCGCAGCTCACGGTGCGGCGCTCCGGGTGCGGCGTCGACCGCGCGCTTGTGCGGGTACAGCAGCGCCCCTGCACCCCACGACGGCGGCATGCAGCCGCGGCCTTCGCAGGCGGCAGCCAGCATGACCAAGATCAGCCACAGCGAACGTCGCATCGCGTAGCGAGAGCATAGTCCGTCGCGCACGTGGTGGAACGCGCGGCCGCGCTTGGTGGAGCGCGCGGGCCGCGCTTTGCTGCGCACCGTCACGTTTCAACCCACTCGCGATCGTGTGCCGCTGCGCTTACCGTGCGGGTCATGACCCAAGCCATCTTCGTCTCTCGCCACGGTGGTCCCGAAGTGCTCGAGCTGCGCGCGCACGATCCCGGCCCCCCTGCCGCGGGCCAAGCGCGCGTGCGCGTCGAAGCGGCGGGCGTGAACTTCATCGATACGTACTTGCGCGCCGGCGCGTACCCGCGGCAGCCGCCGTTCGTGCTCGGCCTCGAAGGCGCCGGCACGATCGAGGCGCTCGGCGAGGGCGTAACGGAGATCAAAGTGGGTGAACGGGTCGCGTGGGCGCAGGTCGCCAGCTCGTACGCGGACGTCGTGAACGCGCCCGCCAGCCTCTTGATCGCGATCCCAGACGGCGTGACGACCGAGATCGCGGCCGCTGCGATGCTGCAAGGCATGACCGCGGATTACTTGGTGTATGGCGTGCGCGAGACCGAGCCCGGGGACATCGCGCTCGTGCACGCCGCGGCGGGCGGCACCGGTCAGCTGCTCGTGCAGCTGCTCAAGCAAGCCGGCGCGCGCGTGATCGGCACCTGCTCGACGCCCGAGAAGGCCGAGCTCGCGCGTGAGGCGGGTGCGGACGAAGTGATCCTCTACACGCAGACCGACTTCACGAGCGAAGCGCGCCGCATGACCGAAGGGCGCGGCGTCGACGTGGTCTACGACTCGGTCGGTCAGACCACGTTCGACGGCAGCCTCAAGGCGCTGCGGCCGCGCGGCATGCTTGTCTTGTTCGGGCAGTCGAGCGGCGCGGTGCCGCCCGTGGACCTGCAACGCCTCAACCAGCACGGCAGCTTGTTCGTAACGCGGCCTTCGCTCGCGCACTACGTGGCCTCGCGCGAAGAGCTCGCGATGCGCGCGGCCGCGGTGCTCGACGCGATCAAGAGCGGCGCGCTCAAGGTGCGAATCGACAAGTCGTTCCCGCTCGCGGACGCGGCCGCCGCGCACCAGCACCTCGAGGGCCGTCGCACGCGCGGCAAGGTGATCCTGCGCCCAGGCTGAAGCGGCCTTGAATAAGGCTCAAAAGCTCAGTACGCAGGGCGCATGAAGATCGGAATCGGTATCGGCGACATCGCGTCGCGCCCCGCGGACATGAGCGAGCTTGCGGCGCAGGCCAAGCGCGCGGAGGACGCGGGCTTCGCCAGCGTCTGGCTCGCCAACATCTTCGGCGTCGATGCGCTCACCGCCGCGACCGTGTGCGGCCTCGCCACCAAGAGCATCGCGATCGGCACCGGCGTCGTTCCGACGTACCCGCGACATCCGTTTGCGATGGCGCAGCAAGCGGCGAGCGTCGCCGCGGCGTGCGGCAATCGCTTCACGCTCGGCATCGGCCTCTCACACCAGATCGTGATCGAGAACATGCTCGGTCTTTCGTACGCGAAGTCGTACACGCACATGAAGGAGTACCTCGCGGTGCTCGCGCCGCTGATCCGCGAGGGCAAAGTCCAGCACGCGGGCGAGGTGTACAAGGTGAGCTGCGCGCTCAAGGTGCCGGGCGCCGAGCCATGCCCGATCCTGATCGCGGCGCTCGCGCCGAAGATGCTCGCGCTCGCAGGCTCCGTCGCCGACGGCACGATCACGTGGATGACGGGGCCCAAGACACTCGCCGAGCACATCGTGCCGAGCATCCGCAAGGCCGCTGAAGAAGCGGGGCGTCCGTCGCCGCGCATCGTCGCCGGCTTGCCGATGACGGTCACGGACGACGTGGCCGCGGCGCGTGAGACCGCAGGCAAAGTGTTCCGTACCTACGGCGCGCTGCCTTCCTACCGCGCGATGCTCGACCGCGAAGGCGCAGCGGGGCCGTCGGATGTGGCGATCGTCGGCGACGAGAAGAGCGTGAACGAGACGCTCGATCGCATGGCAGCGAGCGGCGTCACCGAATTCATGGCCGCGCCGTTCTCGGCGAAGAAGGACGACGACAGCGTCGCCCGCACTTGGGACTTGTTGGTCTCGCGCATCAAGCGCGGTTGATTACGAGCGGTCGTAGCGCCAGGTCGCGCCGAGCGCGGTCAAGCGATGGCGCGTGCCGTCGAGTGCCGGGTCGCGCGTCTCGTAGCCCGCATCCTCTCGGTACAAATACACGGTGCCGGCTTCGGTCTTGCACGGGCGCGGCACGTAGTGCTGCGGCTCGACGGGCAAGCGCGTGTGGGCTTCATGCGCGCTGCCGAACGGCACGAGGCTGGCGAGGGTGACGAACGTCGGCGGCGGCAGCTCGATCTCGCCGCGGCTGTGCGCATCGAGCGCGGCGATTGGCTGCATCCAGCGGTGCGCGTCGACCTCGCCGAGATCGACTTGCACCTCGCCCTCGGGCGCTAGCGTCGCGTAATAGAAAGTATCGAAGCGGCGCGTGCGGCCGGGCGGCGTGAGCCAGCGCGCGAAGTACGCGAGCGCAGCCTCTTCGACCACCAGGCCTGCTTCTTCGCGCAGCTCGCGCGCGGCGGCGCGCAGCGCGGCCAGCTCGAGCGCGTTGTCGAGGTCCCCGTCTTCAGCGTCGATGCGGCCGCCGGGAAACACCCAAGCTCCGCCGTAGAACGCGAGCGTCGAAGCGCGGCGAACGAGCAGTACCTCGAAGCCGGGCGCCGCGTCGCGCAGCACGACCACGGTCGAAGCGAACCGGATGACCTCGCTCTCGTCGCCCATGCGCTGCGCGATCAAGCCGGCTGGCGGTCGTACAGACCGAGCGCGCGGTTGGCCGTGTGGCGGATCTTTTGTGCGATGCCGTCGGTGTCTTGGATGTCGTGCGCGAGCGCGACGACCTCGGTGAGCGCGCCGCGTGCGGCTTGCAGCTCGGAGATCAAGAACTTCACGTCGCTCGGGTGCACGACGATGCCCGAACCGACTGCGCGTTCGATGTCGCGCGTGCGCCAATCGGTCAGCACGCTCTTGGGCGGCAGCTGGCCGGCGCCGCCGCAATCGGGGCAGGCCGCAGGTCCGATGCGGGAGGGCACCTCGCCGGTTCCCATGCAGGTTTCACAGGGGTTCTCGACCGTCATGCACGGCTCGTATCACGAACCAAGCGGTCGCGCGCTACCCCCCGGACCAGCTCAGCGCGGCGTAGGTCCATGAGCTGTTTACATATGTTTTCGCGAGTGTTCCGTCTGCAATCCAGAGCGCCGTCCGCGCCACGTGGTGCACGAGGAAGAGCGCGAAGATTCCCCACGCGAGCTTCTCGGAGAACAGAAAACGCCGCGATATCGAGCGCCGTACCGCGATCTCGTAGCCGCAGATCAGCGGCGTGATGAGCGTGAGGGTGAACAAGAGCGGGCTGAGCGCGTGGTAGCGAAGCGCCGAGGCGAGATCCAAGTGCGCGAGCGCGCAGAAGGCGCGCGTGAGGCCGCACGAAGGGCAGGGCAGGCCGAGCATCGCGCGCAGCGGGCACAAGATGGGCCCGTCGTGCACGTACGGTGCATACGCGTACGCGCCTGCGATCACCGCGAGCGCGCCGCCGCCGACGATCACGCGCGCGCGTACGAACGCGCTCGCGCGTGCATCGACGGGCTCCGCTTCAGCTCGTGGCAGGGCCGTCATAGATCGCGTTGACGTGGCCTTGCACGATCATCGCCGAGACCATCGGCACGAAGATCGATCGTAGAAAGCCCTTCATCCAAGGTTGATTGCGACGGGGACAAATCGTACCTCAGGGCGTGAACTTAACGCGCACCGTGTGTTTTTCGCCTTCGTTTCCAGTGAAGAGCGGCATGCGCGCAGCGCGCATCAGCTTGCCGGTCGCGCACGCGACGACACCGCTGAGCGCGGGCGGAAGCGCGCTGATGTCTGCATCGGGGCGCGAGTTCTTGTGCATCTCCATCACGAACACGATCGTGCCCGAGGCCTTGTCGTTGTCCTTCAGCACGCCCGCGTAGCACTGCTCGATCACCTTCATCGTGCTGTTGAGCCAGGGCTGCATGCGGCCATCGGCGTCGAGTAGCTCCTGCACGCGCTTGGGCGCGTCGACGCGCACGCGCTGGCTCTGTGGGATCGTGGTCTTGGCCTTCGCGGGCTCGGGCGTGGGCTTCACGGGCGCAGGCTCGGGCTTCGCGATCGGCGCGGGCGTCGGCTCGGGCTTCACCACCGGTTTCACTTCGGGCTTGGTCGTCGTGACCTTCGTGGTCGTCGTCGTCGAAGCGGGCTTGGTGGTCGTGGTCGTGGTGGTTGTGGTCGTCGCCTTCGCGGGCTCGGGCGTCGGCTTCGCGGGCGTCGGCTTCGCGGGCTCGGGCTTTGCAATCTCCACCGGTTCGGGCGTCGGGTCAGGAGCGATCTCGAGCGGAGCGCGCGGCGCGGGCGCTTTCGGCTCGGCCGTTGCGGGCTCGGGTGTTGGCGGTGACGGCTCGGAAGTGGGCGGAGTGTCGCTCTCGGCCTCCCTCTCCTTGTCCATCGCCTCGATCTTATCCATCGCCTTTTCGACCTCACCGCACGCGGTGAGCGCGATCACGAGTGACAAGCACGCATTCAATCCGAGCGTTCGCATGACGCGCAGCATACTCGCCCGCGACGCATGCGATAGCGGCCGTGCTGCGCAAGCTTTGGGGCTGTGCGCGGGCGCGGCGCGGTTCGTGGTACGCCTTGACGAAAGGGGGCAGGAGACCAGATGGACTCCATGCGCGGCGCGATGCCTGCACCACGACACGACCTGCGCGCAGCGCTGATCACGGCTTTCGAGCGCGTACGCGCCGCGACCGAGGCGCTCGCGCAGCCGCTGTCCGAAGCTGACCAACAGCTGCAATCCATGCCGGCGTGCAGCCCGACCAAGTGGCATCGCGGGCACACGACGTGGTTCTTCGAGACGTTCGTGCTCGACGGGGCGCCGTTCGATGCGCGCTATGCGCTGCTCTTCAACTCGTACTACGAAGCTGCGGGTCCGCGCTTTTCGAGGCCGCAGCGTGGGCTCTTGTCGCGGCCTTCGGCGGCGGAGATAGGCGCGTGGCGGCGCGCCGTCGATGGCCGTGTGTGCGCGCTGCTCGATGCGATCGATGAGGCTTCGCTCGCGCGCCTCGCACCACGCGTTGTGCTCGGCATCGCGCACGAAGAACAGCACCAAGAGCTGATCCTGACCGACATCTTGCACGCGCTCTCGATCAACCCGCTCGCACCTGCGTATCGCGCGGCGCGCAGCGCGGCGCGCACCGAGTCGGCGCATGCACTAACGTTTCACGGCTACGACGGCGGTGTGATCGAGATCGGCGCGGGCGCGCTCGGCTTCGCGTTCGACAACGAGCGGCCGCGCCACCGTCAGTACGTCGAGCCATTCGAGCTCGCGTCGCGTCTCGTCACCGTCGGCGAGATGAAGGCATTCATCGCGGAGCGCGGCTATCAGACGCCCTCGCTCTGGCTCTCGGAGGGGCTCGACTTCGTGCGCGCCCACGATCTCGCGGCCCCGCTGCACGCGCGCGTCGAAGGCGGCGCGTACGTGGTGTTCACGCTCGAAGGCGAGCGCCAAGCACGTGACGACGAGCCGGTGAGCCACGTGAGCTTCTACGAGGCCGATGCGCTCGCGCGCTTTCTCGGCGCGCGCTTACCCACCGAGGCCGAGTGGGAGCACGCGGCTGCGAGCGCGCCGATCGACGGCTCGTTCGTGGAAGACGGTGTGCTTCAGCCGCGCGCCGCAGGCCCGAATACGCAAACGCCGCGACAGCTCTACGGCGACGCTTGGGAATGGACGCGCTCGAGCTACGCACCGTATCCGGGCTTTGCGCCCGAAGCTGGCGCGCTCGGGGAGTACAACGGCAAGTTCATGGTGGGGCAGATGGTGCTGCGCGGCGGCTCGTGCTTGACGCCGCGCAGCCACATGCGCGCGAGCTACCGCAATTTCTGGCACCCCGACACGCGTTTTCAGATGACGGGGCTGCGGCTGGCGCGCGACGTGTCGGGCGCACGCGCTCGCACGCTGTAACGACCGAGGGAACTCCGACGTAGCGACTGACCGGAAAGTTTTCACGAGGACTTTGCATGGCCAACGACATCGAGCGAAGCGAAGAGCTTTTCCGCGACAGGCCGCACGGAAGGCCGCCGCGCCAAGGCAGCGCCGCGATCGGCAGCGCGGTGCGTGAAGGGCTCGGGCGTGCGCAGAAGGCGCTGCCACCGTGGCTGTTCTACGATGCGATGGGCAGCGCGCTGTACGAGCGCATCACCGAGCTCTCCGAGTACTACCCGACGCGCGCCGAAGCCGAGCTGCTCAGCGCGCATGGCGCCGAGTTGCTCGCGCTCGCGGCTGGCGACGACCGCCTCGCGATCGTCGAGATCGGCGCGGGCAGCGCGACCAAGACAGAGCTGCTCTTGCGCACGGCCGCGCGCCGGCAAGGCGCGTGCAGGTACCTGGCGTGCGACATCGCGCCATCTGGACCGCTCGCCGCAAAGCAGCGCATGGCGGTGAGCCTGCCGAGCATCGAGGTCGAGCCGGTGATCGGCACCCACGAGCGCGCCGTGCCGCATATCGCGCGGCTGCGCGAGCGACAGCTCTTGCTGTTTCTGGGCAGCTCGATCGGTAACCTCGCCGATGCCGAAGCGGTGGCGTTGTTGTCCGCGATGCGCGCGGGCCTTCGCGACGATGCGGCGCTCTTGCTCGGCGCGGACAGCCGGCCCTGCGATCGCAAGTCGGTCGCGCGGCTGGTCGCGGCGTACGACGACGCGCAAGGCGTGACGGCCGCGTTCAACCTCAACGTTCTCGCGCGCATCAACCGCGAGCTGGACGCGGACTTCGAGCTCTCGGGCTTTGCGCATCGCGCGCTGTGGAACGAAGCGCAGTCGCGGATCGAGATGCACCTCGTCGCTCGGCGCTCGCAGGTCGTGCATTTGCGCGCGCTCGAGCTGAGCGTGCGCTTCGCTAACGGTGAGCACATCCATACCGAGTCGAGCGCCAAGTACGACGCCGAGCGCATCGACGCGATCCTGTCGGCCGCGGGCTTCACGTGCTTGCGCTCGCTCGCGCACCCGCGCGACGGCTACGCGCTGCACCTCTCGCGCTGCCGGCGCGTGCTGCCGTCACCGAGCGCTACGTGAGCACGCGCGCCGCGGCGAACAGCACTTGCAGTAGCGACAAGATCGTCAACGCGATCGACTCGTAGCGCAGCGCGGTGGCGGCGTGCGGCGCGAGCTTGGGTGCGCGCGCCGAACGCAGCGTGCGCTCGGCGGTCAAGCGCAGCGCGCGGGCCGGGAGCGCATCCAGATCCGCGCGAGGCAGCTCGCGCAGCGCTCGGTCGAGCTCGGTGTCGTTCATAGTCGCTCTCCTCCGAGGGCGCGCTTGAGCGTTGCGCGTCCGCGCGACAGTCGCTTGCGAACGGTCGCGGCATCGAGGTCGAGCATCCGCCCGACCTCGGCGGCCTCGAAGCCCTCGACCGCGACCAACAGCACGACCTCGCGCTGCGAAAGCGGCAAGCTCGCGAGCGCCTGCTCGAGCCGCGCGTGCGTCTGATCGCGCGCGGCCTCTTCGAACGGGGTCGGGTGTGCTCTAGGTGCGCCGAAGATCGAAAGCTCGGCCGCGCGCGCTCGGCGCAAGATCGAAAAGCGCCGCTCGCTCAGGAACAGGTTGCGCGCGACCGCGAACAGCCATGCGCCCGGATCGCTGTGCGGCGCGAGCCGGTGAGCGTTTGCAGCGAGCCGCAGCCAGCTCTCTTGCCCGAGGTCACGCGCGCGCGCCGCGTCGCCGGTGAGCCGCAAGAGAAACGAGTGCAGCCGCGCGCGGTATTGCTCGTAGACGATCTCGAACGCGGCCGCGTCCCCAGCTCGCAAGCGGTCGAGCAGGGCGTGGCGTGTGTCCGCCGTGCTCTCGACTTGCTGCGCCGTGTGCCACTCGCGCTTCACGCCGTGATCAACGCACGCGCGCGCCGAACGTGACCAAGTTTTTTGGCTGGTCACGCTGACCCCGCCCATGCGTTGTAGTGCAGCGCACCCGCCCGCTTCGGCGCCGCGCTCTCAAGGAGACCTCATGGATTGGTTCATCAACGGTGGCTTCAGCATGTGGGTGATTCTGGTCGTGGGCGTGCTCGCGCTCGTCTCGGCGGCGGGCTTCGCGCGCCGGCCGGATGAAGCGAAGCTGCCGCGCATCGAGCAGCTCGCGATCTCCGTGAAGTGGAGCAGCATCGCCGGGGTCGCGACCGACTTCGCGGCGGTCGGCACTCAGATCCCGAGCCGGCTCGAGTGGGCCAAGAGCCATGATTTGCCGCTGCTCGTCTTGCAGGGCTTTGGCGAGTCGATGTCGCCGCTCTTGTTCGGCGGCGCCTTCATGTCCGCGATCGCCCTCTTGCTGGCGGCCGGTCACGGCCGGCTGCGCGCGCAGGGCATGCCGGCGGCCTAGGCCTAGGTCAGTCGAGCAGCGCGGCGCGCGGCGGCACCCACGGCGCGCTGATCTCCGGGCATGCACCCGTCAGCGCGACCTCCGCGAAGCTCAGCTGCGGCTCGTTGTCGAAGCGCAGGTCGCCGATCATGGAACGCGGCCGAGGCGCACCGCTCGCGTCGCTGACGTGCTCGCCGTTCTCGCTCTCCTGCCAGAACGGCGCGCGCGCAAACTGCAAGAACAGCCGTGCCTCGCACGAGCGTGCGTTCAGCGCGCGCAGCTCCGCGAGCGGCCGTTCGAACACGAGGTGCAGCTGCACGTCGCCTTCGCTTGCGACGCGCGCGAGCCGCGCGGTCGTCTCGCCGCGCGGCTGAAAGCGGCATTGCGCTTGCTCGATGAGCCCCGGTGCGAGCGTGAGCGCGCCGAGCCGCGCGCGGTAGACATCGTCTTGCTCGGTCAGCGCGATCGCACTCCAGCACAAGGGGTTACCGGGCGACGGTGAGAGCACGAAGCCGACGGGCTGTTCGCCGGGGTGCACGCGCGAAAGGTGCGCTTCGAACGCGGCGCGGGCTCGAGCTCCGCTTGCTTGGAAGCTCACGATCACGATGAGCGCCGCGCCGAGCGCGAGGAACGCCGTGGCGCGCGGCGTTTCTTTGCCGCGCCGCTGCAGCGCGAGCGCGGTGAGCACGCTCGCAACGCAGGCCGCGCTGGCGAAGCTCGCAGCGAACGCCGGCACCGCGGGCACGCCCCACAAGAGCCCGAGCAGCACCGCGTAGATCAGCGCGCCACCGATGCGCGTCGCGCGGTGCAGCCCGAGCACCGCGGGCAGCGCCGCGAGCACAGCGAGCAACAGCGGCTCGATGATGAAGACGGCATCGCCGTAGTACCAACGGTCGTCGAGCGGGAAGAACGGGTGCACGCCGTAGCTGTTGAGCCAGTCGAAGCCGATGTGCAGCGCGCCGGCCAGCGCGCCGAGGCCGAGCAAGCGCTGCCTCGCCGCGCGCTCACTCACGCCGAACACGCGCGCGAACAAGAGCGCGCAGGCGATGCCGATCGGCAGCGCGAGCAAGAGCGTGTGCGTGTGCCCCCGGTGGTGCAATAGGTTCGCGAGCTTGGCGTCGTCGGTGAACGGCGCGATCACGACGTCGATGTCGGGGGCGTTGCTGGCGATCACGCTGGTCCACAGCGCGGCGCGTCGCTCGGCGGGCGTGCAGTGGCCGGCGATGCCGCGTCCGAGCGCGTAGCCGACGAGCGAGTGCGTGACGTTATCCATGGCTTGCGTGCGTACAGCGCGCACTGCGTACAGCGCGCTGCGCTCAGCGCGCGCGGCTGCGCTTCTGGGGCTTCTCGGCGCGCCGTTCCGCGCGTTTACCCCGCACGTCCAGCGCGCGCGTGGTCGGCTGTGCGAGCGCCTTGGCTTGTTGCGCCGCGATGCTCTCGAAGAACACCGCGCAATGGTCGAGCACGCGCTCGAGCGGCGCTTCGAAGTCGCTGGCGGCCCATTGCATCGCGATGAAGACGCTCGCGCCGACCAAGCCGTTGCTGATCAGCTGCGCGTCGAGCTGGGTGCGGTCGAGGTCCGGGTAGAGCTGCTGGATGATGGCGCTCAGCATCTCGGCGAAGCTGCCGGTCGCGAGGCGCGATTGGCTGCCGGCCTCGGCGCCGATCGTGAGCACGTCGATGAGTAGGATGCGCGCGAGGCGCGGCTCGTCTTGCAGCGCTTGCAGGTAGGCGCGTAGGCCCGCGCGCGCGAGGCCGTTCTGCGCGACCGGTTCGTGCGCGAGCGCTTCGAGCACGGCGTCGCGGATGCGCTCGACGCCGTCGGTGAACACCGCCAAGAACAGCGCTTCGCGGTTGCGGAACGACTCGTAGAAGTAGCGCTCGGTGAGCTTGGCTTCGGCGCAGACATCGCGCACCGAGACGGCGTGGAAGCCGCGCGAGCCGAACGTCGCAAGCCCAGCCTCGACCAGCTGGCGCCGCCGCTGAGCGACGCGCTCTTCTTGCGAAAGGCCGCGAAAAACGCGACCGGCTGGGGCACCGCTGTCCATCGGGGGCTTGGTGGCGAGGGGGCGGCCATCTTGACATGACCCGTTGTCAAATGTAAGTGACATGACGTGTTGTCAGAAAGCGAGCGGGCATGTCGATCCTGATCATCGGTAGTGGTTTTGCCGGTCTGGGCATGGCGATTCGCCTGAAGGGCGCTGGCGTCCACGACTTCACCATCCTCGAGCGCGGCGACGCGATCGGCGGGACCTGGCGCGACAACCACTACCCGGGTTGCGCCTGCGACGTGGAGTCGAACCTGTACTCGTTCTCGTTCGAGCAGAACCCGGATTGGTCGCGCACCTTCGCGCCGCAAAAAGAGATCCGCGCGTATCTCGAGCGCTGCGCACAGAAGTACGAAGTCCTGCCGCATGTGCGCTTGAACCAGAACGCATGCGAAGCGCGCTACGACGAGGCCGCCTGCCAGTGGGTCGTGAAAACGACGAGCGGCGAGACGCACCGCGCGCAGGTGCTGATCGGCGCGATCGGTGGCCTCAGTAACCCCGCCGTGCCGAAGCTGCCCGGCATCGAGCGCTTCGAAGGCAAGACGTTTCACTCAGCCACCTGGGAGCACGACTACGACCTGCGCGGCAAGCGCGTTGCAGTGATCGGCACCGGCGCGAGCGCGATCCAGTTCGTGCCGCAGATCGCGCCCGACGTCGCGCAGCTGCACCTCTTCCAGCGCACGCCGCCGTGGATCATGGAGAAGGCCGATCGCCCGGTCACCGGCATCGAGCGCTTCCTGTTCAAGCGCTTCCCGTTCACGCAGCGCTTGGTGCGGCGCCGCATCTACTGGCGCAACGAAGGGCGCGTCTTGGCCCTGTCGATGAACCCGAAGGTGATGGAGCTCGCGAAGCTCCAGGCGCTGCGCTACCTGAAGCGCACGGTGAAGGACAAAGCGCTGCGCGCGAAGCTCACGCCCGACTATGCGATGGGCTGCAAGCGCATCCTGCTCACCAACGATTACTACCCGGCGCTCAACCGACCCAACGTCGAGCTCGTCACCGAGGGCGTGAAGGAAGTGCGCGCGCGCAGCATCGTCGACAGCGACGGCCAGGAGCGCGAGGTCGACGCCATCATCTACGGCACCGGCTTCACCGCCCAGTCACCGGTGTGGCGCGGCGCATTCTTGGGCCGCGGCGGCGTCGACCTCGTCGACGTCTGGGACGGCGCGCCGGAAGCGTTCAAGGGCGCGACGGTGAAGAGCTTCCCGAATCTCTTCTTCATCTGCGGCCCCAACACCGGCCTTGGCCACACCTCGATGATCTACATGATCGAGTCGCACGTGCAGTACGCGCTCGACGCCATCCAGCAGATGCGCGCGCAAGGGTGGGCGAGCGTCGAGGTCAAGCCCGAGCGCCAAGCCGAGTACAACGACGGCTTGCAGAAAAAGCTCGAAGGCACCGTGTGGCAGACCGGCGGTTGCCGCAGCTGGTACCAGAACGAAGCGGGCCGAAACACCGCGCTGTGGCCGGACTTCACGTTCCGCTTCCGCAAGCAGACGTCGCGCTTCGAGCCGAGCGACTACGTGGTCGAAGCCGAGCGCGACGCCGCCATCCGCGAAGCCGCCGAGTAGTCAGCTCGGCTCGCCCGTGACGAAGCAAAACCCGACGTAGATCAGCACGAGATCGGTCCGCGAGCGGTTGGTCTCGAACGTATAGCGTCCGCGCTCGAGCTGGCCCGAGCCCGGCTCGAAGTGCTCGGCGTCGCCGCCCCAGAGCATCTGCAAGCCGAGCCTGATCATCGGTTCGAGCGGTGTGTCGTGCACCGCGTCGCGCGTGACGCCGAGTGGAATGTCGATGCCCGCGCCGAGGCCATAGCTGAGCGCGACGCTCTCCGCTTCGTTGTCGGCGTCGACGAGCAGTGAGTCACCCGCGCGTGTCTCGAGCGAGATCTGCACGTCCGTGAAGAGCATCTTGAAGCCGAAGAGGCCTTCTGCGAACGGTCGCACGACGCCCGACCACGGCTGCGCGCGCAACCAGCCGTGCGTCATCAAGACCTTGCTCGAGGCTGTCATGCGTTGCTGCACGCCGGGCTGCTCACTTAGCGGTCGCACCACCTCGTCGCGCATGCCCAAGAGCCAGCTCAGGTCGAGCTGCAGCCCGAGCTGCAGCGGCACGGGCCCGTAGCCCAAGCCGCCGCGTGCGCCGAAGCCAAGGCCGCCACCCCGAGTCCCGGTCGCGAGCTCGCCCGTAGGCACGGCAACGCTGCCGTGCATGCCGATCGACGAACGCAGCTGCGCCGATGCCCCGCACGGCAGGACGAGGAATGCAGCGACAAGCAGCGAACGCGCGAGCGTGCGAAGTGGTTTGATCGTCATGTCTCGAGGTCGGATCGCGGCGCGAAGCCTAGCGCGAACGCCGGCTGCGCATCGAGGACAGGGTGTGTCCTCGACTGAGTTGACGCGCAGGGCGTGCCGCGCCAAGTAAGCCGGTCTATGCCTCACGCCGGATTCAAGCTCGTCAGCAACTACGAGCCGCGCGGCGATCAGCCTCAGGCGATCGAGAAGCTCGTCGCGGGGCTCAACGCAGGCGAGCGGCACCAGACGCTGCTCGGCATCACCGGCAGCGGCAAGACGTTCACGATCGCCAACGTGCTGGCGACGGTCGATCGCCCGGCGCTGATCATGGCGCCGAACAAGACGCTCGCCGCGCAGCTCTACAGCGAGATGAAGGAGCTCTTCCCGAACAACGCGGTCGAGTACTTCGTCAGCTACTACGACTACTACCAGCC